>Ga0207670_10000357_pt1 | contig 26785 bp, 22 predicted proteins | sample KBSS23HmetaG_FD_184339 | JGI IMG/M metagenome (GOLD analysis project Ga0207670, IMG submission 184339) | Switchgrass rhizosphere microbial communities from Kellogg Biological Station, Michigan, USA - KBS S2-3H metaG (SPAdes) (version 2) | ecosystem: Host-associated > Plants > Roots >... | reverse complement strand
GTCGTTGCGGCGCCCGCGCCGGTGATCGTCATGGTCTGGTTGGCGCCAAGGTCGCCCACCGTGTTTCCGTCACAACCGCCGGCGTTAGTGCCGTTGATGGATAGGATGTAAGTGTTCGCCGGCAGACTGATCGTGGTGTTGTTGTTGGAAGGAAGATTGGCAAATTGGAGAGCGCCACGCAAACTACAGTCATTCAATGCTGCCGTACACGCGGAGACCGCCGCCAATCCGGCGCCGGCGGGATCGTCAGTTCTATCAACAGTAATCGTGGTATTCGGAGCATTAGGAACGATATTCACCTCAGTGCTCGCGGCTTCGAGGACAAGCACATCGGTTACACCGTTGAGCTTTCTCGGGAGAGTCAGAACTGCTACCGGTGTACCCTCCACGTCCAGGGCTACTTTTGCTGTGTCGTCCGTAACTGCAAGTGTCTGGTCAGAGGCCAGGGCTGAATCATTCGGTCCGAGAGGACGCATGATCTCGAGCTTCGAATTCGATTGTCCCATCACCACGACTTCTTCCGTCTCACGATAAGACAGATTTGTCCGCAACAATGGCTTCGGTAAGTCGGAGCTCAGATTACTCCCAAGGATCTGCTTACCTCCCTTCCACCCAGCAGCTTGTCCGGGTTTCCAGCTCGGAACAGATTCAATATCGAACTTAGTGATTTTCTGGGGCTTAAGATTACCTCTCGTTCGCTGGGCGGCTTCCGCCTTACTAAATGGGCGAGTGTCGAGTTTCCCGTTCTCAATTATATGTACGGTACCGTCATATGTAAGGGCGGCGATTTCTTTCCGACCCTCGCGGTCCCACGTAAACTCCCCAAGCGCTAATCCGCGCACACCCGGTCCAACGTTAACCCGCTCCACGCGCGATTCTGCCGTCACCTGCTCTTTGCGACCCCACCCGTGGACGACAAGCACTTCACTACCGGAAGCTACGGCGACATCTGTATACGGATCGTCATCTAACCCGCCAAACTCAATCGCGCTCGCGGGTGCCGGCAACTGGTACTGCGCCACCGCGTTCGAGAACCCATTCGCGCCGTCATCAAAAATCATTAAGGACTCGCCACCGGGGCCGCTCACACCTACCGCCAGATCGGTAAATCCGTCCGCCGCACTGAATTCGCCTGCAGCCAGTGACGTTACTGTTCCCGGCAAATCTATCTGGCGTGGCTCACCAAGATTGCCCGCGCTATTCCCTTTCATTAGATAGAGCCCGCCACCCTTTGCGGCAAACACTACATCCTTTTTAGAGCCGTTCGTGAAATTACCGGCCGCGATAAAATCGACCGGCACGGGAACACGATAAACATCCTTGGCCTGCAACAACGATGGAGGGTCGTATCCCTGTTGCATACGCACGAAGACCGAGTCGTCAGTGGGAGCAAACGCATCCGGGTTTCCACGCTGAAGGGTGATTATGCCCTCACCATTTAATGAGCTATAGCCCACCACCACCGCCGGCGTCCCGTTACCAACAAAATCCGCTGAAGCCAATGCCCGCGCTTGCGCGGCGCCACTCTGCAAAGCGGCGACGGCTGCCTGATCTCCTCGGTAGGTCACTGTCATGCCGCGCCCGTCCTGCAGATTCAGGAAGGACTTGCCTCGACCTGCCGCATGTACAGTAACTTGCTCTTTGGCGCGCTTGGTAAGTTCGACGGACTTATCCGCCTTGCTAAACCTCGCTGAGTCTTCAGACTTGACTCGCACGTAGAGAGCTAGTGGCACTGCGGCGACTATAAAAAAAAGAGCCAGCAGCTTCGCCGCGGCTCTGATTGTGATTCGAGAAGATCGAGTTTGGGACTTGGGAGTCTTATTCATTAGGGGACGCATAGGTAAACCCTCCTGGGAGCTTGCGCTTGAACTGAGATTGTTTAGGAACTAATACGGTTAACCTTCGGAGGCTGACTGAACAGGCTGCAAGAAGTAGGAAAAATCCGAACGGAACCGATTTATATGAGCGCCATACTTTACTTATCCCAACGTACTGGCGTCAAGGGCATAACCCTGTTGCTCGCTGTGGCAGGAAACCACTAAGAACAAAGAGGTTAAACACAAGTGCTTCGATGACGCCGAGCCGCTTAGTATAAGCATAATTTCAATCAGCAAAGTTCTCCAACAAAAGTATAGGGCGCGGGTTTTTCACCCGCGCCCCGCACTACAAACTGTAAGCACCACTCGCTTCTTAGTTACCACAATCGCGAGCGGCATCATTCGTTATGGTCCAAGCCGCATTCTCTGAACAACTCACGACCTGGTAAACGAAACAGCCTTCTTGATCTTCAGCAATCACCTTGATGCTTGGACCATTGCAACTTGCGTTGATCGTAACAGAGCCGCCATTCGCTGAGATGACGGAGCTACCGAGCTGGTCCGGACCCCAGTTATTGGAATCCGGAGCCGAAAGAAAGACATGTCGAACTTCACGATTCGAGTTGTTCACGATCGTGATAGCCGTCGTTGGAGCGTAGGCCTTCGATAGCAATGGGCCATAGGCCATCATGCCAACAAAGATGCCCAACACCATGAGTGACGTGAAAACCGGTCTCGACTTGCGCAACATATTTCTCATGTCAGTTACCTTTCATTAACCAAGTGTCTGGGCCACCTGCCGCCTATGGACAGCTGCTATTAACCGTATAGCCTGCGGCTGCACCGTTATCGACCGCTGAACCACCATTGGTAATGGGCACAGAGACCTTAACTGTTGCCGTAGCCGTGTTGCCGAACGAATCGGTGACCTTGAATGTAATCGTGTAGACACGTCCATTAAGGAGGCCGTCACGTTCACGTCGCAGCTGCACCGACTTACAATTCGGAGCAATCACAATGTCGTTCAGCGTAGTGCCATCGCCACCGCTGGCGCTATCCTCCGGCTCATCACTGCTCACCTTCTGAATAACCACGCTGCTGGTCAGATTTTGCGATGAATCACATCCTCCGGTAGCACTGGAGACGAAGTCAGTTACGTTGAACGTCTGGTACTGGTGATTGGGCGGCCACATGGTCGCTGAATTGGTGATCAGGTTAATCACCGGAGTCGCGCTGGTCACAGTCAGGGTAGCGGTCTGTGTAGCAGAGCCGCAGCTTCCCGTAGTTGTTACTGTGACCGTGTGGTTCCCGATGCTCAGTGAGCCAGTCGGAACAGTGATGCTCGGACTGTTTCCGTTGAACGGTGAACCGTCAAGAGTCCACGCATAGCTGAATGGACCAGTGCCGGATGCGGTTGTCGAGAAGTGCGCATCCGTTCCCTGACAGACTGTTTGATCAGCCGGGTCAGTAGTTGCCGTTTGCGCATTAACTGTTAGCGTCGCGGTTTGGGTAACAGTGCCGCAGGAGCCTGTCACTGTCAGACCAACCGTGTGTGAACCGGCACTGAGCGAACCGGTCGGCACGTTGATGCTTGGACTGTCACCGTTGAATGGCGAACCGTCCAAGGTCCACGCATAGTGAATATTGTCACCTGTAGCCGTCGTCGAGAACGAAGCAGTGTCACCCTGGCAAACTGTCTGGTCCGCCGGATCGGTGGCCGTCGTATTTGCCTGAACGGTCAGAGTGGCGGTTTGGTTAACAGTGCCACACGAACCCGTCACCGTGAGTCCCACTGTGTGACTACCAACGCTGAGAGCACCTGTAGGAACGTTGATACTTGGGCTGTCGCCGTTGAATGGCGAACCGTCCAGGGTCCATGCGTAATGCAGGTCGGTTCCGGTAGCAGTGGTTGAGAAGCCAGCCGTTGCGCCCTGGCAAACTGTTTGGTCGGCCGGATCAGTCGCTATTGTGGTTGGGTTGACGGTCAGCGTCGCGCTTTGCGTTGCGGTATTGCACTCACCGGCTGCTTCAACCGTGTAAGTGTCCGAATCGCTCGCCACTGCGCCACTGATGCTGAGCGTACTCGTGTTGCCAAGGGTATTGATGGTAACGCGTCCGCCGAGGTCGCCGTTGTTCAGGACTGTAGCGCCCTTCTTCCATACAAACGTGATGGTGCCTGGGCCGCTGGCGGTTGTGGTGAACGTCGCCGTGCCACCTTCACAAACAGTCTGATCTCCCGGATCGGTAGTGGTATTGGTGTCGATGGTAACCGAAGCCGTAACGGTCTGGTTATCTGCCGTGACATCCGCGCTGCCCGGTCCTGACGTCATACCCGCCGTGAACGTTGCCGTAGCTTCACCATTCACGAAGTTTGTGGTGCCTGATAAAGTTCCACCCACGACGTTGTTCCATACCGCCATGAAAGTCGGCAAACCGTTGAGCTCGGTAGTCAAAGGCGCGCCGGCATTTCTCTGCTTGATATCAGCCGTGAAGGTGGACGTAGCGCCGCTACAGACCTGAGTCGGGCTGGCGCTAACTCTGAGCTGCAGGAACGTCGCTGGAAACACCGGGCCCGCAGTGTTACGAAAATCATTTACTCCTGGACCAGTGTTGATTCCCCACCAGTTATCATTTGCCGTAAAGGTACTACCTGCGCCGGCGAACAGAGTCAGTCCATTCAAAGGATTGGGAACGGTGTTGCCGACTAGCCTTGAAAAGGTTACCGAGGTACTGCTATTGGAATTAATTGCGCCGCCACCGATACCTGCCGAGTTACCGGTCAGGGAACTGGTGGTGACAGCCAGTGGCCCACTCGCCACGTTAATCGCACCACCGCGGCCGCTGGACGCGGTATTATTCGAGAATGTCGAGCTGTTGATGTTGTAAGTGCCTAAACCGAGATTGAAGTTGAAAAGATCTGCGCCACCACCGCCTAACCCGCCGGCGGTATTTCCCGAGAATGTCGAACCACTTACCGTAAGAGTGCCGGTAGATGGTGTTCTAATCAGCGGATCGCCTGCTGTGTAACCCAAGCCGCCGCCGCTCCCGCTGGTAGAATTGTTCGAGAAAGTTGTGTTCGTTATCGTAAGGCTTCCGCCTGCGTGCGAGATGCCACCGCCGCCAAACGTGCCGAGGCCGGTTGCCGAGTTACCTGAAAACACGCAGTTCGTCACCGTCATCGTGTTGCCGATCGCGCCAGAGATGATGCCTCCGCCTCCGACCGCGGTTGTTTCTTTTCCACCCGTAACGGTGACGTCGGAAATCGAGAAATTGAAGTTGGCAAGCAGATCCGGGTTCACTTCGATAACACGATCATTCGCCGTTGTCTGTTGAATTATCGTGGTAGCCGCGCCCGCGCCTGCGATGATCGTATTGTTGCCCCTGATGTCGAGGTCCCCGATCGAGTTGTTGCCGGTAAAACCTTCACCGGTGCCGGCTATATTCAGCTGGTATGTTCCGGCAGGCACATTGATCGTGGTGCCCGAATTCACATTGGAGAATGCGACTGCGCCGCGCAAGCTACAGTCATTCGGCGCAGCGGTACAGGCCGAAGCAGCGGCAGCATCGTCCGTTCGATCGACAGCTATCGGAGCAAACGGCAAGGGGAAATTCATCGGTTGGGCCGCGTTTGCAGCTGCCGCGGCCGAAGGAACTCTGATGCGATGATTGGTCCGCTCAGCACGGCCCACGCGCCGATTTGAGTTGGTGGCGACTGAGCCGGGCGCTGCCGCGAGTACCAGGGCGCTTAAGACTGCCAGGGAGAAGACAGCCAAAACTCTAATAACCGTTCTATTGAATTTTCTGGGCTGGGCGAAAAGCATTTTGCCTCCTTGTTCCACGGATGACAGACGCACCCTGGAGCGTTGGGAAAAAGGGTAACGCAATTTTCGAGTGCCGGGATATTTGGTCAGCAATACGCTCAACTTTAAGGCCGAGCCGGAAAGACCCCCTGCAATGCGATACAGAAATTGAGCGTCAAGTAGGGCTGCATATTGTTGTGCGGTAGACCACCCCCAGTTACAGCCAGGGAAAATTGGTCCACTTTTCCGGTAGGCGGACCCGCTATATATAGAGCAGCCGCTCCACGACCTGCACCCGCCATGGCCCAAACACAGTTCCCGGGCAGTACCGAGTCGCCGGCCTCAGCTCTCGCGCGGCCAACACCATGAGCGTGGGCAGGCATTTCGGACTGCAGCAGCGTAACGGTTTCACTTCCACTCATCTCGCCGAGATCATGCAGCGATAGTCCCGGTCCTTGTCCCGGATGCATTGGGGCGCTGCCCTGCAGATCCGGAAGCGCAAAGGTCGACTTGCCATCACCGCCATAGGTTGTTCCCAACAGGGAGAAGAGCGCCGTATTCTGGCTTAGCGGTAGGAGCTGCCCATCGCAGAATGCCCAACCTTTGGGCGCAAAGTTAAATGGAAAAATTCTGATTTCAGCAACAAAAGGATCCATGTTTTCTCTCCCTCTTCTATGTTTGCGATGGGAAAATCCCCTGGAGCGCGATACAGAAATTGAGCACCAGGTAAGGCTGCATATTGGTATGCGGCTGGCTGCCACCAACGTTGGTGACGGCGCTTGGATGCATCACTGCATCTGCCGGAGGAGGATTCGTAGCGTAAATCGGCTGACCATTGTTGGCCCAGTAGCTACCTGTGGGGTCCCCGAGGGCCGCATTGATGGTTTGGCCACCAATGCACAGGTTGTTAGTGAGTGTATGCGGGTGAGTGGGCAACTGCTGAATGTTTAAAGTGACGGCCGATGCCCCTGCCGCCTCGCCCAACGTGTGGCCGTTCCCCTCATGAAGTGGTGCCCTGCCTCGCAAGTTGGGAAGGTTGAAGGTTGTTTGTCCATTCCCTCCATAAACGGTGCCTAACAAAGAAAATAGAGCCTGGTTCTGATTAATGGGCAAGGACTGGCCGTTACAAAAGGCCCATCCCTTGGGTGGAAAATTGAAGCTAAAGATCCTAATTTCAGACAAGAACGGTTCAGCCATTTTTTGACTCCTTATAATTTGCGTTCAGGGGTTAAGCTGCACCCACGGACCTAAATCCCACAAACCACCCGACTCATGTTTGCGAAGGAAAGATCCCAAAGAGCGAGATAATGAAGTTGATGCACAGGTACGGCATGAAATTAGTATGCGGCTGGGAACCTCCTGCTATATCGCTCGACATAGGCGGGTTCCCCATTGAGACGGTCGCGCCCAGACTGCTGTATTGGCTCAGGACCCCTTTCGAGGCAAAAGTGTTGACCGGGTCGGGCTGATTTGCGCCGGCGCCGGTGCTGCATAGCTGGGCATGGGTATGGATCGGAATCTGCTGCGTAGTAAGGGTTACCTCTTCTACTCCAGATGCTTCCGCCTGTTGATATGTTATGCCGTCCCCTCCGGTGCCAAAGTGCAGCGGTATGCGGCCTCGAAGATCGGGTAACGCAAAAGTACTCTCTCCATCTCCGCCATACATGGTCCCGATTAACTGGAACAAAGTTTCATTCTCGGAAATGGGTAACAACTGGCCTTCGCAAAACATCCAGCCGCTAGGATTAAAATTACCGGCGAACATTCTTATTTCGCCTACATATGGTTGGGCCATCGAATCGTCTCCTTATTCCTCTTAGGTAAGCCGTTGTGGAATCTTATGACTATCCGGCCGACTGAATGGGTCTCTGGGCTGAGCCCAAACAGTGGTTTCCGACTTTGCACGGTTCTTTGCAAACCGGTGCAGAACTTGTCATGGTCAAGTTGCAAAAACTTACTGCGGAAAGGTTCCGCCTGATCTTAGGGTCGAGCGACTGAGGGCGCACTATAGATCGAAAGCCGAGATATTACAAGAGTGTAGTGGAAGATTCTCAAAAACTTTTTCAGTGTGTTTTTTTTATTGCAAGTTTTGAAAAGACGACTTAGACTGCACCACCATTTCTACCGCAAGCCCAGATCAAGCACTTTCCTAGGAGGAAACAAATGAGTAGTAGTTCGCGTCGAGAATTCTTGAAGCGAGGTATGTTCGGGGCACTTGCAGCGGGGGTTCCGCTGGCTCTCACCGAGAAAGCCTTTGGCATGGGCACAGCAACGACGGCTGGTTTGAATTTGGCCTCATTCAAATCGCAGCTAGGCACGAGTTTTCAAATTAATCACCAGGCATCAAAAGTGAAGATCACGTTGGTTGACGTAGCTAATTTTGCATCACGGAAACAAACTGCGGCAGGGAAAGAAGGCTTTTCACTGCTCTTTCGTGGTCCAAAAGAGACAAGTCTTAAACAGGATACGTATGTGATCGAGCATGAGCAGTTGGGGATGTTCTCCTTCCTGGTCGTTCCGGTTGGAATCAAAGGTAAGCGCGGTCCACACTACGAGGCAGTTATCAATCGCCTGCATTCTTAATCCTGATATATCAACCCCTGGGATTGCACTGCATCAGCACATGAATTCCGTGCTGCTCAGCCGGTGAGAAACCTAAACGTTCAAAGAGACGCAGTGAAGGATTAAATTCCTCCACGAAAATTCGTGTGACTTTTCCGGAGCGGTTCGCTTCGTCGAGCAATTGCTTGATCAGGTGACTCCCGATCCCGGCATTCCGCTCAGCGGGCAGCAGTGTGAGATCGACAATTCGAATTTCCTGATCCAACCGCGCCACGTAAAGACGTCCCACTGGCCGGCCATCAGACATGATTATGTCGTGGCTGGCCGCGGGATATTTTTTCGCGTAGTGGTCTTGTTGGGCGGCGAACTGCGATCGGACGAATGCCTGCTGCTGTTCGGCGGTCCATGGCACTAAAGCCAGCTCTTCGGCTCGCGTGCTGCCATAAACTTCAACGAGAAAATCGTAGTCGTCCGGGCCAACTGGACGAAGTGTAATGTTACTCATCTGACTCACTGTTGGCGGATGCGATTGAAGATTGCTTCGTAGTAAAAACCCTGCGCGTCTTGCTTAATGGGTACTATGAAGAGCTCAAACTGGCCCATCTGATCGTGCGTAAAGTCGCGCACGCCCTGACCAAGAAATATGTCTGATGGACCACGAAACTCGAGCGTAAATTCCTCCTGCTGAGGATACAGTTTGAGTTCCGAAACCGAGATTAAATCCAAATCCACTTGCGTGTTTTCGTCAGCCCGAACGTGAAACTTGGTATTCGCATTTTTAGAAAACTCTTCGTGCGTTAAAGAAGCCTCCATTCAAATCTCCTTCACACAGATTTTACTAATCGATCTGCGCAATCTGTGGATTGCGTTTGTTCATTATCAAAACCAGAAAGTCTCTTATGTTGGGACCGAAGTGATATCCCATGTTCAGCGGCGAGAAAGAATACCCGATCAATCCTATCTCTTCTACTATGCTTTGACATCGCTTTTCGAAGTCTGACTTGGAGATCACCGCGTAAGGAAGAACCTCTCCGTAATTCTTTAAGACATGATTCAGGCAGAGCAGATGCTCTTCACGTCCGTTAAGCACTAAAACGTCGTCGTCAAAACCAACGAACTCTTTCAACGTCAGCAACCGGCACTGAAACCCCACCTTCGCAGCACAGGCGGCAAGGTGACCAAAGTGGATCGTAAATTCATCGTGGTTCAAGTTATACGACCGGGCCGGATATCTGTGATCAGACCCATATTCCGTTACGATGAGCGTCCCGCCCGGCCTTAGATGTTTCCATGCGTGCTCGATGAACTGAAACGCGCCGGAGTTAACCACGAAGGAATCGGGCGCATCCTCATGCGAAAGATCATACTTGTCCACATAGTAAGCACCATCCCCAGGAACGGATGCGACTGGAAAATCTGCGATAACTTCGTTAGAGATAATCAGGTCGAAGGTGTGATCCGGAAGATCAAATTCGGTCGCATCCTGTTGAAAATGCCGGCTCTCAGGTAAGAGTCCAGCCAGGATCTTTCGCTGGTTCTCCATCAAAGCGGGCGATAGATCCAGGATGTGATAATTGACGCCGATCAAGCTCGCTGCTTGTGTTATGAACGCACGCGCAAAGCTGCCTGTGCCGCCGCCAACTTCCAACACTTCGAGCATTGGCGTACGGTTCATTAACGGAACTACTTCAGGCTTCAACGTCGCGAGGCAAAATCGCGAGCCGTAATCGAGTCCGCCCAGCGCTTCATGAGGAAAGCGGAAACCGTGGTTCACGGTGGGTTCTAGTTGATCGAATTCCCAGCTCGCATCTTCAATTCCGTCTAAATGGAAATCGATTATGGTTTCTCTCGAACTGTTAGGGCGCGGCTGGTCCTTTCGCTCGGAGTGATAAAGATTGCGCGGCACTATATTGACGTACGTAAAAGGATCGTCCAGATCTTCCCGCCGCGGCGTTAATTTGATCAACTGCCGTTCCTGAGCTGTCAGGAAATCGAGTGTCGCGCGTCCTTCTGCTACCTCACTAAATATCTGCTGGAGCGTTCTAGTCCCGTCGGCCATTAACAAGATCTCAGCCGCTGGTGGCGACAATTGCTCTTCAATTAGCACGGGGAACTCGTCGCGTTTTGGTGAGTAGATGGTCTGTTTCATTGACGTCCGCACCAGTATCCATGCTCCGGTTTTCGAACGATACATCAGAGCGGGGTTTTGAATCGGACGCGCAACGTAACAGTCGAGCAAGGGAGCTAACGGATCGTAATCCGGCGTGATGAGAAATCCGCGTTCAATCAGTTGTCGCAGTTGGAGCTCATCCGCGGTCAAACTTTTGGTAAAGTCGCATTCGATAATTTCCCCGGTTAGCCGGTGAAACACCGCGCGTTGTATCACACCCGGAAACAAATGATTCTCGATGAAACTGATGTATGGATTGATCCTGTAGGTAGGCATTAATTCAACTTGTGGCAGGGACCCATTTCATTTGCAGATATGCGGCAGGCTCGTCGCTGCTTAGACGGAATCCCAAACGCTCGTACAGGCGCACTGCGGGAGATGTGGACACGACGTGCAGCTGGACCGGTTTGCCCGCGGCGGTTGCTTCCTTCATCAGGTCCTGTATCAAGCGGCTCCCGATGCCGGCGTTTCTATATTCAGTTAAAAGTGCGATGTCTCTCAGGCGTATCAAGGCGTCCTCTCTGTCGACCATCATTCTGCCGATCGGACGTCCGTTCAAAATAATGATGCGATTACCGGCTTGAGGATAGGTCCGTTCGCGCGCCATAAACTGCATCTTAATAAAGGCTTGCTTCTGATTGTTGTCCCAACCCAATCCTTCCAGCTCTTCGGCACGCGTGCTGGCGTAGACCTCCAACAAAAAAGGCTCATCCTCGGGCGTCGCCTCACGCAGGCATAGGTCGACTTGTTCGCTTTGCATCTACTTCGACTGCTCTCTCAAATTCAGGTTACGTACCAGGCGGTGCAGGTAATTAGGATGCACTCCAAGAAGCTTCGCGGCATCGTTGAAGTTACCCTGAGTCTGATCCATCGCGTTCAGAATAATTGCTTTCTTCGCTTGTGCCACTGCAGTGTGATATGTGGCGGGATTAGTAACGTTAACTTGCCTCTCGAGCATAGTCTCCGGCAGATCTTCCGCCAGTACCAGATCGGTCGTGCCGAGTACTACCGCGCGCTCGATCGTGTTCTCCAACTCGCGTACGTTGCCGGGCCAGTCGTAAGCCGTCAAACAAGTGCGCGTCTCAGGCGCAAAGCCCCGCAGCTTTCGATTACACCTCGCGCCATACTTATCAGCGAAGTAGTTCGCGAGCAGCATGATGTCTTCACGACGGTCGCGCAGCGCCGGCATCTCTAACGAAACAACGTTGAGACGATAGTAAAGATCCTGTCGAAACTGTCCTGCTTCGATCGCTTCTTCGAGGTTCTTGTTGGTCGCGGCAATCACGCGCAGATCGACGTTGATCGTTACCGTTCCGCCGACACGTTCAAATTCTCTTTCCTGCAGCACGCGCAGCAGTTTCACTTGCAGCGCAGGCGTGAGCTCGCCGATCTCGTCGAGGAAAATCGTGCCGCCGTCGGCGATTTCGAGCCGGCCTTTTTTCTGCGCCAGTGCGCCGGTGAACGATCCTCTTTCGTGACCAAAAAGTTCGGTTTCGAGCAGCGACTCGTTCAGCGCCGCGCAGTTCACGGCCATGAACGATTTCTGAGCGCGTTTGCTGTTGCGATGGATCGCGCGCGCGGCCAACTCTTTTCCCGTTCCACTCTCGCCGTTGATCAAAACTGTCGCATCCGTCGGCGCCACTTTCGAGATGAAGTGATAGACACGTTGCATCGCCGGGCTTTCGCCGATCATGTTGTGCTCGATGTTTACATCGGAAAGCAGCCGCTCGTTTTCCGTTTCGAGCCATTGAAACTGGCGCGCGTTTTCGATCGCGACCGCGGAGATGCCGGCGATCGCGGCGACGAGTTGCAGGTGGTCGCGGTTGAACTGATCGCGCGCGCGGGTGGTGTCGAGATACAACACGCCCAGTTTGCGATCGAAGATCAACAACGGCACACACATGACCGAATGCGCGCGCGTCAGGGCCAGGCTCTCAGATGCATGCGTCGATTTCGCCGCACCGTCGTTCGCCAGCAAAGCGACGCCGTCTCTCAACACCTGCTGCACGATTGTCCGGCTGACTTTCACGGCCTGATTTTTTCCCTGAACACGATCGAGACCAAAAATCAGGCTCGTCTCAAACGAACCTTCGTTGGTCAGCAGAATTGCGCCACGCTCCGCGGGGACAACTTCGAATAGCAGCTCGAGCAAACGTTCCAGCAGATCGTCTAGACCGCGGATCGAGTTGATCGTCGTGCTGACTTTCATCAGCGCGCTCAGGTCGCGCGCCATCAGGTTGATCGCGTGGTCGAAACGAAACTGTACGGTCGAGCCGCTGATTACGGTGGCTTCGTCGAGCGTGACGTCGCTCGACTTCGACATCGCGTCGCCTTCGTGCGTGAGAAAAAGAAACTGCGAATCGCCGATGCGCACACGATCGCCGTGTTCGAGCACACGAGTCTTCACGGGCAGGTCGTTGACGAAGGTGCCGTTAAGACTGTCGAGATCCGTGATGACGAATGCGTCGTCTTTTTTCTCGATCCTGGAGTGACGGCGTGAAACGGAGGCGTCAGCGATGCAGAGATGGGCGGCAGTCTCACGACCAATAACCATCGCCTCTTCGTCGACGGCGAAGATTCCTCCCTTGAGTTTGCCCGATATTGCTGCGAGACGCGGAGACATTTGTTTCCACAGATTACACCGATTACACGGAATCTGTGTAATCTGTGGATGGAAACTTTAGGGGACGATGCGCCAGTTGTTGTTCGGTGTGACGGGGATGGTCTTGTTCTTTTCGACCCAATCGATGATCAGCTCGCGGATTTCTTCGCTCGAGCGATAAACCACGGGCGCGTTCTTGTACATGACGTAGCCACCGCCGCCGTTCACGCGGTAATTGTTTGTGGCGAGGCGGAGTTTTTTCGAGGGCGCCAGGGGCTGACCACGAAAGCGCAGGTTCTGTATTCGCTGTCCGATGGGTTTGGAAATGTCGAGCTCGTAAGTGACACCTTCGGCGATGTCGAAGTTGTAAGCCGGAATTTTTTCATCGACGAGATCGGTCAACGGTTTGCCAGGCTCGTAAGCTTTGAAATATTTCGCCGAGTGTTCGAGCGCGTCTTTGAGTTGCTGACCGGTAACCTCCAGCACCACGAGGGTGTTTTCGTAAACGTAGAGACCGGCGATGTCGCGCACGCTCACCGGACCTTTATCGATGCGTGCGTCAGCATTGAAACTCGCCACCATCGACACGTCCGCCTTGCCTGCGTCCATCTGTACTTTCTGAATCAGATCAAGAATCGCGGTGTCGCGAAAGCGTGCTTCGCGTGCCGTTAACTCCTGCGACGATTCGCCAATGACTCGCGACAGCCAGCCCTGCGTCTCTCGATCGTAAGGCTCCGCCAGTTTGACGACATCCGGATCGGGTTCGACACGATCGTCAGTGGCGATCGTGCGCGCTGACTTCGCATACATGCGCCAACCAACTCCGGCTCGCTGCAAGTACAGATCAGCGCGGGCGAGATGGCGTCCCCAGTGATTCGCCTGCGTCAACAACACGCCGTTGATGTAAACCGAGGGCACATCGCGATGCGTGTGGCCCATAAAGATCACGTCGACGCCCGGCACTTCCTTCGCAATCGCAATCGCCTCGTTCTCGTGCGGCACTTGCCCCGGAGTCACTTCGCCGGTGCGCAGATCCTCTTCAAGACCCATGTGCATCGCGATCACGACGACGTCCACTTTTTCCTGGTTGCGCAGGATCGGGACCCACTTCCGAGCTTCGGCAACAGGCTCGTGAAACTCGAGCCCGGCGTAGTTTGGCGGATTGTCCCAGTTGGGCACTCCGGGAGTCGTCAAACCGAGTACTCCGATTTTCACGCCCGCGACTTCTTTAACGATGTACGGCTTGTAGTGTGGTTTCTGTGTTGACTTGTCGTAGGTGTTGGAAGAAAGCCAGGGAAAGTTTGCTTCCTTGCGTGCTTTTTCGAGCACCTTGAGACCAAAGTTATATTCGTGATTGCCGACCGTCATCGCGTCGTAATTCAAAGAGCTCATTATGAGCATCATCGGATCGGGCGGCTGGTTGTTTTTCCGGCCGTGAAACGACTCGAGCGGCGAGCCTTGAATCGTGTCGCCGGAGTCGATGAGCAGGACGTTGGGATGTTCTTTGCGAATGCGTTTGATTAGGGTGGCGACCTTTGCGATACCGCGGTTGTCGGGCTTGTTGGTGTAGTAATCGATGGGGTTGATGTTGCCGTGCAGATCCGTGGTGCCGAGTATCGTTATTTGGACTCGATCGGGTACAAAGCTCCGGCCCACCAGGACCAGCGCCAGCATGATGATTAAAGTCGCAAGGGAGTAGATGAATGGTGAAACCTTACGGTGCTTCATATGCGTTAAGAATACCTCAACCGCACTGGCGCTTCGATTGCAATCCGCGTTCATCAGGGGAAATCTGCTGCTTATTGCGGTTGTTAGCTTAGACCAAAATGCTTTATGGTTATAGCGTACGCAGCCGCTGTTATCCATATGGACAATTTAGTTACTTCAAACATTCGCCAGCGACCGATTCGCACGCTCGTCAGCGTGGCCGGCGTGGCGCTCGGAGTCAGCCTGATCATGCTCTTCACAGGACTCGCGCGGGGCATGTCAAACGACCTGCAAAAACGCGCGTCTAACGTCCGGGCGGAGCTGATCTTTATGCGCCCCGGCGCGGTCCAACTGACTGCTACCACAGCCAATCTCGACACGCGATACATCGACCGGCTGAAACAGATTGAAGGCATCGAAGAAGCGCTGCCCGTGATTCGCTATATCTTCCAGGGCAACAAAGGCTTTGGCTTCGAGCAGATCGACGGTGTGCCGTGGGCCGCCTATGCCGGGATGAACGGCATCAACATGGTCGAGGGGCGAGGTCCGCAAGAGCTGAACGAAGTCGTCATCGACGAAACCAAAGCACGAAACAGCAATCTTCGCGTTGGAGATCACATCAAACCGTTCGGCACCGGGGATTACCGCGTCGTCGGAATCTATTCACCTGAATCGGGCGCGCGCGTGAAGATGTCGCTTGAGGCGATGCAAAAGGCTCTCGAATCGGAAGGCAAGTGCACGTTTATCTTTGTGAAGCTGCGCAATCCGGATCAGTTACAGGAAGTCGCGCAACGCATCGACCGGGAACTGCCGGGCAACACGATCCAACCGACGCGCGAAGTGTTTACGAGTTTTGAGAAGAGCATTCCGTATCTCGGCGTGTTCCTGCGCGTGCTGGTTGGGCTTGCGGCGGTGGTCAGCTCGCTGGTGGTGATGCTGGCGATGTACACGACGATCACAGAGCGCACGCGTGAGATCGGTATCCTGAAGGCGATGGGCGCTTCGCGTAGTTACATCGTGGGGATCATCGAGAAGGAAGCGATTCTGATCAGCGTCATCGGGTTGGTAGCGGGGTTTGTGGTGTCGCTAATCGCCGGGTATTTGATTCATAAAACGTACGGGCTTGTTTTTGAATACAGCTGGACGTGGGCAGTCGTGGCGGCGGCGATTGGGGTTATTGGCGGCATCCTGGGCGCGCTGTATCCGGCATGGCGGGCTTCGAATCTCGATCCGGTTAATGCTCTAGCGTATGAATAGAGCCACGGATTTACGCGGATAATCCGTGGCCCTTTTTCCAAATCAATATTAGCCCGATAGCGCTCCAGAAAATGTCGCGGCCTTTTCTCACGATCGCCAGCGTCTCGCCAATCCCGCGCGCGAATCCAAGCACCTTCGACACCTGGCCCGTTCCCCCTTCATCAACTCCCGCGCGCAGCGGAATAAACTTGAACGCCACATTAATAACTCGATTCACTGATTCGAGAATGAAAGCCTGCGTCAACGTCGGCGCCACCGGACTGATAAACGAGAGCGTAATGAACACCTCCAACACGCCCGCAAGGTGAAAACAACAGTCGAGGGCAAAGATCGACAAGAAGCTGCGTTCGCTGTTAGCGTAAAACCCGTAGACGCGCTCTTCAAGTGTCCGCGCTCGCGGTTTCAATCTTTCCATTAACTTCCGAGCTATCCCGCGATGTTGTAGAAAACCCAACGTGCCACTAATAAATCTTGCCTGGCTGCGAATCATTAGGTACACCAGCAGAATGACGATGAGCGTGGCTATAAGCGCGCCGATGCTCGCGTATCGCAGAGCCTTCGGCAGTGAAAAGGTTAGCAGCAGAGTTGCGGTGCCGGAGAAGATGAACAGTGCGACTGACAACGCGTAAAAGATATTTTCGATCGCCAGTCCTGACAGTCCGACCAGCAACGGCACGCGATCTTTTACAAACACTGCCTTCGACGGTTCGCTCACCGCCGCACTTACGAACGGAATGATGTTGCCAAGCGCGTCGCCCATGATGCGGGCGGCGAAAGCATCGCGAAAAGGTAGTCTGTGTGGTCGCTCGATACAGCGAATCCAGGCGAGCGCGCGAACGATGTAACGAAGACTGGAAACCGCGAGAATGAGGAGGAAGCCCGCGCCCAGGAGCTGAATACGATAAAAGATCTCGCCGACGCCTGCCTTGCTCACAAAATAGGCAAACAGAAGCAGGCCCGCGAGTCCGAAGATGATTCCAAGTGGCGCAAATCTCCTGCCCCCACCCCGCTTCTCACTCAAAACATCGTTCGGCATCGAAGTACGGTACCACACGGTCTGAATCTGGCGGCAACCGTTATGCCGCCATTAGGAGTGACCTAACCACAAAGGCACTAAGACACAAAATTTCTTAAAATCATTTTGTGCCTTGGTGTCTTTGTGGTTAAGCCCTTCCTTTGATTATCATGCTACGTTCTATTCGATAACCGTAAAACGGGCACTAAAACAATGAGTCAATCCCAACCAGCTATCGCGCCGCTTTCAGGCACTCCGCTAACCACGCTCAATGAAGACGAGACAATGTTTCGCGCCAGCGTGCGCGAATTCGCAGAGGGTGAACTGCGCCCGCGCGTGGAACACATGGACGAAGCGGCGAAGCTCGATCCGGCGATCATCAAGCAGTGTTTCGACCTGGGATTGATGGGCATTGAAACTCCCGAGGAGTACGGCGGCGCCGCCGCGAATTTCTTCACTGCGATCCTCGCGGTTGAAGAACTGTCGCGCGTCGATGCGTCAGTCGGAGTTTTTGTCGACGTGCAGAACACGCTCGTCAACAACGCCTTCATCCGTTGGGGCACACCCGATCAGAAAAAGAACTACCTGACGAGGCTCGCGTCCGAACACGTCGGCGCGTACGCATTAAGTGAGCCCGGTTCCGGTTCTGACGCATTTGCGATGCAAACACGCGCCGTTGAAAAAGACGATCACTACGTCCTCAACGGCCGCAAGCTCTGGATCACAAACGGTATCGAAGCTGAGATCTTTGTCCTGTTTGCCAATGCGAACCCGGAAGCCGGCTATCGCGGCATCACGGCGTTCATCGTCGAAAAAAGTTTTCCGGGTTTCTCGATCGGCAAGAAAGAAAACAAACTCGGCATCCGTGCGTCGTCAACAGTCGAGCTGATCCTCGAAGACTGCAAGGTGCCGAAAGAGAACTTGCTCGGCGAAGCGGGCAAGGGCTACAAGATCTCGATTGAGACACTGAACGAAGGACGCATCGGCATCGGCGCACAGATGATCGGCATCACCCAGGGCGCGCTGGAAAGCGCTCTGGCTTACACGGCGGAACGACAACAGTTCGGCAAGTCGATCAATCAGTTTCAGGGAGTACAGTTTCAACTGGCCGAGATGGCGACGGAGCTGGAAGCCGCTCGACTGATGGTCTACAACGCGGCACGCATGAAAGACGCCGGAATAAATTTCGTCAAAGAAGCTGCGATGGCGAAACTTTACTCATCGCGAGTTGCCGAGCGCGTTAGCTCAAAAGCGATCGAGCTGTACGGCGGCTACGGCTATGTGAAGGATTATCCGGTCGAGAAATACTGGCGCGATTCGAAGATTGGAGCGATCTACGAAGGCACGTCGAACATGCAACTGCAAACCATTGCGAAGCTAATCATCGGAAAATGAGCCACAAAAAGGCGCAAAAGATAGTCAAATAATATGAGTACTTCTCGAATCGACATTTTTGAACAGATGCTGGTTAACGATCCTGCGAATACCGTCGTGCTTTTCGGGCTCGCAAAGGAATATGAGAAAGTTGGCCACGACGAAAAGCTGATCGAAATCCTGAATCGTTACCTGGAAGCTTCCGACGATGAAGGCAATGCCTTCGGCATGTTGGCCGGTGCTTACGAGCGAATGGGCCAACGAGATAAAGCGCGCGAGGCTTATCAACGCGGCATCGAAACCGCGCAACGCCATGGGCACCCCGGCATGGCCGAAGAGTATCGCATGACTCTGGCTGGCAATTATGAAGACTGATACCAAAGTATTGAAACTGGTCCGCAAGACGGAATCATCATCGACAACTGAAGCTCCGGAACAAGAAGCTGAGATGGGCATGGCGCCTGGTCCAACTTCCGTCCCATTAACACCTGAGCCAGAGATAGAGCAACGACCCAGACCGGCACCGATGCCTGCGCCGAAGCCCGTGCCCTCGCCTGCTCCGCGGGCCGGAGACTTGCCGGATCACAAACTTTTGCTCGAGATGTATCGCACGATGTATCTCTCGCGACGTGTCGACGACAAAGAGATTCAACTCAAAGGACAGAACCGGATCTTTTTCCAGATCAGTGGCGCCGGTCATGAAGCGATACTCGTCGCGGCGGGAATGGTGTTGAAGCCCAGTTACGATTGGTTCTATCCGTACTATCGCGATCGCGCGCTCTGCTTGCAGCTTGGGATGACGCCTCTTGAGATGTTGCTCTCCGCGGTCGGCGCTGAAGCCGATCCAAACTCGCACGGACGGCAGATGCCTTCGCACTGGGGCCACTCGAAACTCAACATCGTCTCGCAATCGTCGCCGACGGGCACACAGTGTTTGCAAGCAGTCGGTTGTGCCGAAGCGAGCTATCGCGCGCAGCTCGTCCCCGAGTTGCAAAAACGGATCGGCAGTTTTCAGAAAGACGAAGTGACTTACGTTTCGCTCGGCGACGGCACGAGCAGCGAAGGCGAGTTTTGGGAAGCGCTCAACACGGCCTGCAATTTCAAACTCCCTGTGCTGTTTCTCCTCGAAGATAACGGCTACGCGATCAGTGTTCCGGTTGAAGTGCAGACTGCCGGCGGCGACGTTTCCAAACTGATCGAGAACTTTCCTTCACTTTATTTACAGCGATGCGACGGTACTGATCCGATTGAATCACTCGAAGTGATGCGACGTGCGGTCGATTACTGTCGCCGGCGACAAGGTCCGGCGTTTGTTCACGCCAAGGTGATCCGGCCTTATTCACACTCGCTCTCTGACGACGAGAAACTCTATCGCTCTGACGAGGAACGCGCGAGCGATGCCGAACGAGATCCGGTCAAGCGTTTTGGCGCGCTGCTGATCGACGAAGGCGTTATCGATCAGGCAGGACTGCAAAAGATCAAGGACGAAATCGATCGGGAAGTTAATGAAGCAGCAGACGCCGCGCTGGCGAGTCCGCAGCCTGCCAAAGAAACGGCGACGCAGTTTGTCTTTTCACCCGACGTCGATCCGTGTTCCAAAGAGTTCGACACTGAAGACCGTGTTCAACTCTCCGGCAATGCGGGCACGATGGTCGATCTAATCAATCGTTGCCTGGACACGGAGATGGCGCGCGATCCCCGGATCGTCATCTTCGGCGAAGACGTGGCGGATTGTTCGAAAGAGCAATATCTCGAAACTGTTAAAGGCAAGGGCGGTGTTTTCAAAGTTACCGCGAATCTGCAGCGCAAGTATGGCGGCGCGCGCGTTTTCAACTCGCCGCTCGCAGAAGCAAACATCGTCGGGCGCGCCATCGGCATGGCCACGCGCGGCCTCAAGCCCGTGGTCGAGATCCAGTTCTTCGATTACATCTGGCCCGCGATGCACCAGATTCGCAATGAGCTGGCGGTGATGCGCTGGCGATCGGGAAACGACTGGAAATCGCCGGTGGTGATGCGCGTCCCGGTCGGTGGTTATCTGAAGGGCGGCGCTGTTTACCACTCGCAATCGGGTGTGTCGACGTTTACGCAGATTCCCGGGCTGCGCGTGATCTACCCATCGAATGCGCTGGATGCTAACGGACTTTTGCGCACTGCGATTCGTTGTGACGATCCAGTGCTGTTCCTCGAACACAAGCACCTCTATCGACAGGCTTACAACAAGTCGCAATATCCCGGCGAAGACTTCATGATTCCTTTCGGCAAAGCGAAGAAGGTACGCGAAGGCACGGACATTTCGATCATCACTTACGGCGCGCTGGTCCAACGTTCACTCGTCGCTGCCAAGCAGATGGAGCAGGAAGGCGTCAGTGTTGAGATTATCGATCTGCGCAGTCTCGTTCCGTTCGATTGGAAGGCAATTGAAGAGACGGTGAAGAAGACCAATCGCGTGATCGTCGCGCACGAAGATTCGCTCTCGTTTGGCTATGGCGCCGAGATCGTCGCGCGCATCACGGACGAGCTGTTTGAGTATCTCGATGCTCCGGTGAAGCGCGTCTGCGCTTTGGATACTTTCGTGGCCTACGCACCGCTGGTCGAGGATGCAATCCTTCCGCAATCTTCCGATGTGGCGAAGGCAATTGCTGAGCTAAAGTCTTACTAATCACCAAGACACAAAGTCACTAATTTTTCAAAACTTTGTGTCTTCGTGTCTTTGTGGTTAAGTAGTACAGACCTGTATTGTTCTGTTTCGTAAATCTTCCCCAGTACTGTCTATTTACTCACCTCTCAAGTTGGCATAAAGCTTGCGAATTAACAGGTTTAGGTGCGCCTCTGCGCGTCTCCCCGACATTAGTTCCCCCGCGTAGACAATTAATCGCGATTAATTAAACACAAGGGAGGTACAACTGATGAGCAAGCACGTTCGAAGCATTTTCGGAGCCGTGGTTCTGACTCTCGCACTTGCCGCAATCGCTCTCGCACAAACGACAACCACAACCGTTCAGAAGACGGCGGTGCAAAACCCCGATGGCACTTTCACAATCATTGAGTATCCAGTTAAGAAAGAAGTGACCGTGAATCTGACCCCTGTTAACGTTACCGGAGCCACTGGCGTGGCCACCATCCTCCGTGATGACGACGGCACCAGGATCAAACTCAATTTAACGAATGTCCCGGCAGATTTGACTGCGATGACTCTTTACGCAGTCGATGACAAAGGCGTAGTTACCGCTCTCGGGCCGGTTGCGATTTCAAATGGCACGGGAACGTTAGCTGCCACAACGCCGCTATCGAAGTTCATGCTGGTTGCTTCGCCTGAGGCAGCTTTAACTGCGTACGATCCGAACACCAAAGTCTTTTTCAGGAGTGCGGTGCCCGAAGGTATGGCGGTGATCCCGTTGACCAGTGCGGAAGGTGAGAAAGTCGCGGCAGTGACAGCGCCAACCGCGAAGACTACGACAACCACAACGCCGGGAGCAGTAGTTAACACTCCGAGCGGAACCACAATCGTAGTTCCGATGACGGAAACAAAGACCACTTACTCGGCGCCATTGCTCAACATTCCGGCTTACAAAAAGGGAGACGACACCAAAATCAAAGTTAACTTCTCCGGTGCTCTGACAGGTGCGCGTGCGAACGTTTTCATCACGCCGCGGAAAGATGGACCGACAGAGGTCAATATGCGTTTCCACGACCTAAAGGAAGCACCTGCGGGTCAGAAGTTCATCCTGTGGGCAGTTTCCGGGGACGGTACATTCACCAAGCTCGGCCAGGTAGTTAATGCGCCGGGACGGAATGAAGCTGAAATCAAGTCGGAAACGACGCTGCCGGACTTTGGTTTGGTAGTGACGATGGAAGGTGCTGATGCCGACATGCCGGCAGGACCGGCGGTTGGCACGATTACGATTGTTCCATAGCTGAATCGCAGTCGTTAGAAAGCCATCCACAGATTACGCAGATTCTTCTGTGTAATCTGTGGATTCTTTTATGTGTGTCAAATCTTTCACAAAAAGCTACCACTCTCACTCCATCTTGCGTTAAGATGGCGCGACTGAGGTTGCGCCAGAGCAGCATCAGGTTCCCGACTGGCTCTAACCGAGCCCTCATCTTTTACAGTAACGCGATCCCCTGCCGGTGACCCCATCACAGGCCGAAGTATCCGTTTTGCCCTGAGTTTAAACGACATGAATAAGAGAAGATACCCCCGTTTTTCCCCGCTTGCGTTAGTTCTTCTCCTCGCCGCATCCGCGATCCACGGACAAGAAAGAGAAAACCTGCCTGCCCTGGTGAAAAGGGTTAAGCCGGCAGTGGTTGCTATTGCGACTTACGATGCGGCCGGCGAACCGTTGATGACGGGCAGTGGCTTTTTTCTGAAGCCGGGACAGGTTGTGACCAACCTTCACGTCGTGCGCGGCGCGGTTCGGGCCGAGATCAAAACTCTCGACGGCAAGGGAAAGGTTTTTCCGGTGAATGGCACCCTGGCGGTCGACGAGGAAGGTGATCTCGCGCTGCTGGGCGTTGATACACCCACCGATAGGAGCACCGAGCTCGCAAGCGAACTTCCCGATGAAGGTGAGCCGATCTTCGTAATCGGTAATCCACTCAAACTCGAAGGATCTGTAAGCGACGGGATCGTTTCCGCGGTCAGGGAAGTTCCAAACAGTTATCGCATCATTCAGATCACCGCGCCGATTTCGCATGGAAATAGCGGGAGCCCTGTTTTCAATATGAAGGGACAGGTGCTGGGCGTGGTGACGGTGAAAGTCACAAACGGCCAGAACATCAATCTCGCGCTTGCGGCGGCGCGAGTCGCGGAGTTGAAGGCAGGCAAACTGCAGCCGCTATCCGACCTTGGCGCGAAGAACAAAGGCGACGCGGCGGAAACGGCCTATCGCTCCGGCCTCGATTCGCTTTGGCTGGGCAACTACGACAACGCGGTTGGTTATTTCGAAAACGCTGCTAACAAGAATCCGAGGCGAGCGGAAGCATGGGTGCAGGTCGGGTTCTGCAAAGTGAAACAGGGAAAGAATCAGGAAGCAATTCGCGCTTACCTCCAGGCGCTACAGCTCAAACCCACCGATGCGGAGATCCACAACAAGCTGGGCGACGCTTATTACTATTCGGGACGGCTGCGTGAAGCGATTGAGTCGTACACGGAGGCAGCACGGCTGCGACCGGATTCGGCGGAGACTTTCTATAACCTCGCGATAGCGTATTCCGAAAGCGGCAACCCTGGCATGGCCGCCACCCAGGCACGCATCCTCCAGCGCCTCGATCCAAAACTCTACGAGAAATACCTGCGCGAAACCATGTAACCACTGATTACGCAGATCTGTGAAAATCGATTTACACAGATCGGCGTTAATCCGTGCTAACCGGCCTGACCGGTGAACACGCCTGTGTCGATGCTTCGCGGGTTGCCGAGGACCACGAAGCGAATGTTCTTCATGTACTTCTGCGAGACGCGTTGAATGTCGGCGGGCGTCACGGCTGACAGGCGCTCAAGGAAGTCCACCGAGTTTCGCCAGCCACCACCAATCAATTCATACTGCGCCAACTCACCTGCCTGCGCGGCATTTGTCTCTTGCCCCAAGTAATAAGTCGTCAAGTACTGCGCGATCACCGCGTGAATGTCCTCGCTGCTCACCGGTTCGTTCTGTAACCGCGCGATCTCGTTCAACATCAGTCGAATCGACTGGTTCGCATCGACCGCCGTCACATAAAGTCCACCGACGTTCGCGGCCTGCGTTCGCAAAAATGCATCCGGCGCATACGAGAGATTTCGCTTCGCACGTACTTCTTCAAACACACGATCGCGCAACAACGAGCTCGCGATGCGCATCGGGTAAATGTCAGGTGACGTAAGCGACGGCGCGGTAAACAAACCCTGGACGTAGTTTGTCGGCAAATCGCGCGGCGTCACGTCAACCGACGATTTATCAAACGCCAACTGCGGTATCGTCTCAGGTTTGTAGTTACCACGCGGCAACTTTCCGAAACTCTCCGTGACCAAAGTCTTCACTTCAGCCGGATTGAGATCACCAACAATCACCAGCAATAACCGCGAGGTCTCCATTAACTTTGCGTGATATTTACTCAGATCCTCAGGCGTGAGCCTGGCTACGGTTTCAGGCGTGCCACTCGTGTTATTCAAATAAGGATGGCCGGCATACGCCACACGCTCCTGCAACTTCTGCAGGTAAACATCAGGGTTATCGGTGTCGTCACTCAACGACACGACCTGCCGCTGCTGCACCAGCGCGACGTCTTCTTTCGTGAACGCAGGCCGCAACACAACATCAGTAAAAATCTGCCACGAACGATCGAAGTGCATGCGCGTGGTCGCCAGCGAAAGCACGGAGTAGTCGTTGTTTGAGCTGCTGCCAATCACCGTGCCCATGCGCGAGAGCTCGGAGCGCATGCGCGCGCGCGGAAAGTTTGTAGACGCTTCGGTAGCAACGCTGAGCATCAACGTTTCGATGCCGGCGTTTTGCGCGTTAATGTTCGTCGCGCCGCCGCGAATAAAAAGACCCGCCGCGACGGTCAGACTTCCCTCGCGTCGTTTCAAAAGCACCTTCAAGCCGTTAACTTCAAACTCGCTGACGAGTGACGCCTGCTTGGCGACAACGCTTTGTACGGTCTCTTGTGCCTGGCCTTTACCTTGTTGAGTCGCTTGTGAAGAATCACTGCCGCCGACAAAAAGAATCGCGATCAGCAAAACGCTGCTGAGCACACGTCGGAACAATTGCGCACTGTTAGACATACCTTGATTTCGTCCTGACTGGTTCATAAGTTGGCTCACTCTTTACTGTCCTATCAACTCTTCCGGAGTAACTTTGATTTTCGCTTGCGCCTCATTCGACATTAAAGCGAGACCGATGTGGGGCTTGCCTTGAATGTAGGTAGTGATGTAGCGGCTGATGTCCGCGCGTGAAGTGGTGCGCAGCCTGGGGAGATAGCCACGGAAGTATTCGAGCCCGGTCGAGGCCCACCAGAAGCTCAGCGTGTGAGTGTAGTCGCTCAGCTTCTCACGCGAGTAGAGATCGTCGGCTTCGAGCAGTGCTTTAGCGCTTTCGAGTTGTTCGTCGGTGAAATAGTCTTTGTCGTTGAAGTGGGCCACTTCTTCGTACATAGCTTTGATCGCGGCGTGCGCCTTATCGGGAGTTGTTTGCGCGATGAGTGAGATTGGACCAACGTTGCGTTGCGTGTAGTAACCCAGATCGACGCCGGTCACCAGGCCCGTATCGACGAGGTTTCTTTGAAAGCGCGAATTCGGCTGCCGCAAAATGAACGAGAAGACGTCGGCTGCGTATGTCGCCGGATTGTCTTTACCGATGGATGGTCCATGCCAACTGATGTTGATGATCACGTTCTGCACAGGCTGCACAATCACGGCGCCTTCGCTTTTGGGTAACGGCGGATGCTCCACGAGGGGAAACTCCACAAATGGATCCTTTTCACGTTTCGCCCAGTCGCCGTAAAACTCCTGCGCCATCTTCAACACATCAGTCGGATTGACGTCGCCAGTTATCACGAGCGCGGAATTATTCGGCACGTAGTAACGTTGCTGGATCAAGCGCATCATCTCGGTGGTTGATCCGCCCACCGTTTCCCTGTTGCCGAGCGGGTTTTTCCGGCTCGGATACTTGAAAAAGAGACGGTCGTTCATCTCCTGGGCCAGGTAAAAGAACGGGTTCGACTCATTGCGATCGATCTCGCCGATCACCACCTGCTTTTCACGGCTGAACTCGCGTTCGTCAAACAGCGGATAACGAGACGCGTCTTTCATGAACTGCATTGCGGTCCGGATGTTCGGGCTGGTCGTGGTGAAGTAATAGTCAACCACTTCTTCGCGCGTCGTGCCGTTGTAGGCAATTCCCATCTGCCCGATCGTGCGCAGGTAATCTTCCGCGTTTGCGATGGCGCGGTTTTGTTTGAAAAACATGTGCTCGTAGAGGTGCGATAGCCCGTTTAGCTCGGGTGGCTCGGTGTACGAACCGTTCCTGACGGCCAACTCGATCGTAACAAGCGGAATGGAATGGTCTTCGAGAATGATCACTTCGAGACCATTGGGCAGAACGTGATTGATGAGCTTCGCTTCGGGCAGCCGCGCCGGAGCCGCCGCAGCCGGAGCGGTGGCGGTTGGGCGTGGCGCCCGCTGCTGCACAATCCGCGCCGAAAGCGTGGAAGGCGACAGCAGGGTAAGCAGAAGCAGAATGACGAGAGAACTTCGTTTCACAGATAACTCCATATGCTGGAAATTGATGTTGGCCGTGGGGAAAAGGTTATCTTGACCGTCGAAAATTGTACAGGAACCACAGATTACGCAGATCTGTTTAAATCGATTTTCACAGATCTGTTTTATCTGTGGTTACCGTTTTTTGGCGACGATCGCGCGTGCTTTTTGGCGGAGGGCGGTTCTGTAGGCTGCGGCGTCGGTTCCGGTAGCGTTTGAGAGCCACTGGATACGTGGGGTGCCGCGGG
>Ga0207670_10000353_pt1 | contig 27158 bp, 20 predicted proteins | sample KBSS23HmetaG_FD_184339 | JGI IMG/M metagenome (GOLD analysis project Ga0207670, IMG submission 184339) | Switchgrass rhizosphere microbial communities from Kellogg Biological Station, Michigan, USA - KBS S2-3H metaG (SPAdes) (version 2) | ecosystem: Host-associated > Plants > Roots >... | reverse complement strand
GGAAAGTGCGCGTTGAGGACGCACACGGACAGCCGCCATCGATTCCTTTCTGGCTGGGTGAAGCGCCGGCGCGGACACATGAGCTGTCAGTTTCAGTTTCGAGATTGCGGGAAGAGATCTCAACACGGGTTCACACGGATGAAGGCGGATTGGGGGTTAATCTCGAGGAGGCTTTGAGTTGGCTGAGGGATGAACTGGGTGTTTCGAGTTCCGCGGCGGAGCAGATTGTTGACTATCTCGCCGGCGCGAAGATTGTGCTGGGCGTGATGCCGTCGCAGGACAACCTCGTGCTGGAGAGGTTTTTTGATGACAGTGGCAGCATGCAGTTGGTGTTGCACTCGCCGTTTGGAAGTCGCTTGAATCGGGCCTGGGGATTGGCTCTGCGCAAACGCTTCTGCCGCAAGTTCAACTTCGAGCTACAGGCTGCGGCAACAGAAGATGCAATCGTCCTTTCGCTTGGGCCAACCCACAGCTTTCCGCTCGACGACGTTTTTCACTACCTAAACTCAAAAACGGTGCGCCAGCTTTTGTGCCAGGCCTTGCTCGACGCGCCGATGTGGAACATTCGCTGGCGGTGGAATGTCACGCGGTCGCTGGCGGTGTTACGGCGTCGTGGTGGTAAAAAGATCCCGGCACAGTTGCAGCGAATGGATGCAGAGGATCTGCTGACTGCGATCTTCCCGGATCAGGTCGCGTGCGCTGAAAACTTACCGACAGGTGAAAGAGAGATTCCCACGCATCCTCTCGTCGATCAAACGGTGAAGGACTGCCTGGAAGAGGCAATGGACATCGACGGTCTCGAGCGTCTGTTGACCTCGATCGAACGAAACGAGAAGAACCTTTTTGCCCGCGACGTCATCGAGGCGTCGCCATTGTCGCAGGAAATACTAAATGCCCGGCCGTACGCCTATCTCGACGATGCGCCACTAGAGGAACGCCGCACGCGCGCTGTGTTTCAACGTCGCTGGCTCGATCCGGAAACCGCGGCGGACATGGGCAAGCTCGATCAGGCCGCGATCGATCGTGTGCGCGAGGAAGTGTGGCCGGACCCACGCAATGCTGACGAGCTTCACGATGCTTTAGTCGAGCTCGGTTTTCTGACCGAAGCTGAGGGCGCAGGTTGGCAGGATCTGTTTGCTGAGTTGAATGCGGATCGTCGCGCTGCAGTGTTGACTACCGGAACCACGAGGTTGTGGGTTGCAGCCGAACGCCTGCCGCAACTACAGGTCATCTATCCGAAGGCTGAGTTAAAGCCGCCGATATCCGCGCCGGAAAGTGTCGCTCGCGTCACCTGGGGCTTTGAAGAAGCGCTCGTCGAGATCATTCGTGGGCGTTTGGAAGGGTTGGGACCAGTTACGGTCAATCAACTCATGTCTTCTTCGGGGTTGAACAAGCTCGAGATCGAAACCGCACTGCTGCGACTCGAAGCAGAAGGATTTGTGATTCGCGGCAAGTTCACTCCCGGCGTCACGGAAACCGAGTGGAGCGCGCGGCGCCTGCTCGCTCGCATTCACAGCTACACGTTGAATCGACTGCGACAGGAGATCGAGCCCGTCGCCAGCAGCGACTTCATACGTTTTCTGCTTGCATGGCAGAAGGTCGCTCCCGATCACCAGATGGAAGGGCCGGAAAGCCTTAAAGCAATCATCGAGCAACTCGAAGGCTTTGAAGCCCCGGCGGCAGCATGGGAAGGCGAACTATTGCCTACGCGAATGGTCGAATACGATCCGTCCTGGCTCGATGCGCTGTGTCTGTCGGGCGAAGTGGTCTGGGCACGCCTGACTCCTTTGTCGCGTTCGGCAGCAGTTGAGAGCGGAGAGAAAACCCGTGGATCCGGTCCGGTGCGAAACACTCCTATCGCGCTCTTGCGACGTAAGAATTTCGCGCTCTGGAGCTCCGTGTTTCCACAGCCGGCGTCGGCTACCACTTCCGAGTTTTCGACCACCACGCAGTTGGTCTACGACTATCTGATGACGCGTGGTGCTTCTTTCTTCACTGATATCGTGGAGAACACAAAGCTCTTGCGAAGCCAGGTTGAAGAAGCGTTGGCTGACTTGGTGGCAAACGGGATTGTCGTGTCTGATAGTTTTGCCGGACTGCGAGCGTTGCTAACACCGGGCAGTCGCAAGACACAGGCAGCCTCGCGTCGCAAACACCGTCAACCGGTTTATGAAATGTCCAGTGCCGGTCGCTGGTCAATTCTTCAGCGCACCACGCAGGATCTTAACGAGACATCGTTAACGGAAGAAGTCGCATGGGCACTACTGAAGCGCTACGGCGTTGTCTTCAAACGTCTGCTGGAGCGAGAAGGCGTGACACTGCCGTGGCGCGTGCTGCTGCGCTTCTATCATCGACTCGAAGCACGTGGTGACATTCGTGGCGGGCGCTTCGTCGCGGGCATCTCAGGTGAGCAGTTTGCACTGCCGGAAGCGATCGGAATGTTGCGCGCGATTCGCCGCGCTGGCGCGCAGGAGAGTCTGATTTCGGTGAGTGCGGCTGATCCCTTGAACCTGGTGGGAATCATCATTCCAGGGAGCCGGATTACGGCGCACACGAGCAACAGAGTTCTGTACCAGGACGGAGCGCCCGTCGCTGCCCTCGAATCCGGCGAGACACGGTTCCTGGTTGAGCTAAGCCGCACTATGGAGTGGAAAGCCAAAGCCGCTTTGGTGAGAAAAGCCACACGCCCCGAGCTCAGGGCTTATTTGCAGCGTCCCGCCTGAAAATCTGGAAACCTTGGTCGATTGGCACTGCTTTTAGATTGGCAGAAGCGTTAATCCAAGTTGATCAAGGTGCCAATGAAATCACTAGCCCAAAAAAATCACAGCCTCTCGTTAGAGTTTCCGGTTACACCGCGTCGCACGTTCAGATACTCGCTGGTGAAACCAAAAACCACTGTACCCTCAACGATCGAGTTCATGCGTGTTAACAACGCGACCGTGCGTGAAGGCAGATCTCACCGCGTGTGGCCGCCAGAGGTATTGCGCAAGTTCCAGATGGCGGAAATCGTCACCGAACTGCAAACCCCGCACTACGTCCTCCGCGACAGCAGCATCTCGCCCGTTGCTCGCTAGATCAGAATTAACCACAAAGACACGAAGGCACAAAATAATAATTTGTGTCTCTGTGTCTTCGTGGTTAAGACAGTGGTTAGCTCGGTTTGCTCGGAGTTGCAGCGGCGTTCTGCTCGTCGAGCCAGGTCTTTAGCGGTGCGAAGTAATCGATAATCGCAGTCGCGTCCATCTTGTCTTCACCGGTCATCGCTTTTAGTGCCGCGGGCCAGGGCTCACTTGAGCCCATCGCCAGCATTGCCTTCAGCTTTTCGCCGGCCTTCTTATTTCCGTAGATCGAGCACTGGTAGAGTGGACCATTGAAGCCCGCCTCGCGACACAGCGCCCGGTGAAATTGAAACTGTAGAATCGCGGCGAGGAAGTAACGCGCATACGGCGTGTTTGCCGGCACGTGATACTTCGCGCCCGGATCGAAATCCTGTTCGCTGCGCGGTACCGGCGGCGCCACACCCTGGTACCTCTCACGCAAATCCCACCATGCTTTGTTGTACTCCTCCGGCTTAATCTCACCAGAAAAGACTTTCCACCGCCACTGGTCCACCAGGTAACCAAACGGCAGAAACGCGACCTTGTCGAGTGCGCGATTTAGCAAAAATCCGATGTCGGCCTGTGGGTCCGGCACCTTGTCGATCAAACCGAGCTGTTTGAGATAAGGCGGCGTGACTGACAGCGCAACAGTGTCACCAATCGCTTCGTGAAACGCGTCGTTAGCGCTCTCGCGGAACATGAACGGCTTACCGGAGTAGGCCATTTGATAGTAGTTGTGGCCCAACTCGTGATGCACCACGGAAAAGTCTTCTTCGTTGATCTGGGTGCACATCTTCAGACGCACATCCTTTTCGTAATCAAGGTCCCAGGCGCTGGCGTGACAGACCACTTCGCGATCTGCCGGTTTGGTGATCATCGATCGGTCCCAGAAACTCGGCGGCAACGGATCGAAACCAAGCGAAGTAAAGAACCCCTCGCCGTAACGCACCATCTGTTTTGCATCGGTATTTCGAGCCTTCAGTATTTGCGTCAGGTCGTAACCGCGATCGGCATTCGCCGGAGCCAGCAACGGATAAACGTTTCCCCACGTCTGGGCCCACATGTTGCCGAGCAGGTGCGCCGGTATCGGCTTATCCAGGGCGACGACTTCCTTGCCATACTTCTCAGACAGCTTGCGACGCGTGTACGTGTAGAGCGAGTCGTAAAGCGGTTTGACTTGCTGCCACAATCTTTCCATCTCGGCGGCAAAAGCATCGGGCTCCATGTCGTACTTCGAACGCCACATCGCGCCCGTATCTTTGAAGCCCATCTCCTTCGCGCCCTTGTTGCTGAGTTCGACGAAGCGCACGTAGTCTTTGCGAATCGGCACCGCAATCGCGTGCCAACCCATCCACGCTTTCTTCAGCTCTTCGGGATCGCGGCTGTTGCCCATGATCTGTTCCAGATCGGGCAGGCTGAGACATTTGCCTTTATCGCCGTCAGGACAGTATTTGCCTTTGCCGTAATCGCCTTCCATCGAAGCGGCGAGTTTGGTGACTTCGTTGCGCTCCGTTGGATCTTTCGGAGCGGGAAGCGTCAGCTGGAGTTTCAGTAATTTGAGTTTTCGTTTTGATTCGGGCGACAGATCGGCGTTTTCATATCGTCGCGATTGCTCGGCGAGCTCGGTTGTCGCTGCGATCAGTGTCTCGTTGGCCTCAGCGGCGATCGCTTCTGTATCGTCGGTGATGAAAGTGCTTTTTACCCAGTCGGCGCGACCGGCTTTGATATTCAGATCGAGCAGACGTTTTTCGGCGTCGGCGATAAACCTTTCGGCATCGTCTTTAGAAGCGGCGCCGGAAGCTAAATTCGGATTATCTGTACACGACATAAGCGCTAGTCCCACACTAAGCAAGAAAAATAAACCCAACCACAATTGGCGGCCCTGAAACTTGAAGCTCACGGTAACCTCCTGAGCAGTCATTCTATGAAAAACTATGGGGATTTAATCCTCAATATAGCGAGAATTGCGGCGATGCTCAAACGGCGGTATCGGTAGCGTCGGATTAACGAGACACAACACGACCCCGACGCTACCGCGTTACGGTACTGACCCGATTCCCCGTGAGATCTTTTAGAAGACAGACGACGGAGTAACGCGCGGAGATTAAAACTGGGGTGAGGTCCAGTCAGGAGTTGTACTACTTCGAACCACTACGGACGCACGATACCCTTTTTGATGTTTCGCTGCCACGCTTCGTAATTTCTGATACGTCGTTTGGCTTGCTTGCGGGTTAGTTTCATTTCCTGGGCTACGTAATCGATGCGTGCAGTCCGATCCTTTTTCTTATCAAACCGGTCACCTGGCGCTCTCAGGTAAAACTTATACGCGGTGGACCATTCGGCTTTTACTTCTTCGGTGGCTTGAACGCCCCGTGTCTCTGGCATGCCTGCTGGCTCCCTTCAGGAGGATTTTTCGAGGGGGATTTTACACGTAGGATCTTCGAATTGCGAACGAAATTGGCCACAAAGAGCCATAAAACTCATAAAAATGGCTTTATATAACATGACTGATCTTTATGCATTTTGGGGCTGATTTCGTTTCAACCAACGCAGGACCGAAAAGGTACTCATAATGACGGCGATTCCGATCAAGCCGTAGACGATGTAGGTAATCACGTCAGAATTCATGAAAGAGATTACTTGTCTTCCAAAATAAAGAGCTAATACCGCTTCCGCGCCAAATCTAACCAGTCGACCGAAAAAAACGGCGCTGAATAGTTTTCCTCTCGAACACTGCAACGCCGAAGCCGTCATCACTGCCGGTGTGAACGGGAATGGCGGCGGGATTAGCGTCGCAATGAAGACGGTGATGCCCATCTTATTCTCGAGTTTTGATTTGAGTTTCTCGATTTTTTTCGCACTGACGAAGCGTTCCAATCCTTTCTCACCCGCACTCCGCATCAATAGATCGACCACAAAGACGCCGACCACCGATCCGATCGCGGAAACGAGCACATAAAGAATCCATCCCCAGCCATTTCGATTAGAACTGACCAACGCAATCAGCAATAGATCGTTTCCGAAAGGAAGCACGAGGAACGACGAGTCGAGCGCGCTCATCAGGAAAAGACCAAGCACGCCCAACCTGCGAAAAAATCGGAATATTGAACCGGAGAGACTAAGAATGAGCAATAGGCGCAACGATAGGAGCTCCCGTCTGCAGTCTTGTGGGTTCAGGCGTAGACGGGTCTACGATTGGTGGCGGCTGATCGGGTTCACGAACCGGAGCCTGGGGGTGTGGATTCGAGTCGGGCGGCAACGGCACGGGATTCTCATCCGGCTCGCCGGAATCATTTGGTGACTTATCCTTCATAATTTCCCTGGCTCGTTATCCTAGCCACAGATTACACAGATTGATTTTGATAATCTGTGTAATCTGTGGCTAATCTCGACTCGCACTGATATTTCGCGTTCCAGAAGTCCTTACACGAAGCACGCCCTGAACAATCGCGAGACGCGTCATGATTCTCGCCTCCGCAAACTGAAATCTTCCTGCCAGTGTCTCAGAACGCTCAAAATCACTCTTCGCGAGCTGCGCCAGTTCCTGGCCGAATCGATTCACCATGTTGGTCAATCCATTTCCACCTTGAATCGCCATTTCACCGTCGCGGAACATGTTGATTTCAAAACCACTCAACACCGCTGCCGCTGCGAGCAATTCGTTTAGCTGAACGATGCCGGGTTCCAGAATTTCAAAACTGCGCGCCGGATCGATACCTGCGTAAGCGCGGGCGACTCTTAGCTGTTGCTCAAAATGCTGGTAAGCCGTCGCCCGGCGATTTGCGATCTGTCTTGCATCTTCCAACAACTGAAGCGCCAGCTTCTGGTCGGTTTTTTGAGCCTCGTTCGCTACTTGTATCAGGAGATCAATCTTCTCGTTCTCTGTCTGCAACCGCGCCACTGCTTGTCTGACGTCTTCAATGCGAGCGCCTTCGGCTTTCTTTGCCAGTTCACGAAAATCGATCTGCTTCATCACGTTGTCGCGAACATTGGGTTGCAGATGGTCGTTGGCGATCTGACGCGCGCGCTCGGTGTCGCCTTCTTCGAGCGCCTTGTAAGCGGCTTGCTGATAAAGACGGGATTGCATCTGCTGAGGCGCATTGGCCGCAGCCTGAATCAGAGCATCGGCGGTTGGCTCGCCGCCCTGATTGGAGTTTAAGGTTTGTGCCAGGCTCATAGGCATGCCGAGCTCCGACAACTTCTGCCGCAGTGCTTGTGCTTTCGACGGCAGATACTGATCGACCATTGGCATTAGCATCTGCGAGATCGCGAGCATGCGGCGCGCATTGTTCTGTTCGATTTGTGCATCGGTCGGCGGTTGTGGAGTAGCAGGTTGTCGACCCGGACCAATACCGGGTCGTCCGCGCTGTGCGGTTACTGCACGATTCTGACTTCCCGGCGTTGCCTTCAAAGCTGCATCGACAACGGCCGACAGCAAGTCAACATAAGCTGCTTGTTCGAGGACCGGGGGCCGTCCGGCTGTTGGTTTCGAAGACGCCGGCGCCGTTGAAGTATCACCGGCCGTGCGTGGTCCGAGCCTGAGAAGCGTTTGCACCAATCCGGTGACTTCAGTGTTGCTCAGAAGATTTGTTGCCTGAATTTTTTTGAGAGTCTTGTCGGTGAGCTTATCGGCGGCCGCCGGGTCCTGTGTTCGGAGTTGGTTGATCACTTCCGCGAGCGTGGGTGGAAGCTGGCCCTTGTCAATCATTTGTTCCGCGTTCTGGGCCGCGAGTTTTGGATCGAGAGCAGCGATACGACCGAGTAACTGTTGTTCAAGGTTCTCATCAGAGGTCATGTTTGCGCGCGGTCCGCGCTGCTCGGCAGTAGGTTGCAAATTTGCGGGAGGTTTGGTGGCGGCGAGCATCTGGTATGCGAGTGCCGCGTCGTGTCGCGCCGCAGTCAATACCAATTCTTGTCTTAACTGAAAAGACCGCATATTCGGCGGCGGCCCGACCTGGACCCCGCCCTGATAAGCAAAACCATTGCCATCGTTGATGGATTGGATACGGCGGTCGATTGCCGAAGCCTGGCTGCGTCCCATCTCAGCAACGCCCTCCGCCGCCATCGCAAAGAGTGAACGGGCACGCGCCTGATTCTGGTCCCAGAGCATATCGGCGGCGCCGACCTGCACGCGAACACGATTCTCCGTGAGTCGCAGCGACTGGGCTTCGTCGATCACCTGATCGAGCAGACGATAGGCGTTCTTTTCTCGTTCGGCCTTTTGTTTTTCGAGTTCTTCAGCTGAGGGTTGAGCGGCTGGCTGATCTTGAGCAAAAACCGGCCATGCCGAAAAAGAAAACAACCCCAGGGCCAGGGTCAGCACAATTATTTTTTTCATGAGCATTTACCTCTGGGAGATTGCCGGATCTTAACAAAATAGGTCCTATATGTCCTATAGGACCTCTCTGTTCGCGGGAACTTCACCATCCTCTTGCCGTATAATCCACACTACGCACCACTTAAAATCATAGGAGCTTTGTCGATGGCGGTTGCTTTGGAAGGAGGTTGCCGAGTCTCGACGATGGGCGAAGGCTCGCCTCGAGTTTTCCAATCGGTGAAGGTCTGGAATCACATCGGGAAGGAAAGCGGCGCGGATGCGATCTCGTTGCGCATACTCGAGTTTGAGCCGGGGACGTCTCCCGTTCTGTGCAATGACGAATGCGATGAAGTGCTGTACTTGCTGGAGGGGAGTTGCACGGTTGTCATCGATGGTACTGCTTACGAGCTCGGGCCTGAGACTGGCGTTTATCTTCGACCACAACAAGAACTGCGCGTCGAAAACAACGGTGTCGTGCGGTTTGTAAGTTCGCAATGTCCGGCAGAGACATTAGACGCACGTAATCAGCCACCTACGATTGTCAGGCTCTCCGATCAGAGGGCTTTGCCGACTGGCGATCGTTGGTATCGAGTTTTGATTGACGCGCAGGTAACGCAGTTTGTCGGTTCGATTCCGCCGGGTCGCGCGCCGGATCATTTTCATGAGTATGAAGAAGTGCTTTTTATTTTACGCGGCGAGGGGCGGATGTGGGCTGGGGAGAGTAACACTCCGATCGGTCCGGGATCGTGTATTTATCTGCCGAGACGACAAGTTCACTGTGTTGAGAATACCGGAGAGGGCGAGTTGCGGTTGTTAGGTGTGTTCTATCCTGCTGGAAGCCCGGCCGTTAGGTATGAGACCGCGGATGAACACGGATGAAAAGCACGGATTTCATTCGAAGTCGCGGATGTCTCTGAATGGTGTCTCGGCGTCGTTGAAGTCGGGGCGGTAGTAATAAGAGGCGCCGTCGAACTCCTGTACCCATCCTTCGGTCATGTCTAACGTTTCGAGTGCTGCGGTCGCTTTCATCCATTCCGATTCTCTGATGCGGCGCGAAAGCAGGATGTAGCGTTTGTTGGTCTCAGCCTGGTGTGTCGGGTAATACTGGGCCATCAGCGAAATCGCGACACGCGGGCTCAGCTCGTCTCTGATCCACTCAATCGATTCACTGATGCTGCCGATATCGTTCGGCAACACCAGCAGACGCACCACCAAACCACGCTTCAACAGCCCCGTTTCATCAAACACGAGCTCGTCACCCGTTTGCCGGTACATTTCACGCAATGCCGCGCGCGAAAACTCCTTGTAGCCACTCACTTTCGAATAGAGATAGCCGGATTCGTCGTCGGCGTATTTGAGATCCGGCAGGTAAACGTCAACGATGCGATCGAGTAAACGCAGTACCGCAACTGAGTCGTAGGTGTTGGTGTTGTAGACGACCGGCACACGCAATCCCTGTCGCGCGGCGATCAGGATTGCTCGCGCCATCTGCGGCACAAAGTGCGTTGGCGAAACAAAATTGACGTTGTGACAGCCGCGCGACTGTAGCTCCAGAAGCATCTCTGCGAGGCGCTCGTGCGTGACCTCGTTCTTAAGCTGTTGTTTGTGGGTTTGCGAGATCTGGTAGTTCTGACAATAAACACAACGCAGGTTACAGTTGCCGAAAAAGACGTTCCCTGCGCCTTTCGTTCCGACCAGTGGCGGCTCTTCACCGAAATGCGGCGTGTACGACGAAACGATCGGCAGTCGACCCGAATAGCACGCGGCGATCTCGTTGTTGAGACGATTGTTCAGGCAGTCACGCGGGCAAACGGTGCAGCGCTCCAGCAGGCTTTCCAATTCTTCCACTCGCTTTTCGAGCAGGCCCTGGTCTAACAGCGCGAGGTATGATGGTTCGATGTTACTCATCAATGCTCTATAATCCACAGATTACACAGATTATACAAATTCCCTATGCGCCTGTGGATTTCTAAAAACAGTGAAGTCCCGATTCGCGAGCAGTTAGTGACGCAGATCGTTCTCGGTATTGTCAGTAACGATCTTAAGGAAGCCCAGCGTCTGCCGAGCACACGCGACCTCGCGCGACGCTACGACATACACGCCAATACCGTCAGCTCCGCGTATCGCGAACTGGCGCGACGAGGTTGGGTCGAGTTTCGAAAGGGAAGCGGTGTTTTCGTTCGCGCGCGAAACGACGAGACACTCGAACAAGGGCTCGCGCTCGATCAACTCATCGCACGTTTCTTCAGAAATCTTCGTGAAGAAGGTTACTCGCTGGCAGACATTCGCATGGGGTTAGAGCGCTCCTTGTCAGTGCAGCGTCCGGATCACTTTCTGTTACTCGAGCCCGATGCGGAGTTGCGTGAGATTCTGGTGGCTGAGATCTCGAGCGTTACGACAGTGAAAGTAACAGGTGCTGGTCCCGAAGATGTAGACGGCGCATTCATTGGAGCAGCGCCGCTGGTTTTGTATGGACACATGGACCAGTTTGCGGATTGCATCAAGCCGGAGACGGATCTGCTTGTGCTGCACTCGGCTTCGATCGTGGAGAGATTGAGCGGGCAGACCAGGCCCTCGCCTGAGTCGCTGGTTGCGATCGTTTCTCGTTGGCCGGAGTTCTTGAAGTGGGCGAGAACGATGCTGGTCGCGGCGGGGCTCGATGCGGATGCGTTGAGTTTTCGAGACGCGCGCGAACGCAATTGGGAGAAGGGATTGCGTTCCGCGGCGTTTGTGATTACTGACTCGCTGATGGCGCCGCGCATACCCGCGGGCTGCGAGGTGAAGGTGTTCAGAATCCTCGCGGACGAGTCGCTGAAGGAGATCCGGGAGTATTCTGAGCGATTCTTCTAGTTTTCTCGCGCAAAGGCGCAAAGGCGCAAAGAAAACCGAACAGAAAATTGCTTGCTCTGCTTCTTCCTTTGCGCCTTTGCGCCTTTGCGCGAGAAATTCTTATTGCTTTTCTTTCGCGAGCGTGCGGATGTAATTCACCACGTGCCAGCGCTCTTCCTCGTTCATGCGCTTCTCACCCGCGGGCATGATCCCGTTGATGCCCTTTGTGATCTTCCAGAAGAGCTCGCCGTCTGTCATTTTATCCATGCGTTCCTTATTCGTGAGATCTGCCGGCTTTCGTCGCAATTTCGGGAAGTTTGCTTCGTTACCTGCGCCAGTCTCGCCGTGACAGAAGATGCAGTTGCCTTTGCTTCGTTCGAGGTAAAGGGCCTTTCCTTTTTCGATCGATTCAGCCGACGAGGCGACGGGATTCTTCGTTTTGTCAGCATCTTCAGGAAGTTCCCACGTATTCTTCGAGAAGTCCTGTTGTGGCGCGCCTGCGCCCGATTGAATCGAGCGGCTGTCGTTCTGATTGCCATTTTTGTTGGTGATAACGGAGCTGTTTGCGTTTTGCGCAGACGACGTTATCGCAATGTCGAAAGAAGTCACGGTCAGTATTGCGATTAACAACAGTGAAAACGCCACGAGGGGCAAGAAAATTGACTTTTGCATCGGTTCGATTCTCCTTGTTTACTGTTTCCTGGTTCGTTTCTTCCGCACCGGACGCTTGGCAGGGGCAGAAGATGTCGCCTGCTCGTCTTTCTTCGGCGTTGACTGCGAGCGAATGAAGTCGGCCACGGTCTTTTCAGGGATGTCAGCTTCCCAAACGATTTCGTTCTCTCTTGCAAACATCTTGAGCGCCTGCAAAATCGTTTGCGCGTTCTTGTCAGGAATAGAGCTGATACCCTGTTGCATCAATCCCGAAAGCAGGTTGTTGATAATCTTCGCCGTGTCGGGATTGTCGGCGTTCATTGCACCGCGCAGTGTGAAATTTGTTCCGGTCATTGTAACCGCTGCGTAGAAGTTGCCAAAAGCCGTATCGCAGCGCGACTCGCGAGTCGTGTTTTCGAGTCCCATGAAGCCGAAACTCTTCGCGAACGAGGCGAGTGGCGCGCCTGACGCAGCGATGAGCGCGTTCGGATCGCGGAATAACGATTCGAGCGACGCGGGACTGATCCGGCCGTTTCCTCCTTCAGCCGCATCGATAGCCGATTTGAGATAACGCAGGTTGCCGATCGCTAAAGAGTTGGCACTGAGAGGCACGGCGCCGATCTCGGCCAGCGGTTTGAGTATCGGGTTCTTCTCCGCCTGCGCCGCTATCGGATCGATCTTCATCAACGTTATCGACTTCGATCCGTACTTCTCAACACGAACTTTGTCCTGAAGATAAAGTTGTCCGAGCGTCATCAACGAATCAGAACTAAAGTCACCGCCGACTACCGCCATGATGTCCGGCGCAACAAAACTCAGATCAGCGGCGGGTTTGTGAAAGCGCACCGCAATCACGAGATACTCGATGGTAGAAGGATCGACGCCGGCGGACTTCTTCATATCCGCGAATGCGGCGCGCGCCTTCGTCATCTCCGCAGGATCCATTACGCGTGGCGCGGCTTCGTTGAGAATGCGTTGCGGGCTGACGTAGATCAGCGCGTCTGCTTCGGGAAGCGAGGCGAGTGCTGCTTGTGGATTCTGCGCGAATATTTGCGATGCCAGCGCGAGAATAGCAATAGCCGTTAACAAAGGTAATTTAAGTTTCAAAATGAACCTCCGTAAAGATCCGTGTTTTATTTCCGCGTTAATCCGCGGTACCGATAGCAGGTTGAATCGTGATCGTTGACCATTCCCACGGCCTGCATAAAAGAATAGCAGATCGTGGAGCCTACGAATTTGAAGCCGCGTTTGAGCAGGTCTTTGCTGAGCGCGTCTGAAAGCTCGGTGCGGGCAGCAAGCGGTTGACCGGGCTTTCGTTTCAGTGGTTTGTTATTCACAAAGCGCCAAACGTAATCATCGAAACTGCCAAACTCCCGTTGAACTGCAAGGAAGGATTTTGCGTTGCCGATCGCGGAATTGATCTTGAGACGATTGCGAATGATGCCGTCGTTCTGCAAAAGCGCCGCGACCTTGCGCTCGTCGTATTTCGCGACTTTCTTCGGATCGAAACCGTCGAAAGCGGCGCGATAGTTGTCACGCTTGCGAAGAATAGTTTCCCAGCTGAGCCCGGCCTGAGCTCCTTCGAGAATCAGAAACTCAAAGAGACGCGTGTCGTCGTGAACTGGCACGCCCCACTCTTCATCGTGGTAGGCGATTGACAACGGAGTGGTGGCCCAGGCGCAGCGCTTCACAGGCTTGGGATTCTACATCATTGGAAGCTTTTAACCACTAAGACACAAAGACACAAAAGACTTTGTGTTTTTGTGCCTTTGTGGTTAGTAAATTTCCTACCCGATCCTGCCTGTCAGGCACTTGACTACCGTAACCAGTTCTTTGATCTCGACCGGCTTGGCGACGTGCGTGTTGTAGCCCGCGGCGATGGCGCGTAGGCGATCTTGTGTGCGCGCGTAGGCGGTGAGCGCGATCGCCGGGATGTGTTCGCCTTTTTCGCGCACTTGCCTGATGAAATTGTAGCCATCGGTATCTGCCATTCCGATGTCGCTGATCAACAGGTCAAACTTGTCCGAGCTAAGCAGATCGAGTGCTTCTCTCGCCGACGACGCACCCCGCACCTTCGCGCCGTGCGCCGTGAGGTCAATGGTCAACAGATCCAGCGCATCAAGCTCATCCTCAACCACCAGAATCTTCACGTTAGCCAGATCGACCACCGTCACTTCCTGGACCGGAGTCGGAGGCGACACATTTTCGCGACTGAGCTCTGTGCTGGGCAATGGAAGCCTGACTGTGAAGACTGCGCCAGTGCCTGAGCTTACGTTCTCCGCCGCGATCAACCCGCCGTGCAACTCAACGAGATGCCGCACGATTGCAAGCCCGAGTCCGAGTCCGCCATGCGTGCGCGTGGTCGATCCATCCGCCTGTCGAAAACGTTCAAACACATGTGGCAAGAACTCGGCGGCGATGCCCGGCCCGGTGTCGCGCACCTCGATCTCCGCGTAAGTTTCATCCTGACTGATACGTACGCTGATCACGCCACCCGCGGGAGTAAACTTCGAAGCATTCGAGAGCAGGTTCCAAACGACTTGTTGCAAGCGATCCGCATCACCAGCAATGATTTTTAGTCCTTCCGGAAATTGCGTCTCGATCTTTATGTCCTTGGCTTCGAGAGCCGGTCTAACAGCGTCGAGTGCGGCGTTGACGACCGACACGAGGTCCACTGGTCCGAGATGGAGCTGAAGCTTCCCGGTAATGACGCGCGAGACGTCGAGTATGTCTTCGATGATCTGTTTCTGCGCCCAGGCGTTTCGCTCAATCACTTCGATCGCATGAACGGAGCTTTCGTTATCGAGGCGGCCCGCTTTCAGTATTCGCGACCAGCCGATCACGGCATTCAAAGGCGTGCGAAGCTCGTGTGAGAGAGTGGCTAGAAATTCGTCCTTCAGGCGATTTGCTTTTTCCGCATCGCCGCGGGCCATGCGTTCGCGCACCAGCAGTTGCGCCAGCTTCTCTTCAGTCTTTTTGCGCGCGGTGATGTCGCGCATGATGCTGACATAACACTGCGGCTCACCGAGTCCGCTGCGCATGGTGAATACTGAAAGATCGATGATCCGCTGTTCGCCGCTCCTGGTGTGACAAATGTGCTCGCCGGAATAGTCGCCTGCCGCGACCAGTAGCTTGAAGATCTCTTTAAATGTGTGTTCGCCGAGATAGATCGCGGGAGTATTGCTTTCGAGATCGTCGTCGGCGTAGCCGAGGAGGGTGAAGTGCGCGCCGTTTTGCTGAAGGTAGAAACCCTCGGGATCGATGATCGCGATTGCTTCCTTCGAGTGTGCGAAGATCTCGCGATAGAGATCCGAATGCAACTCTACGGGGCGAGCGGTTGGCTCGGCGGAAGGTTTCTGACGCGACGCTTCAACAGACATGGCAATGCCCTACTGGGTGGGGAACACAAACAGGGGGCTTTGCCGGGTACTCGATATTAACATAACAATTTTGTAGGGGCGGCCCTCCGTGGCCGCCCCAGCCCGATTCGCACGCTGGGGCGGCCACGGAGGGCCGCCCCTACAAAACGCCTACCGCGGCGCCGGAACGCACGGATTCGTAAATTGCGCCTGCGATTTTGACGGACATTAAGCCGTCGTGCGCGGTTACGAGCGGTTCAGAGCCGTTAACAATCGCGTCGATGAATGCACGATCCTCCTGCAAGTATCCCCATCGCTCTTCGCGCGGCAACTGCTGCATCGTTTCCACGGTGAAGTTCCCTTCGAGGTTAGTGCTGGTAGTAAGACTCTCCATCTCGCGCGTCACGAGCGTCGTGTGATGGCAGAACACTTCCACCCGTTCAAACGGAAACAACCAGCTCGCATCGGCGGCTGTGGCGAGCGTCGCGTGCATGCCGCTGGCAAACTTCAATAGGATCGAAAAATCGTCGACTTCCTTGTACTCGTGCGTCGATCCGATCGCGTGCAGGCTCTCAACCTCGCCGAAGAGAAAACGCATCATGTCGAACATGTGAATCGGCGTCTCGTACAGAAAGCCGCCGGTGATCTCGGGGTCACCAGTCCATTCGGGTTTGAGTAGTTCGCCGCGGTTCATCTTGACGTGAGCAGAGTGGGGCGTGTGCGTTTCCGAGAGCATGCGTTTCAGCGTCGCGTACACAGGCGCGAAGCGACGATTGTGACCCACCTGAAAAACGCCGCGACTATTCTGAGATTTTTCGAAAACCCTTTGCGCGTCCGCGACATTGGTAGCGAGTGGCTTTTCACAAAAGACGTGTTTGCCTGTTTCTATCGCCGCAATCGCCAGCGAAACGTGCTGCGTGTTTGGAGTGGTTATATAAACCGCGTCACACCTTTCCAGCACTTCGAGCGGCGTGTCAACGGCGGTGGCCTTGTGCGTGCCCGCCAGTCGAACAGCTTTCTCGGGAAGCACGTCGGTTACGGCTGCAAGCTGAACGCGCTCGTCACGCGACAGTACTCCAGCATGAACTTCAGAGATATAACCCGCGCCGATGATTCCGATTTTTACTTTGCTGCTCATTTTATGCTTCAGCCAGCACGCGTTTGGTTGCCGCGTACGCATCGCGAGCCAATTCAAACGGATCTCGCTCCCAGTACTCCGGCCGGAAGATCTCAACACTCGCGACTTTGTCGTAACCGATACTTCTAAACGCCGTGATCATTTCGCGTAACGGCAGAATACCGAGACCCGGCAAAAGCCGGTGACGATCTTCCAACTGGTCGCGCGGCAGATCTTCGGCGTCGTTGATGTGAAATATCTCAATCAGATTCGGATCGAGGTTCTCGATCGAGTGGAAAATTGAATTGCCTGCGTAGAAGTGAAAGCTATCGATGACGAGCCCTAAATTCTTTCGATTTGTTTCACGCACGATCGCGGCGGCCAGATTCAGCGTGGGAACGCTGCAATCAGGCTGTCCGAGAAACTCGAACGCTAGCGAGACGTTGTGAGGTGCAGCGATGTCGCAGAGTTCAGTTAATACTTCGATTGACTCCGTGATGATCTCCGCGCGCGAGGCGCCGCTTTGCGGCAGTCGACCAGGCACAACGACGATGCACGGACAACCGATCCGGCCCGCAATGCTGCTCAACTCTTCGCATTCACGCTTGATCGAGTCGTACGCGGGGGCATCGCGAAAGGTGATGTGCTCGATGGAGTTGATGCTCAAGGGCGACAGGCCGGACTCAGAAAAGAGATCTTTGAGCTCATCTGGGGAGCGCTCTTTGAGAAACTTCCTGAGCTTGGAAGCCCAGATTTCGAGGTAGTCGAAGCCTGCTGCTTTGGCTGCCTGCAAGTCGGTGGCAAGGTCAGCCTTCATGGTCGTGGCGCCGTTAAGTGCGAGTTTCATAGTTATAGGTCATATAGGTCCTATAGGACTTATTGGTAGCAGAATATCATGTCTGCTTTCACGGTTTGACTTGTCGCGGGCATAGTTGTAAAAGTGGCTTAAAGACAAACTTAATCCGCATCCCTACTTCCCGGTCAGATCACCGGGAATCGGTTTTTTCCGAAGGAAGAAGGAGATACAAATGGCCCTACGACTTGGAGACATAGCACCCGATTTTGAAGCTGACACCACTGAAGGCCCCATTCGTTTTCACGATTGGCTTGGCGATAGCTGGGCAGTACTGTTCTCGCACCCTAAAGATTTTACCCCGGTTTGCACCACCGAACTTGGATACGTGGCGCGCTGCAAACCAGATTTCGAAAAGCGCGGCGTAAAAGTGATCGGTCTTAGTGTCGATCCAACGGATTCGCACAAACGCTGGGCTGAGGACATCAGGGAAACCCAGGGCACCGCGCTCAATTTCCCGATCATTGCAGATCCGGATCACAAGATCTCGGAGCTCTACGACATGATCCATCCGGAGATCAGCGACGTGTTCACGGTCCGCTCAGTTTACGTCATCGGCCCTGACAAGAAGGTCAAGTTGATGATCACTTACCCGGCCAGCACGGGACGCAACTTCGACGAGATCCTGCGCGTGATCGATTCACTGCAATTGACCTCGAAGTACAGCGTTGCCACACCGGTGAACTGGAAAGATGGCGACGACGTGATCATCGTTCCATCGATTTCCGATGAAGCTGCGAAGGAGAAATTCCCGAACGGCTGGAGAGCACCGAAACCGTACCTGCGCATCACACCGCAGCCCAACAAGCAGGCCTCTCAAACAGACACCACGGCCAAGAGCGCTTCAGAGTAACTCCTGCGAGCCACAGATTTTACGGATGATCTGATACCCGTAAAATCTGTGGCTCAAATGACTTTCGCTCCACAACACAGCTCGGACGCTATGAGATCCGTTCGCTTCTCGGTGCAGGCGGCATGGGCGAGGTCTATCTCGCAGTTATTCGTGCTAGTGGTTAAACGCAACTCTCTGCCAGTCCTTAAATGCTGCGCCATGCGATGGAGTAGTGCCGGTAAATCTAACTTCACCAGCGGTAAAGTCTAAGAGCTGCGTTGCATGATTGTGAAACGGCTTTCCGTGTTCATCAATGAGACGAAATTCAACCTCGTGAGGAGTGATGCTTTGAACATTCGAACTTTGATCCTGAAAAAGCACAACTAAGTTACTTTGGTTGATCGCACGACTCGATCCCACTATAAGCCCTAAGTAACCCTGGCTTTGGATTTCAGCCCGTCTTTGCTTCAGATGTAAATAATCCTGGGAGGGGTTAAGGGTTAGAGAAGGAAATATGCGGAAGTAACTTACAGCACCCGGAATAGTAAGATCCACGACATCTTTTATCGGATGAGCAAAGGATACCGTCCACAATGTAAATTGCTGCTGAAAAGGTGGAGGAGCACCCAAAACCGGTGAGTGGTCGATTCCATCTAATACCTTCCTGTGAAAATAGAACATCCTTTCCGCGAAGCATGTTTCCAGGTCCTGCGTCAGATAAACCGTTCTCACACCTGGATAATTGTACCTGGCGCCTTCAGCACTCTTAATACCTCCTTCGCCGCTAACCACACGCGGATGCTCAGCAGGGAGACCCCCGCTAAAAGCAATTGGGGTAATTCGATAAAAAAATTGACCTGAAGCTATCGTGGTCGATAGCCCTGGGTTCACGGACATTTAACGTGTTTTCACTTGTGTGAGATGGTTAGAGCGAGTTAGCGGATCCCAGACTCTGCACCCAAGAGTCGACCTCCTTAATTCCCTTACCCCCATGGTGCAACATGTAATCCCTCAGCGAGGTGCCCAACCACGGAGGTGTATTGCTGGTCCGTTGAATTTGATTGCTATCAGAATGAAATTCCAGAATACGCATCATTAGATCGCGCCGAAAATTAAGAAATGACAACAATCGGTTCATTGCCGCTGAAAAATTTTCTAACTTTTGCACCTGTGAACTTGTAAGCGTCTGCCCGCCTCTTTTCCATTGGGAGAATAGTTCTTGACGTGCTCCGATTAACTGCGCGAGATATTCGTCAGAGAACGACAAATTTTCCTGTAACCAGTCAATGGCAGACACTACGTCTGCTTGACCGTACACGTCCGGAATTATCTGCAGCTCAGTGGTGGGTGTTATTGGCGACACGAGCTTAATTCGAACTCCTTCCACCGATCATGAAGGGGAGTAGGTTTATCTCCACGTCACGCTGGGGAGTACATTGCTTTAATACGCTTAACCCGACCGCCTGTCAACAATCAACATCTTCTAACTATATGTAAATACAAGCACTTGCAAGGGTGAGCTGGTGCGGAGGCTGGATGAGTGCTAAGAAACAGATCCGTAAAAAAATCTGCGTAAAATCAGTGGCTCATCGCGTAGATCACTACATTGATCCCGACCTTGTACGCCGGTAATCCATACTTCACGGGATAAGAGGGATCGTTGATCCATTCCCACGCGTCGCCGAGGTCGCAGTTTCGCGCAATGAACGCGACCAGGCGGCCGTTCTTGTTTTCAACTCCCATGTAGTGCGGAACGATACCGCCTTTTTCTGAGGTGACGCCGCGCTGAGCGTTATAGATATTCGGCACCTGGACCACTTCCTCCACGTCGAGATAAGAGTGAAAGATTGGATGGCTCAGAGGCAGGTCCTTGATCTCATACTCCGGCACGATCTTGTGAAACTGTTCCTGGACATTGTCCCACTCGTACTCGCCCCAGAAATCGTCGAGAAAGATGAAGCCTCCGCGCATGAGATATTCACGCAGCCGCGCGGCTTGTTCGGGCGACAGCTCCATGAAACCCGGCTCGACGACGTAGAGGATCGGATAGTCGAAGATCCGATCGTCGAGGATCTCGAGCGCTTCGGGACGTGGCGCGATCTTCAAGTTGGTGCCGGCCCATTCGCGCAGGCCGACGATGAAGTTGTTGTCAGCTTCGGGATAGTCGGTGGTCCACGTGCCGCCGCCGTAGCCATAGCCGCGGCGTCCGTAGCCACGCATCGGCGATTGATAGATCGTGCGGACGAAGGTGTACTCTCCGAACGAGGCGCCGGACGTTGATGCATCAGACGGTGTACGGCGGCGCTGGCGGAAGTTGCCAAACTCGTCGAACGGCCGCTGCGCCACAGTCGGAATTAGTAAAGCCACAAAAAGGCACAAAAGGCACAAAACAAAACATGAAACAGTTTGTGCTTTTTTATTTTGTGCCTTTTGTGCCTTTTTGTGGCTCATTGCCGCTGACGCCCTCCCGATAACTTCCGGTAATACTCCTCAACGGCGCGGCGATATTTCTCGGGCGCGGCGCCCTCGTCACGCAGGCGCAGGTTCGTTCGACCGCCCTGTTGTTGCAGTTGGCGGCTCAAGTCCAGTTCGAGTTGGCGCAAAGGTTCAACTACATCCGCCTTGAGCAGCGCGGCGGTTGCTGCGTCGCCTTCCATCTTGCCGTCAGCGAGTTTCCTCAGCTCTTCGATCACTTCGTCGAGCCTGCCGGTGCTCAGACTGGTTGCGCCCCACTCGCGTCGCAGCTCCTGCGCTTCATTTAGTCGCTCACGGATCTCGGCGGGAAGCTGGCGGCTATCGCCCCAGTCGCCACCGATTGTCCCCGAACGATTGATGCCGCCACGATCTCTGTTGCCTTGCGACTGGCTGCCGTTTTGTGAGCCTCCTGCCTGCTGGCCACCTTGTTGTTGACCGTTGTTTTGCGAGCCTTCTTTTCCAGACTGGCCTGATTGTCCCTGCTGGCCCTCTTGTCCTTGCTGCTGCCCCTGTTGCTGTCCTTGCTGTTGGCCTCGTTGACCTTGTTGACTCTGTTGTTGCTGGTTCTGCCCCTGCTGTCCGTTACGTTGCGACGATCTTTCATCCAAACGCCGGCGCAACGAATCAAGGTTATCGGCCAGTTGACGCGTGCGATCGAGGTTCTCCTCCGCAGTCGAACCATTCGCGCCACGCGCACTCTGTTCAGCCGCTTGCAGACGTTCGGAAACGTTGTTGAGACTGCGCTCGATCGCGCGCTCGTCGTTGCGACCGGCGCCCTGCTGACCCTGCTGCTGTTGCTGACCCTGTTGCTGACCGCCATTCAACGACTGCTTGCCTTCACGAATCCGGTCCGCGACGCGATCGCGCGCAAGCGAATCCGCCGCTTCTTTCAGTTGCCGTGCGGCACGCTGCTGGCCCTGGCTGCCACCGCTCATTGCACGCGCCGACTGTTCGATGTCCTGCTGCAAATTGTTGACGGTCTCGGCCAGCGTGTCTTTCCGTTCCGCTAACTGTTCGCGTGTTTTCTTCGAGTTTTCGTCCTGCGCGTTTTGACCGCCGCGGCGCGCGAGGTTCTCCACGTCTTTTGCGATCTCGCGTTGTCGCGAAGCTGCCTGCGCTGCTCGCTGGCGCAGATCGGAGATCTGTTGCTGTCGTCCCGCCGATCCCGATTGTCCGCCACGTTGGCCGCTCGCGCCGTTCATCTGTTGTAGACGTTGCTGCGCCTGTTGTAGTCGATCCAGCGCTCGCTCATTCTGCGAGATCGATTCACCGGAATTGTTGCGAGCCGATGCCTGCGCCTTCTGCATTTCGTCGGCAGTCTGATTGAGCTGGCGGCTCAACTCCTGCATCTGTGCGTCGCGACGCTCGCGCGAGAGACGTTCCAGCTCGCGCGCCGCTTTGCGCGTTTCTTCGATCAGCTCCTGCTGCTGGCGTTGATTATTGCTCGATCCGTTAGCGGCTCCCTGCTGCTGACGGCGGCGCTGTTCTTCGAGTGCTTGTTGTTGACGGCGCGCCAGCTCTTCCAAACGTCGTTCAGCTTCACTCTTTTGTTGTTCGGCCTGCTGTTGTTGCGCTCGCTGCACGGTCTCGTATTGGTTCTTCATCTTGTCGAGCTCGAGCTCGAACAAGCCGGCCAGTTCCTGTTGCTCTCGTTCGCCGCCCTGGCCACCGCCGTTGCTCTGATTGCCAAATGCGACCTGAACTTCGCGGAAGATCGCGTCGGCTGCGAGCAGTCTTTGTAGTGCGCGTTGCTCAGGTGGAAGCGCGTCTTTGCCGGCTTCTTTACGCAGCGGTGGCGGCGCGCCTTCCATCTCTTTCGCCGCCTGCTTCAGGTGTTCGGCCATCTCCAACACTTGCTTTTGACTTTCATCTACTTCGCCGAGCCGGCGACCCATGCGATCGAGAAACTCGAGCGTGTCAGTACGCAGCTTCTCCTGACCCGCGGCGACCGCTTCATAACCGTCCCTGCGCTCCTGATCGGTGTACTTTTCACCTTCGCGAATGAGCCGGTGCGTAGCCGCGATCAGATCTTTCTGTCGTCGTGATAATGCGTTTTGTTCCTGATCGCCACCCTGACCACCGCCGCCTCCCTGTTGCGATTGCTTGTACTCCATCTCGAAAGGCTTCACTTCGATGAAGTAAATATCGCTGGTCGATTCGCTGCTCGCATCGCGCGCTTTCGCAAAATAGGAGATGAAATCGCCGGGCTTGAGATTGTATTCCTCGAGAAAGAACGTGTACGCGCCTGTTAAAGACCTTGCGGATTCGCGACTCAATTGCTGGAGATTGACTTTCTTTTCTTCGCCGCCGTTGACAGAGAAGTGCAGGTCCATCGAAACGACGCCGTAGTCGTCTTCAGCGCGTGCTTGCGTGAACACTTCTTCGAGGTTCGTCGCTTTTCTGTCGCGTCCGGGTTTGTCGAATGAGATCACGGGTGGTTGATCGGAGAGCACGGTGACGTCGTATTCATTCGAACCGCGATAGGCTTCACCGTCGACGCTCACGAGCTCGATGTAGTAGCTCGTGTCGCCATTGACAGTTAACTGGCCGACGAAGTTGGAGTCTTGCAGTTGCATCTCCGTCTTCTTGCCGTCAGGAAAAACGATGCGCGCCGCGCGGACTTTGCCCGAGAGCCTGGCGGTGACGGTTGCGACAGTCCCTTTCAATGCAGCGACATCGCCGCCGTCTTCAACTGTCTTCGCCGGCAGGTTCGTGAAGGCAGGGAAGTTGAGTGTCAGATCGAGTTGTTTGACGAACGGCAGATCGACGACGTTTAGCTTGAACACCTCGGAACGAATGGTGTTCGACTCGACGAAGTATTCCATCGAATCCTGGATGTTGAAGATCGAGAAGCGAAAGTCAGTCTTAGCTTTCGCGGGCTCCATCGTCTGCCCCTGGAAGTCGTCTTTTGAGCCGAGCGGGCGAGCGAAGATCGTTACCTGTTGCGAATCAAAGTTAACGAGGGTGGCGATGACGTCCTGATCGGAGCCTTTGGGAACTTTTGCCGTCCCGGGCTTTACCTTGATGCTCAACGCATTTGGCGACGCGGCGAGTGTTGTTGGCGTGACTAGTTGAGTGACGCCTTGGGAGATCTCTTTTGGTCCCCATTTCAACACGCCTGCAAAGATCAGCAAGCTGGCGAGCGCGGCGCCGCCGTACATCATGAGTCGAGAACGGCGAATGACGTTGCCGATGTCGAGCATCGCCGAAGTGCTGTTGGCGTCCTGGTAAAGTCGACTCACGATTGCCGGAGAGATGCGGGATTCACCGTTGCCGTTCGAATACTCGACGGCGGTCACGAGTCGATCTTCGGTGCCGGGTGAGTGTTCTTCGATCAGGCGTGCGAGCCGTGCGTCGCTGATGCGTTTGAAGAGCGGGCGAAGCAGTGCGAAATATAGTGTGGTGAGAACCATGAGCAACGCGCCTAAGCGAAGCGTCAGCAGTGCGCTGCCGTTGTAGCGATATCGATGTGCAGCCCAACCGGTGAGTAACAGCAGAGCGGCGACGACGCCGAGACTGATCGCCACGCCACGCAGCGAGAGCAGCAGCTGGCGCCGCGAGCGCGCGCGTCGCAGGAGATCCTGTAATAGATTGGTCTCAGGGTTCATGATCTCTCCCCTTATTAGGCCGCAGATTTACGCCGATAAACGCAGATCTAACCTATCATTTTCACCATCTTCGTCCTTCGTGCCAGGAAGGATTCGGCTAACAACAGCACCAGCGCGACCAGCAATAACGGCCACCAGACTCTTTGCCGGCCTTCAACTTCTTCGTTGGTAAAGTTCCGGTTTGCTTCTGTGCCTTCGGCGCTACCGGCGCCGCCGGTTACGCCGGCGACGAACTCACCAAAGTTCAGCTTAGTGAAATCACCTTCGGCGCCGTCTGAGTTTACGGCTGCATAGTCTGGCGCCGCGTTATATCGCAAACGATAGAAGCCAGGCTCGCGCGCAGTGACCAGGAGGTCGCCATCTGGTGTGAGCCGGCTTTCCGACAACCTCGCGCCGCCAGGCGTGTCGACCGCGGGTGGCGCAGCTTCGTGTTGCTTGCCGACGGTAAACGTCTGGCCCAAACCGTACCACGCACTCGCCTCACGCGTACCCGCGTAACGCACCATCTGATGAATGAATGGCAGGTACAACGGCGTGAGCGGCAGATCGTTCCAGCTTGGTCCTAACGACGACGTGAACAGCAACACACGTCCTTTCCCCGTGCGCGCTTCGACGAGCGCAGGACTGCCGTCTTCAAAACGCGCCAGCACGGCAGCGTTCTGTCGTGGCTCGGAACGGAAGTAACCAATCACGTTTGCGGCAGCCAGTCGCCCGCTCTCCTGAAACACTTCAAAGATCGGATGATCGAATTTCACCTCTGTAATCGCAACACTTTCCCCTGCCTTCGGCTGCACCGCTTCACGCAGCGTGACCGGCGAGACCTGCTGAAGCGACGCATTGAAATTGTCAGGCTGTGTCTGCGGTCCAGTCGAGACGATCATCTGCCCGCCCGCGTTGACAAACTTTGTGAGCGTATCAGCGAGCGCAGGCGAGATCGGTCCGGTGTCGTTTAAAACCACGAGGGCGTAATCCGAGATGCTCGCCGGATCGACTGAGCCTGTGCTCTTGAGCGTGAAAGTGAACGGCAGATCTTCGTTTGTCGTCAGCGCGCTTTGCAGGTGCAGGCTATCGCTACGTCCACGCGAAGCGCTCTCGATGATCAATGCCTTCGCCGGAGTTTCGCGTCGCAACGTGAAGTAGAAACGATTGTCAGGCGCGAAGTCGCCGCTGACGACGTCGACGGTGCAGCGATTAGCGCCTTCGTTCAGATTGAAACCCGTGAACTCCACCACGCGCGAATCGCGGCTGTTCAACCTGATGTCGCGCTTCTCAACAGTCTGATCGTTGATCTGAAAGTCGACCTGGATGTGATCACGTGGCGTGTCGCTGAAGTTGCTGACGTGGACCACGAGGTTGTCAAGATACTTCTGGCCAAACACGACGCCGCGCGCTTCGACGTTCGTGATCGCGACGTTTGCAGGTGGATTGTTGCCGCCGACGTCGAGCGTGGTGAGTTGTGTGTTGTTTGAGAGTTTGAAAGTCGCGCTAGCGGGCGTCCAGCCGGGCGCCTGGAAGTCGGAGATCATGACGATCCGTTTTGGACCAGTTGTGCCGGTTTCGCTCAGCAACGATTCGGCGCCCCGCAGTGCTTGTTCGTAATCGGTTCCGTCCCAACCGGCGCTCAGAGTTTCGAGACCGGTTCGCACGCGATTTTTGTCGGCGATGAAGCGATTGACGATGCTGTAGCGCTTGTCAAAACTCATGAGCGCGATCTGTTCGTCATTGCGTGCTTCGTCAAGCGCCGCCTGCGCGCGCCGCTGTGCTTCGGCAAACAAGCCTTCGCGACGCATGCTCAACGAATTGTCGATCAGGATGACGGTTGCACCGGCGGCGGTGTTGTCTCTCGCGGCGCTGCCGCTGTTAAAGAACGGACGCGTGAACGCGATCACAATCAGCAGGATCGCGAGACAGCGAAGCAGCAACAGCAGCAGGTTGTGCAATGTGCGACGACGAATGGTGCGCTGTGGCACCTGGCGAACGAATACGAGCGCCGGAAACTGCACCTTGCGCGCACGCGTGCGACGCACGAGATGCACGAGAATGGGCGCCGCGAGCGCCGCGACGCCGAGGAAAAACAATGGCGTCAGGAAAGACATAAAAATTTTATAGGACCTATAGGTCTTAGGACTTATATGACCTATTAAAAACCTATTTGCCGGCGCGACGGGAGAGAAACGAGAACAGCGCGAAATCCAGGGGCTGTTTCGTCGTCAGCAATTCATAGTCGACGTTGTTCGCCGCCGCACAGCGCCGCATTTCATCGACGTGCTTGCGCATGCGTTCACGATAACCACTCATCACAACGTCGGGGAGCACGGGCATCTGTTCCTGCGTCTCGGCATCCTCTAGCAGCACCACCGGATCTTTGAAATCAAAGTCCAACTCGTTCTGATCAAGTACCTGGAACGCGACGAGATCGTGTCCTTTGAAACGCAAGTGCTGAAACGCTTCCTGCAACCGTTCCGGCTGATCGTAAAAGTCAGAAATGATCACGACAATGCCGCGACGCGTCAGTATTTCGGCAAGCTGGTGCAGCGACTCAGCCAGGTGTGTTTCGCCGCCAGCCTGGAGCATTGAAAGATTGCCGAAGATAGTGCGCATGTGCCCGGTGCGATTTCGCGCCGGCACGTGCGTGTGAACCTTGTCGGCAAACGCAACTAAACCAACCGCGTCCTGTTGCCGGCTCAGCAAGTACGCCAGCGACGCCGCGAGAAACTGCGCATACTGAAGCTTAGTCACTGAGCTCGCGTGCGCGTAGTTCATCGAATTGCTCGTGTCGATCAGCAGGTGACACTGCGTGTTCGTGTCAGCGCGATACTTCTTAATGAAGTAGCGATCGGTACGACCAAGCAAGCGCCAATCGAGATAGCGCAAATCGTCGCCAGGATTGTATTGACGATACTCGGTGAACTCGGTCGAGAAGCCCGTGTATGGCGAACGATGCAGGCCCGACATGAAACCCTCGACAACCGCGCGTGCGAGCAGTTCGAGCGAGCCAACGCGCGCGAGCAGCTCTGGG
>Ga0207670_10000352_pt1 | contig 27297 bp, 14 predicted proteins | sample KBSS23HmetaG_FD_184339 | JGI IMG/M metagenome (GOLD analysis project Ga0207670, IMG submission 184339) | Switchgrass rhizosphere microbial communities from Kellogg Biological Station, Michigan, USA - KBS S2-3H metaG (SPAdes) (version 2) | ecosystem: Host-associated > Plants > Roots >... | reverse complement strand
ACCCTTTCAGGGTTGGACGGTTTGTCGATCGATTACCCAGGGTCTCGTTACGTCAGCGACAACCCTGAGTTAAGTTCATGTATTCTCGATTAACCCTGTAAGGGTTCGCCGCATGCCGAACCCTTACAGGGTTTTTGTTTCCTTTTTTAATTTGCGACCCAGGGTTGTCGCTGCGCTCCAACCCTGGGCTGCAATTAGCCAACGCCTTCGGCGTATTTATTGTGGGCTTAAGTAAGGTGGCGTGAAGCGCGGGAGCCGACGGGGATGGTGAGTAAGGGGGAGGCGCCGTGGCGTAAGACTCTTTCGCTGTGGCTGCCGCGCAGTCCGTCGAGGAAACCATTGCGCCCGTCAGTGGACATTATGATCAAATCGGCTTCGTGATCTTTTGCAGCGTCGACAATACCTTCAATCACTGGGCCAGTTCGTAAATCTTTCTCCCAGGTCCAGCCAGGTATCTCAGGACAGCGACACGCCGGCATCGTGTCTGACTTGCCCACGTGTACGAGGACAAAGGTTCCTTCCGGACATTTCCATCTTTCAACGAGTCCTGCAGCCGTGCTCACTGCCGGTTGAGGTGAAGGAGTGCGAGCGATCGGAATAAGTATTTTCTTTAAGTTGACTGATCCATCTCGATCAGACACAAAGCCCTCGGCATTGCCAGGGATTAACAGAGTCATTTGCCCGGCTTTGCGGGTAACTGGTTCTGACACAGACTTTCCAAGCCAACGAGCGTGCCCGTCACGTTGACTCGTAGCCAGTACGATCAAATCGGCCGGATGTTTTTCCAAATAATGCATGACGGCGTCAACCGGCTCACTCTCGTCAGCCATCACCTTACTAGCTTTGATACCAAGCTCTCCTACCGCGGATTTCTCACTCCCCTTCGGTAGCATTCCCCAACGCTCGAGAGTCTCGCGCACACCTGGAAAGTCAGACCACTCCGAAGTCCCACCGCTCGAGATGTGTAGCAGCGTGAGCTTGGATTGCGCCAACAGAGCAGTCTTGAGGGCGTGATGAAAAGCAACTCTACTGGCTTCTGAGAAATCAGTGGGATGCAGCACGCTATCAATTATGGAAAAGCCTGGTCCGATTGTTTGCCTCATGATGTCCTCTTAGAGTGATGTACGAAAAATGATTTAAGCGCCTCTCGTTCCGGCTTCGCCGCCGGATCTGAGATACCGTCTTGAAAATAAAGGCCGATCCCGAAACTTGACTCCATCCACTCCGGCTGCGCCGCCGGATGTGAGATACCGTCTTGAAAATAAAGGCCGATCCCGAAACTTGATCCCATCCACTCCGGCTGCGCCGTCGGATGTGAGGCGAGGCTATGCCTCGCCGTTCAGATTAGGTTCCAGAAAGGGCTATGCCCCTGGTCCGGGCTCTGCCCAAAGGATTTGGCCCAAGGCCGAACCAGGGGCCCAGCCCAAATCCTTGGGAATCTTAGCGGCGGGGCGGAGCCCCGCCTCACATCCGACGGCGAAGCCGGAGTGGATGGAGTCAAGTTTCGGGATCGGCCTTTATTTTCAAGACGGTATCTCACATCCGGCGGCAAAGCCGGAACGAAGAGCGCCTAAATGATTTTTCGTGTAAGCCAAGCTCATTACTGAAACATCTGCCTGAAGGTCTCGCGTTCGTAGACGGCGGGATTGGGAATTCGCTGGAAACTCATGTTGCCACGCATTTCTTCAAGAGAATTCCATTCGTTCGCGATCATCCATGCTTCCACTTCAGTGCGCAGAGTTTGTAGATAGCCTGGGCCATGTCGCATGAGAGCGGAAACCATTTGCACAACGTGAGCTCCGGCCATGGTCGCCTTGATCACATCAAGGGCGCTATGAACTCCGCCCGTGATCCCGAGCGATGCTTTAACGCGTCCTGCCAGTACCGCCGTCCCGCGAAGTCGCAGATCCAGATCAGCCGAGCTGGAGAGCTCCACCCGGCGCAGGACTTCGAGCTCGATTACGTCAAAATCGACCTTATGAAAGCGTGTGAAGAGAACTATCGCGTCCGCGCCAGCCTTGTCGAGTTGCAGCGCAAAGTTGGCGAAGGCGGTAAACAACGGTGAGATTTTTACCGCGACCGGAATATCGACTGCTCCTTTGACCGCCCAAACTGTCTGAAGCAATTGACGCTCGACTTCGGCCGAACTGGTTTCAGGATCGCTGGCCGCGTGAAAGAGATGAAGTTCAATCGCATCGGCGCCGGCCTGTTCCATGAGAGCAGCGTGAGAAGTCCAGCCGCCCGGAGTGCTACCGTTCAGCGAAGCGATCACGGGAATGCCGACGGCCTGCTTAACGCGGCGCAAGTGTTCGAGATACTGATCCGGCCCAGGCGCCGAACTCGCATCGGGAAGATAACTTGTCGCCTCCGGAAATGAGTCTTCATGGGTTTCAGATGAAAAGAAGTCCGACATCTGATCGCACGTAATCTCCTCTTCATAGAGCGAAGGCAGGACGAGGGCAGATGCGCCTGCATCTTCGAGTCGCTTTACGAGGTCGAGATCTTCAGTCAGCGGGCTCGAACCGACGACAATTGGGCTCTGCAAGGGAATTCCCATGTAGGTAGTAGCGAGACTCATTTGCTTTCCTCCCCGTCGACGTTTCCATTTCCATCCTTCACATCGAACGCGGGCACTTTCATGCCCGCAAGTTGCTGGTAAACGAGGTAGCGTCTTTCGGCGGCAGCCTGGGACTCCTCGAGAAAGCCTTTGAAGCGCGCAGGGTCTGCTCGTTCAATCATCCGGAAGCGCGACTCGTTGCGCATATACTCAGCAACTTTGGCTTTCGGTGGTCCATAATCGAGATTGAGTGGCGCCTCCCCTTGCGCGATTCGACGAGGATCGAACCGGTAAAGCGGCCAGACTCCCGATTCAACTGCGAGCTTCTGTTGCGCAGCGCCCTGGGCCATGTCGTAGCCGTGTGCAATGCAGTGACTGTAGGCAATGATCAGCGACGGCCCCTTGTAAGCTTCGGCCTCACGGAAAGCTTGTACCGTCTGAATCATCTTCGCTCCAAACGCAACGCGCGCGACGTACACGTGCCCGTACATGTTCGCCAACAGACCGAGATCTTTCTTACCGACCGGCTTTCCGGAAGCTGCAAACTTGGCCGCGGCACCCAGTGGCGTTGCCTTGGACTGTTGCCCGCCCGTGTTTGAATAAACTTCAGTGTCGAGTACGAGGACGTTGACGTCGCGCCGGTTGGCGAGGACGTGATCGAGTCCGCCATAGCCGATGTCGTAAGCCCAGCCGTCGCCGCCGACCAGCCAGACGCTCTTCTTGACGAGGTAATCAGCGAGGGTCTCGAGCCGGCGGGCTTCCGCTGATTGCAGCTCGGCCAACTTTCCGCGCAACACCTTGACTCGTTCGCGCTGGGCGGCGATTCCGGCTTCGTCGTCCTGGTTAGCTTCGAGAAGTTCCTGCACAAGTGTTTCGCCGATACTCTGTGCGAGATGTTTGACGAGCACGTTTACGGCGGCGATATGAGCATCAATCGCGAGGCGGAAACCGAATCCGAATTCGGCATTGTCTTCAAACAGCGAGTTGGACCACGCCGGTCCTCTGCCATCGCTGTTCGTTGTGTAAGGCGTTGTGGGAAGGTTGCCGCCGTAGATCGAAGAGCATCCGGTAGCGTTTGCGATGAGCAGACGATCGCCAAACAGTTGTGTGAGCAGTTTCAGATAAGGAGTTTCACCGCAGCCGGCACAGGCGCCCGAGTACTCAAACAACGGCTCGAGAAACTGCGAGCCTTTATGATCGAGGCGCACGACGTCGGCGCGATCGAGCTCGGGAAGATTGAGAAAGAAGTCGTAGTTGGAACGTTCGGCATCGCGCAGCGGCGCCTGCGGTTCCATGTTGATCGCCTTGTGTTTTGGATTGGTCCTGTCTTTGGCAGGGCACACGTTAACACAGAGGTTGCAGCCGGTGCAGTCTTCCGGCGCCACCTGAATCGTGAACATCTTCCCCTTGTATTCAGCGCCTCTGTAAGCTGTTGATTTAAACGTAGACGGCGCACTGGCGAGCGTCGAGTCTTCATAAACTTTCGCGCGTATCGCCGCGTGCGGGCACACGAGCGCGCATTGGTTGCACTGGATACAAACCTTTGAATCCCAGACCGGAATCTCGAGAGCGAGATTACGCTTCTCCCATTTCGCTGAGCCGACCGGCCAGGTGCCATCTACCGGAAATGCGCTCACCGGAAGCAGATCACCCTTTCCGGCCATCATCACGGCACTGACTTTCTGCACGAAATCCGGCGCGAGTGCCGAAACGAGTGGCGGGCGCGAATTCGTGGCGGAGACGTCCTTCGGCACTGGAACCTCGCGAAGATGAGCGAGCGCCTGGTCCACGACTTCGCAGTTTCGTCGCACCACTTCAGGACCGCGTTTACCGTAAGTCTTCTCGATCGATTTCTTGATATGCGCGATGGCTTCGTCACGCGGCAGGACGCCGGAAATGCCGAAGAAACAGGTTTGCATTATGGTGTTGATGCGCCCGCCCATCCCGACTTGCTTTGCCAGCGCGTAAGCATCGATAACGAAGAAACGAATCTGCTTCTCGATCATCTGTTCCTGCATCTCGCGCGGCAGTCGATCCCACACTACTTCAGCGTCACCAGTCGCGTTCAACAGGAAGACCGCGCCCGGAGCGGCGTATTCCAGCACGTCGATCTTGTCCACGAATTCAAACTGGTGACACGCTACGAAGCTTGCTCGATCGACGAGGTACGCCGAGCGGATCGGTCGCGGGCTCGTGCGCAAGTGCGAAACTGTGATAGCGCCTGATTTCTTCGAGTCGTAAACAAAGTAGCCCTGCACAAATCGCTCGGTTTCGTGACCGATGATCTTGATCGAGTTCTTGTTTGCTCCGACTGTGCCGTCAGCGCCAAGGCCGTAGAACAACGAGGTCGAAACATCATCACTTTCGGTGCGAAAAGACGGATCCCAGGCGAGCGACGTATGCGTTACGTCGTCGATGATTCCAATCGTGAAGTGACGCCGCGGCGTTGGACTCTTCAGTTCGTCAAAGACAGCCTTCACCATTGCCGGGGTAAATTCCTTCGACGATAAACCATAGCGACCGGCGATCACGTTTGGATCGAGTGTCGACTCACCTTCCGCGCGTGCTTCGACAAGAGCCGTAATCACGTCGAGGTAGAGCGGATCACCGGGCGCGCCTGGCTCCTTGGTCCGATCGAGCACGGCAATACTTTTGGCGCTCTTCGGCAGGGCATTGATAAATGCTTTGCGCAGGAAAGGACGATAAAGACGTACCTTCACCAAACCGACCTTCTCGTCATGGCCCGCCAGGTAGTCGACAGTCTCGTGTACCGTTTCCGCGCCCGACCCCATGATCACGATGACGCGTTCGGCATCGGGATGGCCCACGTATTCGAACAACCCGTAATAGCGCCCGGTTATTTCCGCAAGCTTTGCCATCAAGTTGGCGACGATTCCCGGCGTCGCGTCGTAATACGAGTTCGCAGCTTCACGTGCCTGGAAGAACACATCCGGGTTCTGTGCCGTGCCACGCAGCACCGGCCGATCGGGAGTGAGTGCGCGTTGTCGATGAGCGTAAATGGCTTCTTCTGAGATCATGCTGCGCAGATCGTCGTCACTGATCTCCTCGATTTTTGCGACCTCGTGCGAGGTGCGAAATCCGTCAAAGTAATGGAGGAAAGGAATTCGTGACTCGAGCGTCGCGGCGTGTGCCACCGCGGCCATGTCGTGTGCTTCCTGAACTGAGTTTGAACAGAGAAGCGCAAAACCGGTTTGCCGGCACGCCATGACGTCCGAATGATCGCCGAAGATCGAAAGAGCGTGTACCGCCAGCGTTCTGGCCGTCACGTGCATCGTGAACGGCGACAGCTCACCAGCGATCTTGTACATATTCGGGATCATCAGGAGCAGGCCCTGAGACGCGGTGAAGGTGGTTGACTGCGCGCCGGCTTGCAGGGCGCCGTGTATGGCTCCGGCGGCGCCGCCTTCCGATTGCATCTCGGCTATCTCCGGAGCGACTCCCCAGAGATTGGTCTTACCGCGGCTGGCCCATTCGTCACACAACTCGGCCATCGGCGAGCTCGGTGTGATGGGGAAGATGGCAATCGCCTCGCTGACGCGGAAGGCGACGGAGGCGGCGGCCTCGTTTCCATCAACGGTGATGAGATTCTTTGGCATGGATGCACCTCCGGAAGTCACAAAGAACCACAAAAGGCACAAAGGCAATACTGTCAGAATTGCCAGTAACGAGACCGGCACATAGTGACTAGGATTTCCTCGTCGTCCCACCAACAGAGGAGTTATGCAAATGCGTCACCCGCGAAATTGAGCCGCAAAAAGGCGCGAAAAACACAAATGTCAACTGCCGCCTGGATCACATTGGCTTTGTTGATTGCAATGTTCGTGATGCTTGTCTGGAACAAGCTTCCGATCTGGCTTGTCTTCATCGGGACATTAACAGTGGCGATGACTCTACAACTCGCACCACCCGCAGCGCTGCTCAAAGGTTATAGCAACACCGGTGTGATCACGGTTGCAGCACTCTATCCCGTAGCTGCCGGCATGTATGCAACCGGCGCGATCTCGCTCCTGTCTGAGAGAGTTATCGGTCTACCGAGATCACTCACGATGGCCCAACTCAGGATTCTTGCTCCCGTCTCAGCTGTTAGTGCCTTTCTCTATAACACTCCCCTCGTGGCGATGATGATTCCAGCTATTCGGGACGTCACGCGTCGCACCGGTCTAAACTCGTCGAAACTCTTCATGGGCCTGAGCTATGTCGCGCTTCTCGGCGGCACGATCACTCTGATTGGAACGTCCGTGAATCTAATCATCGCGGGGTTGGTTTCAGACGCAGTGGCCAAAGGTGAACTGACTGCGGTGAGGCCGATTGGTTTCTTCGATCCAGCGTGGATCGGAATACCAGCCACGATTGCCGGTCTCGCTTACATGATTTTTATCGGCTCTCGTTTGATAAAGACTCGAACCGGAAATCAGGCAGGTGTTGAAAAGCGTGCGTATCGAAGTGAGTTCCGGATCGAAGATTCAAAACTCAAAGGAAAGACACTCGAACAAGCCGGGTTGGCTAATCCGGCGGGCTTCACTCTTGAATCGCTGACCAGGAACGGCACGACAATGAAGCCGCAGCCAACCGTGGTGCTCGATACGGGAGACTTGTTGACCTTTTCGACGCCGGCTGATGTTTTACCCGGGCTGTGGACCACGATTGGACTCGTTCCCGCCTACGCAACAAATATGTCGACCCGGCGGCACGAACATCAACTCGTGGAAGTTGTGTTGTCCGCGCGATCTCCGGCGGTCGGACATAAAGTCGGCGATCTACCTCTTCCGGACAGTCCTTATCAATTAATGCTCGTCGGTGTTTCGCGTAATGGCCAGTCTCCTCGTGAGCCGCTTGCAGATTTACGCCTTGAGGTTGGCGACGCAGGCGTCGTCGAAGTTGACGATGCCTTCTTTTATGAGAATCGCCGGGAGGCGGATTTCACCCTGACCAAAAGACTCGAGGGTTTTCGTGTGCAGCGAATCGATCGCGCAACCGTCGCTATTGTGATCACGGTGGCGATGGTGGTTCTGGCGGCGAGTGGACTGACAAGTATGCTCAACGCGGCACTGTTGGCCGCGATGGCGATGTTGCTGAGTGGATGTTTGACGATCGAACGGTTATGGCAAAGCGTCGACTGGCAAACAATCGTCGTGCTTGGCGCCGCGGTTGGATTGGAGTCGGCCATCACCGGAACTGGTCTGGCAAAAGAGACTGCGAATTTGTTTGCCGCTATCGGTGGGCGAAGTCCGATGATCGCGCTGGCCGCGGTCTACATCGGAACAGTGCTCTTGACGAATGTGATCACGAATGTAGCGGCGGCGGTGCTCATGTTTTCGGTCGCGGTGTCGTTATCGACCACTCTCGGAGTCAACTTTTTTCCATTTGCGATGATTCTGATGAGCGGAGCATCGAGCGCATTCATCAATCCGGCCGGGTTCCAGACCAATCTCATGGTCCAAAAACCCGGCGGCTACGTGTTTTCCGATTTCATCAAGGTGGGAACGCCGCTGACCTTAATCGTCGGCGCCGTGGTGCTCTTGCTGGCGCCAATTGTCTATGGATTCTAAGAACCGTGGGGTGGCCACGGAGGGCCACCCCTACAAAAACGCAATAGGGAATTTTTTGTAGGGGTGGCCCTCCGTGGCCACCCCAGTTGAAGGAGATGAACATGTCTACCGCAAGCGCAGTTTCTGATTTAACCGAAGTCGGATCGCCGCGAACGCCGCTCAGCAATTTTTTGCGCAGTCCGATGAACTGGCTGCTGTTGTTCATCCCGCTCACGGTCGCTCTCGATTATTTAGCCCATGTCTCCGCGCCGGTACTGTTTTTCATGGCGGCAGTGGCGATTGTTCCCATTGCCGCTCAGATCGTCGGCGCCACTGAACAACTCTCACATCGCACCGGTGATGCCATCGGAGGTCTTTTGAACGCCACATTTGGCAATGCTCCGGAATTGATCATCGCTTTCGTGGCCCTGAAGGCAGGTTTGCTCGAAATGGTGCGAGCGTCGATCATCGGGGCCATCCTCGCTAACTTAATGCTCGCACTCGGCGTCGCCTTTTTACTAGGCGGAATTCGCTATCACGAGCAGCGTTTTAATGCGACAGCCGCACGCGCTTATAGCACGATGATGTTTCTGGCCGCGGTGAGCATGACCGTACCAAGCGCCTTTAGCCGCGTGTTTGGACCAAACGAGGTGATCCGGCAGGAACAACTGCTCAACATCGGAATCGCAATACTGTTGTTGATTGCTTACGCCCTCTACATTCTGTTCTCACTACGAACGCACACGTCTTCCTTTGCCAGCGTCGAATCCGAGACTCACGCCGATCACGAAGAGCATTGGTCCGTAGCGCGCGCGGTGATCACTTTGCTGGCGTCGTCAGTGCTGGCGGCCTGGATGAGTGAGATTCTCGTCGGCGCTGCTGAGGAAACCGGCAAGGCACTCGGCATGTCGCAGTTGTTCATCGGTATCGTATTCGTCGCCATCGTCGGCGGCGCTGCTGAAAGCGGATCCGCAATCGCGATGGCGCGGAAAAATAAGATGGACTTGTCAGTAGGTATTGCCGCGGGAAGTTGTATACAGATCGCTTTGTTCGTCGCGCCGCTACTTGTCCTGGCAAGTTACTTTGTCGCCCCGCAGCCATTGGAGCTCGCCTTTGGCCGCGCGGAGATTGGCTCGTTATTCATCGCAGTGATGATTGGAGCACTTGTCAGCGGCGACGGACAGGGGAATTGGTACAAGGGAGTGCAACTGATCACGGTCTACATAATCATCGCGATGATGTTCTACCTGATGCCGCAATTGAAATGAATTCCCCTGTCAATACTGACAGTTTTCCGTCTCCCGGGCCGCCAATAAACTGAAACCGCGACTCCCCGACAATACATGAAAAGAAAAAGGGAGATCTTTATGAAGCGATTGGTGACGTTGGCAACTCTGATTCTACTTTCCACGACCACTGCACTGGCGCAGGACGACTACAAGAAATATGAATTTTTCGGAGGCTATTCCGCTCTATTCGTTGACAACCTCGCGGGTGACACGGGGAGTCCGGCAGTCGACGACGTGTTGGGAGACAGGCAAACGCTGCGTGGCTTTAACCTCGCTGTCAATTACAACTTCCACAAATACGTCGGGGCCAAGTTTGATTATTCACTCCACCTGCGTGAAGACGAGTTCAACCGGCCACTGGGAAATGGCACGATAGATACAACCCTGCAAAATTTCCTTGGCGGCATTCAGATAAAAAACAATTCTGAAGATGGTCCAACGTTCAAGCCCTTTGGGCACGCACTCTTCGGCGTCGCCGTTCAGAAACTCGACGTCGATAGTCCGCAATTGCCGGCGCTCTTCGGCATCAGCGACTTCCATACTAACGAGACCAGCTTTGCGATGGCTTTCGGTGGCGGTCTCGACATCAAGCTCAATAACAAGCTCGATGTAAGGGTTTTTCAGATTGACTGGAACATTATCAATCGCGGCGATCAGCAAACGGGAATAGTGCTGGCGCCGACACCGTTTCAAACAGTCGGAACACCATTCGTGATCCCGGGCACGCGACAGGACAATCTGCGGCTCAGTGTCGGGATCGTGATCCACTGATCGATCGTGGGGTGGCCACGGAGGGCCCCCCTACAAAAAATTCCCATTGCGTTTTTGTAGGGGTGGCCCTCCGTGGCCACCCCACGAGGAGACACATGATCGCAAGCAAGTCTGCGGTGAGCGAGCTTAGAGCTTTTGGCATGGCACGGGCGACGATTACGAGCGCGCCGCTTGGCGACGAGGAGTTGCAGAAAACTCACGCTTTCTGGAACGCGTGTAATTATCTCGCGTTAGGAATGATCTACCTGCAGGAAAACCCACTTCTCCGGGAACCCTTAAAACCAGAACACATCAAGAATCGAATGCTAGGACACTGGGGCGCCAGCCCGGCCCTGTCCTTCATATATACCCATCTGAACCGGGTGATTAAGTCGTTTGACGTCGACATGATCTACATGGCGGGTCCCGGTCATGGCGCGCCGGGCGTGCTGGCGCCGGTTTATCTCGAAGGCTCCTATTCTGAGATCTATCCGGAGAAGAGTTTGGACGAAGAAGGCCTGCTTCGGTTTTTTAAGGAGTTTTCTTTTCCCGGCGGAATCGGCAGTCACTGCACACCGGAAACTCCGGGATCGATCCATGAGGGCGGGGAACTCGGTTACGTTTTATCTCACGCCTGTGGCGCTGCTTTCGACAATCCTGATCTGATCGTCGCCGCTGTAGTCGGCGATGGTGAAGCGGAAACCGGCCCACTCGCCACTTCATGGCACATCAATAAGTTTCTCAACCCGGTTCGAGACGGCGCAGTCCTGCCGATACTCAATCTAAACGGTTACAAGATCAACAATCCCACACTGCTTGCGCGCATCACTCACGAGGAGCTTGAAGATCTATTTAAGGGCTACGGTTATACGCCGCTCTTTGTCGAGGGATCTGAGCCGGCAACGATGCACCAGGCAATGGCCGCAACTCTGGATCATTGCGTCAGCACCATTCGGACCTTGCAGCAGGAAGCACGAAGCTCAGGTGTAGCTTCGCGTCCACGTTGGCCCATGATTGTGCTTCGTTCACCAAAGGGTTGGACCGCGCCGGCAGAGGTGGATGGCAAAAAGGTGGAAGGCTTGTGGCGCTCACACCAGGTGCCACTGGCCGGAGTGAAGAAAAACCCGGCGCATCTAAAACTGCTCGAACAGTGGATGCACAGTTACAAGCCTGAAGAACTATTCGACAGCAACGGCGGCTTCGTTCCCGAACTACGCGAGCTGACGCCAACGGGCAATCGCCGCATGGGCTCCAACCCACACGCCAACGGCGGACAATTAAAAAAGACCCTTCGTTTGCCTGACTTCAGAACGTATGCCTGTACGTTTGAAAAGCCAGGCCAGATCGAGGCAGAAAACACGAAGCCATTGGGCCAGTTTCTGCGCGACGTGATGAAACTGAACATGAACACGTTCAGGGTCTTTGGCCCGGATGAAAACACGTCGAACAAACTCGATGCTATTTACGAGGCGAGCAAGAAGTTCTGGATCGCGGAATACTTTCCTGAAGACAGCGATGGAGGCGAGTTGTCACCCGACGGCCGCGTTATCGAGATGCTCAGCGAGCACACGCTGGAAGGAATGCTGGAAGGATACCTGCTTACCGGGCGGCATGGATTCTTTTCGACGTACGAGGCATTCGCACACGTCATCGATTCGATGTTCAACCAGCACGCCAAGTGGCTGTCGATCTGTAATCAGCTCTCATGGCGCCGGAAGATTGCTTCACTGAACCTGCTGATCACCTCAACCGTCTGGCGCCAGGACCACAATGGTTTTACGCATCAGGATCCGGGCTTCCTCGACGTGGTCGTCAACAAACGCGCCGAAGTCACGCGTATCTACCTGCCCCCGGATGTCAACAGTTTACTGTCCGTTGCCGATCACTGCCTCCGCAGTGAAAACTACATCAACGTGATTGTCAGCGACAAGCAGATGCACTTGCAGTATTTGGATATGGAAAACGCGATCACACACTGCACAAAGGGCATCAGCATCTGGGAACAGGCCAGCAACGATGCCGGACAGGAGCCGGATGTGGTGATGGCATGCGCCGGCGATATTCCCACGCAGGAAGCGTTGGCAGCGACTGCGTTACTGCGTACGGAGTTTCCGGAGCTGAAGATTCGTTTTATCAACGTGATCGATCTGTTCAAGATGCAAACGGATCGCGAACATCCGCACGGCTTGAGCGATCGCGATTTCGATAGCTTGTTTACGGTGGACAAGCCGATCGTTTTCAACTTTCACGGTTATCCCTGGCTGATTCACAGGCTGACGTATAACAGGACCAATCACAAGAACCTTCACGTTCGCGGTTACAAGGAACGCGGCAACATTAACACGCCGATGGAGTTGGCGATCGAGAACGAGATCGATCGTTACACGCTCGCTATCGACGTCATCGATCGCGTGTCGAAGCTTCAGTCAACTGGTGCTCATGCGAAGGAGAAGTTCCGGAACATGCAGATCTCTTGTCGTCATTACGCGCACGAGCATGGAATCGACCGGCCCGAAGTAGTCGAGTGGCGCTGGCCATTTTGATTTTCAGGAGCAGATATGAGAGTTCGTTTTCTTGGAGCCGCCGGCGATGTAACGGGATCCGCATACCACGTCATCACCAAAGACGCGAGCATTTTGGTCGATTGCGGTTTTTTCCAGGGGCGCAAAGAAGAGAGCGCGAAGAACCGTCGCACAGCGCAAATTGAGGGCGGCAAGTTGGACGCGGTCGTCCTCACGCACGGGCACCTCGATCACATTGGCCGTTTGCCACTGCTCACACGCAACGAATACAAAGGACCGGTATTTGGGACCAGGCCAACGATCAATCTGGCCACACTCGTTCTTAAAGACTCACTCAATATCCAAGAGCAGGATCTAAAACGGCAAAACCAGAAACGAGCGCGCTCCAAATTGCCGCCACTCGAACCGCTCTTCGAGGAAGCAGACGTCCGTAAGCTCAAGCCATTGACAGTGCCGGTCAAATACGACGAGCGTTTTTCAGTCGCTCCTGGTGTTGAAGCGCGTTTGGTCGATGCGGGTCATGTGATCGGATCATCCAGTGTGGAACTGACGGTCTCGGAGAACGGTCACAAGAAGGTGGTTGTGTTCTCCGGTGATCTGGGACCGCGCGGCGCGCCTCTGCTCAACGATCCGGTTCCGTTCACTGAGGCCGATGCTGTGATCATGGAATCAACATACGGAGACCGCACCCATCGCTCACTGCACGACACTGCGATCGAAGGACGAGAAATAATCGCGAGGGCGATTCAGAATAAAGCAAAGATCCTAGTGCCGGTTTTTGCTATCGGGCGAACTCAATTACTTCTCTATTTACTTGCCGGAGCTTTTAAGAAAAAAACGCTGCCACCGTTTCCGATTTATATCGATAGCCCGATGGCGATCGAGGCGACGCGCATTTACAGAACAAACAATGAACTGTTTGATGCCGAAGCACTCGAGATGGTCCAGTCCGGTGACCTGGGCCGTGGTCTGGCCAGCGCGCGGCCATGTGTGAAACCAGGTGAATCGAGAGCCCTGAACGGTGTCAAAGGGCCGTGTTTGATCATGGCTGGAAGTGGGATGTGTACCGGCGGTCGAATCATGCATCACCTGCGTCATAACCTGCCCATACCGGACACAGCGGTGTTGATTGTCGGGTTTCAGTCGCCGGGAACGCTCGGACGAAAGCTGGTTGATGGTGCGAAGTCGCTGATGATGTTTGGGGAAGAGGTGCCGGTGCGTGCGTCGATCCACACGATGGGTGGGTTTAGCGCGCATGCAGATCAAAATGGTTTGCTCGACTGGTTTGGCGTGATGGCGCCGTCACGCCCGCGCACGATCGTCACGCATGGCGAAGACCGCGCGCGAAAAGCGTTTAGTGAACAGCTCAAGACACGCTTCGGCGTGCGCGCCGAGTGCCCCGCACTCGACGACGAGATCGAGATCTAACGCCGAAGGCGTTGGCTAATTTGAGCCCAGGGTTGGAAGCGAAGCGACAACCCTGGGTATCAATTCCAAAATAACGGTGCAACCCTAAAAGGGTTAAAACCGTCGGCGAGAATTGAACGCGGAAAAACCCTTTCAGGGTTTGCCGGTTTTCTTTTTGACGCGCCGGCCCCCTCCGGCTTCGCCGCCGGATGTGAGGCGGGGCTCCGCCCCGCCGTCAAGACCCCTCAGGATTTTGGGCTAAGCCCCTGGTTCGGCCTTCGGCCCGCAAAGATTAGGGCAGAGCCCGAACCAGGGGCATAGCCCAGACCAAATTTTTCAAACTGACGGCGGGGCGGAGCCCCGCCTCACATCGGGCGGCGAAGCCGTAGCTTGAAAGCCAAATAACTTTCGGGTTTTGCTTCGCAGGCTAAGAAAGAGCTTCGCAGGCTAAGAACGATTGGAACCAACTATGAACACAACAACTGACACGATAACGAGAACTAACGCAGTAAGCCTGGCTGATGAGGATGCGGTTAAAGAGGTATTGATCGAGTCGGTGCTGGGCCTCTGGGATGTCGTCAACAACCTGACGCGACTAAAACCGTCGCGCAAAGATCGGTATCGCGTCACCATCTTCGGTTCGGCCCGCGCAAAACCCGGCACCGTTGCTTATGAAGAAACCAAAAAAGCCGCGCATGCCCTCGCGGAAATGGGCTGCGACATTATCACCGGCGGCGGTCCGGGGTTGATGCAAGCTGCCAACGCAGGTGTCGATCTCGCCGGTGAAGCGAAATCGATGGGTATACGAGTGGATCTTCCATTCGAGCAGGAGGTAAACCCCTTCGTCGAGCTCGCGTTCGAGCATCGCACATTTTTTACTCGTCTCCATCATTTCGTGCTCGCTTCGGATGCATTCATTGTTGCGCCAGGTGGTATCGGCACTGTGCTGGAGACGATGTTGATCTGGCAGTTGCTCCAGGTTCGTCACCTCGAATACACACCATTGCTCCTCGTAGGAAAGATGTGGCCGGGTCTTGTCGATTGGGTGCGCGAGGCAATGCTTTCCTTCGAGACGCCGCTCATTAGTCCCGAGGATGTTGATATTCCGGTTTGTGTCGCAAACGCGGATGAGGCAATCGCGTTTATCAAACGCCACAAAGAAGCACAGGTAGTCAGTTAGTGGTAAACCGCGGGCGCTCGATGCCGAGCTTGCGCATCTTGGACCGGAGCGTGCTGGGGTGAAGGTTCAGTAATTCAGCGGCGCCACCCGGACCTTCCACTTTCCAGTGAACGTTCTTCAACGTACGCAGTATCGTGTTGTACTCGGTTTGCTCGAGTGTTTCGGCAGTTTGGATCGAGTCCGCAAATGCACTGTGAGTTGCGACCTGTTCGTGGAGCTCCAGCTCCAAAGCCTGCGAATCGAGATCGTCGATCAGACGAAGTTTCGATCCCTGTGTAATGATCACGGCACGTTCGATCACGTTCCTCAGCTCGCGCACGTTGCCGGGCCACGGATAGTTTCGCAATTTCGCCATCGTGTCCTGCGGGATTGCATCGATCGTTTTGCCGAGCTTCTGGCTCAATTGCTTCACCAGATGATTCACGAGGATCGGGATATCTTCTTTCCGCTCCCGCAGCGGCGGCAGGGTAATCGGAAAGATGCTAAGGCGGTAATACAGATCCGAACGAAAGAATCCTTTCCGCACCGCTTCTTCAAGATTGCGATTAGTGGCGGCAATTACGCGCACGTCCACCTTTATCGTGCGACTTCCCCCTACTCGGTCAAATTCACCTTCTTCAAGCACGCGCAATAGCTTGGCCTGTAAATCCAGAGGGAGCTCACCGATTTCATCAAGAAAGATCGTTCCTCCATTCGCGATCTCAAACCGTCCGGTGCGTCGCGCATCGGCGCCCGTGAAAGCGCCCTTCTCGTGACCGAACAATTCGCTCTCGATGAGGGTGCCCGGTAGCGCGGCACAATTCAGTTTGACTAATGCATGATTACAGCGCGGGCTCAGCTTGTGAATCGCATGGGCCAGGAGTTCTTTGCCAGTACCAGTCTCTCCAAAAATGGAAACAGTAGTGTTGAGCGGAGCGACTTGTTCGGCCTGGTGCAAGACTCGTCGCAACGCTTCGCTACGTCCGATCATCTCGCCGAAGTTGCTGGCGCCGCGAATCTCCTCCTGCAAATAGATATTTTCCTCGTGCAGTTGATCCTTGAGCCGCTTGACCTCGTCGAGTGCCTTTTTTAACGACTGCTCAGCTTCTTTACGCGCGGTGATGTCGCGCACAATCGTCAGGATCTTGTCACCGTTGCATTTCACGATCGATGCCTCATAAGCCCGCGTACCTTGCGGAACAGGAAGGGCATATTCCAGATGCACTGGCCGCTCCGATTGGAGTGCCTCAACGATACTCCAGGAGATCCTGGCGGCTAAATCCGGCGGTAATACGTCCTTATACTTCTTTCCAATAAATTCACTCGGCGGCTTCAACAAGGCCGCCGCATTACTTGCGTGGTAGTCCAAATATGTTCCCTCGCGATCGAGAAGGAACATCAAGTCGGGTATGGCATTCAGGATGGCACGGTTGCGTTCTTCGCTTGCATGCAGTGCGGCTTCCCGGCGCTGTAAATCTGCGCGAGCGTGGGCCTGCTCCAACTCCCATGGCAGTTGGTAAAGATAACCCGGACGCTTTACGAGACAACTCGAGGCGCCAAGCTTGAGGCCTTGTCGAGCCAGGTCTTCATCGCTTTCACTACAAACCAGAACAATGGGTGTGTCTTGAGTTGAGTTGAGACTCAACTGTCTCAAGATGTGCAGGGCATTTGTTTCGGGGAATTTAAAGTCCATGAGAACCACGTCGTAAGTCGTGGCTTTCTCTCGCAAGGATGAAAATGCTTCTGGTGGCGTATTCACGACCTCGAGATGGATATGATCCGCATGTACGGCCAAATGACGACGAGTGTTTTCGATGTCCGCCCAATTGGGTTCGAGGTAAAGAACGTTCAGTGGATTTGCACGGCGAGCGGCGTCGGCACGGTAATGATTAAAAGCACTCTCGAGTACTACCGGCAGTCGCTCGAGATATCCCGCGCGTTTGACGACATAATCATCGGCGCGAGCTTTCAGTGTGGCAACAGCGGTGTCTTCGTCGCCGACGCCCGTGACGATTACCACCGCGAGAGGCAAAGAGCTTTGGCGTATGTAGTTGAGCAGAGCCAGGCCATTGCCGTCGGGTAAGTTCACGTCGGTGAGCACGAGATCGATCGGTTCCGGATCGTCACTGCGTGCCAGGCGCTCATACGCGTCGGCAATGCTGGAGACAGTATCAACCGCGATATGAGGAGCGGTTTTGGCTAACGCTCGCAACGTGAGGTCAGCGTCCCGCGGATCGTCCTCTACATACAGAACTCTCATACATTTACACCGGGCTTTTTTGTAGGGGTGGCCCTCCGTGGCCACCCCAGTCTCGACCTCGTACGCTGGGGTGGCCACGGAGGGCCACCCCTACAAAAAGCCCGAGGTTCACTTTGGAATCTCCAGGTAGAAAGTTGCGCCGTGGCCGGGTTTGCTTTCCGCCCAGGCTCTGCCGCCCATGCGTTCCATCGCTTTACGCACGATCGCCAATCCAATCCCCGTGCCGGGATAATCATGTGTCACGTTAAGCCGTTGGAAGATGTTGAAGATCTGGTCGTGGTGCTTCATGTCAAACCCGATGCCGTTGTCCCGTACCCACAACACGCAGCTCTCAGCGTTTTCCTTCGAGCCGACCTCAATTCGCGGCTCGGCAACCTTGCGGGTGAACTTGATCGCATTGTCGAGATAATTTCGAAGTGACTGAGCAAGACCACTGCTATCGGCCAGTGCAGTGGCTCCATTTACGTCGATCACGAAATCAATCGAACGCTCCGTTGTTTCACGTCTCTTTTCTTCCACTAACGAATTGACAATGGGTCCTAACTCAATTCGATCAGTGGTCAGCTCGCGCCGCTCAAGCCTCGAATACGCCAGTAGATCGTCAATCAACTGGTTCATTTCATCGGTTGAATTTTGAATCGTCTGTAGAAATCTAAGACCTTCGCTATCGAGACTGGCGGTGTATTCTTCCAACAAAATCCGGCTATATCCATCGATGCCACGGAGCGGCGCCTTGAGATCATGAGCAACGGAATACGCGAAAGTTTCCAGCTCCCGGCTCTTCGCATTTAATTCGGCAGTTCGTATCTCAATGCGGGATTCCAATTCAGCGTTGAGCTGGTCGAGCGCTTTCCTGGCGCGCTGACGCCTTCGGCGTTCCACCAGCAGTATGGCAATCAAGGCGCTTTGCAGGATTACCAGCGCGATCACGGCAACTATTCGCCACTTGTACAATTCCCAAAATGTGAACTCCCTGTAGCGCACCACGCTGGCAGGTGGCAGACTGCTCTCAAGTACGCCCCATCGTCGTAACTCGCGCCAATCGAACATCGGTACCTTCTGGGATTGTTCAACTGGCATTTCTCGAACGGAAGTACCACTCAGTATCCGGTCAACGAGGTCCGCCATTTTGGCGCCGTTCATCTCCGGACCCTGGAGATAACCTCCGACAATTCCGGAACCAAGAGTCACAGTTCCGAATCCGTAAATCGGAGCGGACGATCCAGGCGCGATTCGACTCAGCACCTCATAGCTCTCCAAAAGCTTCCCCTGCTCGTTCGACGACTGCTGCCATACGTAGAGGATCACAGATTGAGGGGGCAAGCTGCTGGTTCTGGCGATCAGTTCATTTAAAGGCAGATCCGTCAGGTAAATAATCTCCGCCTTTTCGAAGCCGGAGAGTTCCTGCCGTGTAATCTTCTCGAATCTACGATCCTGCTGCGGCGTGCCGCTTATGACGAAAACGCGCTTTGTCCCGGGATGTAACCGCAGTGCCAGATCCACTGTTTCGCGGTATGCATTCTTGTAGTGAATGCCGGTCGCGCCGGCCGCGGAGGCAAGGGCGTCTGGCTTAGGTGGATCGTTCGCAACAAAGACAATCGGAGATTTTGAGAAAAGCTCGCTCCGGTACTGAAGCAGAAATTTCAATGGAGCGTCAGCCGAGGCAACAACGACGTCTACAGTGCGCTTAGCGTACTTCGCCTGTAGATAGTTGCGAAAATATGCTGCGGTGTTTTCTTCCGGAAAGCGACTGTACTCGAAGTATTCGGGGAAGTACTCAACGTCTTGCCGGCGATCCAATTGTAATTGCGACTTGAAACTCTCCTCAAATTTGGCGTTGCCCGGAAACTCTTTGTTATCCCAATAGAGTACGACCACGCGTTTCGGTGCAACCTGCGCGCGAGCCACCGGAACCAGCAGCACGAATGCGCACACGGCAACGAGCGTAGGCAAGAAAATCTTTCTCGCGCAAAGGCGCAAAGACGCAAAGCGCTGCCGCGTCTCTACGGCTTGCCTTTGCGTCTTTGCGCCTTTGCGCGAGAAAGATTTGTTCGGTTTCATTGCTTATAAAGTCAACTTCACAGCAAACTGAATTTGCCGTGACGATCCGGATTCACCAGTCGGAAATCGCGTGCTGGTAATTTGCCCAAAGGCCGGAGTCCCAACGATATTGCCGGGCGTGCCAAAGTTTGCATGGTTAAAAAGATCAAAAAACTCAGCCCGAAACTGCACGCGAAGTGTTTCACCCACCTTGGTATTTTTGATAACCGCAAGATCGGTGTTACTAAAACCCGGTCCGATAACGACGTTGCGACCCAGGTTGCCGAAGCGTGGCACTGCCGTAAACACAGAAGTATCAAACCACTTTTCGACATTGCCAATCTGCGCAATTGGCCCATTCACATCCGGCCGGAGCGTGTTGGCAATCCCATTCACAGTACTGTTACTGGTCACGATGTTAACGGGACTGCCGCTTTGAAACTGAACGATCGTAGCCAGCTGCCAACCATCAAGCAGTTGATTGCCGCGGACCGGCAAATCATAGATCCCGCTGAACACAAATCGATGGCGCGCATCAAAATCTGAAAGCCCTCGATCGCCTTTCAGGTTGTAACTGTCCTGTCCCACGATCCCACCAGTGCTGAAAGAGTTGTAATCCAGGGATTTTGACCAGGTATACGACGCCTGGAATTGCAAGCCTCGCGCAAGTCGTTGTGAGCCTTTAACCCAAAGAGCGTTGTAACTGGAGTTTCCTCCGCTCTCGACCTGTGTGATATTGCCGAGAGTCGTACCGGGAAGTATGGGGCTCGACTGCGAGAGCGTCTGAAATGGACGCACGCCGTTAATCGGTTGGTTGAGATTGCGCCGCGAAATCAAGTGCGTGCCCTTCGAACCGAAATAACCAACCGACAAAGCGAGATTCCGAAACAACTCGCGTTGCACATTGAAGTTCCACGACTGGAGATAGGCGTTATTAAAGTCAGGTGCAATTGACTGCGGCGCAAGCCCTGCAGGCCGGGCAAGATTGATCGCGTTGCCGAGTTTGATCGTGCCACTAAAGGTCAACGGAATGGCCAGCGGAGGATTCGTTGTCGTTCCTATAACAATGCTCGTCATCGGTTGATCGGTTTGCAGCGCATAGGCTGCACGCACCGAGGTCTTCCCGTCGCCGAATGGGTCCCACGCAAAACCAACACGGGGCTGCACGTTCTGATTGTTTTGTTGGTAGACCTCATCGATATGAGTACCAACCCGAATCAGCGAAGCAGTCACTGGATCGAAAACAATAAAGCGGTCGTAGCGTTCGGTGGGTGTCATGTTCCACTCGTAACGCAAGCCCAGCTCCAGCGTGAGGTTGGGTCGCACCTTATAGTTGTCCTGCACGAAAAAACCAAGCGCGCCTTCAGCGATACTGCTCGACTGGCTGCCAAGCGTGACGCTAAACGAATTTGCCGTGCCGGCGAGGAAAGCGTCGACGGTAGGAAAGTTAAAACTGCCTGTGCCCTGCCTGAAATTGTTGTTGAGAAACTGACGATACTCGCCGCCGCCCTTCAACGAATGTTTCCCGCGCTGGTAGGTAAAGGAGTCGCCGGCGTGAAAGGTAGTATCGCCACGCCCTGATGGATTAATCGACGGTCCACCAAAGTTCAGTCCTCCGGCGACGCTAATCTGCGGCAAACCGATCGGTCCGGTGATTCCGTGATTGATCCCAAAGTCAGTTGGATCCAGTTGTGCGTTTGGAGTAGTGGCCGAGCTGAAACGATTGAAGCCGAAACGCAGCTCATTAACCAACGTTGAGGCAAAGATGTGTGTCTCGTTTAGAGTGAAAACCTGTCTTAGTTGGAACGTTGTGTTCCCAAACCCCGGAATGGTATTGCCGTTGCGATTGGGCTCTGTCAGTTGAGTGCGATACGCCGAATAATAGCCGTGCAAGCGATCGTGCCTGGCGAGGTTGTAACTGAGGTCAATGCTCCACTGGTCAGTGTTTACCGAGGCATTTGCCGCTCCAACGAAGCGCGCGGTACCCGATGAATCAACGAAATTCGCTCGCGGAATCAACGGCAGCAGTTTCACGACTGCGGGATCGCTTGCGGCTGCACGTTGCGCGTCACTCAGCACGAGACTGTTGAGATTTACCTTCTGTCGTTGACGCAAACCCTCGTATGAAAAGAAAAAGAACAGCTTCTCGTTGACGATTGGGCCACCAAGTTGTCCTCCAAACTGGTTGCGCTTGAATGGGGGTGGCTCGTTGGCAGTGAAAGTAAAAAAGTTGCGGGCGTCGAGTACATCATTCCGGAAGAACTCAAATATCTCACCGTGAAATTCATTACCTCCGGATCTGGTTGCGATGTTGACAACCGCGCCTGAGCTTTGGCCATTTTCAGCACTGAAAGTGGAGTTATCGACTTTAAACTCCTGCACCGCTCCAATCGAGGGCTGAAATGTGATCGAGCTATTCGTCAGATTATTAAGGCTGATCCCGTTAATAATGTAACTGAGTGTCTCCTCTCTACTGCCTGCAGTTGTTATCGAAAATGATCCCAGCCCGCGTATCGGCGCTGATGAGAAGGCGCCCTGCGGTGGTATCACCGAACCTGGCACGAGTAGTCCAAGATCGAGGAAGTATCGACCGTTAAGCGGTATGTCCTTCACCATGCGTTGATCGATCACGTGGCCGACCGAGATGGTCGAAAGTTCGATCGCCTCGTTTGTAGACGTCACTGTTACCTGTTCGGAAACATCTCCAGCCTCGAGTTGAAAGACTTGCGTTATCCTTCGTCCCACCTCGATTCGGAGTCCTTCCACTAGCTGTGTCTTGAATCCATTGGCGCTGGCGCCAATGGAATAGTCACCTATAGGCAAGGCGGCCAATTGATATCTGCCGCTGTGGTCGGACATTGCCGCACGCTCGACGCCAATGGCAGGACATCTGGCTGTGATCCTCACTCCTGGAATAACGGCGCCATGCTGATCGATCACTTGTCCGTCGATTGAAGCTGTTGATTGGGCGCGGGTTGGGAGCGCAAGTGCGATAAGCAGACTTATAGGTAGAGCGATTCCTAGGACGGGGATTTGGGGCAAAATCCAGCGCATAGGGGAGAACAACTTGTCCGCTTAATGAAACCTACGGTCAGTTTGCGCTTGCCGCTGTTTTTTATTAGTAGTTCCAGGACTGCGATCGCGAACGAGTTTGGGGGAATTCGTCGCGCAATTGAGGCGAGGAACGACGCAACAATGACAACAATGACAACGCCCGCAATTATAGAGACAACGGTCAGGCGCTCATATCCGTAATATTACCTAGACTGACCAAACAAGAAAAACACAAGCAGGCTATTCTGTCACTGCCACCAGTTCCTTTTGTGCTTCTTTTCTAAGGGCGGCGATCGTAGTTTTTCGCTTCAACACGACGGCGGTGAGATCGTCTTTCTGTTCGGTGCCTTTCGAGAATTGTTTAACAGCCGTATAAAGTTGCGCGATCACTTCTTCGGCTGAGCTATCGCGCGCCTGGTGAATCGTGTCCTTCAGCCTCTCAATTCCAAACTCTTCTGACTCCGGGTTCTGCCACTCGTAAAAACCATCGGTGACGAGAACGATCATGTCGCCTGCTTTCAGACTTTTCAGACGCGAGTCTTCGTAGGGCATGCCGGCTATCATGCCGAGTGGAATCCCCTGGGCTTCGAAGTTCTCCCACTTATTCATCGCCCGGCGGTACCAGAGAATTGGTCCATGACCGGCGGAAAGCACCTTGATTTCTCCGCTGGTTGGATTGAGAAAGATGACTGCAAAAGTAACAAAACGATCGTCGGCGAGATCGTCGGCCAGCAGGCTGTTGAGACGTTCGAGAACGCGATCGTGTCCGTCTGCCAGGAAACTCGCGCGCGCATACGCGCGACACAGCGCGCTGACCAGTGCTGGACCGATTCCGTGACCGGTTGCGTCTCCGACGCTGATTGCGAGTTGACCGTCTGGTAAGAGTTGCCAGTCGAAGTAGTCGCCACCGGTTTGATTGGCCGGCTGGTTCCAGCCGGCGATATCGAAGTGCTCGAGTTGAGGTGGACTAGTGGGGAGAAGGTCCTGCTGAATCGATCGCGCGATATCGAGGTCGTGATTGATCTGTTGCAGCTCGCTTTCGAGTTTCGCTTCGCGTAACGCGGCCCTGACGTAGCCGCGAATCTGGCGCGCGACCACGGCCGCGATGATGCCTGCAACAAGAATCAATGCTGCATAGACAAGGTAGACGATTAAGGGAAACCGATCGGCCGGCGCTGCTGAGTCACCAAATCTAACTTCTACAAAAAAAGTAAGCAGGAGATAACCGAGCGCTGAGAGCAGGCCGGTTATGAACGTAAGGCTCGGACGCAACCGCAGCGTCGAAAGCGTGATGAATAAAAAGTAGATGGCGATCGCGGGCGTGACTAAAACCTGATAAGGCGTCATCCACTGGGCCAGCAGCAGCACGAAGAGCGCTACTGTGGGTAGTTGGCTCTCGATGAAGACGTTGAATACCCAAAGCTCCGGCACCACTTGCTCGTCGTCGCGAAGCGCAGTTTTGATGTGGTGCAGCATCACGCTTTCGTGCGAGATGACGAAAGCAAGAATGATGATTTGACCGATCAGGAGTGAGTAGTTTTGTGTTACAACTCCGCGAATCACCACCCACAAACCGAGGGCGCCCAAAACGCAGAGCAGTGCAATGACGCGGTACGACTCACTCTTGAGTGAAGCTCTCTCAAACGCTCTCGACTGCAGACTCATAGGTTCGAAAATTCTTAGCCTGCGAAGCAGGCGTAAGCATAAAGCCTGGGGCGCAAGCCCCAGGAAAATGAAAATTAGAAGCGATTGAGCCCGCGAAGCGGGCGACAGCGCTGCCGCCCGCTTCGCGGGCTCGGTCGCCTTTTTATTGAGAGTACCTGGGGCTTGCGCCCCAGGCTTTATGCCTTCGCCCGCTTCGCGGGCTCTAAGCAGCCTTGTGTCGCCTGCTGCGCAGGTAAGAAGAATTACTGCCAGCCGCCGCCGAGCGCCTTGTACAGTTGCACAACCGAGAGCAGCTCATCGCGGCGCGCAAGGGCCAAACTTCGTTCTGCTTCAAATAGCTCCCGGTCGGCATCTAGCGCATCCAGCAGTGTCGCTACGCCACCGGTGTAACGTAAGTAGGAGAGGCGAGAACGATCGCGCAGGGTATCTACGAGCAACGAGCGCTGCGTGCGGACCTCTTGCAGCTTTTGATACGCAATCAACGAATCGGATACGTCACGAAATGCGGCTTGCACTGTCTTTTGATAATCGATGAGCAGAAAGTCGCGTTGTGCCTGTGTGAAGCGCACGTTCGACTTTATGCGCCCGGCCGTAAAGATCGGTTGTGTGACTTGTCCCGCCAGACTCCAAATGTTTCTACTGCCACTAAAGAGACTTGTAAGCTGGCCACTCTCGTAACCGAGAAACGAGGTGAGCGAGATACGCGGAAAGTATTCTTTCTTTGCCACTTCAATGCGCGCATTGGCGGCAATCAAACTGTTTTCAGCCGCTCGTATGTCCGGACGGCGTTCGATCAGATCCGACGGTAATCCGGCCGGCACGCTCGGCGGCATCTGATGCTCCGTTAAACTGAATCCTCGTTCGATCGCCCCCGGGTTCTTGCCGGTCAGAAAGCTGAGAAAGTTTTCCGTTTGTTGTATCGATCGCTCGAGCTCAGGTATTACTTCGGTTGCGTCGTAAACCAATTCTTCAGCCTGGCGAACGTCGAGCATCGTGGCCACGCCGCGTTGTTGCCGGAGCTGGATGAGACGCAGTGACTCCCGGCGCGAGGCGAGCGTGCGTTGCGAGATTTCGAGCTCGAAATCAAATTCACGCAAAGTGAAATAGGCCGTCGCTACGTCGCTGACGAGCGTAGTTATGACAAACCGGCGTGCTTCTTCAGTGGCTAACAGATCGGCCCTCGCGGCGGCTGTTTGTTTGCGCAATCGTCCCCAAATGTCGATTTCAAAACTGAGCAGGTTTAGTAAGACACTGCCAAACGAGCGATCGCGTTTGATCGGTTCGGGCAGTTCAACAGAACTACTGCGCGACTGTCGCTGAGTGACGACGTCACCGCTGGCAATGATCTGGGGAAACTGTTCCGAGCGGGTGATGCCAAGACTGGCGCGAGCGGCATCGATGTTGGCGACTGCCTGGCGCAAGTCGTAGTTATTTGTGAGGGCGTCGTTAATTAACTGCTGCAGTTTTTCATCTTTGAAGAGCTCAAACCATTTCAGATTGGCGATTGATTGTGGATCCGGCTGAGTGACAGTGTCTCCGCGAAAAGTGGTGGGAGTCTGCACCGGTGGTCTCTGCTGTTTTTGGGCCACCACGGGAAACTGGGCCACACACACAAGCAAAATTGCTACGAGTAATCGCTTCATCAGTGTTCACCTCCGGCATCGGCGGTTGCCGGCACCGGCGCAGCAGGAGGCACTAGCTTCTCTTTGCGGCGGCGACCCAGTCCTTCCACGAAAGTGAAATTCCCCGGAATGATGAACACGCCCAAAGCAGTGGCGATGAGCATCCCGAAAAACACACCAACACCCATAACGTTCTGCGCCCCAGCACCCGCGCCACTGGCTTTCATCAGCGGCACGACACCCAGAATAAAAGCGAACGCGGTCATCAGAATCGGACGGAAGCGCAGGCGTGCCGAGGTGAGTGCTGCGTCTTCCAATGACGAGCCCTCTTCGTGTTTGGCCTTGGCAAACTCGACGATCAGGATCGCGTTCTTAGCCGCGAGGCCGATCAGCATGACCAGTCCGATCTGCACGTAGACGTTGTTGTCGTAACCAAACAACCAAACTCCGAATAAAGCGCCCAATGCGACCAGCGGCGATCCCAGGAGCACGGCCCACGGCAAGCGCCAGCTCTCATACATCGCAGCGAGCAGCAGGAACACGCAGACGATTGCCATGATGAATGTCGGCGCGGGAGGTGGCGCGATCTTTTCCTGGTAGGAGAGTGATGAGTAGGCGAAACTCATCTCCTTCGGCATCGTCTGAGCAAAGACTTCCTCGAGTGCCGCGAGCGCCTGGCCGGAGGTATAACCGCGCGCAGGAGAGCCTTGCATCTCCACCGATCGCAACAGGTTGAAACGCGTCGTGAGCTCGGTGCCGGCGGTATCGTCGATATTTACCAACGTCGAAAGCGGAACCATCGAATTTGTGGTATTTGAGCGGACATAGATTCTCCCGATGTCGCTCGATTTCAATCTATCGGTCGACTCGGCCTGGACATACACGCGATATAAACGGCCGAAGCGATTGAAGTCGTTTACAAACGCGCCTCCCATCGCAGTAGACATCGTCTGAAACACATCGTTGACCGGAACGCCGAGCGTGCGTGCTTTTTCGCGATCGAGATCTACTTTGACTTGTGGATAGTTTGGATCAAATGAAGTGAAGACATTTCCGAGCTCGGGCCGCCGGCGCGCTGCGGCAAGAAACGACCGGACCTGGTCGCCCAATTGTTCTACAGTCATTGTGCCGGTGCGATCCTGGACCAGAAAATTGAAACCTGATGCGGCGCCGAATCCGCTGAGCGTCGGGATATTGAACGGAAAGATCACGCCTTCCGGAATAGCCGCAAACTCTCTCTGGAGCTTCGCCATGATTCCTTTGACGTGCAGCGCCTCGCCGTGGCGCTCTTCCCATGGTTTCAAGCGGGCAAAGAGCGAACCGTAGTTAGGCTGGTAGGTGTTTGTAACAACGCCGTAGCCGCCAATCGTTTGATAGGATTCAATTCCTTCTGTTTTGGCCAGAATTGCCTCGACCTTTTTGA
>Ga0207670_10000351_pt1 | contig 27321 bp, 18 predicted proteins | sample KBSS23HmetaG_FD_184339 | JGI IMG/M metagenome (GOLD analysis project Ga0207670, IMG submission 184339) | Switchgrass rhizosphere microbial communities from Kellogg Biological Station, Michigan, USA - KBS S2-3H metaG (SPAdes) (version 2) | ecosystem: Host-associated > Plants > Roots >... | reverse complement strand
CTTCCTGCTGTCCTCTATTGTGTTAATGGAGATTGCGGGTAGTGCTCATGATGAGTCTCGACGCAGGTTCTATGAGGGAGTCTTTCAGCAATATAAAGAGGACAAACGTCTCATCGTACCCAGCGCAGACGACTGGCTCCTCGCCTCAAAGATTCTCTTCCTTCTAACTCACGCGCGGCGACGTTCTCAAAAAGGAAAACTACGGGCGCTGCCGCCCGGCGCGTCACAGCGTCTGGCGCTCGACGTTCTGATTGCCGTCAGCGCTCGAAGGTGGAAAGCCCAGGTAGTAACCGAGAACTGGTCTGACTTCAAAGCTATCCAACGTTACTGCAACGCCACCATCATCAAGGCTGCGAACTTCTTCCAAAAGTAGTAGAATCCGCCTCAACCTCATGCATTTGAGTAGCTGTGATGAAGAAAGCCTCCTCAATTCCTCCGCCGGCAGTATTGATCAACGAACAAACCCGTCTGAAGCGCTTTGAAGAAGCGGTGAAGACCAACGAGGCGTTGCTGCGGTTGTTTATCAAACACACACCAGCCGCCATCGCGATGTTCGACACAGACATGCGCTATCTCCAGGTCAGCGATCGCTTTCTCACTGACTACGATCTCGAGGGACAAGACCTCATCGGCAAGTCGCATTACGAAGTGTTTCCCAATATCCCCGATCGCTGGAAGGAAGTGCACAAACGGATCCTCGCGGGCGCAGTCGAACGCTGCGAAGAAGATCCCTACACCACCTCGGACGGGAGCACCGGGTGGTTGCAATGGGAGAGTCTTCCCTGGCGCAAAGGTAACGGTGAAATCGGCGGCCTGATCCTGTTCACGCAGGTTGTCACTGCCCGAAAGCGAGCGGAGGAAGCACTACGCGCCTCCGAAGAACGATTTGCCAAAATCTTTAATTTCACTCCCTTTCGAATGGGCATCCTGCGCATTAAAGATGGAGTGGTATTGGAAGTTAATGACTCGTGGACAAAAGAAACCGGGTTCTCACGCAACGAGATCATCAACCAGCCCATTTTCACTTTATCGTCATCGATGGACGACGGGTTCGCAGAAAAGATCCGGGAGGTGCTGGCAGCAGGCAAGCCGGTGACTAATACAGAGGTTCGCTTTAAAACAAAAGATGGGCGCGCGATGATAGCGAATACTTCCGCGGTGATAATCGATCTCGACGGCGAGCCCTGCTATCTCTGGGCGGCGAACGACATCACCGAACGCAAGCACGCCGAAGAAGCATTAAAGGCTTCCGAACGCAGATTCTCGATTGCTTTTAACTCAAACCCGATGCTGGCATCGATCTCGATGCTCGAAGGCGGCCGCTTCGTCGCAGTGAACGACAGCTTTGTCGCGCTCACCGGATACTCACGCGAAGAGGCGGTTGGTCATACAGCGTTGGAGCTAAACCTCTGGCCCAACCCCGAAGACCGGCGCAACGTCATGGACAAGCTGAAAAAAGAAACGCGCGTGCGCGACTTCGAAGCCGCGATTCGATTGAAGAGCGGCGAAGAGCGAATCCTGCTTCTCTCCATCGAAAAGATCGAACTCGATGGCCAGCTTTGTTTGCTGCATGTCGCCGATGACATCACCTTGCGAAAACGCGCCGAGCACGCACTGCGAGCGCTTTCCGCAAGACTGCGCTCAGCGCGCGAAGAAGAAGGTACCCGCATCGCTCGCGAGATACATGACGAACTCGGTGGCGCCTTGACCGGATTGAGGTGGGATCTCGAAAAAATAGACAAGGCTCTTGATGGTCTTACTGACAGCTTCCAGCTCGCCGAAGCTCGAAACCGCATCGGCATCATGACGACCTTAATCGAAACAACCATAACCAGTGTACGGCGAATCGCTGCGGAACTCCGGCCTGGAGTGCTGGACGATTTAGGTCTGGTCGCCGCAATCGAATGGCAGATAGAGCAGTTTCAATCGCGTTCAGGCCTCAAGTGTCACCTGACCAGCAACGTAAATGAAATCGAATTGGATCGTGAAAAAGCAACTGCAGTTTTTCGCATCCTGCAGGAGATCCTGACAAACGTGTTGCGCCACGCTCGGGCCACTAATGTCTACGTCAAGCTGGGACGAAACAAACATTACTTCGAATTGGAAGTTAAAGACGATGGACGGGGAATCACCGAGAGTCAGAGACTGAACTCCCGGTCACTCGGCTTGTTGGGAATGAAGGAACGGGCACTGCTCGTTGGTGGTGACGTTCGCGTAATCGGCAAGGAGGGCGCAGGTACTACTGTCGTCGTGCGAGTTTCACTCTAGCCACTATGCTGAAAATTCTTACAATCGACGATCACGAAGTGGTCCGCCGGGGAATCAAAGAGATGTTCACCGAGGAAAGTGCGACGTTTGGTGAAGCTCGTTCCGGGGCAGAAGCTTTAGCTCTCGTCCGCAAGCAACAATGGGACATTGCAGTACTTGATATTTCTTTGGGTGGTCGCAGCGGGCTGGAGGTGCTGACGGAGATCAAGCAGCTTCGCCCGCGAATGCCTGTCTTGATACTCAGCATGCATGCGGAGGAACAGTACGCAGTGCGGGCTTTCAAAACCGGGGCTTCCGGTTACATCAACAAAGCAAGCTCTGGTGAAGAGTTGCGCCAGGCAATCTTGAAAATCATCAACGGCGGCCAATATGTTGGTCCAGCATTGGCCGAAAAGATGGTGCTCCAGCTTTCACAGCCAGCCAAAGTACCGCATGAAAGCCTCTCGAATCGCGAGCTCGAAGTGTTGTGCTCGATCGCTTCGGGTAAGACTGTCAAAGAAATTGCAGTGAACCTCTCACTCAGCGACAAAACCATCAGCACGTATCGTCGCCGCATCCTCGACAAGATGGACATGAGAACCAACGCCGAGTTAACTCACTACGCCATTCGGAACGGCCTCGTATAATAGAAATACGTCTTATAGGACCTATAACGTCCTATTCTTGCTGTAAGGCAAACACTTACAAAACAATCAGAGGGCAGCCGATACCGCTGAAAATCATCCTCCTTTATATTTCACGATTCTAAATCGTTGGTCGGCAGTCGCGCGTGGGTGCCGATCAACGCTAGCGCACGTGGGAGGCAGACCCCGTGGTAGGGCTGTGTGCGCGTTGAGGGCGTGGAGGTCATTTTGACAACGGATGGGCTCCGCGCTCTCTTCTATTCACCCGAGAGATCATTATGGACGCCGTGGCACATGGTATAGCGCACGACTTGAACGACATGCTGACAGCAATCATCGGCTATACCGATTTGTCGCTCAGACGAGTTGGCCCGGAGAGCCCTATTCGCCACAATCTCGAAGAAACAAAGCGGGCCGCCGAGCGTGCGGCCTGTTTGGTACGCCAACTCCAGATCAATAGTTCGTCAAAATCTCATCAGGCTTGAAACCCATCTTTCCGAGTCGCTCGCGCGTTTGCTCGATCATCTCGCGCGAGCCGCAGATCAACGCAACCGGTGAAGACAGGTTGGGGAGCACGTGGTCTAACAACGACTGGACGTACCCGGTTGGACCAGACCAGTCGTGACCATCAGGCCGTGAGATGACCTGACGCAACTCAACGCCGGCGTTTTCCCAGGCTTCAGTCTCGTCGCGATAACAAAAGTCGTCCGGAGTGCGCGCGCCGTAAAGCACGACCAGTTGCCCAAACTCACCTTTGCGTTTCAAGACGTGACGCAAAGCCGATCGCAACGGCGCGACTCCCGTTCCCATCGCTACAAACACCAGATCGCGGCCCTTCATCTCGTCGAGTTTGAACCCATGTCCGGCAATGCCGGCGAGCTCGATCTCGTCACCCACACACAGGTCGTAGATCACGTTGCTCGCGCCTGCCTTCTGCTTCACGAGTACTTCCAGATCTCGATCCTCCGGCGCGCTCGCGAAAGCAAAGTAAGCCGGATCCTGATCTTTAACACGCAGGATCGCGACCTGTCCGGGCGTGAAATCGATCGACTTACCGGCGCGAAGATCGAACGAGCGCGTGATTCGCGCCTGGTCGCGAACACCTGTAATCACCAGCGTTTGAGGTTCCATCTGAGGTTCCATTGTTCGGCAGTGTAACAAATCAGTCTTCCGTTTCTTACCGTGAGTGTTTACAATCCGCGCACATGAGGTACCGCCATTTTGCAGCCACGTTGATTATCGCGCTTTGCGTCGTGTCAGTTCAGGCGCAGTCAGGGCGCCGGAAAACGACGCCGCCTCCTGCTGCCCCGGTTCCGACGCCAACTCCCGAACCCACGCCCACGCCGCAAAAGAGCGACAACACCGACGAGCTCTTTTTCTCTTTAGGAGCTGACCGCTACGATTCCAACCTCAATCTTCCTTTTAGTTATTATGATGCGGCGTTGCGTGGTTGTGCCGAACGGCTGCGAGCAGGTTCCTCAGCGGGCGTCGACGTGGCAGGCAAGGATTTAAGTCGGGGCGATGCAATCAAAAGAGCGAAGTCAGAAACAAAGTCCTACGTGGTCTATATGAAACTAACAGCCGATACGATGGGCCGTAGGGCTGACGAGCTTATACTCGAATATATTGTGTTCGCTCCGGTTACCGCGAAGATAGTAACGAGCGGAAGAAGTTATATGACCGGACGGCGCGCAGGACCGGTCGTTATTCAACCACCAAACACTCGGGATGGAGCACTCTACCGCGAAGAGACGTTGAGGATTATGGGCGAAGATGCGGGCGAGAGGATTCTTAAAGCGATGCACCTTAACATGCCACTTCCTAAGTGAGGCTCACTCCTCGTAGAGCTTTTCAATCACATCGCGATACTTCTGATCGATAACTCTACGCTTCACTTTCAATGTAGGCGTAAGCTCGCCGCCTTCGATCGTGAACTCATTTTCCAGCAACGCGACTTTCTTGATCCGCTCATACTTCGCCAGGTTTGGCGTCAAGCCATCGATCTGTCGCTGAATCAGATCGATGATGCGCGGATGCCGGCACATCTCGCTGCGACTCTTTACCTCAATCCCTTTTAATCTGCAGTAAGACTCGAGCTGTTCCCAAACCGGCACGATCAACGCCGCTGGAAATTTGCGCTCCGCGCCAACCAACACCACCTGGCTCACGAATCGAGAGCCTTTGATCGCCTGTTCGATCGGCTGCGGTGAGATGTACTTGCCACCCGAAGTCTTGAACAACTCTTTCTTGCGATCGGTGATGCGGAGAAAGCCATCCTCGTCAATCGCACCGATGTCGCCAGTCTTAAACCAACCATCGCTGGTGAAAACGGCGCGCGTCTCTTCAGGCTTGTTGTAGTACCCGCGCATTATGTTTGGACCACGCACTTCGATCTCGCCGTCTTCCGCAATGCGAACCTCGACGTTGGAAATTGCCTTGCCCACCGTGCCGACGCGATTGTCGTCGATTCTGCCGGCGGTGATGACTGGCGACGTTTCTGTCAGTCCATAACCCTGAACGATCGGAATGCCCGCGCCGATGTAGATGTATGTCAGGTCTTCCGGCATCGCGGCGCCACCAGAAACCAACAGCCGCATGCGCCCGCCAAAAGCGGCCTGCCACTTCGAAAAGACGAGCTTGGACGCGATCGCGTGTTTTAGTTTGAGAAATGCGGGAACGGGCTGGTGCGCTGTCGTGTGTTTCGCATACTCTCGCGCCACGGAAACGGACCACGCCAGCAGTAGCGCAGTCAAGCGTCCGGATTCAGCAGCACGCTCACGAATGCGCGCGTAAATCTTCTCAAACATGCGCGGCACACCAACCAGCACCGTCGGACGCACTTCAAGCAAGTTTGGTCCAACCGTCTGCAACGACTCGGCAAAGTAGACCGCTATTCCCCGGTACAAATACATATTCATAGCCTGGCGTTCAAAAACGTGCGACAACGGCAGCACCGACAACGCCGTGTCCTGCTCGCCAAAAGAAAGATGTCCGGATGAATCGACCAGGTTTGAGACGAGATTCGAGTGCGTGAGCATCACGCCTTTTGGTTCGCCTGTCGTGCCCGAGGTGTAGATGATCGTCGCCAGATCGTCGGGTGCTATTTGTGCCGCGATATGTTCGACGTAGCCAGGGTCACGCTGTTCGAGCTCGCGACCTTGTTCCTCCAGTTGGGCCAGCGTCAATCCGTCGGCGCTTGTAACTCCTTCGGCATCAAAAAAGATGACGTGCTTAACTGCGTGACACTCGCCGAGCGCGTCCTTCAGTTCGACAAACTTTTCGTGATTGGCAAGAAAGAGAACCGAGGCGCCCGAGTCGTTGAGGATGTAGCGAACCTGGGGTGGCGTTAACGTCGGATAAATCGGAACGTCAATCGTACCCGCGAAAATCGAGCCCGCGTCAGTCAAAGTCCACTCGACGCGGCTGTCAGAAAGTAACGCCAGGCGATCGCCACGATGGACACCGAGCGCGTGCAGTCCGGCGGCAATGCGCTTCGCGCGCTCCAGCATTTCGTCGGACGAAATCGGAATCCAACGGCCACCGCTCTTGTAATTCAACGCGTCCGGACGATTGTGCTTGCGCACGATGTAATAGAAGACGTCGACCAGCGTAGCGGGTTCGTCCACGCTGCTGCGAACCGGAGCGCTCACTTGTAGATCCGTGTACTCAATTGCACGGTTCACGTCGTCTTCACTCCGTTCAAAAAAATGTCCAGCACCTGGTCAGCCATCGGCGCCAATTTGTAGCGGCGTTTGGAGAGGATCCAGTTGGTAGCCATTTCGTCCAGCGCTCCGAAAAGGACCTTCGCTACGACTGTAGCGTTGAGATCTGCGCGAAAGACGCCTGCGCGTTGTCCTTCCTCGAAAGTGGATCGGATCAAAGCGAGATACTCGGCAAAACCGGCGGCTGAAAACTCCTCCATAAACTTGGTCGAGCCGCGCAGCTCAACCTGGAAGACCACGGCAAGGTCGCGATCGGCGCCTAATCTTTCCAGATGCAAAAGCGCGATCTGGCGGAGCTTCTCTTTCGGATCGGCGACGTTTTCAACCTGTTTTCTCGCGGCGACGAGTGCATCTTCGACGCTGCGATCGAAGATGGAATGGAGAATGTCTTCCTTACTTTTGAAGTAGAGATAGACGGTGCCATCGGCAACGCCTGCCTCGCGGGCGATGTCCGCGACCTTGGAATTGAAGTAACCGTTATGCGCGAAGACACTGATAGCGGCGCGCAAAATCGCCTCGCGCTTATCGCCTCCAGCCACGCGGACAGGATTGAGTGAACGTGCAGAGCGCATCAGACTGAATGATGCCTCACTCATTTTTGTTTAGCAAGATTGGGCCGCAAGAAGGACAAAACTTTTACATAGGTTTGAGCCACAAAGTCACTAAGGCACAAATTAGTTTCTTTGTGCCTTAGTGGTTAAATCATTGTCGTTATCCCGGAGCAGACCAGGTTCGAAGTCCCTCAGATTTTTCAACCTGAGTTCCTGAGTAGGGGTTGCAAGCTCGATTGAGCGCTCGCGGAAGAGTTTAGCAATGCGGTAGTTGATGTCACTGCGGATCTGCGCTTGACGCCGCGGCTGGTTACTCAATACCAGCAACCTGAAATCGAGCGAGTATTCGCCAAACTGGAGGAACTGCACCCGTGGCGGAGGTTCCAGCAAGACGTTCTCAACACCTTTAGCCGCTTCAATCAATGTGTCGGTGACCTGTTGAATATCAGCGTCATCCGCCACACTGACAGGAATCGCGATCCGGGCGCGCGGATCGCCATACGACCAGTTCACGACGTTCTGAGTTACCAGTTTAGAGTTGGGTACGATGATCGCGATCCGATCGTTCGTGGTCACAATCGTCGTGCGTAAGTTAATGCTCTGCACGTCGCCTTCATCTTCGCCAATGGTGATGCGATCGCCGATTCGTATCGGTCGTTCAAAAAGCAGGATAAAACCCGACGCGATGTCCGCGGCGATGTATTGCAAACCAAAGCCGATGCCGACCGACAACGCGGTAAAGATCACGGCGAGAGACGTGAGGTCGAGACCAAACGCCTGTTTGAGTGCTATCACCGATCCGATGGCGATGACGAGATACCTGACGAGCCGGCAGATTGTGTAACGCAAACCGGGATCGATGTGACGCCGGTTGGCAATTCGATGCTCAAGCAGGGAGCTGGACCAGCGCGCAATCAGGACCGACAGGATAACCGCCAGCAGCCCGACAATGACGCCCGAAGCCGAAATCGTAATCTGGCCGAAGGTAAACTGCCGCGTCAGGTAGCTCCAGATACGCCCGATTATTCCGGTCCAGTCCTGTAACAGAAGAGGTAAGTTCCCCGACTCAATGTTCATCGAGACCAGCATAGCCATTCAACTGTTACAAAAGCGTTGTAACCGTCAGAAAGTTTCATTGACACGCTATGCCGGTCTAACTAAGATGGCCTATCCAACGGACCCGAAACACAAACACCATATTCAAAACACATACAACAGGAGAACACTATGCGGACCCCCGTACTTGCCCTTTTCCCCCGGTTTCAGTGTTTTGCAGCAAGTATTCTTCTAACGCTGCTGATCGCTCCTTTGATCGTTGCCCAGACCCAGATCACGACGGGAACGATCCAGGGAACCGTTGTTGACGCCAATGGCGCTGCAGTTCCCGGCGCAAATGTGGAGATCAAGAATCTCGATACCAACGCCGTTCGTAATGTGACAACAGATGACGAAGGGCGATTTGTAGCTCCTTTGCTTCAGCCGGGTAACTATTCCGTCACTATCTCAAAACAAGGCTTCTCCACCGGCGTACTCGAGAGGACCGCGCTGACAGTCGGACAGGCGCTCAACGTCCCCGTCTCTCTCGCTGTTTCGTCAGTGTCAGGACAAGTCACCATCACCAGCACGCCAACAGTGGACACGGCAAAGACTGAAGCCAGTACAACACTAAACGAAACTGCCGTAAGCACCACGCCAATCCTCGGACGAAAGTTTGAAGACCTGCTGACACTCACGCCCAACGTCAGCATCACGCAAGGGCCCGACGGTGATGAGATCAATTTCGCGGGCCAGCGCGGAGTCTTCAATAACGTCAGTCTTGATGGCGGCGACTACAACAACGGCTTCTTCGGCGAGCAACTCGGCGGTCAACGCGCCGCAATCGATATCACACTCGAAGCAGTGAAAGAGTTTCAGGTAGTTGCGACTGGAGCAAGCGCTGAGTTTGGTCGCACTGCGGGCGGCGTCATCAACGTCATCACGAAGTCAGGCGCAAACGATATCCACGGCAGCGCATTTTATTTCCAGCGCCTCGAAGCGTTAACAGCAAACACTTCTGACGGCAGGTCGCTCGATAATTTCAATCGTAAGCAGTACGGTGGGACGATTGGTGGTCCAATCAAGCAAAACAAGGCGTTTTACTTCCTCGCCTTCGAAGGCATTCGAGAAAACCTGGACCGCGCAAATCTGAGTGAGCAAATCGGCGCCACGCCGTGTCCGATCACGACGCCTACGATTATCGCGAATGAAGCTGCAATCAACGGCAACGACGATTGCGCGCGATTGGCCCTCATCAATTTCTTCAGGGTAAATCGCAATCAGGAAGAAGGTCTGCCCGTCTCACACAAGATAAATAACCAGGCATTCTTCTCGAAAGTTGACTTCGTTCTCAACAGTTCAAACAACCTTTCGGTGTCGTATAACTTTGACTATTCAAAGAATACAAACCAAACGTTTGACGTCGCCACCTATGGGAACTCCGCCAACGGCATCGAAGGCCCGTCAAAGATCAACGTGATACGCGCCAACTTGTTCACCACAATTTCGCCGACAAAACTGAATGAAGCTCACTTCTCTTACAGTCGTGAGCTGCGGCCTCGCGCTGCAGTTGATTCAAATGTCCCGGCGGACACGGCCATGGGGTTTGCGACTACTTTCAGATTTGGTTTTCCATTCTTCCTCGAGCCAAATGTCGACGAGTTGCTTTGGCGAACGCAGGTCAAGGACAACTTCTCGATCATAAAAGGCGATCACAATATTAAAATTGGCGGTGAATGGCTGCACACGCTGAACGATCAGGTTTTTCGCGGGTTCTTCACGGGCCGTTACATCTTCGACAGCCCCGCCGGCTTTTTGCGTTACTCATCGGCACCCGCTGCAAATGGCTTCGGTCCCAATGTAGGCGAGTGTTTTAATGCGACCGGGGCCTTTACCGGATGGATCACTCAGGGCGCGCCATTCAATCAAACGTGCGGCGCCGGCAGTAGTGTTGGTGGACCACTGCTTCTTTATTTGCAGAACGGCATCCCGACCGGAATCGGCGGTACTCCGCCGCCAGGTGCATCAACCATCAAGAACGAAGACATTGCTTTCTTCGCTCAGGACAGGTGGCAAATCAAATCCAACTTCACTTTGAACTACGGCCTGCGCTGGGAAGCCCAAATCTTCCCGGAACCGGTGGTGCCACCCAGTCAAACCGTCTACGCTTCGTTGCTATCAAATCCAAACTTCCCGTCCGACGGCACCTTGCATAGTCCAAAGAAACAATTTCAGCCGCGCCTCGGCTTTGCATGGGATATATCCAAACAGGGCAAATCAGTGCTGCGAGCTAATGCCGGTATTTATTACGGGCGGCAGAACATGCTGTCGCAGGTTGGTTCGATCACAGACAACGGCGTGCAACAGTTTGGTATCGCTTGCGGTTCGTCTTTCGGTTGCAGCAACGGTCAGGGCTTGCCCGTGTGGCCCAATATTGTGAATGTTCCACCACTTGGCGGCCTTCCGGCGTTCGCATCGATCCGCGTGTTTAGCAAGGACTACGCTAACCCCAGGATCTATACGGCCAACGTTCAATTCGAGCAGCAACTCACTGACGATCTCTCGGTGTACTTCGACTTCACTCACTCGAAAGGCGTTCATCTCACACGCTTCATCAACCTGAATAGAGTGGGACTGTTTCCGGGGTTCGGAGACGTGTTCGTCACGAGTGCTGTCGGTAAGTCTGTCTTCGACGGTTTTACAGCGGGAATGAGAAAGCGGTTCACGAAGCGGTATCAGTTTGAGTGGAACTACGCGCTTTCAAGAGATAAGGACGACGACTCGAACGAACGCGATCCATTTACCGATCGTTCGTTCGATCCACTGAACCTCAGTCTCGACTACGCTTACTCGGACCGCGACATCCGTCACAAGTTTAATTTCTTCACCTTCATCGAGATGGGTTGGGGATTTGAAGGAAACTTCCGCGTGCAGGCACGTTCGGCGCAACCGATCACGCCAGGAGCTCGGACGGCAACTAATCGTAATACCGATCGCAAAGACAACGAATACTTCTCTTTTGACTGGCGCATTCAGCGACCAATCAAACTCAACGAACGCTTCTCGATAATTCCGATCATCGAGATGTTCAATACCTTCAACAACGCCAACAACGTCAACCCACTCACCACGCCAGGACTGTTCAACTTCGACGGATTCCTGCGACAGGGCGTGGGCGATCCGCGACAGGTCCAACTAGCGGTGCGGCTGACGTTCTAAGACATTATTAGCCACAGATTGACACGGATTGGATACGGATTAAATCTGTACTCAATCCGTGTAGATCTGTGGAGGCTACTTTGAGCAACCTCACTGCATCTTAGGGTCCAGCTTTACCGAAGAGATCACACCTGGGTCTCGATTCGAACCAAAGTCCGGGCTGATTTTTTGTGGCGCCTTCTGGCCGCAACGTCTCGACGTGTGCCTGGACCACTGCAAAGGAGATTTCCCATGAACCGATTGCGTTTCTCGCTTGCTGCAATCCTGCTCGTCGTTCTCGGTGTCGCTTCCAGTTCAGCTCAAACCGCAGCGCCCGCGGCTGACGGTTGGGTTGTGCTTCAGGTGAACGAATACACCGCGCTGAAGCGCGCAGCATCGCCTGCCGATCCGGAACCCGCCGCGCCGCCAGTCGAAGCCACGCTCAGTCGCATCGACTACGCTCTGAAAGTTGACGGCGATCTCGCCACGGGTGAAGCGCGCCTGACTGTCGACGTGATCAAGAACGGCTGGGTACGTATTGGCCTGCCCGATGGCCTGATCGTCCGTGATGCGAAGCTCGACGGTCATCCCGTTAACCTCGCGATGAACCCGACGAACAAAGGACCAGGGCGCGCCGATCTGTTGTTGTCAAAAACCGGTCGCTCGGTGTTGACGTTGCAGATCGTCGCTCCCGTCACGACAGTAGCCGGCACAGACATCCTGCACCTGCCGGTCAGCAATTCCGCAGTCTCGCACGCGACGATCGAGTTAGCGCGACAAGGCGTCGACGTACGAATCACCGGCGGACTGCTGCTCGAACATTCCGAGGCGGCGACAGGCAGTCGGTGGGTAGCGAACGGAAAAGGCGGTGAGCCACTCACTTTCGCATGGCGACGAAAAGTTGACGACGTACGCGCGAACCAACCGCTGCGGCTGCGTGGCTCGATCACGCAGTTAGTCGGATTGGGTGAAGACGCAACGCAAATCAATGCTGAAGTTCAGGTCGAAGTGGTCCAAGGACTGGCCGACGAAGTCCGCGTACAACTTCCGGAAAACTTAACCGTGAATCAGGTTTCCGGCGCGATGGTCGCCGATTGGGACGTCGCCAACAAAGAACTCAAAGTTATATTCATCGAGCCGGTGCAGAACACCGTGCGCTTCACGTTGAATGGCGAGTTGCACCTGGCGCGCGCTGGGAAGATCGACGTTCCTTTGCTTCGACTGCCAAACGCGGAACGTGAAACCGGCGGCGTCGGTATCGAAGTGCTCGGAGCCGGTGAGATAAAAGAGCGGCAACCGAACGGGCTCGAGGATGCCGAAGCCGGCGAGTTGGGCCAACTGATCGCCAGCCGGCAATCGCCTTCATTGATCGCTTTCAGGTTCCAACCCGGCAACGGAAAATCGGAGAGAACGCTATCGCTCAACGTTGCTCGTTACACGCCGCAGGCAGTGCTCACTGCCAACATCGAAGAAGCCGAGTACAACACGCTGATTGCGGCTGACGGAAAAATACTGGTGCAGTCGCGCTTCGCGGTACGCAACAACCAGCGAAACTTTTTGAAACTCACCCTGCCTGCCACCGCCGTGCTGTGGAGCGCGTCGGTAGCAGGTCGTCCCATCAGACCGGGACGCGCGCCCGATGGCTCACTCCTGCTCCCACTCGAAAAAAACCGTTCCGGCGAAGAGGCGCCGGCATTTGTAGTCGAAGTCTCTTATATCGATCGCGCGGCTTCCTGGACCGACCGCGGGCGGACGCGAGTGTCGCTCGTTGCAGTCGATCTGCCGATCTCTAAGTCACATCTCCTGCTGCACCATCCGCCACTCTTTCGCGTGACGCCGGCTGCGGGAAGTTTCCGCGTCGCGACTTACACTCCGCCGGAATCTTCAGCGCTTCGCTCCAACACTTCTGAAACTTCAACTGAGCAGCAGCGCGCGGAAGGCGAGATTCCGGCCGAGCAGTCGGAGACGAAACAACTCCTTGCGCAAGTGCGCGACACAAAACACGGCACGAGACCAGCACGAAATCTGCCGCTGCGAGTTGTCTTCCCACACTTCGGTCCGTCCATCTTCCTCGTGTCGGAGTTGACCGGCGAGAACCAAACACCCGCGGTTGAGGTTGATTTTCAACGTGACAGAAAGAGAGGCGACCGATGAAAGCACTTATCCTGATTCTCCTGGTAACCATTGTGGCCGCCGGCCAGCAACGCAACACCACTACGTACACACCGTTGCCGGCTCCGGGCGCGGCGGGCACGGTGACGCTTTCACTCAGCGAATACAACCGTCTCGTCGAGCTCGCATCACGCAAAGACAAAACGCCTGACGGTGCGCCTCTTCCCTTCGTTCTGTCGCACGCCGTTTTCAAGCTTCGCGTCGAGAAGCAAACACTCGTCGGCACGGTTGATATCGACGGCGCACTGCTCGCCCCAGGACCTGTAAAGACTCCTCTAACGACCGGCTTGACCGTTCTCGAAGCGAAGCAGGCGAATCTTGCATTGCCGTTGTTGCAGGAAGGATCGAGCCACGCAGCTATCTTGATTGGACCAGGTCCATTTGCGGTTGCGCTCGGCGTCGCGGCGCCTCTGACTATCGAAGCGGGGCGTGCTTCGTTTGTGTTGCCGGTGCCGCTCGCGAGTAGTGCGACCTTGAGTTTGGAACTGCCGGGAAGCCATGCCAACGTTCGCATCGAACCGGGGTTGGTGACGAGTCGCACAACGGTCAACGGCAGCACCGTGATCGAAGCTGCACTCGAGCCGGGCAAACCGGCGCGTCTCTGGTGGACCACGCGCGAGATCGCGGCGCCCGTTGCGCAACGTGACGTACGTTTTCTTTCCGACATCAAAACCGTCGTCTCCGTCGGCGATTCGCAGTTGCGTCTCACTGCTCTTTGCGATCTCACCGTGATCCAGGGCGAAGCCGCAGAGTTCAAACTTCCCTTGCCGGCCGGTTATGAGCTCACGACTGCTTCAGGCAATACGCTCGAGTCGCACGAAGTTTCCGGAGATACACTGACCTTGCGCGTTCACGATCCGGCGCGTCGTAATCACCAGTTTCTGATCGCGATGGAACGCGCGAATCGCGAAACGAAAGCCGATGCGCCGTTGCTCGCGTTTACGGGTACGCAGCGAGAAACGGGTGAAGTGCTCATCGAAGGCGCGGGCGCGATGGAGTTGATCGCGACTGAGGCCGGCGGGCTGCGTCGCATGGACGTGCGCGAAGCGAGCGCCATCACCAGATCGCTTTCTCATTTCCCCTTGCAGGCAGCGTTTCGTTACAACCGTCGCGCGGCAGACGCGCCTAAGTTGCAACTCGAGTGGCGGCAGTTTCTCGATGCTGACGTACTGTCGGCAGTCGCCGAGCGCGCGACTGTAACCACGCTGGCAAACGTCGAAGGCCGAACGCTAACAGAAATCTCTCTGCGCGTGCGCAATCACGCCAAGCCGTACCTGAAAATCGAATTGCCGGCAGGAGCACAACTGGTTACGGCTGAAATCGAAGGTCAGCGTGTGAAGCCGGTTGAAGGCGGACGCGTGCCGCTCCTGCGCGCCGGCTTGGATTCGTCGCGAGCTTACACCGTGTCGTTCGTCTATCTCAGTAACGGAGCGCGCTTCGCGAAGAACGGTTCGTACGACATGGGACTGCCGAAGTTGGACATTCCGGTCAATCTGTTGACGTGGGAAGTGTCGCTACCCGATCGACTCGAGGTGAAGCAGTTTGGTGGCAATGCGCTCGCGGCGGAACTGTTTCCCGCAGCGCTCGCGAACAACTTCGGGGTGGACGGCGTTGAGAACAACAACTTCGACGCGAATTTCTGGAACTCCAACGATCTCAGCACACTGGAACCAGGACAGATTGGCGGGATCGTAGTCGATCCCAACGGCGCTGTCGTTCCCAGTGCCCAAGTGACAGTGAGCAATACGCAAACCGGCGCCAGCCAAACCACGACAACGAACGGAGACGGCAATTGGGTGCTTAGCGGGATGCAGCCGGGGCCGGTGAAAGTAGTTATCTCAGTGCCTGGTTTCAAGAACATGCAATACGATCTTGAATTGCAAGCCTCGAAGCCGGCTCGCATGGGAACTACTCTGGAAGTTGGCGGTGTTGCGGCGTCGGTGGAAATCACGAGGGAGGGAGCGATATCGACGGACACTCGTCGCCTCGAAGAGTTTGCGCGAAAGAAACAGGCGGAGGGCCTGTACACCCTTTCGCAGAACGCGGTCAACCTGCAACGTCGTGTAGCAGGAATTCTACCGGTGCCGGTTGAGGTGCCACGCAGCGGCAAATCCTATCGCTTCGTGCGGCCACTCGTTTTGGAGGAGGAGACGAGGATCACGTTCCAGTACAGATCAAAATAGACAGACTTAACCACAAAGGCCCGAAGGCACAAATGTTTTTATAAGTTTGTGCCTTCGGGCCTTTGTGGTGAAAAACTATGCGGCGTACCAGAGCACCGCGAAGAAGTGGCAGGTCGTTCCCGCGATCACGAACAGGTGCCAGATGAAATGGTTGTATCTGATCCGCTGAGCGGCGAAGAATGCGAGGCCGCCGGTGTAGGCGACTCCGCCCGCGAATATCAGAAGAATTCCGGGAAGGGGAATCAGCATCACTATTGGCTTGATCGCTATCACCGCGAGCCAACCCATAACCACGTACAGCACGATCGAGATTCGTGAATGACGCGTGCGCCTGTTGATCTTCAGAGTGATGCCAATAATCGCCAGCGTCCAAACTATCGCCAGCATCGACCATCCCCATGGACCACGCAGCACGCCCAGGGAGAATGGCGTGTACGAGCCGGCAATCAGCAGAAAGATTGCGGTGTGATCGAAGACGCGAAAGACTTGCTTCGCTGTTTCGTGCGTTATCGAGTGATAAAGCGTCGACGCGAGATAGAGCAGCACCATCGTTCCGCCAAACACGCTCACGCCCACGAGGAAGCGAACATTGCCGGCCTCGATCGCCGCCAGCACAAGAACCGGCAGCGCCACCAGCGCGAGCAACAGCCCCAGACCGTGACTGATACTGTTGGCGATCTCTTCGCGAAGTGACGGGTCCTGCATAGCGGCGACATTGTACATTAAATTCGCTATGGCACCGCCGTAAATCCCTTCAGCGGGTTGCTGTAGAAAGCTTCGGTCTGCCAGGCAGTTTTGTTCCACATGCCGTCCTGGTCGCCGATGATTTGTACCGGAACAATCACGCGATCGCTGCCGAGCTGGTTGTTTGTCGCAATGCCGTTGTCGAATTTTCCGCCCGGCTGAACGGTAAACTTGATCGATCGCGCCAGCTTGTTGTTCCAAAGCACCTTGAACTCGTATTCGCCGGGGTTCGCTGCGAGCGTGAACAAGTCGGCTGTCGTGGAATCGCCCGTCGTATTGCTGCCTTTGATGTTGTAGAAGGTGCATTCAACGCGCGCCCACTTCGCTTTCTGCGGTATAGAGTCTTCAACGTAATGCGTCGTGTTGATCTCGACTGGAGTGTCGCAGCCGGGCCTGCCGACTTCGGTGCCATCGAGAAACTTCTTGCCGACTTCTTTGCCCTGGTAGAACAGGTGGGGATCAAAACGCGTCGCCTCGCCGCGCACCCAGAAAGCTATGTGGAAGTCAGGCAGTTTCCAACCAAAGACGTCGCTGGGCGTCAGGTAGACGTAGCCGATGGGAAGGTTCCAATCGTGGTCCACCCAGTAGACAAACTTTTGCGCAGCCTTTGGTCCAACTTCGTTCGACTTGGCTTTTGCGACTTTCATCTTGCCGCTGAAGAGTGTTGAGTCCGTGCCCTGGAGCTCGTTGCGCATCTTGATCGTAAAGCTCACCGGGCCGGTATAGAGGCTGCCGCCTTTGTCTTCAACCTGCCGGCCGCCGCACTCAGTCTTCCACCAGTAACCCTTTTCGACGTTGTTAGTGTCGCAATCAAACTTCAGCCAGGCGCCGGTGGGCAGGTTGAATTCAACGTATAGCTGGCTACCGCTCGCGATCGGCCCATTGACGCGAAACTTCATCTCCGGCACCCAACTCCACTGATCGAAGTTGCCTTTGTAAGAGTTGATTGTGAACGCCCTGATCTGAATCGAGTCTTTCGCGATGGTCGGCTGGTCCTGAGTGCTTTCAGTGTTGGCAACCGGAGCCATTAACAACACAAGCATGAAGACACAACTAAGCCGCAGCACATTTTTCACGGGGAACCTCCTGAGTGTTCGACGGTTTCTGGGCAAAGCGACGGAGAGTTTACTACGGTTCAGCCACAGATTACACGGATGCCTTTTTGTGCTTTTTGTGGCAATCTCTCGGAATGCTGAGAAAGCCCCCAACTCAGGAAGCTTTCGACAAGCTGTTAGAGTGGCTTGATCCCGATCGAGAACAGGCAGGGCAGAAATATCAAAAGATTCATGCGAGGCTGATCGGGATTTTTTCCAACCACGGCTGCGCCGATCCGGAGAAGCTTGCCGACGAAACAATTGACCGGGTTACCGCGAAGATGGATTCGCTTCCGGAGAACTACGAGGGCGAACCGGCCCGTTACTTTTGTGGCGTCGCTCGCAACATCCTCAAGGAGGATTTGAAGCGCCGAAACACTCACGAACCCCTCGCAGCCGAACATCAGCAAATCGAAGACAACGAGGACCAGTCGAAATATGACTGTCTCGACAAGTGTATGGCAGAATTGCCGGCGCAGGCCCAATCAGTCATTTTGGCTTATTACGAAGAAAAGGGAGTGGTGAAGATCCGGCACCGCAAAAAGATTGCGGAAGATTTGGGTATAACAGTGACAGCGTTGAGGTTAAGAGTGTTTCACATGCGAGAGCAGTTGAGCAGATGCCTGGAGAAATGTCTCGAGCAGGCTTCATGAGGAAACGGTTCAGGGGTGAAATCCATAGAGATAAAGGTCTCCCGACAAAGGGGGGGTGCAGGTATGGCTCTAAGTGAGCATGATCACGACATAACAAGACGATATCTGTTGGGTCAACTCACGGATGACGAGGAGCAGAAGTTAGAAGAACGACTGTTGGTCGAGGACGACTTTTTACAGGAAGTCGAGCTCACCAAAGATGAACTCGCGCAGGAGTACGCCAGCGGTGAACTAACCACCAAAGAGCGTCAGTGGTTACAAAAGAATTTCCTGGCCTCACCGGAAGGCAAACAAAGGCATGAGTTTGCAAAGACCTTCGATAACTACGCCAAAAATCATCGCACGCAACACCAGAAAAGCAAGAGCTTGATTGAGCGACTGCGGAATCTCTTGAACCAACCAAATTTTCTTAAAGCCGCTAGTACTGCGGCCGTCCTGATAGTTGCAATCGGCGTCTACGTGCAAATACAGAAGACGCCGGCTCCACGAAGCGTTGCCAACTTGACTGTAATGAACAGTCCAGGGACGCGTTCAATTGGTCCGGGTCCTTCACAGCCGACTGTTAGATTAAAAGAGGACGCACTGAAACTCACGCTGATGCTGCCGCAAGCTGTATCACCTGGTTCTGCTTTTCGGGTTGAATTGTTGAGCGATAACAATGTAACCCGAACGTTCGAGACCAGCGCTCAGGATACTCAATCGATCTCCGTTGAAATTCCCGCTGCTCAACTACCGCGCGGCCCGTATGTAGCGACAGTCTCTACGATCAATGGAAACCCACCGCGAATTCCGGGTTATTACTACTTCAAAGTTGAATAGCCACGGATGAACACGGATTTCAAACACGGATTTTATTTAAATCTGTGCATGAAATCCGTGTTCATCCGTGGCTAACTCGGCGACGGAAATACCAGACCACGATTCCGAGCAGGACCAGCAAAGCACCGGCCGAGAATGCAATCACGTAATTTCGATAGCTTTGCTTAGGCGCGACCAGTTGCCGGGAGTCTCCCTGCAATGTAAACCCGGCCCAGTAGTAAGGTGCACTCCAAGTCGGATGATGACGAAAACTGTTCTGTGCTTCACGAAGTGCTGTGGCCGGCGTCATCCCGTCTTCCAACATATTCTTGTAGAAGCGTTTCATTAGCTCAGCCGTCGCTTCGTCGTCGACTTTCCAGAGACTCGCTACCACGCTCGAAGCTCCCGCGTACATGAATCCACGCGTTAGTCCTATCAAACCTTCACCTCGCACGTCCTTGCCCAAACCCGTCTGGCAGGCGCTCAGAACGACTACCGCAACCGGAGCACGAAGCTGATAAACATCCCGCAGACTGACAAAGCCATTTTGAGCTTTGCCGTCACGGGTCATGGTGGAAAGGACCAGTCCGGAGTTTTCAGGCCGTTCGGGATCGAGAAAGCCATGCGTTGCGAAGTGAAGGATTGAGTATTGCGTCAGATCAGTTTTGAGGAGATTGTCGCGCGAAGCCTCGAAATCGACGGCAATCATCGACTGTCCGTCGCCTACCACGTCGCGAAGATTTGCGAGCTCGCGTCCCGCAAAGAAAAGCGGCTGAATACGCGAAGGCTCGAAGGCATCTCCATTGAGATCTATATCGCGGACTGCCTGTCGCCAACGATCGTGGTTAATGGCCTGCAGGGATGCAATGTCAACCGTGCCATTAGCCTTCACGGAATAGTTCGACTCAAATACAGGAGAGCCAAACGCGGCGAGCACTCTTCCTCGACTTCGACGCCTTCCTTCTTCGCTAAGGCTAGCCAAAATAGAAGCCGACGGTGCATTTACCAAGTCGTAACTTGCAATCAGCGGCTCGTTGTTTTTCGGGTTCGACAAAACCTGAAACGGAATGTAATTGAGAGCCCGGTGTGCGACCACGATAAGGCGATGCTTGTTTAATTCTGACGCCACTGGAGCAAGGATCGTCTGGGCCAACTCGCGCGTTGCGGCGTTTACTGTTTCCACTGACTGATCGGAGCCTGGCGGCGCGGTGAGAAGATTGTAGAGAGTGTCAGCCTGGGCGGCGATCTGGGCGGCGGGAGGAAGCTTGTAGCTCGTCAGGTTATTTCGAGTGACAGCCCAGACATAACTCTCTTTGTCACCGAGACTGAATTCCAGCATTAGCGTGTTGTCGTCGGCGATTACCTGCTCCTGTATCCGGCGCAGGTTCAGGGATTGCGGATGTGTGATTTGCTCAAAAGCCGGGTAGCTGGACTGAATGGTTGCGACTACCTGATTGTGCTCCTTCTCGAGCTGCGTTATTTCTGCCTCCAAAGCAATCAACTCTTCCTGTTTGTAGTCACGGGCCAGCAACTCGACTTTGTAGTCTTCTTTGAGTCGGAGAGAGTTCCGTAACAAGTTCTCTCTTTCCATGATGGGAGCTTCAACACCAGGAGCGAAGCTTACCTTTGTGGCTTTTAACACTTCCGCCAGGGTCCGGCCGCGCGATAATTCACTCGCCTCAAAAGCTCGCACATCAAAACCGCTACCCGGCTGTGCCTCGTGTTGGCGCATCAAGCATTCGACATAACTTTGATATCTATCGTCGAACGCCTCGGAGAATGCTGTCGTGAGATCTTGATTTTTCGATACCCGGCGAATGTTTTCAGTCTCCTCAATGGAACGGCGCAGATAGTTCTCTGCTGCCTGCAAATTGTTTTCCTTTAACTCCAGTTTCCCCAACGCGTAAAGAGTTGCGGATCCATTGACGTGATCGGCGAGTTTCTCGAAGGTATTGAGGGCGGAGTTGAATTGTTCCCTTGCCGGCTGAAGCTTGCCTTGTTGCAGGTATTCCTGGCCGATCAGAGCGCTCGTGCGTGCCGCTTCCATTGTCTTGCCGAGTTGATTGTAAAGACCAAATGCGTTTTGCAAATATTGTAGAGAGGTTTCGCGATCGTCTATTGCGCTATAAGTTCTGCCCAGGGATTCGCTGCAGAGAGCTTCGAGGTAGGAGTCTCGGAACGCCTGAAAATCTGTAAGTGCCTGATGCAGGTTGGTTAGCGACTGCTCGTAACTTCCCTGTGCGTAATAAACTTTTCCGAAATCCCAACGCATGACACTGACAGAGCGATCATCCTTTGCCTCACGAAAATATTCGCTGGAACGCTCTATTTTTTGGAGCGCCGCGTCCGGTAAACCGATTTCAAGGAAGGTCTCGCCAATAGTGGCGGTTATCTGTCCCATTTTGAAGGGCTCGGCTCGTTCATCAAGCATGCCCTGCGCCTGGGCAAGAAGAGACAAGCAATCATCCCACCGGCCCTGGCGATAGGCGACGAATCCAAAGACAATTATTGCTTCGGCCTCTTCTGGGACAATGTTGAGCTCGCGGAAGATTTTCAGTGCCTCTTCATGGTTTTTCGTGGCTTCTAAAAGGTTCGTTTGGGCCAATTCGTAGTGTCCGATAGCCGCGTGCGCTCTGGCGGTGCCGAGGCGATCGTTTACGGATTCCCAAAGTTCGAGAGATGCTCCTGCAGTGCTGATTGCTTGAGGCGGGTTTTCATAATTCTGGCAATCGCTTAACAGGAGTAAGGCTTCGGCTTTGCCGGGGACATAGTTGCTACGCTCGCTCAGATTGCGAGCCTGAGTGGTTAACGCTGTGGCCTCGGCACATTTGACATCGTCGGTGTATACCGTGGCGCTTCCATTGAGGCTATCGACGTAGGCGGGAGATTCGGGGGAATTTTTCAAAATCTCCCGAACCTCCTTAAAGATTTCTAAAGCAGTTTCCGGTTCGTGTAGCCAGAACTGTAGACGTCCCGCGCGATTCAGGAAGCCGGCGGCCCTGCTCCAGTCCGAGGCATCGCGAGCTTCCTGAGCGGCGGTCAGAACTTCGTTGAGTACTCGTTCTCTGTCTGCTTTCGTGATCAGTTGCCGGTCCTGGATGCGGATGAAAGCATCCGCATCCTGTGGTCGCGGAACGGATCCGGACCCTGCCGAGATTGCAGAGACGAGTAACAGAATAAACGCTCTAATCGTCAACTGAAATCTCATGAAGTTCCTGCATTCGCATAGGCCACGCGCCTGGGCGGGGCGGCTTCTTGCTGGTCCTCCGTAAACTCCTCACTCATTGCCAGCTTCCGTACACAGTACTTCCTCCCCTTGATCGTTCGTACTACAACCGGAAAGTTCTTTATAGAGGCACAGTGACAGGTAGACCCACTTGCGCCGGAGGTCTTTTGAGGCCCCTCAAGCACACTCAGCTGACCCACACCATATCCCACGGAGGCGAGAATCACGTTTTCATCGTGGCTTACTTCATATTTTTCTCGGGCTTCCCGTTGCGTCTTTTTGATGTAAAGCTTGAGGAAGCTCCTCCATGAGTGTCCCTTTTGGAACTCCTCGGTGAATTTGTACTTCTTATACCGTTTAAGAACAGAGCCTTTCGAATCGCCAAGGGGCGTAGTCCATGGAAAGTAAACCGACAAACCATGAGAGTGTTGGTAAAGAGAGCCGAAGTTCGTCGAGCGTACGACGATTTTGCTAAAGCGCTCGCCGGCGGCTGTTGAATTGTCAGGTTCCAGTTCCGTCATTACTGCTTCACACGCCACTTTCAAATACCTCAGACTGTCCGTTTTGCAACTCCTCGCCAGGCAATAGCAAAAGTCGTAGAGATCGGTATAGCTTTCATTGAAGTAGCTCTGCGACTCCAGGTGCGCCAACTGAATCAACTGCGTGGCGGATACACAGCATTCGTCGCTCATAGCTAGCTTCAGCTGGTTTACCAACTCTTCAATAGCTGCTGTTAGCGGTGAAAAGTTGTTTGGATCAAGGTTGATCAGTGCCAGATCTTGAGAATAGCCGGAGAGCGTGAAGTCCAACCCGTTAGAAGAAGCCAATGAATACAGCCCCTCCAGTAAAGGTCGAACATCCAAAGGCAGTGCCTGTGGCTTCACGTTCCCGTTTTGACCATTGTGACCGTTGTGGCCGTTATGAGTATTTGCTTCATTTAGAAACTCGAAAAGTTTCTGCAGTAACTTCCGGTACGGCCAGCCTTGAACATAAGCCTGACCCTCCGAGGCAATCATGTACTTCGCCTTGCCTTTGAGTTCATACGCGACTTCGATTGCACTCATTGAGCAACTGTGCAGGCCCAACAGTTCCAGGTTCCCCCCGAATCCATCCATAGTCTTGCCCAGACCCTTTAGCGTGATGGAACTTTCAGGAAATTCGTCCGGCAAGAATGCGTCGTTAGCCACAATCATCCCGTGTCCGACCAGAAGAAGCGCGTAATGTTTGGCGCGATACTGTTCCCGACAAAACGCGAGGAAGATCGACAATGCGTCTTCAGCTTCTTTCTCGAGCGGGTTTTTCAGTACGTCCGATAACTTTTTCGCCGCGGGGCCTGCATTCGGATCTATTGTGACGTTATCGGATGCGAGGTTATCGACATACGTAAAGCTGCGACGTGAATGACAGTTGCGGCCATTCTGGTTAATGCTATATACCCGTGTCGGCACTCCTCTTTCGTTGGCGTCAAAATAGACTAAAACATTGACATCCTTATGATGTCCCGCATCCTTGAGATCTTTGAGCTGAGAAACAATCATCGGTGAGAGTTCATTGTCACCTGCACAAAAGACCATTATGGTCCATTCCTTGAGCGGTATCTTTTCGCATGTTTTCGCAAATTGCTGAGTATTACTGGGCATCGTAGTTCTCCTAGTGAGTAAAATCGTTATTCGACAGAGCCGTGCTACGCACTTCAGGCGTGCTGGCAACGACCCAGAGATCTTTGAAGAGTTGAGAGGTGGGGAAAAAGCTAGCTCGAAGCTAAGTTCTTGTCAACAAAAACGCCGCGCGCCCAACTTACCACTCAAAAGTACCCTTCGATATGTATGGAATACGGCGGCGAACTGTTTCTGGAGTGATTGAGTAGATTGGACAGTAACGGCGCGAGCTCCCGGAAGCCCGGTTTCTGGGAGCCCGCACCCGCTTCGCTGGCTGATCATTCAGCCAATACAGTAAGTTGACTAATTATCGCTCTTATTACCACGGTTAATAACTTTTATTTGGGGACTCTCAATTAGACTGTCGAATGAAACTGTCCGGCTGGTAATGCCTCAGTTTGAAAATTTGATCGCAATTACGCCGAAGGCGTTCGCTAATTTCAGCCCGGGGTTCGAGCTTGCGAGAACCCTGGGATCATTACATCTAAGACATTCTAACCCTGAAAGGGTTCGCCAACCGCCGAACCCTTTCAGGGTTTTAATAACAATTTTTTAATCGCTTCCCCAGGGTTGTCGCTGCGCTCCAACCCCGGGCTGAAATTAGCGAACGCCTTCGGCGTAATTGTGATCAAATTTCAACCTGAGGCACTACTACTTTCGCGATGTCTTGCCTTCGTGTTTGAGGCTGCTTTATTGTCTTTTACTCTCGACTATGCCGCCTCTTGAGATCGAACTTGCCATCATTTTGCGCACCTTTGATGACGATGCGCATATTGCCGAAGCGCTGTTTTTCCCGGATGTCTCGCGCTACGGAGACAATCCCGAAACACTAAAGCGGGCGATCGTCAGGAACTGTGTCCAGTTACTTGAGGCGGAAAGTCCGGCGCTGCTCTTCAGGCGAACGCTTCCTCCTGAGATTGAAACCACTGACCTCACTTTGCACCTCGAACCACCAGTCAGGCGTTTGATGTGGCGCGATGCGATTGACTTACGCCTTGACGTAGTGCGCTGGAGACATCTCGAACACGCGTACATCGCCTACATTCCCGCGCTTGGGATCGAAGTTGTCGGCAACAAGGCTGACGATTCGATGTTGGAGCGACACGCCCGCGCTGAGTTGATCCGCCGCCGTGCGGCCACCAGTCTCAAAGAATTGATGATGCTGGAACGCATGCGTGGATTAAGTGTTATGCGAATTCGTTCAATGGCAACGATTCGCAATCCCAAACAGATCGCAGCCAGCTCAGGTCAACCCGAAGAGAAGAAAGCCTCAGCGCTCGAGAAGACCGCTAACGACCTCACCACGCAGAAATTCTCACGCGCTTACGAAGTGGAAGATGCCGTAGCGCGACTTGCCGAAGCGCTCACTGACAAAGCCGCACGAAGTGTTCTCCTGGTGGGCAAAGCCGGTGTTGGTAAGACGGCAGTCTTCAATGAGCTTGTAAGCAGGTGCGGCGAGTTCGGCCTCGGGTCAACTCCGTTCTGGGCGACGAGTGGCTCGCGGCTGGTTGCCGGCATGAGTGGTTTTGGAATGTGGCAAGAGCGCTGCGATGCTGCCTGGCGTGAAGCTGAGAAGACGAATGCAGTGGTCCATTTCGGCAATCTGGTCGAGTTGATGGACACCGGCAAGTACGAGGGCAACACGCAGGGAGTGGCAAGTTTCTTTCGACAACGGTTCATGAGTAGCCAGGCTCTCGCCGTGGTTGAGTGCACACCCGAGCAACTATCACTCATCGAACGCGAAGATCCCGCGCTCCTGAAAGTATTTCTTCAATTCAAGATCGAAGAACCGTCCACCGAAGCCGGCCGGAGCATTCTCAAGCAATACGCGGAGAACTATCCACGCTCCGGCGCCATTTCCGATCGCAAGGAGTTGAAACGACAAGCGCGATTGCCGCGATCGAACACTCCACTCATAACTACAGCCGGACTCGATTCGCTCGATCGATTGCACCGGCGCTACGCAGGATATTCGGCTTATCCGGGACGTCCACTGCGTTTCCTGCGCGGGTTGTTGCAAGACCACGTTATCGCGCACGCCGGAGAGCCGCTCGATGCACACGAAGTGACTGAAACTTTTGCGAAGGAAACGGGGCTGCCGCTATTCCTGCTGGATGAAACTGCTGCATACGACAGCCGGCAGACGTTCGCGTGGTTTGCAGAGCGTGTGATTGGCCAGGACCAGGCAATTGGTTTGATTGTCAATCTACTGGCAACGGTCAAGGCAGGTCTTACGCGACCGCGCCGCCCGATCGCATCGCTGCTTTTCGTAGGACCTACAGGCGTCGGCAAGACGATGATGGCGAAATCGCTCGCGCGGTTTTTCTTTGGAGACGAAGGAAGGATCGCGCGCTTTGACATGAGCGAGTATGCGGACGCACTTGCTGTGACGCGGCTGGTTGGTAGCGCGGTTGGCGGCGAAGGTACGTTGACGGCGCGCGTTCGCGAGCAGCCATTTTCCGTAGTTCTCTTCGATGAGTTTGAAAAAGCGCACGCTTCGTTCTTCGATCTGTTGTTGCAAACACTCGGCGAAGGACGTTTGACAGACGGGCGCGGGCGACTCGCCGACTTTTCCAACTCCATCGTCATCATGACCTCCAACCTTGGTGCGGAGCGTTTTCGCCGCTCGCGCCTGGGCTTTCATGCTCAACTGGACGCTGAGCAAAAGTATTTTCGTGCGGCGCAGAAACACTTCACCCGGGCCGTGCAGGACTTTTTACGTCCCGAGATTCTTAATCGCATGGACCACATCGTGCCGTTTCTTCCGCTTGCCCGTGACATGGTCGAACACATCGCGGAGCGAGAGTTGAGCCTGATCGAGCAACGCGACGGCGTGCGCTTGCGGGGAGTTAACTTGCGAGTGGAAAAGGCAGCCGTCGAGAGCCTGGCGCGGCGTGGTTACGATAGCCGTTATGGCGCGCGCCCGTTGACGCGCATGATCGAGCGTGAGTTGCTCCTGCCGCTGGCGACGCAACTAAACTCGCGACCGCCAGTAAAAAAAGCAGAGCAACTGACCGCGGATGTTCGCGTCGAAGGCACTCAGCTTCGTGTTCACCTCATAGAGCACACTCAGAAGAAACGCAGTGCTTCGTTAGCGCCTAGCGACGAATCGAACCAGGCAGCGCAGGTAAGACGCCTGGAAGATATTCGACGTCGCGTGCAGCGTCTGGAGCGCAGTCCGGCGGTAATCCAGTTGCACAACTCCATCTGGCGACTACTGCAGATCGAGCGCCGTATTGCACGCGCAGCACGCCGCGCGAAAGTATCCAGCCGCGCGGCCAGGACACGGCACAGTTTGCAGCAACCATGGGAAGCCGTGGCTTTAGCGCGTTTGCCTGAATACCAGCAGATTGTCGGCGCTCTGAAGGAGCTCGAACAAGCAACGGCAGCGGCAGA
>Ga0207670_10000347_pt1 | contig 27497 bp, 25 predicted proteins | sample KBSS23HmetaG_FD_184339 | JGI IMG/M metagenome (GOLD analysis project Ga0207670, IMG submission 184339) | Switchgrass rhizosphere microbial communities from Kellogg Biological Station, Michigan, USA - KBS S2-3H metaG (SPAdes) (version 2) | ecosystem: Host-associated > Plants > Roots >... | reverse complement strand
GTTTGACAATGCCTGTGGCACGGCGTACTCCGAGGCGGCGACGCTCGACTGGTGCCCCGGCAACAACGCGCCGGTCGTCGCGATCGTCAGCCCGGCGAACGGCGTGAGCATCGCCGTCGGTGTCTCGGTGACGTTCGCAGGCACCTTCACCGACGACGCCGGGGACACGCACACGGCGGTGTGGACCATCGGTGGCGTCGAGGTCCCGGCCGTGGTCGACGACTCGGCGAAGACCGTCGTGGCCAAGTATGCATTCACCACGACCGGCACGTTCTCGATCAAGCTCGCCGTCACGGACGAGAAGGGTGCGGTCGGCATCTGCACCCAGATGGGTGGGCAGGACGCCAACGTGATCGTCTACAACGCCGGGGGCGGGGCCGAGCCGACGCACACGCCGCGTCGGGATCCGGATGATCTGTACGCGCGGGCCGGCATGGAGTTCAACCTGGCGCAGAACGCGCCGAACCCCTTCAGCAACGGGACCCAGATCCACTTCAGCCTGCCGACGCAGAGCCGCGTGAAGATCGGCGTCTTCGACATCGCGGGCCGGCAGGTGGCGTCGCTGTCGAACCAGGTCTGGGAGCCGGGGAGCCACGCGCTGAGCTGGTCCGGCAGGTCGGACGCCGGGACGCTCGCCCCGGGTGGGATGTACGTGGTCCGGATGATCGCCGAATCGACCACCGGCAGCGGGCACTACAGTGCCCAGAAGACGATGATCAGGATCAACTAGGTCGGGTGGTAGCACCCGTGATTCCGGCCCCCTCGTCCGGGGTCGCGGGGTAGCAGGATCGGCCGGTCCTTCGGGATCGGCCGATCGTCGTTCACAGGCAACCATGCACCGACTCGCTCGCGCCTGCATCAGCAGGTCAACAGCGAGGCCGACCATGACCACGTTCCAGACGTCCATCTCGATCGCAGCGCCACGTGAGGCGGTGTGGCGTGTTCTGGCCGACGTCGCCGCGTGGCCGAAGTGGCTCCCCACGGTGGCCAGCGTCGAGTCGCTCGATGGCAACCCGCTGGTACTTGGGAACCGGTATCGGGTTCGTCAGCCCAGGCTGCAGCCGGTGACCTGGACCGTCACGGAGTTGGAACCTTCCAGCCGCTTCAGCTGGCAGGCCCGCACGCCTGGCCTGCGGATGAGCGCGGACCACATGGTCAGCGGTGATTCTTCGGGCAAGTCCGACGTGGTCCTGCGCTTCTCGTTCGCCGGCCCGCTCGGCCCGCTGGTGGGCGCGGTCTATCGCGCGATCACCGAGCGCTACATGGCCACGGAGGCGGCGAAGCTCAAGCAGAAGGTGGAGACATCGCGGTGACGGCCCAGCTTTCCCCGGCCGTGGGCCTCGCGTAACCTCCGGCTTCATGCCCACGCCTCTCATGATCTCCGTCGCCGGCGTGCGTGGCATCGTCGGCGATTCGCTCGATCCGTCGATCGTCGCGCGCTTCGCCGCGGCGCTCGCGCGCAGCCTCCCCGGCGATGGGCCGGTCGTCATCGGCCGCGACGCGCGCATCAGCGGGCCCATGGTGCGGCTCGCGGCCGCCGCCGGCGTGAATGCCGCCGGACGCGACGTCGTGGACATCGGCCTCGCGACCACGCCGACCACGCAGCTCGCGGTCGAGCACCTGAGGGCTGCGGGCGGCATCATCCTCACCGCGAGCCACAACCCCGCGCCCTGGAACGCGCTCAAGTTCCTGAGCGGGCGCGGCGAGTTCCTGGGCCCGCGCGAGGGCAATGCCGTGCGAGACCGGTTCGAGAACAATCGCGACCTGTGGACGAGCTGGGACAAGCTGGGCGCCGTGCGCGAGGAGGAGAACGCGCTCGAATGGCACCTCGATCGTGTGCTCGCGCTCAAGCACCTGGACGTGGCCGCGATCCGTGCCCGTGCGCTGCATGTCGTCGTGGACGGCTGCGCCAGCGTGGGCGGCGTGGCGCTGCCGGCGCTGCTCGAACGGTTGGGCGCCAAGGTGACGAAGCTCGACTGCGAGCCGAACGGAAAGTTCACGCGCGAGCTGGAGCCGCTGCCCGAGCATCTCTCTCAGCTCGGGAAGGCCGTGCGGGAAGCGAAGGCCGACCTCGGCATCGCCAGTGACCCGGACGCCGACCGCGCGGCGTTCGTGGACGCGGCGGGCCTGCCGCTCGGTGAGGAGTACACGGTCGTGCTCGGCACCCGCGTCGCGCTCGAGACGCAGAAGGGTCCGGTGGTGACGAACTTGAGCACGTCCCGTATGCTCGACGCGGTGTGCGAGTCGGCGGGCGTCACCCTCCATCGCACGCCGGTGGGCGAGGCGCACGTGGTGGAAGCCATGCACGCGCACCACGCTGCGGCCGGCGGTGAAGGAAACGGTGGAATGATCCTTCCGGCGGCGCACCATGGGCGCGATGCGCTCGTGGCCATGGCGTTGGTGGCGCACGCGATGCGCCGCGGCGCGACGCTGCGGGCGCTGGCGGATACGCTCCCCCGGTACGTCATGATCAAGGACAAGCTCGCACGACCCGATGAACCCTGGGAGGGCGCAGCGGCGCGGCTCAAGCGCGCGTTCGACGGCTGGCAGCTCGATGCCGCGGACGGGTTGCGCTTCGCGCGCGGCGAGACCTGGGTGCACGTCCGGCCGTCGGGTACGGAGCCGGTCGTGCGCGTGATCGCCGAGTCGCCGGAGGCGACCGGGACGCGGGCGATCGTGGACGAGGCACGCCGGGCGCTGGCAGCGCCAGGGAGGTAGCGCGCATGTGCGGGATCGTCGGCTACATCGGCCACCGGGAATGCCAGCCCATCCTCATCGAGGGCCTGAAGCGGCTCGAGTACCGCGGCTACGACTCGGCCGGTGTCGCCATCCACAAGGATGGCCAGCTCCAGATCGTCAAGGCCGCGGGCAAGATCCGGCAGCTCGAATCCAGGCTGCAGCAGCACCCGATCTCCGGCCGCTTCGGCATGGGGCACACGCGCTGGGCCACGCACGGTGAGCCCAACGACACGAACGCCCACCCGCACACCGACGAGGCGAAGAACGTCGCGCTCGTCCACAACGGCATCATCGAGAACTTCGCGACGTTGAAGAGCGCGCTGATCGCCGAGGGTCACACGTTCACGACCGACACCGACACGGAAGTGCTCGCGCACCTGATCGAGAAGTACCTGAAGCGCGGCTTGAAGCTCGAGCGCGCCGTGGGCGCGGCGCTGCGCGACGTCGAGGGCACCTACGGCATCGTGGTCATGTGCGCCTCGGAGCCGGGTGTGATGGTCGGCGCGCGCAACGGCAGCCCGATGGTGCTGGGGATCGCGGACGGCGAGTACTACCTCGCCTCCGACGTGGCCGCGATCGTCGAGCACACGCGGCAGGTGATCTATCTCGACGATGGCGAGATGAGCGTGCTCACGCCCGACGGGTTCCACACCGCGACGATCGCGCACAAGCCCGTGGAAAAAGAAGTGCACGACGTCGACTGGGACCTGTCGCAGATCGAGAAGGGCGGCTTCGAGCACTTCATGCTCAAGGAGATCATGGAGCAGCCTGACGCGGTGCGGAACGCCACCCGCGGACGCCTGCTCGTGAGCGAGGGCCTCGCCCGGCTCGGCGGCTTGAACCTGACCCCGGAGCAACTGCGCGACGTGCGCCGCATCATCATCCTGGGCTGCGGCACGTCGTGGCACGCGGGGTTGATCGGCGAGTACATGCTCGAGGAGTTCGCGCGCATCCCGGTCGAGGTGGAGTACGCGTCGGAGTTCCGCTACCGCAACCCGATCATCGACGAAGGCACGCTGGTGATGGTGATCTCGCAGTCGGGGGAGACGATTGACACGCTCGCGGCCATGCGCGAGGCGCGCCGTCGCGGCGCCAAGGCGCTGGGCATCGTGAACGTCGTCGGCTCGACGATCGCGCGCGAGTCGGACGGCGGCGTTTACATCCACGCCGGACCCGAGATCGGCGTGGCGTCGACGAAGGCGTTCACGAGCCAGGTCACCGTGCTGGCGCTGCTGACGCTGCTGCTCGGCCGCCACCGCGGCCTGTCGCGCGACTACGGCATCGAGATCGCACGCGAGCTGACGGCACTCCCGGACAAGATCGAGAAGGCGCTCCAGGCGCGCGAATCCGTGCGCCGCATCGCCGAGCTCTACGGGCGGCACGACAACTTCATCTACCTCGGGCGCGGGGTCCATTTCCCGGTGGCGCTGGAAGGCGCGCTCAAGCTCAAGGAGATCTCGTACATCCACGCCGAGGGCTATCCGGCCGCCGAGATGAAGCACGGGCCCATCGCCCTGATCGACGAGAACATGCCGGTGGTGTTCATCTGCACGAAAGACTCGGCGTACGAAAAAGTCATGAGCAACATGATGGAGGTGCGCGCGCGGAAGGGCCGCATCATCGCGATCGCGACCGAGGGTGACGCCGAGGTGCAGTCGCGCGCCGACCACGTGCTCTACGTGCCGGCCACGATCCCGATGCTGCAGCCGATCCTGAGCGTCGTGCCCTTGCAGCTGCTGGCATACGACATCGCGGTGGCCCGCGGATGTGACGTGGACCAGCCGCGAAACCTGGCGAAGAGCGTCACCGTGGAATGACACGCCCACCGGGGCGCGACCGCGATCCTGCGGCCGCAGGCTGAGACGGAGGATCCGATGAAGAGCCCACTGCAGGTCGACGACGCGCCCAAGGCGATCGGTCCGTACACGCAGGCCCAGGTCGTGCGCCTGCACGGCGGCCAGAAGCTGCTCTACAGCGCGGGGCAGGTGGGGCTCGACCCCAAGACCAACGACCTCGTGCCGGGCGGCATCCAGGCCGAGACGCGGCGGGCGATCCAGAACCTGGCGAACGTGCTCCGCGGAGCGAACCTCTCGCTCGCCGACGTGGTCAAGACCACGGTCTTCCTCGCCGACATGGCGGACTACCCGGCCATGAACGAGGTCTACGCCCAGGCGTTCGGCGCGAGCCCGCCGGCGCGGACCACGGTCGCCGCCGCCGGCCTGCCGAGGAACGCGCGCGTGGAGATCGAGCTCGTGGCCGTGGGGCGCGATCTCTGAGCCGCACCGCCCGCGATCACGCCGTTCCCATGACGCACGGGAGAGCCACGTGACGGAACGCCGTCGCATCGAGATCCAGCTGACGGCGCAGGTCGCGTGCGCGGGTTGAGCTGCCAAACTGGGTCCGGGAGACCTGCGCCAGACGCTCAAGCTCCTGCGGCAGCCGCCGCGCGACAAGCGCGTGCTCGTCGACGCCTCCACGCTCGATGACGCGGGTGTGTTCGCGCACGGCCGTGGGGAGGTGCTGGTCCAGACCGTGGACTTCTTCCCGCCGATCGTCGACGACCCGTACGACTTCGGCTGCATCGCGGCGGCGAACTCGCTCTCGGACGTCTACGCCATGGGCGGCCGCCCGCTGACGGCGCTGGCACTCCTGTGCGCGCCCGAGGGGACACTGCCACCGGAAGTGCTCGCCGCGGTGATGCAGGGCGGGCTCGACACCATGCGCAAGGCCGCGACGAGCGTGGTCGGCGGGCACACGGTGCGCGACACCGAGTTGAAGTTCGGCTACGCCGTCACCGGCGTCGCCAAACGGCGCCAGCTGCTCCTGAACTCGGGCGCGCGCGCGGGCGATCGGCTGTTCCTCACGAAGCCGCTGGGCACCGGGATACTGTCCACGGCGCTCAAGCAGGGGAAGCTGGACGCCAGGCTCACGAAGCGGCTCTCGACGCACATGGCGACGCTCAACCGCGCCGCGTCCGAGGCGGCGGTGGCGGCGGGCGCGCGGGCGGCCACGGACATCACCGGCTTCGGCTTCCTGGGCCACGCCTCGCAGTTGGCGGACGCCTCGCGCGTAACGCTCGAGATCCGCGTCGACTCGCGCTGGTTCCTACCGCGCGTGCTCGAGCTCGCCGCCGCCGGCGTCGCGCCCGGCGGGCTGGCGCGCAATCGCGCGCATTACTCGCCGTCGATCGCGGTGGAGGGCGACGTCGCGCCGGCCATGCTCGACGCGCTCCACGACCCGCAGACGTCGGGCGGGCTGCTCGTGTGCGTGCCCGAGCGGAGGGCAGCCGCGTTCGAGCGCGGCCTGGCGAAGCGCCGGGTGCCCTGCCTCGACGTGGGCCGCGCGCGCAAGCGCGGCCCGCACGCGGTCGTTCTCGGCGCGGCCTGACGCGCCCGGTCGTGATCAGGTCGACCGCGCTCCGCACGCTGGTGATATCGCTGTGCACGCTGGCGGTCGGGGCCGCCGGCCGGAGCCCCGCGCCTCCGCCAGCCGGGTCGGCGGCGTCGACGAACGCGCGCTCCGCGTCCGAGCAGGCCATGTTCACGTTCCTCACCGCAGGTGCCTGGTGTGAGGAGAGCTGCTTCGACACCACCACCACCGACGGTGCGTGGTTCGGGAGCTGCGGCACCCTCCGGTTCAAGCTGGACGGCACGTTTCTTTGGACCGTGGAATCGGACTACACCGAAGTGCTGGCGGACGGACCCTGGGACCTGACCCTGGAGAGCATGACGTCAGGCCGTGTCCGCGTAGGGGGTGCGAGCGAGTACCTGTTCGAGCGGCGGGGTGAGGAACTCTGGCTCGCAGGCAGGCGGCTGCGCCGCTGCCGGGGCGAGGCCCCTCCTTCGCCGCCGGGATCGGTCGCGATCCTGCGTCCCGTGCCGCGGCCGGCGCTGCTCGATACCCTCTGCGCCCACGACTGGATCAAGGAAGACGACTTCAACCTCTACTCCTGGCCGCTCGAACTCCACTTCGATCGCGATCTCAGGTTCGTGGCCCGGTTTCGCGACACGGCGTGCCGGGAGTCCGGTCGCTTCTCCGTCCTCGGCGGTCGCACGCCGTTCGGAGAAGCCAGCCTGGTCTACCAGCTGCAGACGCCCGAATGCGGGGACATGCGCGGCGGGCCGGGATCCCTCGGATCCAGTGTCGCGTTCGTGGGCTCGGCGATGGCCCTGGACGGTGTTCGCTACGTGCCGCTCGGCTCCCCGCGCGCGCGCAGGCACTCGCCGGCGCTGTGCGGGAACGGGTCGCTGTGCATCGACCTCAGCTACGACGGCGAGATTCGATACCGTCAGGCGACGGTGCTCCATCTTCGTTTCTGGAACAACGCAGGACGCCCCGTCCAACTCCACTCGCTCCGCGTCACGTTCCGTCCCCTGAAAGTCGAGAAGGGGTCGCTCGGAGGGAGCGAACAGGTGTATCCGGTGGCGGAGCGGACGTACGCGGGCAGAACGCTCGCGAAGGATGGGTCTTTCTCGGACGACATCCGTCTCGTTCCACCCGTCCGCGGGGCCGTCGTCGGCCTGACGCTCGAATGGGACTATGAGGACGCCTCGGGCGTCCACCACTGCAGCGAATGGCCCGTGCTGCGCATCCGGTGAACCGGACAACGCATCGCCCACCCACGAACAATGGGCGACGCCCCCTGAGCGTCCCGCTGGCCGCGGTCCGCTGTGGTAGCTTGCGATATCTCTATCTCATTAGGAGGTATCGCGCATGAGAAGTGGGCTGCATGTGTCGCGTTCAGTCGTGGTCGCTGCAACTGCTTTCGTCATCCTCGCCGGCTCGTTTGCCTCGGCTCACGCACAGCAGTCGAAGCCCGCGCCCAGCGCGAAGCCCAACATCCTGATCATCTGGGGTGACGACGTCGGCTACTGGAATGTCAGCGCCTACAACCAGGGGATGATGGGCTACCGCACGCCCAACATCGATCGCATCGCCAAGGAGGGCGCGCTGTTCACCGACTGGTACGGCCAGCAGAGCTGCACCGCCGGACGGGCCTGCTTCATCACCGGTCAGGTCGGCTTCCGCACCGGCATGCTCAAGGTCGGGCTGCCGGGCGCGAGGGAAGGGCTCCAGGCGCGTGATGTGACCATCGCCGAGTTGCTCAAGGCCCAGGGCTACGCCACCGGCCAGTTCGGAAAGAACCACCTCGGCGACCGCGACGAGCACCTGCCCACCGCGCACGGCTTCGACGAGTTCTACGGCTCGCTCTATCACTTGAACGCGGAGGAGGAGCCGGAGAATGCCGACTACTTCAAGGATCCCGCGATGCGCAAGAAGTACGCGACGCGCGGCGTGCTCCATAGCTGGGCGACCCCGGACGGCAAGCAGAAGATCGAACTGACCGGGCCGCTCGATACCAAGCGCATGGAGACCGTGGACGATGAGTTCACGCGCGAGGCGATCCGTTTCATGGGCGACTCCAAGAAGTCGGGCAAACCCTTCTTCGTGTGGTGGAACTCCACCCGCATGCACATCTGGACGCACCTCAAGAAGGAGAGCGAGGGCAAGACCGGTCTCGGCACCTATCCCGACGGCATGGTGGAGCACGATGCCATGGTCGGAGAGCTGCTCCGGGCGCTGGACGACATGGGCGTCGCGAACAACACGATCGTCATGTACTCCACCGACAACGGCGCCGAGAAGTTCACCTGGCCCGACGGCGGCCAGTCGCCGTTCCGGGGCGAGAAAGCCACGAACTGGGAAGGCGGCTACCGCGTCCCGTGCGCCATGCGGTGGCCTGGTGTCATTCCGCCCGGCACCGTACTCAACGACATCTTCGCGCACGAGGACGTCCTGCCCACGCTGATGGCCGCGGCCGGTGATCCGCACGTGAAGGAGAAGCTGCTCAAGGGCATGCCGGTCGGCAAGAAGACGTTCAAGGTCCACCTCGACGGCTATGATCTCACCGACGCGCTGGCCGGCAGGTCGCCCAGCCCGCGGCACGAGTTCTTCTACTTCAACGACGACGGCTCACTCGTGAGCCTGCGCTACAACCAGTACAAGATCGTGTTCGCGGAGCAGCGGGCGGAGGGCTTCGACGTCTGGCAGGAACCGTTCACCCCGCTGCGCCTGCCGAAGATCTTCAACCTGCGCTCCGATCCATTCGAGACCGCGGACCACGAGGCCATCGACTACGGCCACTGGCGGGTGGAGCACACGTTCGTCCTCGTGCCGGCCCAGCAATACGTCGGCCAGTTCCTGGGCACGTTCAAGGAGTTCCCGCCGAGCCAGAAGGTGGGGAGCTTCTCGATCGACGAGGCGATGGAGGCGCTCCAGACAGGCGGCGCGGGCAAATGAAGAAGTAGAGGTGGCCGCGGGGCGAGCAGGGCCTGCCCGCAAGTTCTTCTACTTCTAGGCCCTGCCCGCGCCGCTCTTGCGAGTGCCCAGCCGTAGGGACAGACCGGCACTGGCGAGCAGGATCGCGGGGAACGCCCACAGCGCGTGCATGTACCTCAAGCTGAAGTGCCACCCAGGCTCGAGACAGCTCCCCCGGCCGATGATCCCACCCGAGTAGATCGTGTCCTTCGTGGCCATGAAGGCACAAAAGGCACTCCCAAGAAGAAGCGCCAAGCCGGCATCGCGCCGCAGGCCGGTTTTCGTTCTCTCTTCCCGCACGCTGCGAGATACGGCCATCTCCGGCGTCGGGATGCAGGGCCGGAAGAATCGCGGGGGTTCGGGCTCAAGGGGTGCACGTCGGGGGGTGGGAGACGGCCAGCGCGTCGTCGGGGCCGCAGGATGGAGCGCGAGGCGGACAACGCTCAACGCTGGACGCGAAGTCCCAGCGTGAATGTGAGCACGTGTATCCAGCTGTCGCCGAACAACCCACCCGAGGGGGCGACGCGTGCCTCGTAACCGAACTCGAACCTGGGTGCGAAGCCCTGCTCGTCGCCCGAGAACCCCAGCGAGGCGCCGAGCGCGGGCGTGATGTCGTCGATCTCCGGCGCATCCGCCCGATCTGCATACGTCCGATACACGTACACGCCGCCGTGAGCGGAGACATACCACCTCGCGCCGCGGTACGGAGGCATCCTTGCCGCGACGTAGCCGCAGATGGGCACCATGTAGGCGGTCATGTTCGCGGACATGAAGTCGCTATTCGGAGGGAAGTAGGTGATGCCCTGCGTCGGGAGGAAGTCCAGCCCCGAGAGCGCGCCCAGCGAGATCGAGCGGCCGACCCGGTAGCCAGCTCCGAGTTGCACGCCCACCCACTTGTCGAGCGTGCTCGCGAAGTTGGACTGGCCCGAGATTGCCAGCCCGACGGTCGCGAAAGACTCGAGGCGCGCGATCCGACTTGACGTCGTCCCGGCGTGCGCGGTGCCCCAGGTCCCGAGACCGATGGGCACGAGCATCGCGCCAGCGAACGCCACCACGCTCCCAGCGAATACTCTCATCAGAAGCATCTCCTCCGGAGGGTACTACCCCCGGGTCGCCAGCCGGTTTCCCCAGCCGTGAACATGGCGCTCGCCTCCAGCCTACTGCGCGGGCCGTCCTCGTAGGCAGCGGGGCTTCCCGCACACGAACCCGCACAAGCCCCGAGCAGGACGCTCCGCACTCTCTCTCGGAGGTCTGGCGGCCCCGCCAGCCATGCACGAATCTTGGGGCAAGACTGGAAGTCCCGCTACGCCTCGACCGCGCGGCACGGCGTGGCCCGGAACAGACATTCGGTAGAGTTGATAGCGGAGGTGATAGGATTCATGTGCCATGGCCCGCAAGTCCTCCTTCGACCGCGCCGGTGTGGGCCTTCTGGCACTGGTCGTCATGAGCGCGGTCCTCCCAGATTGCGCTTCCGCCCAAGCGCCCGCCTACATCACGCAGTGGGGCACCCACGGCTACGGGAATGGGCAGTTTGATACCCCTGTCGGTGTGGCCGTGGACGCGGTAGGCGACGTGTACGTCGTCGAGTCGGAAGGCGGCCGCCTCCAGAAGTTCAGTAGCAGTGGGGGCTACATCGCTGAATGGCCCGTGACTTTTCCGGCCGGCGTCGCGGTTGACTTCAGCGGGAATGTCTACGTCACCGAGGCGATTGACGACCTTGTCGTGAAGTTCACCAACACGGGCACGTTCCTGACGCAGTGGGGCTTCTCCTCCGGGAAAGGCCTCGCAGTCGATCAGTCTGGAAACGTCTACGTCCCTGCCTTGGCCGATGGCCTTGTCTACAAGTTCACCAGCGAGGGCACCCTCCTTATGCAGTTGGGCGGCTTCGATGGCCCAGACGGAGTCGCGGTGGATGCCACTGGCAATATCTTCGTTGTCGAGCACAACGGCTGCAGAATTCAGAAGTTCACGAGCACCGGAACCTTCATCACCGCGTGGGGCACCACCGGCTCCGGAAATGGGCAGTTCAATTTGCCGACCCGCATTGCCGTGGACGGGAGCGGCAATGTCTATGTGGCCGACTACGGAAACCACCGGATACAGGTGTTCACGAACTCCGGCGCGTACGTCACTCAGTGGGGTTCGTTTGGCAGCGGTCCGGGCCAGTTCAGCGGCAACATTGGGATTGCGGTCGATGGCGGTGGCTACGTCTACGTGGCGGATACGAACAACCAGCGCATTCAAAAGTTTGGCCCATTGCCGACTTCCACGACGGCGACGAGCTGGGGGCAGCTGAAGCGCTTTTACCGCTAGGCGGGCCAAGTGAAGTCCCGCTACGCGCCGAACGGCCGCACGGTGTCGAAGGGCGCTGACATCACGCGCTGCACCGCGCTCCAGTGTTCGCGCAGATACCGCTCGGCCTAGGCCGCGCGCCGGCTACACGAGCAGGACGCTCCGCACCCTCACCGGAGGATCCGCTCATGGCCCGCAAGTTCTTCCACGTCTGCGCCGGCGCACGGCAATTTTCCGTGGTGGTCGCAGAGCCCATTCGCTCTAGAGTTGATGGACCGTGCCCGTGGTCTCTCGGCGGCTACCGTTCACGCGGGCACGGCTCTCCGGTCGCGTTCGAACCCCTCCTGGAGTGAGCTCATTGGACTGCAAGGCGCTCGTCGCCATCCTCATGTCCTGCGCTGCGTGGGCTTCTCCTGCGCTCGGAGAGTCTCGGATCGCCGGGCTCGCACCGGGCGAGTTGCCTGCGCCGCGGCTGCCTGTCGCCGGGTCGTGCCCTGCCATCGCCCAGTGCGTCGCGCCTGAGCTGATTCCGATACGGCCCGGATGGATTACCCCGTTCCCGGCCGGGCTGGCCTGGGATGGAACCCATCTCTGGGTCGGAATGGCTTTCGGGAGCAACACCCTTTATCGCATCGATCCCGCGACGTGCTCGATCTCCCGCACGATCCAGGCACCGGATGCGAACATCAGCGGACTGGCATGGGATGGCACGGCGCTCTGGTGCCTTGCCGAGGAGCAAGCGACCATCTATCGATTGGATCCCGTGACCGGCGACATCCTGACGCAGTTCCCTGCTCTCTCCCAGGATGGAGGCGACCTCGCTTGGGACAACGGATATCTGTGGATCACCGACAATCGCTTCCGCAGGATCTACAAGCTCGACCCCCGGGACGGAAGCGTTGTGGCCTCGTTCCCCTCGCCTGCCGTGATTCCCGGCGGGCTGGAGTTCCACGAGGGGATTCTCATGCTCACGGACGCGAGCCAGGACCGGATTCTCTATATCGATCCCGACGGTCCAAACGTCCTTCAATCGTGTGCGTCGCCGGACGCGCATCCGTGGGGTTTGGCGATGACGCCCAGCGGGCTTTGGAACGGGGGGATCGCATCACGCGAGTACCTGCTCGGCCAGGCACCGACGTCAGGGAAGCGCACGACCTGGGGGGAGCTGAAGCTCCACTACCGCTGACCCGCGACTGGAGTCGTGGGACAGCTGAAGTCCCGCTACGCGCCGCAGGGGCCGGCTTCGACGCCCGCCACAAATCGGTAGAAGCCGTAGCTCCCCACCCTCACCGGAGGTTCACCATGGCTCGCAAGTTCTTCTACGTCTGCGCCGGGCTAATGATGCTCGCGGTCTCCTTTCACCTAGGTGCTTCGTTCGCCCGGGCACAGGCTGGAATAGTGTCCGCTGGCTACTTGGGGCCCGCCCGATACCCTGTCTTCACGCTGGCCGTCGTCGGGCGTCAGATGTATGTCGAGGGGCGACCCGCCGGGCTGCCAATCCCGGGCGCGGGTGAAGTGCGCTGGATGGGTGTGGGCTTCGGTGATCGGCCAGCCGTCATGTTGGAGAACGGAGACTGCTACCTCCTCACGGGTGAAACGTTTCCACCCCAGCCCGGCGATGTGTGGGTCTCGGCCGGCAACCCTATTCCGTTCGCGACTGAAGCGAGTCGCGAGTCATGGGGCCAGCTGAAATCCCACTACGCGCCGAGCCGCCCGAACTGGAAGCCGGCGGATACCAAGTAGGCGAGCGGCGCGCGAACGGGAGCGCGTGAGGGTGGCGGTAGCCGGAGGCGGCCGAGCGGCGTCCAGCGAGGCGCTGCGGGTCAAGTTCACGACCGCTTCCGCCCACGCAGGCGCGCCGTTCCGCCACACGATCCGCCACACGTTGCAAAGTCCGGCGACTCCGGCGGGCTTGGCTGTTCGGCGGAACCCTGTGCTACTACTGCCAGTTGTGCGACTGCGGGAACGAATGGGATCTGGTGGTCCCCGGGGACTTCAAATCCCTTGGTCGGGCGCCTCCGGCGTCCGAGGTGGGTTCGATTCCCACGCGTTCCCGCCACAGATCGTGCTCGCGCTCGCGTTCGTCCTCGTGCTGCTCGCGGCGCCGGCCCGGGCGCAGGCACCGGCCGATTCGGTGCGCCCGAACGTCCCGAACGTCCCGGCCGACACCATCGCCCACCCGCCCGACATCCAGGTCGTGAACTCCTCGACGCTCGAGGCGGACATGAAGGCGGCGAAACGAGCGCACGCCGACTCGGTCAGGGCGCAGGGCTGGAGCGCGCAGCCGCGGTTCGTGATGGCGCGCTCGCTGCTCTTCCCGGGCTGGGGCCAGGCCTACAACCGCGCCTGGTACAAGGCCGGCCTGGTCGCGGCGGGCGAGGTGTGGATGGGCGCGCTCATCGTCAAGGACCAGCAAGTTCTGGACGACCTCGCCCAGGAGATCGATCAGCTCAAGGCGGACAGCTCGTTCGCGCAGGCAGACGTCAAGGTGAACGAGTACAATGCCCGGCTCGACCAGCGCATCGCCCACCAATGGCTGTTCGCGGCGGTCCTGACCTACGCGCTGGTCGACGCCTACGTGGACGCACATTTCCGCGGTTTCGAACTGGAATTCAAGCACGATCCGGCCCTGCCCGACGGGCCGCCCCCCGTCACGCCCAACGGCGGCAGGGGAGGCGGCGGCGGCGTACGCCTGGGCCTCAGGTGGCACTTTTGAGCGATCCCCGGCTCCAGTACATCCGCAACTTCTGCATCGTGGCGCACATCGACCATGGCAAGAGCACGCTGGCCGACCGGCTGCTCGAGCTCACGCACACGCTGACGCCGCAGCAGATGAAGGCCCAGGTCCTGGACGACATGGACCTCGAGCGCGAGAAGGGCATCACGATCAAGTCGCACGCGATCGCCATGGCCTACCGGGCGAAGGACGGCAAGAACTACGAGCTGAACCTGATCGACACGCCCGGCCACGTGGACTTCACGTACGAGGTCTCGCGCGCGCTGGCCGCCTGCGAGGGCGCGATCCTGGTGGTGGACGCCTCGCAGGGCATCGAGGCGCAGACGCTCAGCAACTACTTCCTCGCCAAGGACCAGCACCTGACGATCGTGGGCGCGATCAACAAGGTGGACCTTCCCGCCGCGCGCCCGGACGATGTGGCCCTGGAGATCGAGCACGTGGCCGGCGTGGCGGCCGAGAACGTGTGCCGCATCAGCGCCAAGACGGGACTGGGTGTGCCCGAGCTGCTCGAGCAGGTGATCGCGGACGTGCCGCCCCCCTCGGGCGACCCGGATGCCCCGTTTCGAGCGCTCATCTTCGATTCGAAGTTCGACCAGTACCGCGGTGTCGTCTGCCTCGTGCGCGTCGTCGACGGCTCGCTCAAGGCCGGTGACCGCATCCAATTCCTGTCCACCGGCGTACAGCACGAGGTGACCGAGGTCGGGAAGCTGCGCCTCAAGCTCGACGCCGAGCCCGAGCTGCACGCGGGCCAGGTGGGCTACGTCGTGGCTGGGGTCAAGACCGTGGCCGAGGCGCGCGTCGGCGACACGCTCGCCACGGCCGAGCCGGGCGTGGCGGTGGGGCCGGTCGCGGGCTTCCGCGAGACCAAGTCGATGGTGTTCTCGGGGCTCTACCCGATCGACGCCGAGCAATACGAAGACCTGAAGGAGGCGCTCGCGAAGCTGCGCCTGAACGACGCCTCTCTGGACTACGAGCCTGAAACGTCCGTCGCGCTCGGGTTCGGGTTCCGCTGTGGCTTTCTCGGGCTCCTCCATCTCGAGATCATCCAGGAGCGGCTGCGCCGCGAGTTCGCGGTCGACCTCATCGCCACCACGCCGAGCGTGATGTACCACGTACTGCAGACGGATGGCGATCTCTTGAAGGTCGACAATCCGGCGCACATGCCGCCGGTCCAGAACATCGAGGCGATCGAGGAGCCAGTGGTGCTGGCGCACGTGGTGACCCCGACCGACTACCTCGGGAACATCATGAAGCTCTGCCAGGACCGCCGCGGCATGTTCGTGGACATGGTGCACCTGGAGGAGAAACGCGTGCGCGTGGCCTACCGGCTGCCGCTCGGCGAGATCGTGCTCGACTTCTACGACCGGCTGAAGAGCGTGTCGCGCGGCTACGCCTCGCTCGACTACGAGTTCGCGGGCTACCAGGAGGCCGACGTGGTCAAGCTCGACGTGCTCCTGAACGGCGAGATCGTGGACGCGCTGTCCGCGATCGTGCACCGCGACAAGGCCTACACGTACGGCAGCTCGCTGTGCGAGAAGCTCAAGGAGCTGATCCCGCGGCAGATGTTCCAGGTCGCGATCCAGGCGGCGATCAACGGCAAGGTGATCGCGCGCGAGACGCTGGGCGCGATGCGCAAGAACGTGATCGCCAAGTGCTACGGCGGCGACATCACCCGCAAGCGGAAGCTGCTGGAGAAGCAGAAGGAAGGCAAACGCCGCATGAAGCAGATCGGCACCGTCGAGGTGCCGCAGGAAGCGTTCCTCGCCGTGCTGCGCGTGGACCGCGGCTAGCGGGAACGGGGACATTCACGATGCCCACCAGCAGCGCTCCGCGCTCGACCACCCGCGACTACCTCGAGGCCATCGCCTGGGCGGTGGCCATCACGCTGCTGCTGCGCACGTTCGTCATCCAGGCGTTCCGCATCCCGTCCGAGTCGATGTGCGACACGCTGCTCGTGGGCGACTTCCTGTTCGTGAGCAAGCTGGAGTACGGCGCCAAGATCCCGTTCACGCACGTGCGCCTGCCGGGGCTGCACGCGCCGCGGCGCGGCGAGGTGATCGTGTTCCAGTGGCCGGAGGATCCGTCCAAGGACTTCATCAAGCGCTGCGTCGCGACCGGCGGCCAGACGGTGGAGGTGCGGCACAAGCAGGTGTTCGTGGACGGCGTGCGCCAGGCCGAGCCCTACGTCAAGCACACGGTCTCGACCGAGGACCCGGCGGGCTACACGCCGCGCGACAACTACATGCCGCCCACGGTCGCGCCCGGCGAGCTGTTCATGATGGGGGACAACCGCGACAACTCGAACGACAGCCGTTTCTGGGGCACGGTGCCCATGGACCTGGTGAAGGGGCGCGCGCTGTTCATCTACTTCTCGACCGGTGGCACGGCGTGGTGGAACGGGCTCTTCCACATCCGCTTCGACCGGCTGCTGAAGGTGATCCACTGATGCGGCCGCTCGGGGGACCGGACCAGGTCGCACGCGATCGCGCGCGCACGGCGCTCTACGTGCACGTGCCGTTCTGCGCGGCACCCTGCCCGTACTGCCACTTCTCGAAGGAACACCTCTCGGGTGCGGCGGTCGAGCGCTGGCTCGCCGCCCTCGAGCGCGAGGCGGCGCTGCGGGCCCCGGCAGCGGCCGGCGTGGCGTTCTCGAGCGTGTTCTTCGGCGGCGGCACGCCGTCGGCGATCGCGCCGCGCGCGTTCGCGCGCGCGTGGGGCTCGATCCGCGACCACTTCACGCTCGAGCCCGGTGCCGAGGTCACGCTCGAAGCCAACCCCGAGACGGTGAAGCCGGGACTCCTCGACGCGTGGGCCGAGGCCGGCATCAACCGGCTGTCGATGGGCGCCCAGTCGTTCGTGCCCGAGGAGCTCCGGGCGCTGGGGCGGCTCCACGACGAGCACAGGCCCGGCGCGGCGTTTGCGCTCGCGCGCGCGCACGGCTTCCGCCGGCTGAGCGTCGACCTCATGTTCGGTTACCCGGGACACACGGCCGCGACGTGGGAACGGACGCTCGCGGCGGCGCTCGCGCTCGAGCCCGAGCACGTCTCGGCCTACGGCTACATCGCGGAGGACGGCACGCCGCTCGGCGACGCGGTTCGCGGCGGCGCCGCGCAGGCGATCGAGCCCGAGCTCGAGGCCGAGCTCCACGCGCAGGCGGACGCGGCGTTCGCGGCCGCGGGGCTCGCGCCCTACGAGACCTCGAACTGGTCGCGCCCGGGGGCCGAGTGCCGACACAACCTCACCTACTGGCTGCGACGCGACTACCTGGCGCTCGGTCCCTCGGCGCACGGGCTCTGGCGCGGCGAACGCTACGAGAACCTACGGGCGATGCCCGACTGGGCGGCGGCGCTCGAGCGCGGGCTCGATCCCGCGGTCGCTCGCGAACTGGAGACGCCGGCGTCGCGCGCCGATGAGACGGTCATGCTCGCGCTCCGGTTGGCCACGGGCCTCGATCTGCGAGACCTTCCCCCCGACCCGAGAGAGGAGCTGGAGATGCGATACGGAAGAGCCTGCGCCGACGCGCATGCCGGCGGCCGGCTGGAGCGCACACCGCACGGCTGGCGGATCCCGGCCGCGCACCGGTTCGTGGCCGACGACACCATCGCCTGGCTCGCGGTGCGGGCCCGGCCGCTGCCGGCCAGGGAGTGTGCCGCGTGAGCGCCGATTCCAAGCGCGCCTCGGAGGCGAGCAAGCGCTCCACGTTCCGCGAGAACGTCGAATCGCTCGCGTGGGCGATCGGCCTCATGCTCATCGTGCGCGTGTTCCTGCTCCAGGCGTTCCGGATCCCGTCCGAGTCCATGCGCGACACGCTGCTCGTGGGCGACTTCCTGTTCGTCACCAAGTTCGACTACGGCCCCAAGATCCCGTTCACGCACCTGCGGCTGCCGGGTCTCCGCAAGCCCAGGCCGGGTGACATCATCGTGTTCCAGTACCCGGTGGACCCGTCGCAGGACTTCATCAAGCGCTGCGTCGCCACCGGCGGGCAGACGGTGGAGATCCGCCACAAGGAGGTGTGGGTCGACGGCGTCAAGCGCGACGAGCCGTTCGCCCTGCACACGCAGTGGAGCGAGGAGCCCGCGGCGATGTCGCCGCGCGACAACCGGGCGCCGGACAAGATCCCGCCCGAGCACCTGTTCATGATGGGCGACAACCGCGAGAACTCAGCCGACAGCCGGTACTGGAGCTACCTGCCGATGGACCTCGTGAAGGGCCGCGCGCTGTTCATCTACTTCTCGACGGCGTCGCAGCACTGGTGGGACATGCCGTTCTTCATCCGCTGGTCGCGGCTTTTCAAGATCTTGCATTAGTCTCGCTCAGGAGTTGACTTGCGGGCCTCCCGCGTGCCTGAATCGGTCGCCATGTCCACGCCCGCCATCCCCGGGAGGCTGACGCCTTCCGACCCGCAGCTCTCCGAGCGCCAGCGCCACGTCTTCGCGCGGCTGGTGGCGCTCCACCGGCGCGACGCCCGTCCGGTCAGCAGCGAGCGGCTCGGCCGCGCCCCGGAGCTGCGCCGATCCGGCGCCGCGTTGCGCGGCACGCTGGCCGAGCTGGAGGAGATGCACCTGCTCGAGCGCCCCCGCACCCGTTTCCACGGGTACCCCGGCGGCGGGCGCGTGCCGTCGACGACCGGCTGGGAGTACTTCGTGCGCGTGATGCTCGAGCCCGCGGCCCTGCCGGCCGAGATCGAGGACGCGGTGGCCGAGCGGCTGTCGCAGTCGCGGCACGACGTCGAGCGGCTCCTGCAGGAGGCCTCGCGCCTGCTCGCGACGTTCTCGCGCCAGCTCGGCCTCGCGCTCGCGGCCTCGCTCGAGGACGAGGCGCTGGTGTCGCTGGAGCTGGAGCCGCTCGGCGAGCGACGCGCGCTGCTCGTGCTCGGGCTCGCCGGCCACCGCTCCCGTACGCTCGTCCTCGAACTGGGCACTCCTCTCGAGCGCGTAGCGCTCGAAGAGGTGTCAAGGGTCCTGCGCGAGCAGCTTCTGGGCGGCACGCTCGCGGCCGCGCGCGAACGGCTCGCCTCCGATTCCGCGCTCGCGCGCCATTCCGCGGTGCGCATCGTGGCGCGCGCGGCCTCGGCGAGCTGGCGGCGACCGGTCGAGACGCCGCTCCTGACCGCGGGCGTGTCGCACATCGCCGAGCAACCCGAGTTCGCCGACGGCGCGCGGCTCACCCCGGTGCTGCGCGCGCTCGAATCCGGCAGTCCGTTCGAGCGTCTCATGGTGAGCGGTCTCCAGGGCCACGCCGGCGTGAGCGTGGGGATCTCCACCGAACTCGAGCTCGCGGGCTTGAGCCTCGTCAGCTTCCCGCTGCCGGGCGCGGTCTCGGGCGCGGTGGGGGTGCTCGGGCCGCTGCGCATGGACTACGCCACCACGATCGCGCTCGTGGACCTGGTCGGCGCGCGCGTCGCCGACCTGCTCTCGGCCTGACGCGCTTGCGAAGGACCCGGGATGACCGATGACATTCGAGACGCCGTGCCCGGCACGAGCGGCGAGCCCGCGCCCGGCGCGCCGGAGAACGAGCCCGTGACCGGCCCCGCCGCGACCGACCCCGCCGAGGCCTTCGCCGCGAACACGGCGAGTGCCGATCGCCTGCGCACCCAGGAGCCCGATTACAAGGACCGCTGGCTGCGCGCCGAAGCCGAGATCCAGAACACGCGCCGCCGCGCGGCGCGCGACCGTGACGATGCGGTGCGTGCCAGCGAGGAGCGCATCCTGATCGACATGGTCGAGGTGCTCGACGATCTCGAGCGCGCACTCGCGGCGCTCCCGGAAGACCAGGCGGCGAACCCGTGGGCGCAGGGTGTGGCGCTCACCGCGCAGCGGCTGCGCGACGCGCTCGCTCGCCGCGGCGTGACGCCGATCGCCACCGTGGGCGAAGCGTTCGACCCGGCGTTCCACGACGCGCTGCTCGAGGTGGCGCCGCCCGAGGGCGTGCGTCCCGGCGCGGTCGTCCAGGAAGTGCAGAAGGGCTACGCCCGCGACAACCGCGCGCTGCGCGCCGCACGCGTGGTCGTGGCGCGCGCGGACCACTGATGGCGAAGCGCGACTATTACGAGGTGCTCGGGGTCCCGCGCGGCGCGCCGGTCGAGGACATCAAGAAGGCCTACCGCAAGCTCGCCATGCAGTGGCATCCCGACCGCAACCCGGGCAACGCCGACGCCGAGGCCAAGTTCAAGGAGGCCACCGAGGCCTACGAGGTGCTGCACGACCCGCAGCAGCGTGCGCGCTACGACCAGTTCGGCCACTCCACGAGCGGCTCGGGCGTGGGCCCTGGCGGCGGCTTCAGCGGCGGCGGCTTCGATGCCGGCTTCGATCTCGCCGACGCCCTTCGCGCGTTCATGCGCGACTTCGGCGGCGAAGGGGCGTTCGAGGACCTGTTCGGCGGCCGCAGCCGCGGCGGGCGCGGCTCCGGTGGCGGCAGCCGCGGTGACGACCTGCAGGTCAGGCTGGCGCTGACGCTGGAGGAGATCGCCACCGGCGTCGAGAAGAAGATCCGCGTCACCCACATGAAGAAGTGCGAGACGTGCAACGGCCGCGGCGGCTCGGGTGAGAGCGTGTGCCCGCAGTGCCAGGGCCGCGGCCAGGTGCGCCGCGTGCAGCAGACGGTGTTCGGCCAGTTCGTGAATGTGTCCGCGTGCCCACGCTGCGAAGGCGAGGGCAACATCGTGGCGCAGCCGTGCAAGACGTGCGGCGGCGACGGCCGGAAGAGTGCGAGCGACACGGTGTCGGTGAAGGTGCCCGCCGGCGTCGCGGCCGGGAACTACATCCCGCTCCGTGGCCTCGGCGACGCGGGCGTGCGCGGCGGGGCGGCCGGCGACCTGGTGGTGCTGATCGAGGAGAAGCAGCACGATCTCTACGAACGTCACGGTGATGATCTCGCGCTGGATCTCCCGGTGAGCTTCAGCGTCCTGGCGCTCGGCGGAAAGGTCGAGGTGCCGCTGCTCGCCGGTGGCCACGCGGTGGTGGACGTGCCCGCGGGCACGCCGAGCGGACACGTGGCGCGCGTGCGGGCGAAGGGGCTCCCCGGGCTGCGCGGCGGCCGCGGCGACCTGCACGTGCGCTTGCGGGTCTGGGTTCCGACCCGCCTCTCGAGCGCCGACAAGAAGCTGCTCGAGGAGCTGCGAAAGAGCGAGGGCCAGCAACCGCCGCCGCCGTCGCGATCGCTGTTCGAGCGGGTGCGGGATGCGTTCGGCGGCTGACCGGGCGGCCGCTCGCGGCCTCGGGGCCCCGTCGTTCCTGTTCGTGCCGGCGCTCCGCACGCTGGGGGCGCGCTTCACGCTCGAGGGCGAAGAAGCCCGTTACGTCACCCGGGTCGTGCGCGTGCGAGAGGCCGAGCGCGTGACCGCGAGCGACGGCGCGGGCCTCGTGGCGACGCTCAGGGTGGAGCGCGTGAAGCCGGATCTGGTGCTGGCGCTCGAGTCATCGGCCGAGGTGCCGCGGCCGGTGCCGGCGCGCGTGCTCTGCGGCGCGCCCGAGGGCGAGCGCGGCGACTGGCTGGTGGAGAAGCTCGCCGAGCTGGGCATCACCGACCTGCAGCCGGTCGACACCGAGCGCGCTCACTGGCCCGCGGGCCGCGGGGACCGCTGGGAGCGGCTCACGGTCGCGGCCATGAGGCAGTCGCGGGCGGCGTGGCGGATGGCGGTCCATCCCGCGGTGGGCCTGACCGACGCGATGGCGGCCGCCCGCGAGGGCACGCGCTGGCTCGCCGATCCCGCGGGCGAGCCCGCTTCGGGCTTGTTGCCCGCCGCGGACGGCGCGGCCGTGGCGGCGGTCGGACCGGCTTCCGGATTCACAGAGCCCGAGCGCAAGGCGCTGCGCGGATGTGGGTTCACGCCGGTCAGCCTGGCCGACCGCCGGCTCCGGACCGAGACCGCGGCCGTGGCCACGGCGGCACTCTGGGCGGCCGCGCGTTCCCCGGCAGGACAGGACGCCGCTGGGCGCGGAGCTTGACGCTTTCGCGCCTGCGGCCATATCTTGCGAGCCTGCGTGTTCCGCTGTCGGAACCATTCGACGTACAACGACTTAGCGCACCCGATTCTCTTTCTCGATGGAAGACATGAGAGAGGGGGGGATTTAATTTGCCAGGCATCAGGGTGAAGGACGGTGAGTCCTTCGAGAGCGCCCTGCGCCGTTTCAAGAAGAAGTGTGAGAAGGCAGGAATCATGGCGGACCTACGCCGCCATCAGCACTTCGAGAAGCCCAGCGAGCGGCGCAAGCGTAAGTTGAACGCCGCGAAGCGAAAGAACATGGCGCGCCGGTCACAGGAGAACTGACTCCGCTGACCGCTCTACCGCATCTGACGTGGCTCGACTGGGCCTTCGTGACCCTGTCGGGCTTGTTCCTCATTCGCGGACTCCTGCGCGGGACCCTCGCGCAGGTGTTCGCGTTCGCCGGCCTCGTGCTGGGCGTTCTCGTCGGGTCCGCCGTGGCGGACTGGGTCGGGACGCACTGGCATTCTGCGCGGCCGGAGTACGTGTTCCTGCTGCTCCGCTGGTCGGTCGCGATCCTGAGCGGCCTCGGCGTGGCGGCGGTCATGCACGCGTGGGGAGATCTGCTGGCGAAAGCCGCGCACGACGGACCGTTCGGCTGGCTCGACCGCGTGATTGGCGCGGCGCTCGGGCTGGCGGTCGGCCTGGTGTGCAGTGTCGCGGTGTTGGTGTTGCTGCTCCAGGCGCCGGGCCTGGAGTTCGCGCGTCCGCTGGCCGCGCGGGGTGTGACCACCGGGCCGCTCATCGCGGCCGGCGATCTCGCCAGCACGTGGAGCAAGACATTGCCCGGCGGACTCTGGCTGCACGAACAGCTGCGCAGCGCTGCCCGCCGGTTGGCGGGACGCCGCCAGGCCTGAGCGTCGCGGCAACAACCGTCTCTCCACCGCTCGGCCGACGCCTGTCGTCGTACGCCGGCGGAAGGGGTTCCGGTCGCGAGCGTGGTCGTGCATCCGCATTCCCTCGATTTGATCGAATTCCCGCGCGTGACGAGCGCCCTCGCCGAACGCGCGACGTGTCCGCGCGCCCAGCAGGCGCTGCGGCGTGCCGCACCGCTGGCTCAGGCCTCGCGCCGGGAGACGGCCTGCGCGCGGCTCGCCGACGCGATCCGCCGCCAGCGCGAGCCCGAAGCGTGGTGCTTCGCCGCGCCGAGCGCGCTCGCCGACGTGCTGTCGACCGAGGTGAACGAGCCGTTCGAGCCCGCGGACTTCGCGATCGTGGCCGACTGGCTGGATGCGGGCTTCCGCACGCGCGCGGCCTGGGCGGACGAGACGCTCGCCGAGCGCTTCCCGCGGCTCGCCAAGCTGGCGGGCGCGCTGCCGGCGCTGGATGCGCTGCAAGACCGGATCGCCTCGACGCTCGACGCCGACGGCCGCGTGCGCGACACCGCATCGCGGACGCTCGCCCGGGCGCGCAAGTCGATCGCCGAGGGCGAGCGCGAGCTGCATCACAAGCTCGAGCGCTGGGCCGCGGCGCACGGCGGCGGCGACAGCTACGTGACGCGCGCGGGCGATCGGTTCGTGGCGCTGGTGCCGGCCACGAGCGTGGCGCGGAAATCCGCAATCGTTCACGACAGCTCGAACTCCGGGCAGTCGCTGTTCGTTGAGCCGCTGGAGGCGTGCGAGCCGAACAACCGCCTGATCGAGCTGCGCGGCGAGGCCGCGGCCGAGGAGCGCCGGATCCTCCGCGAGCTGGGGCTCGCCGTGCGCGAGGCGGCGCCCGAGCTGGAGACGCTCGAGGACACGCTCGCCATACTCGACGCGCTGCGCGCGAGCGCGGTGTGGGCGGTGGAGCTGGGCGGCGTGGCGATCACGCCGGGCGGCGACACGCTGCGGCTCGTGAGCGCCAGGCACCCGCTGCTAGCGATGGCTGAGGCCCGCGCGCGCAGCGGCGAAGCCGAACTCGCCCCAGCCGGAGCGGAACTCGCCGGACCCGAACTCGCCCGAGCCAAAGGCGAGGGCGTATCGAGAACAGTCGTCCCGCTTGATCTAGAGCTGGGTGAAAAAGGTCGCCTGCTGCTCGTCTCCGGGCCCAACATGGGCGGCAAGAGCGTGCTGCTGAAGACCGTCGGCCTGGCCGTGGCGCTCGCGCACGCGGGGCTGCCCGTGCTGGCCCGCGAGGGGAGCGCGGTGCCCGTGTTCTCCGACCTTCGTGCCGACGTGGGCGACGAGCAGTCGGTGGACCGCGGGCTGTCGACGTTCGCGTCGCACCTGCTGGCCTTGAAGGCCATGGCCGAAGCGGCCGCCCCCGACGTGCTGCTGCTCGCCGACGAGCTGGGCGCTGGCACCGACCCTGAAGAAGGCGCTGCGTTGGGCCGCGTGCTGGTCGAGCACGCGGCTTCGAAAGGTGCCTGGGGCGTGCTCACCACGCACCTCGGGAGCCTGAAGCGCGTGGCGAGCGAGGTGCCGGGCGTGGTGAACGGCTCGCTCGAGTTCGACCTGGAAACGCTCACGTCGCGCTACCGGTTCCGGCGCGGTGTGCCGGGTGCGAGCCACGCGCTCGACGTGGCCAAGCGTCTCGGGTTCCCCGAGACGCTGATCGAGCGGGCGCGATCGCTCACGAGCGAGGAGTCGCGCGCGCTCGAGCGGCTGCTCGCCGAGGTGGGCGACGCGCTCGCCGAGACGGAGCGCGAGCGCGAGCGCCTCACGCTGGCGCGGAAGGCCGCGGACGAGGCCGCGGTCGTGCACCGCGACGCGGCCGAGGCGGTGAAGCGCTCGCTCGCCGACCTGCGCCGCCGACTCACGGCCGAGAGCGAGGCGCTGCTCGCGCGCGCGCGCGAGCTGTGGCAGACGATCCAGCGCGAGGCGAAGAAACGCGATCGCTCGCGTGCCGACGCCGAAGCGCTCGGCGCGTCGCTGGACGGCATCGATCGTGGCGCCTCGGCGCTCCAGGCCGCGGCGTCGCCGCGGGCGCTCGGGATCCCCGAGCCGCCGGCCGCGCCCGCCGCGCCGCTCTCGCTCGCGCCCGGGGCGCGCGTGCGGGTCGCCGACCTGGGCTTCGACGCGGTCGTGGTCTCCGGTCCCGACGCCCACGGCAACGTGCGGCTGAGAAAGGGCGCGCTCGGGATCACGTCGCACGTGAGCAAGTTACGGGCGCCGGAGGGCACGCAGGCGAACCCGATCAAGGGCGCCACGGTTCACTACGAGTCGTCCGACGCGCCGCCCCCGGTCGAGGCCGACCTGCGCGGCCTCGAAGTGGGCGAGGCGCTCAGTGCCGTGGACCACGCGCTCGACCGCGCGGTGCTGGCCGGGTTGACCGAGGTCCGGCTCATCCACGGCATCGGCACCGGGGCGCTACGTGTCGCCGTCCAGAAGCATCTCAAGACGCATCCCCAGGTGGAGTCCCAGCGCTGGGGCGAGCGCTACGAGGGCGGGCGCGGTGTGACCGTGGCGAGGTTGAGATGAGTCCGGGCGCGAGCATGGCGGGCGGGGAAGGCGTGCGCTCGGGCGGCGGGCCGGTCGGGGCGAGAGGCGCCGACGACTGGGTGGAGCGCGTGCGCGCGGCCACCGACATCGTGGAGCTGGTCGGCGAGCGTGTGCCGCTGCGGCGCGTGGGCCGGAACTTCATGGGCCGCTGCCCGTTCCACGAGGAGAAGACGCCGTCGTTCTCGGTCAATGCCGAACGGCAGTTCTATCACTGCTTCTCGTGCAAGGTGGGTGGGGACGCGTTCAAGTTCGTCCAGGAAACGGAGAAGGTCGGCTTCCTCGAGGCGGTGGAGCTGCTGTCGCGCCGCGCGGGAATCCCCGTGCCCGAGCGCCGCTCGGGCGAGCGCGGCAAGCGCACCGGACTGCTCGAGGCGCTGGACGCCGCCGCGACCGCGTACGAGCAATGGCTCGGCGATCCCGAGATCGGCGCCTCGGCCCGCGCGTACCTGGAGCGTCGCGGCGTCGCGCGCGAGACGCAGCGGGAGTTCCGGCTCGGGCTGGCGCCGACCGGCTGGGAGGGCCTCGTCTCCCGCCTGCGCGGGCGCTTCAGCGACGAGGTGCTGCTCGAGGCCCGGCTCGCGGGGCGCAAGGAGGGCGGGCACTCGACGTTCGACTGGTTCCGCAACCGGCTCATGGTGCCGTTGATCGCCCCCGGCGGCGCCGTGCTCGGCTTCGGCGCGCGCGCGTTCGGCGACGAGCAGCCGAAGTACCTCAACTCTCCGGAGTCCGCCGTCTATCACAAGGGTCAGTTTCTCTTCGCGCTCGAACAGGCGCGGAAGCACGTCAAGCCGGAGGGCGAGATGGTCGTGGTGGAGGGCTATTTCGACGCCATCGCCATGCACCAGGCCGGGATCCGCAACACCGTGGCCACGTCCGGCACGGCGCTGACAGCGGACCACGCGCGCGCGCTCCGCCGCATGGTGCGCGGCGTGGCGCTCACGTACGACGGCGACGCGGCCGGGCAGCAGGCCATGCTGCGCTCGCTCGGCGTGCTGCTCGCCGAGGGGCTGGACGTCGTCGTCGTGGACCTGCCGGCCGGTGAGGACCCCGACACGCTCGTGCGTCGCGCGGGGATCGAGGGCTGGCGCAAGGTGCGCGATGCCGCGTACGACGCCGTCGAGTTCGTGCACCGTCACGTGCTCCGCCAGTCCACCGGCGGGGATCCCCGCGAGCGCGCGCTGCACGTCGTGGTGCGGTTGCTCGCCGGGGTCACGGATGCCATCCGGCACCGGCTGCTGGTGGAGCGCGCGAGCCAGGTGTTCGGGCTCGCCGAAGCGGTGATCGCGCGCGCGGCGCGCGACGTCGCCCGTGGCGACGAACGCGCGGGGCAGCCGGTCGCGGCCGCAGTGCGTGTGCAGCGCGAGGCCGCGAGCCGCCGCGATCGCGACTTCCTGCTCGGCCTCTGGTATGCGCCGCACCTGCTGGACCCGATCCGCGACAGCGTGCGGGCGGAGCACCTCACCGAGGGTGCCGCCCGCGAGCTCTTTTCAGAGTGGCTCGAGCATGGGGTGGGCATGCCGGCCGAGGGCTCGGCCACGGCCGCGCTCGCCCGCGAGCTGGTCGCCAGCGGTGGCGAGGAACTGAATCACGAGGAACTGGTGCGGGGCGGCGCACTCGCGCTGCGCCGCCACTGGCTCGAACAGCGGCTGAAGGCGATCAGCCGGCTCACGGGCGAGACCAGGGACGCCGAGGCGTTGTTGAAGCTGCAGAGAGAGAATTTCGAGATCGCGCAAGCACTGAAAGAACTCAGAGTCTGAGGAGAGTGCCCTTCATGGTGAGCACGCCGACGAAGAAGCAGTTGAAGGAGAAGGAGAAGGTCGAGCAGCGACGCCGGATGGACGAGATCAAGTCCCTGGCGCTGCGGCAGGGTTACGTGACCGAGGACCAGATCGTCTACCTGCTGGACGACGACCTCGACCCCGAGAAGCAGGTGGAGCAGATGGAGGACATCCACTCCATGCTCAACACCCTGCACATCGAGGTGTTCGCGAGCGAGGAGGAGGCG
>Ga0207670_10000343_pt1 | contig 27725 bp, 20 predicted proteins | sample KBSS23HmetaG_FD_184339 | JGI IMG/M metagenome (GOLD analysis project Ga0207670, IMG submission 184339) | Switchgrass rhizosphere microbial communities from Kellogg Biological Station, Michigan, USA - KBS S2-3H metaG (SPAdes) (version 2) | ecosystem: Host-associated > Plants > Roots >... | reverse complement strand
GCGAGCAGCGCGATCGACTCGCGCAGCCTGGCCACCGGCGCCACGCTCAGGAGCGGGATGGCGAGCGCGGTGCCGAGCGCCAGGGGCACCGCCCACAGCGCCAGGAGTGCGACCACGAACACGAACGGGTTGACGCCGCCATTCGCAGCCGCAAAGCACAGGGCGGCGGGGAGCGCGATCGCCACCACCGGGCCGAGCGTGCGCGGGAGCGTCTCCATGAACTTGAGGAGCAGCAGCTCGCGCGGACGGATCGGTGCCGCGAGCAGCCGCTCCAGGTCGGGTGCCGCGGCGGCGGCGCTCACCACCGTGAGCAGGTCGCCGAGCGAGAGCAGCACGAACGCGAACGTGAACGCCCAGCCGAGCACTCGCGCGTAGGACTCGGTGGGGGCGCCCTCGCGCTCGAGCGCGCCGAAGAGCATCGCCAGCGTCAGCGTGAACGCGCCCGCGATCATCACCGCGAGCACGATGCCGACGAGGCCGCGCTGGGGGCCCCTCGACCAGAACGCGCGCCTCGTGTCGATCCACCGCGTGCGCGCGACGCCGGCCAGGTTCACGAGGCGCCGCCGTCCAGCTCCATGAACACGTCCTCGAGCGAGCGCTCGCGGCGGTCGCCACGCAGCTCCTCGAGCGTGCCCTCGGCGACGACGCGCCCGCTCCTCAGGATGACGACGCGGTCGCAGAGCCGTTCGGCCACGTCCAGGAGGTGGGTGCTCACGAGGACGCCGCCGCCGGCGCGCGCGTGCTCGCGCAGGAGGTCCTTCAGGAGCCGCGCCGCGGGCGGATCGAGGCCGTTCAGCGGCTCGTCGAGCAGCAGCAGCGGCGGCGAATGCAGGAGTGCTGCAGCGATCGCGGTCTTCTGCCGCATGCCCAGCGAGTAGCCCTCGATGGTGCGGTCGGCGTGCTCGGCGAGCGCGAGCCGGGTGAGCAGGTCCTCGGCGCGGCGCGCCGCGGCGTCCGCGGGCAGGTCGTAGAGCGCGGCCACGAACGCGAGGAACTCGCGCGCCGAGAGCCGCTCGTAGAGGAACGGACGATCCGGCACCAGCCCGAGCCTCGCCTTGGCGATGCGCGGCTCGCGCTCGAGGTCCGCGCCGGCGACTTCGATCCGGCCGTGGTCGGGCGCGAGCAACCCGGACGCGCAGCGCAGCGTCGTGGTCTTGCCGGCGCCGTTGGCGCCGAGGAAGCCCACGATCTCGCCCGCGCGCACCTCGAGCGAGAGCGCGCTCACCGCGGTCACGGTGCCGAACCGGCGCGTGAGCGCGTCGATGACGAGCGGCCGCGCGCCGGTCGCCGTCACGTCGAGAGCGCCCTCGCCAAAGCCGGCAGGCTCACGTCGTAACGGTAGGGCACGTTCATGTGGCCGTCGTCGAACTCCTCGTAGCGGTGATCGATGCCGAGCTTCTTCAGCTCCGCCGTGAACGCGCGCGCGCCGTGGTGGAGGTGGAACTCGTCCTTGGTGCCGCAGTCGATGTAGAGGAGCCGGAGCGAGCGCAGAGCCGCGGCGCGCGCCGGCAGCAACCGCAGGGGGTCGACCGCGAGCCAGCGCTCGAACACGGCGGGACGCGGCAGTCCGGTGCCGAGATCGAACGGCAGGTCGACGCCCATCTCGGCTTTGGGCTCGGGCGAGTAGCACGCGGCCATGGCGAGGATGTTGAGCGCGAGGAAGTCGTCCTTCGGCTTCTGCGGCTTGGCCTCGAACGCCTCCAGGAAGCGCCGCACGCCGCCTGCGGCCTGGAGCACGGAGCAGGCCTTGGGGAAGTCCACCGCGTAGCAGTACTCGAACAGCATGTCGCCGCTGTGGCAGGCGAGTGCGCCGAACACGTCCGCATGGAGCATGCCGAGCCGCATCGCGCCGAAGCCCCCCGAGGACTTGCCGGCGATGCCGCGGTGCTCGCGCGCGGCGAGGGTGCGGTAGTGAGCGTCCACCCACGGCACCAGCTCCTTCACGAGGTGCGTCTCGTAACGGCCGGTGGCGGTGGAGTCCACGTACTGCGAGCCGCCGAAGCGCGTGAAGCAGTCGGGCATGACGAGGATCAGCTCCGGCGAGCCCGCGGCGATCAGCGCGTCCATGCGGTCGTCGAGCGACGGCGACCACGGATTGTCGTTCAAGAGCATGCGCCCACGGCCGGTGAAGCCGGTGAGGACGTGCACGACCGGGAAGCGTCTCGCGGGCGCGGTGTCGTAGCTCGGAGGCAGGTAGATGGGCACGCGCCGCACGTGGGGGTCGCCGGCGGCGTTGCCGCGCAGCACGTCGCTCTCGAACGCCACCACCTCCACGCGCCCGCGCTTCATCTCAATCCCCCGGGTCCGAACACCGCCACCCCGCCCGCCGGCGCGCCCCGCGCCGCGAGCATCTCGGTCAGTCTCACCGCCACCGTGTCGCGACGCCAGTCGGGGAGGAGGGTCTTCAACTGCTCGAGCTGCCGCCGCGCCGGGTCGTCGAGCTGCACGGAGACGAGCCCCGACACCAGGTCGCGGCGGGCGAGCCAGTCGCGCGGGTTCAGCTCCGCGGCCACGCGCGTCTCGAGCAGTGCGTACTTGACGTTGATGCGCGAGAGCAGGAGCCCGAGCATGGCGTGCGCTTCCGGGTGCCCGATCCCGCAGCGCACCGCCTCCACGAGCTCGCGCCTCGCGGTGAGCGTGTCCTTGTCCTCGAGAGAGCCCTTCGCCTTCCTCAGCCACAGCACGCGCGCCGAGGTGTCGTCGTGCGCGCCCCATTCCCGCCACGCGCGCTCGGCCGCGCCGCGCTGGCCGTCCCAGAGCAGCGCCCAGCCCAGCCAGTAGAGATGGTCCACACGCGCGCCACCGGTCTCCAATCCTCGGCGGAACGCCCACGACGCGCCTGCCGGCTTCTCGAGCAACAGCAGGTCGGTCCCGACCTGGAAGAACGGGTCGGTCGTCAGCGTGTGCAGTCGATCGAAGTCGGCGCCGTTCCAGAACATGAACTCACAGGGGCGGCGGTCCGCGGTGGATTCGGCGAACTGGGAGTAGAAGTACGATTCGATCGTGTCGTCGTGGTAGAGCTGGCGGATGTTGGGTCCGTTGCCCGTCTGGAAGCCGGCCCACGACGGGATCGAGGCGAAGAAGAAGCGCGTGCCCTGGCCCACCTTGGGGATCGTGCGCGTGAGCGAGGCGCGGAGCTGCTTCGAGAGCCCGGCGGCGCGCTCGAGGTAGAACGGTGTGAAGTGGGAGGTGCCGAGCCACGCGTTCTGTTCGATGCCGAACGCCGGCGAGTCCGCGCCCGCCGCATGCCACCACACCAACGCGCCTGCGAGCGCGATCCACGACCAGCGCGCGATGCGCGCCGAGAGCAAGACGGCAACGAGCAGCGCGCCGCCCACCGCGGCGAGCGTGTAGTAGTAGCTGCTCCACTGGTAGCACACCGGCCACACCGGCAGCGTGAACGCGCCGATCCAGGCGAGCGCGAACGGGACCGCGCCGCGAGCCGGGTCCGGGGACGGCGCCGGGGCAGGCGTCCGCTCCGCACGCTCGGGCAGCCAGCGTGCGGCCACGGCGAGCAGCGCGAACGCCAGCGCCGATGGCCGCGCCGCCGTCCACGAGCCGAGCCAGCCGGCGGCGTGCTCGATGCCGGCGAGGCTTTGCGCCATGTGCACGAACGCCGCCGCCAGGTGATCGGGTTGGAAGCGGAGCGGTGCGGCGACGGGCGCGTGCTGTCGCATGAACCCTTCGCCGGCGGCCCACGGCAGCGCCGCGAGCGCAAAGGGTGCGACGCGGCGGAGCGCAGCGCGCGGCGACGCGCCCTCCACGCGCCACGCCCACACGAACAGCGCCAGCGGGAGGGCGAGCGCCGTCTCCTTGGCGAGCGTGGCCGCGGTGTAGGCGAGCAACGCCGGGAGGATCCGCCCGCGCCGGAACCACGCCACGGACGCGAGCACGAGCACGAGCGCGAGCAGGTCCTGAGAGCACGACACCCAGGTGAGGCTCACGCGCTGGAACGGGAGCAGCGCGAACCACGTCACGCCCGCGAGCACCGGCGGCGCGACGAGCTGCGCGGGGCCGCGCCTGGGCACGAACACCGAGACGAGGTCCACGAGCAGGACGAGCGCGAGGACGAAGAGTGCCAACTGGGCGAGATGGAACAGGAAGGGCTCACCGCCGGAGAGGGGCGTGAGCACGCCGAACCAGACTTCGCGCGACAGCGGGCGGAAGAAGTTGGCGAGGCCGCTGCCGTTCCAGAGCGAGCCCCAGAGGCCGTAGCGGCGGGTCTGCTCCAGGAACAGGTAGTCGTCGTTGATGAAGCCGGCGGTCAGGGTGTCGGCGTAGAGCGCGACGATGCCGGTCAGTACCAGCGCGGGGGCGGCCCACTTTTCACGTGTCACGCGCGGCAATCTAAAGAGCTTTGGGCGATTCCGCACCCGGGGCGGAATGCGCAGGCTCCGCCGCCTCCCGCGGGGCAGCTCGCGGGCGGTGAAGGCTGCGTCAGGGCAGGTGGGGAGGGGCAAGAGCGGGCCGCTCGCCGAGTGGATGGAGCAGCCCGGTTCGCCAGCCGATAGAGGGGTATCGGCCTGCGTGAACGTACCCGCCATTGGAGGCTCGCCCTAGAGTGCGACGGTTCTCGCAGCCCCTCGGAGGCCTCATTGGCCTGACTTGCCTTCTCGTCTCCATGGACGCGAAAGCAGACCTCTTGCTGGTTCCGCAGCCCAAGAGCGTGATCCGGACCGCGGGTCAGACCAAACTCGGCGCGTCCTGGCGGATCCGAGTTGTCGGCGGCACCCAGGACTTTGTGGGCGAAGCCGATCTCGTGGATGACATCCGCCAGATGTTCGGCTGGAGACTACAAGAGGCAACGGGCACTCCCGGAGGCGCCGAGGTGGTGATTCGCCCAAGGGAGCCCTTCACCTCATTGCCCCCCCTTGCGCAGGCTGAGGGCTACGAGCTACGCGTCGAAAGGGACAGCGTCGTCATCGCGGCCCCATCCGCCGCGGGGCGCTTCTACGGAGTTCAGACCCTTCGGCAACTGCTCCGCGGTGCCCCATCAGGCGAGCTTCCAAGGGTGCGCATTCTCGACTATCCGGAGCTCGCGTGGCGTGGGGTCTCCGACGACATAAGCCGCGGCCAGGTTTCAACCCTTGCCGACTTCCGCGCGACGCTGTCGCATCTCGCCTACTACAAGTGCAACCTCTATTGCCTGTACATCGAGGACGCCGCACGCTTCTGGTCGGCTCCAGAAATCGGTGCGAACCGAGACGCGCTGACTCCCGGCGAGCTGGGCCTGATCTGCCAAGAAGCGGCCCGCCATCACATCGCGGTCATGCCCATCTTCGAGACGCTCGGGCACCAGGAGCGGCTCCTGTCGCTCCCGACGTTTCGCCGGTTCGCTGATCTTCCTCAGCAGTCCGAGGGACTGGCAACAATAAGCCGGTTTCTGTGGACCGCCCTGCCTGCGGTGGCGAGCGCCCTCAACGTGCCGGATCCCGATGTTGCCCAGCAAGAGCCGAGCTGCTTCTCGCCGGTGTCGCCCGCGGCTCGAGCCAGGGTCATCGGGCTGATCGACGAGCTCGCGGGGTTCGTCCCATCCCCGTTCTTCCATCTTGGCGGCGACGAACCCTCCGACGTCGGCAAGGGATCGAGCGGAAGAGCAGTCAGAGCAGGTGGCTTCGGAGCCGTGTACGCCGCCTACGAGATGGCGCTTGCTGACCATGTGCGCACGACACTCGGGCGACAGCCTGTTCTGTTTGCAGACGTTCTTCTGAAGGAGCCCGACGCGCTCTCTCACATGCCGCGCGACGTCGCCGTGATGGACTGGGACTACAATCCTGAGACTTCGGGTTCAGGGTTGGAGCGTCTGCGGGCCGCTGGTTTTTCAACGATCTTCGGGTGTGCAGGGCTGTGGAACTGGTTTGGTATCTATCCGGACTACTCTCGCGCGTTCCCAAACATTGAGCGTACTGTGCAAGCTGCGGCGAGGACCAGGGCGTCCGGCGTCGTCACCGCTTCTTGGTGCGACGGGGGTGCCGAGGCTTTGAGGCGATCGAATTGGCCAGGTTACGCATTCGGGGCCGACGCGAGCTGGAGTGGCACGCCGAGCTCCAAGTCGTTCCTGGGCCGGTTCGCGTCAGCGGAATATGGCACGACATCTCCGTCTCTGAGGAGAGCGGAGGAACTCCTGGGCTGGCACACTTCGGTCGGCAACATGTACAGCCAAAGGGTCTTCTATCGCCCAATTGGCATCAGGGCACATTCCGAGTCGTGGATCGCGCGGATGGAGCAAATGGCAAGGGACATGGCTGAGGCGCGCCGGCTGCTGTCAGCGGCAACTCGCTTGGCCCGCTTCAACAAGGAACGTCTCGATGTCTTGGACCATGCCGCAGCGCGCCTTGAGTACGCTTCGCGCCGTGAACTCCTGATGGAATCCCTCGCGCGGACAACCGAGCCGGCGGCTAGCGATCGGGCGCAAGGTGAACAGCTCCGGGCTCTTTGCGGCCTTCGCGACTCGTCGGCTGCGCTGGCAAACGTCTATTCCAGGCTGTGGCGGCGTGACAATCGCCCGGCGTGTCTGGAGGCTGTCCTCGCTCGGCTGCATGGCCAGAAGCAGGGCCTCGACTCTCTGATCACACTCTTCGACGGAAGTCGAGCCGAGAGGGGAAGGGGTTCTCCTGCGCAGCAAACTCCGAAGCCCGGTACGAGATTGGTAGGCGAGGATGTCCGGTAGCGACGCGCCGAGCTCCAGGCTCTCAAGGGGGCGCGCAGTCGCGGCACTCGCCATAGTCCTCATCGGCGCGATTGCGATTCACGCGCGCTCACTCGCTAACGGCTTCTTTGCCGACGACTACCTGTTCCTTGAGCAGGTACGAGGCCGCTCGTTCCTGACAGCATTGTCCTCGCCGGACCCGCTCGGAAACTTCATTCGCCCGCTGGGGCGCCAGGCGTGGTTCTGGCTCGTCTCTCGTCTTGGAAACGAAACCCCACTCCCGTTCCATCTTGCCAACCTCTGCCTGTTCCTCGCATCCGTTGCACTGCTGTACCGGCTCGTACGTCGGTTGGGGGGCGACGCTACAACCGCGCTCGCCACGACCGCATTCCTTGCGTTCCACTACGCGGCGGACGTACCGGTCCACTGGTCGGCGGGAGCCCAGGATCTGCTGGCCCTGTTGCTCGCCATGACTGCGATCCATGCACACGTCGTTGGCAAGCGCGGGTTGTCGGCGATAGCCATCCTCGCTGCGCTTCTTGCGAAGGAATCGGTCGCGCTCGCCTGTCTCGCGGCGATCGCTGCTACTCGAGACCCGAACGAGCCTTGGGCCAAGTCCATCGGAAGGGCAGGCTTCATGCTCGCCGCGACGGGGGCGTGGGCGATCTGGTGGCTTGCGACAGCGGCCGCGAATCACCTGCACAGTCCACTGCGCTCTGCCGGACTGGTAGGCCTTCCTCCGGCTGTCATTCACTTCGCCCAAAGTGCCCTGGGGCTCGAGTTTCGTGAGGCCGGTTCGCCGTTCGGCCATTGGAGTCTGGCCGCCCTATGGCCCGGCGTGGTCGCAGCGGCAGCCTTGTGGCTTTCCAAGTCTGGAACCACGTCGATCCCAGAAGTGGACACACAGGGCAGCGCTCGTGATCGACTGACCAGAACCGGGATTGTTTGGTGCGTGGCGGGCGTCCTCCCGACGGTCCCGGTGGCCGGCATCTGGAGCGCGTACTTCTACGTGTTCGCCATGGCAGGCGCCGCCATCCTCGTGGGTGCGAGCACTTCAGGGCTCACGAAGTGGACTCGGCTCACGGTGATTGGAATCCTAGTCTGTCTGTCCGCCAATGCGCGACGGCTGGATGAATTCTCGGCAGGGCAGGGTGCTTGGGCCTGGCAGTCCCACGTCAACGGGCACTATCTCGACAGGGCCGTGTCCACTATCGAAGGCTATCTGGGGGACATGAAACGCTCGCGTCCATCGCTGCCGAAGCGAAGCGTGGTGTTCTTCGCAGATGTCCCGGTCTCCCTCGGCTGGCAAACGGCCGACGGTCCGCTGATCCGCTGGGCCTATCGGGACACCACGCTCCGGTCCTACTTCCTGACGCAGTTCTCTGAGGAACGGGTCGCTCTTCGCCCGCTCTACTTCTTCGCCGTCGAACAGGGGCGCCTCGTGGACAAGTCGGAATCGGGTGACGTTCTTCCATCGCTTGCCTACAGCATGTTGGTCGCCGACAAGCCCGCCTCGGCCATCGCCGCCCTGAACGTCCTGCTGAGTCAGCCGGCGAGAAGCAGCGAGTTGCTGTACTGGAGAGCTCTCGCGCGTTGGGACACCGGGGACACCGCGGGCGCCACCCAAGGCCTGCTTGCAGCGGGTGTGCGACCCATTCGGGAGTTGTCGAGCGGGGCAAAGGCGGCCACCCAATCGCTGCCCACGGATACCCTGACCAGATACAACGCGCTCATGCGACTGCGTGATGAAGCAGGACTGGATCCATGGGTCCATGCCCGGCTCGCAAGTCTCTGTCTTGCGACGGCGGACAGACAACAGCAAGGAGCTATCGAAGCCTACGCATTCCGGGTTCTGTCGCCAGACGACCCCGACGCCTGGCGAAAGTGGGCCTCGGCACAACTGGCTGCCAGGCAGTACGAGGGAGCACTGCACTCCTTGGAGAAGTACCTGGCCCTCGCCGGCAAGGCAGGCAAAGCCGACGCCGAGGTGGAGGGCGTGATTCAATCTTTGCGGCGCGTAGTCCATGGCGACGTTGCACACGCCGGGCTCCGAACTCCAGCTTCAGATCTCGCACGCTAACGCGACAGCAACTCTAGTGCAGCACGATGAGCGCGCCCCGTGCGGGGGTAGACCCTTCCGAGGTCCGAGCTCGAATCCAGTAAAGCCCCGGGGAAACACGGCGGCCGGACTCGTCACGAAGGTCCCACGCGACCTCTTGTCGCTCGCCGTTCATGTGCGACCTCGCGGCCAGGTTGCGAACCGCTCGTCCCTCAACATCGCAGATGATCAGGTTCATCGCAAGATGCACACCGGTCACAACGATCGTGGTCGCTTCGCGGGCTGGATTTGGCGAGGCGAGCATCGCCACCGCACCGGCTGCTGGTCGCCCGCCGACCGAAACGGTGGTGCCCAGCTCCCCGCCGTGTCCTATGCGCTGTGCAAACACACTGGCGAACACCTGCATTGTGCTTGGACGGAAGTCTTGCCAGGCCATTACGGCCCCGCCGTATGCGTCGGGAGCGACTGCAAGTTGTTGCTGATTCCCTCCGGCTGTGCACACGGCGCGGCCGTCTGGATCCCAAAGAGCGACGCCGCCGGCGGTCACTCGCTGGGCATAGATGTCGACGTCTGTTCCGTTGCGTTTGTCGTGCCAGCAGGTGATCACTCCGCCCGAGCCATCGGAGATTGAGTGCGGCTCTGATTGGTCAAGCGCCGCGGTGCTAATCGGGAGACCATCGACGGGCCACCCTCCGGCCAAGACACCCGAGCTCACAATGTGCTGTGCGTAGACATCAGGCTTAGTCGCCAACGTTCTATTGTCTGTCCACACCACAATGGCTCCGCCCGTGTCGTCGGGCGCTATTTCTGGATTGATCTCGGCCGAATTGATGGACGTCAGCCGCACGCCGTTCGCTACCCACCTCACGTCCCTACTACCATCACTAAGAAGGTGTTGGGCGTAGATGTCCGCGCCGCGGTCGTCCGCCCAGGCGAAGATCGCTCCGCCACCGCCATCCTTCGTGAGGACGGGCCTGACCTGGTTGCCCGCCGTGTCGCAGACGACGTTCCCGTTCGCGGCCCAGCCCATTGCCAAGAGTGTATCCCCTGCGATGACGCGAGAGGCATAGATGTGGATTTCGCCGGACACCTCGCTTTGCCAAACCACGATTGCTCCCCCTGCGTCATCCGATACAACCGAAGGTTGGCGTTGATCTCCGGCCTGATTGGTCAATCGAAGGCCATTTGCCGGCCAGTGGGGTGCCAGGCCCCCCGTGCGCGTCAAGTGCTGCATGTACACGTCGTAGCCGTTGCTCGGGAGTCGAGGATCTTCCCAGACGACATAGCAACCGCCCAGACCGTCCGGCGCCATTGCGCCATACGTCTGCGTGGCGAATGCTTGGTCGCCCGAGGCGAGACATACCGGCACGCCAACGTCGCCCCACAGGGGTCTCCCAAGGCCATCGACTGCCTGGGCGTAGATGTCGACTGAGGACCCGTTACGAGAGTGCTGGAACCCAATAATCGCTCCACCCGATCCATCCGGCGCGCCTCGAGGGTTCGAAGTGGAATAGGAGGTGAAGGTGTCGGTAAAGACCAGGGTGTCGCCGCAGGCAAGACTTGGCGGGAATGTCGATCCATCAGGGGTCAGATACTGGCAGACGGGGATGTTCGCTGTGATGAATGCAACGAATGCCCCGCCAACTCCCGTGGAAACCACAACTGGCGCTGATTGACGCGGTGGGTCTGAGCAGAGCCTGATCCCATCGGCGACCCATGCAGTCGCCTGCCCGAAGAGCAGCAGGGTGGCGATCGCGCTGGCAAGGTATCCAAGATGGCGTGCGCGCATGGTGTTCCTCCTCCTGTCGCGGTGGTGCGCCGGACCTACTGAGCAGTGTGGCCGGCATGCGACCTTCGAATGCGAGCACCGAGAGGCATACAAGCTTGCGATCCATCCGCTACCTGACCAAGGAGAATACTTTCGCCCTTAGTTGCGAAGACGTTATGGGTCTGGTCGCTCACGAGCTGCTGGCCTGGCGCTCGATTAGGAAGGTCAGTTACGGCCCTCCAAGCATCCCGTGGGTTCCGAGAGTTCGCCCTCACCCACCCGCCCTGAGGGGCCGATAACGGGGGTACGAGGGACCCCAGCTTCGAATCGCAACCCCCAAGGGCCAGGGAGTGGCATGCGCACGCGTACCGAGATCCGTTGGAAGCATCTGCAGCGAGCGGGGTGGTTGCTGTGGGCGGCGGCGTTCGCGTTGCTGCTCACGCTCGCGATCGTCGTGCCCGCGCTCTATGCGCGCGTCGCCGGGCTCGAGGGCACGGCCGGGGTCATCGCCGGGATCGACAACCCGATCTTCTTCACCGTCGCCTTCGCCGGCCTGGTGGTGCTGTTCTGCCTGTACACGATCCTCCAGCAGCGCGAGCTGCACCGCGCGGTGCAGGCCCTGTCGCGTGAGGAAGACGACCGCGCCGACGCCAGCGTGCGGCTCTCCGAGTTGACGGCGCTGTTCCAGGTCAGCACCACGCTCCAGCTCCAGCTCCGGAGCGACGTCATCCTCGAGATCATCGTCCGCCGCGTGGTGAGCACGCTCAAAGCCCAGCAGGCGAGCATCATGATCCTGGAGCCCGAGACCGGCGAGCTGGTGACGCGCGCCTCGTACGGGCTCGAGTCGGAGTTCTCGCGCGGCGCGCGCAAGAAGATCGGCGAGGGCATCGCCGGCTGGGTGGCGCTGCGCCGCGAAGCGCTGTCGCTCGGCGAGCGCGCCCCGAGCCAGGAGCTCGGCCGGCACTACAAGGAGAACCGCCGCATCACCTCGGCGCTCTCGCTCCCGCTCTCGATCGGCGAGCGCGTCATCGGCGTGCTGAACGTGAACCGCATCAACCACACCGAGCCGTTCGGCGAGCATCACCTCGAGGTGCTGCGCGTGTTCGCCGAGCACATCGCCGCGGTCATCGACCGTGCCGAGATGGTGGAGCGCCTCGGGCGCCGCACGCGTGAGCTGGAGGCGGACAACGAGAAGCTCTCGGACCTGAACCGCATGAAGGACGTGTTCCTGGGCACCGCGAGCCACGAGTTGAAGACGCCGCTCACCAGCGTCATCGCCTACGCGGAGCTCCTCGACGACCACGAGGGCAAGCTCTCGAAGGATCAGGCGCGCGAGTTCGTGGGCCGGCTGCGCGCCGAGGCGCAGCGGCTGCTGTCGCTGATCGAGGACATCCTCGACCTCTCGCGCCTCGAGAGCGGCAAGCTGGCGATGAAGCCGCGCAACCTCGACCTCGCCGAGGTCATGTATGCGGCGGTGGAGACGACGAAACCGCTGGCGCAGAAGTTCGGCGTCACCATCGACTATCAGCCCGCCATCGGCCTGCCGCATCTCTCGGTCGACGAGGTGAAGATCCGCCAGGTGCTGGTGAACCTGCTGGTGAACGCGATCAAGTTCAGCCCGCGCGGCGCGCCCGTACGCCTGCGCGCGCAGCAGGACGGCGCCTGCGTGCGCGTCGAGGTCAACGACCAGGGTCCCGGGATCGAGCCCGACACCGCCACGCACATCTTCGAGCTGTTCGGGCAGGTCGTGCCCGAGGACGGCGAGTCGCGCGGCGGCCTGGGGATCGGGCTCCATCTCGTGAAGCGCATCACCGAGCTGCACGGCGGCCACGTGGGCGTGAACAGCCGGCCCGGCGAGGGGTCCACGTTCTGGATCCGCCTGCCCGTCGCGCCCGAGGTGCACGCGGCCCACAGCGCCGACCCGGGACTGCGCAAGGCCGCCTAGGGCACCCTCCGGGTCGCTCTCGCACCCGCCCCGGGGCCCGTGCATACTGCGCGGCTTCGAGCCAGGTCCCGGAGCCGAGAGTGCGCGATCCCGTTTCCCCATCACACCCGCCGGATTCGTCCGTAGCGGGGACAGAGAGTCTCCCGCCGGGCCCGGCCGGGGGGCTTCGAGCCGGCACCCCGGCGCCCGATCGCGTGTGGCTCGAGCGCGTGCGGGTCCGGGAGCCGGAGGCGCTGGGCCAGTTCTACGACCGCTACCTGGACTTGGTGTTCGGTCTCGCCTGGCGGCTGCTCGGCGACCGCACGCTGGCCGAGGATGCGGCCTCGGAGGTGTTCCTCAAGGTGCATCGCGCCGCCGACCGTCTGGATCCCGCGCGGGATCCCGCGCCGTGGCTCGCCACGATCACCACCAACGTCTGCCGCGACGTGTGGCGGTCGGGCCAGTACCGCATGAGCCGACGCGCCGCCGACGTGCACGATCCGGCGGCCGCTGCATCGCTGTCCTCCGGCCGCAACGATCCCGAGGCGGACACACTCTCGAGCGAGCGCGAGCGGCTGGTGCAGGAGGCGCTCCTGTCGCTGCCCGAGCCGCTGCGCGCGAGCATCGTGCTGCACGACTACCAGGGGCTCGATCATCGCGAGGTGGCCGAGGTGCTGCACATCGCGCACGACGCGGCGCGCAAGCGCTACTCGCGCGCGCTCGCCGCACTCGAGGTGCGCTTGAGGGGGCGGCTGTGAGCGAGCGCTTGCGCGAACCCACCGCGGCGGAAAAGGCCGCCCAGGACGCGGTGCGCGCGCTGGGCCAGCCGCGCGCCGACGCCGCGTTCCGCACCCGGCTGCGGCACGAGTTCACGACCGGCCGCTTCGGCCGGCGCGTCCCGGCAGACAGGCCGCGGCCATGGTGGGCGCTCAAGCGCGTCTTGGTGCCGGTCGCGGCCGCCGCGCTCGTGGTCGCGGGCGTGGCGTCGAACCGCGGGCCAGACTGGCGGCTGGTCTCGGTCGCGGGCGAGGGCCGCATCGTCGTGGACGGGGCCACGTTCTCGGTGGGCGACGCCGCGCTCGCCGCGCGACTGCGACACGGCGGCCACGTGAAGGTCGAGGGCGCGGTGACGTTGGACCTCGCCGCGCCAAGGATCGCCGCCGTGACGCTGGCGCCCGATGCCGAGATCCAGCTCTCGAGCACACCCGGTCGCTGGTGGGCGCGCGGCATGCGCGCCGAGGTGGCGAGCGGCGACGCCTACTTCACCACCGGCCGTGGCTTCCATGGTGCGCACCTGGACGTGAGCACGCCCGAGGTGAGCGTGCGCGCGGTGGGCACCTCGTTCGCGGTGCTGCGCGATCCGGCGGGTGCGACGTGCGTGTGCGTGATGGAAGGGCGCGTGCGCGTGGGCGAGGTGGGTGCAGCGCCCACGAGCGCGGTCGAGGTGCCGGCCGGTATGCGCCGCATCGTGCAGCCCGGCTACGGCGCCGAGACGAAGCCGATCCTCGATGAGTCCGTACACCGGCTCCACCGCCAGCGCGATCTCACGGGGGCGATGCTCGTACGTTGAGCCCCGCGGGGTGGCTAGGCCGCTGACCGCCTCGAGCGCGCCTGCGGCCACTCCGAGCGCGGCAGCGCGCGGGTGACGAAGTGCTGCGCCGGGAGCGGCTCCGCCTTGCGCTGCCCGGGCAGGATGGGCACGCCGCGCATGTCCGCGACGCGCTCGATCCACGGCCGCTCGGGATCGTTCACGTCGGGGCCGGTGGCGCGCGCGATCGAGCCATCGTCCAGCTCCACGAACTGTCCGGGCGGGTAGACGCCGAGCACACGCACGAGCGCGACCATGAGCGCGGGATGCCAGCGCTCCTGCCAGGTCCCGATCACGCGCACGAGCGCGCTGTTCGGCGACAGCTTGGGCTCGAGCGCGTCACCGCGCGCGAGCAGCGTCGTGTAGGCGTCGCACATGGACACGATCTGTGTCTGCAGAGAGACCTCGAGGCCTTCGGCTTCGCCGCTGGCCGGAATGTGGTGCTCGAGCGTCGCCCGAAGCGCGCCCAGCGACGTGCGATTGAGCGTCGTCGACCACGCCACGCGACGCAGGCCCTCGCGCGTGTGCGGCGCGGGCTCGCGGTGCTCCTCGACCATCTCCGGCCCGCCGGCCTCGCCCCAGCCGTGCCCGGCGTCGTGGAGCAGGGCTGCCACCGCGAGGTGGGCGAGCTCGTGGCGCGTGAGCCCGAGCCGCGCGCCCACGTACAGCGACAGCAACGTCGTGTGCGCGGCATGGCTCCACGCGCTCTCGCGCGGCGTCACCTCGGCGAGCACCGGAACCAGGCGCTCGCCCGCGAGCACGGCGTCGATCAGCTCGCGCAGCATGCGCTTCACGTGCCTGAGCTCGATGCCCTGGTCCATGGCGTCGCCTTCGAGCAGCGCGCGCGCACCGGCGAGCAGCGCACGCCACGCCGGCGGAAGGTTCGCGGCCGCCTCGGCGGAGGACTCGGGAAGCGAGCCCGCGCCCAGCGGCTCGGCGGCGACGCGCAGCGGCAGCGCGCGCGCATGCACGAGCCCCGCGTCGTCGCACGCCGCCACCAGCTCGAGGCCCTTCCAGCGCTCGCCGGGCAGGAAGTAGCTCATGAACGTCTCCAGCTCGCCCAGCGACAGGCCGCGCGTGAACTCGATGCCCTCGAGCGTGCGCGCGGCGAACTCGTGCGCCAGGCTCTCCAGCGCCTTCTGCATGTTGGCGCGATCCGGCAGCTGCTCGCCGTTCATGCACAGCTCGCCGTCGGGCGCATCGAACCGCACCGCGCCCTCCTTCTCGAGCGCGGTCGAGAGCAGCGTCAGGTAGCTCTCGAGCTGGGACGTGTAGGTGACGTGGCCCACGGAGTAGGCGCGGGCGCTCTTCACCAGCTGCCAGAACCGCGACGCGAGCTGGAGCGCGATCTCGAGGCGCGGATCGTCGTCGGGATGCAGGATCGGGCTCGGACCGGTCATGTCCTGCCCCACTGCGAGAGCGCCTCATCGCACGCCTCGCGCACGGCCTCGCTGCGGTGGTGGAGCCCCTGCTCGAGCACCTCGCGTGCCGGGGGTGTCGCCAGCCGAACGATGGCCCGTGCCGCGGCGGTGCGCTCGGCGGAGCGCTTCGCGAACCAGCCACCGCGGAGCAGCAGCTCCTCGAGCGCGGGCAGCGCCTGGTCGCTCGCCACGTCGGCGAGCGACGACAGGAGCGCCACGCGGTGCTCCTCGGGGCGCGACTCGAACTCGGGGCTCCGCACGCGGGTGAGGATCGCCTCGGTGACGCGCGCGTCCGGCTCGCGTGCGAGCATCGCCAGCGAGGCGGTGAGGATGCGGCCATCGCCGGTGTCGAGCTGCGTCAACAGCACCGAGCGGCGCAGGTGGTGCGGGACCTGGCCCAGCGCGTGGATCGCGGCGCGGCGAACACGCGCGTCGATGTGGCGGGCGGCCACGGCGAGGTAGGGCACCACCTCGCCGCCGCCGATCTGCCCGAGGACGAACACGATGTTCCGCACCACGTGCCAGCGCGGATCGGTGAGCCAGGTACCGAGCGGCGAGGGATCGTCGGCGAACGCGTAGGTGAGCGCCGTGGTGGCGCCGGCGCGCACGCGCGAGCGGCCGGAGTCGGCGAGCACCGACATCAGGAGAGAGAGCGCGGGAGCGCCCACGCGCACCACGAACGCGAACAGCCGCGCCTGCTCGCGCACGTCGGCCTCGTCCAGCCGCTCGGTGATCGCGTGCGCGTCGAGCGAGCCGAGCGCGGCCGTCAGCGATTCGGCGCTGAGGCGGCCCGAGGGGTCGAGGCGCTTGAGCAGCTCGTGCGCGCCGCGAGCCTCCTCCCACTCCGAGCGCTGCACCGCGGTCGCGGTCCAGGTCACCACCGATGCCGCGAGCGCTTCGAGCATCTCCGGACGTGCGTCATCCCGCAGTGCTGCCAGGACCAGCGCTTCAGCCGCAGCGGCGAACGGCTCCGAGCGCTCGCGCGCCCAGGCCTCGCGGAACGCCGGGCCGGCTTGGGCCTCGTTCTGTCGCAGCGACGCCCACAGCCGCTTCGCGTCCATCGCCGGTGCCTGCACGACCGGCCAGTCGTCGACGAGCGGCGCCGAGCCCACCGGCGCCGGGCCGCCCGCCGAGCCCGGGCGCCCCGTGAGCGGGTTCAGGCGCACGACGTTCGCCTCCTCGGTCACGGTGCCGACGTGGGCGAAGGCGCTCTCCCAGAGCATCGTCACCAGGTCCTCGTCGGTGGCGTCACCGGGTGCGGCGAGCAGCAGCACGTCGAGGAACGTCGCGGCTTCGGCCTCGGTCAGCCCCTTCTCGAGCTTCAGCGCGCGCAGGCCGTCGCGATGCAGGATCCACGACAGCTCGCGCTCCAGCCCGCGCTCGCCGGTGGGCGCGTTCGAATGGTCGGCGGCGAACACCGTGTCGTCGCCCATGACGATCGAGCGCGGTGTCACGTCCAGGTGCAGCGGGCCGTGCCGTTGCACGTTCAGCACCAGGTCGGCCACGAGCCGGCGCTGGAGGGCACGCGTCTCCGTGTTCTCGACGCCCAGCCGCCGCGCCATGGCGAGCAGGCGCGCCGCATCGGCGAGCCAGGACGAGACGTCGGCGGCGGCCGGCGAGCGCTCGCGCTCGGGCTCGCGCCAGCGAAGGCTGCGCGAGGGCGGCGTGGTGTGGGGGTCGGGCTCGGCGGCGGACACCGGGGCTCTCCAGGGTGGGCGGCTATGTTCCTCCGGGTCATCGGCCGTCCGGTGCGGCGTGTTGAGCCCCTCGGCGATGAATTCTAATGTGGGGACACGGTCGCGCGCTTGACCCTGGCGCGCGCGCTCGCCTAACCTGCGTTGTTCTAACCGTCACACCCTCAGGACCTTCCCGAAGGACACGTCCCGTCCATGAAGCGCACGTACCAGCCCAACAACCGGCACAAGAAGAAGACGCACGGGTTTCGTTCCCGCATGAAGACGAAGGGCGGCCGCAAAGTGTTGTCGGCGCGGCGCAGGCAGGGCCGCAAGCGCCTCACCGTTTCGTCCGGCCGCTGATCACGCCCGCCGCGAACACCCATCCCGGCCTCGCGGCCGGGAGCGGATGGCCCGAGCCCCTCGGGTTCCCGGCGCCTCGAATGTCCCCACCGCCTTCCGAGCGGCTCTCACGGGCCCACCGACTCACCCGCGGACGCGATTACACGCGCGTGCGCGGCGAGGGGCAGGTCTATCGCGGGCGCTTCTGCCTGCTGCTGGCGCTGGCCGCGGCCGGCGAGACGAGCCGCGTCGGCTTCATCGCCAGCAAGCGCGGCGTCGGGGGTGCGGTGCAGCGGAACCGCGCGCGGCGGCGGCTCAAGGAGATCGTGCGGCGCCGCTGGACGCGGGTGCCGCCGGAGGGGTTCCTGTTCGTGTTCATCGCTTCGCGCCGCACGCTGGATGCGCCGCACCAGGCGCTCGCAACCGAGGTGGAGACGCTGCTCGCGCACGCCGGCGCGCTCGCGCCGATCCCTGTCTGACATGCGCCAACTGCTGATCTTCGCCATCCGCGCCTACCAGGGGCTCGCGCCCGCGCACGTGCGCGGCGCCTGCCGGCACGTGCCGTCGTGCTCCGAGTACGCGCGCGAGGCGATCGAGCGCCACGGATCGTGGCGCGGCGGCTGGATGGCGCTCGCCCGGCTCGCCCGCTGCCACCCGTTCGGCACCGCGGGCGTCGACCCGGTTCCCCCCGTTCCGAAAGCCTGATCATGGACCGACGCACCACCATCGCCCTCGCGCTCTGCCTGCTGATCTTCGCGCTGTTCACGGTGCTGCAGACGAGATACGCGCCGAAGCCGAAGCCGCAGCCACCGCTGGCCGGCGCTCCCGGCACGGCCGGAACGCCCGGTGCCACGACGCCCTTGCAGCCGGCGACCGGCACCACGCCCGCTCCGACCGGCACCACCGCGACCGCCGCGCCCACCCTCGCTCCCGCCACGACGTCGTCGCTGCCCGAGCAGTTGGTCGTGCTCGAGACGCCGCTCTATCGCGCGACGTTCAGCAACATCGGCGCGCGGCTCCGGTCGTTCGAGCTCAAGCGCTATGCGGCCGCATGGGGTGAGTCGCGCTTCGCAGAGCATCCGGGCAAGCGCCCCAAGCGCGGCCACGAAGTGGCGGCCGGCGATCGCGTGGAGTTGGCGGGCAGCCCATCGTTCGCGTTCGACCTCGGTGCGGGCCCGGCGCTCCGCTCGCTCGGCGCCGCAGCGTTCGCGGTCGCCGAGAGCACCGACGCCGCGGGAACGACGGTCGCGGTGACGTTCAGCGCGCGCGATTCGGCGGGCATGGAGGTGCGCGAGACCTGGCGCACGCGGCCCGATGCCTACCTGCTGGACCTGGACGTCGCGGTCGCGGGTGCGTCCAGCTCCATCCAGGAGTGGTCGCTCACCACGCGCTCGTGGCCGCTCCTCTCCGAGGCGAATCCCGACCAGGAGATGCGCGTCGTGCGCTCGATCGGGCTCCTCGGCAAGGACCTCCACCGTGACGGCGCGCAGGGCCTGATCGGCAAGGAGGAGAAGCGCCGCGACGGCGCCGCGATGTGGGCGGGCGTGCAGTCGCACTACTTCCTCGGGCTCGTGGCGCCGGTGGGCGTGCAGGGCCGCGCCACCATCTCCAGCGGCGGCGCGCACCAGCTCACGCCCGACGAGCTGCTGCGGCTCCCCAAGGGCGTCAAGAACCCGCAGCCGATCGCCGAGGGCACGCTGGTGACGAGCGTGCCGTCCTCGGGAACGCAGCGCTTCGCCGTCTACTTCGGACCCGCCGACTACTTCTCGATCGCCAAGCTCTCGGGCGCGGGCCGGCCCGGCAGCCTCCAGTTGGAGCGCGCGGTCGACCTGGGCGCCTCGTGGCTCCTGCCGTTCAGCTACCCGCTGCTCCAGCTGCTGCGCCTGCTCGAGTCGTGGGTGCGGAACTGGGGCGTGGCGATCTTCCTGCTCGCGACCCTGGTGCGGCTCGTGCTCCACCCGCTCAACATGAGCAGCATGAAGAGCATGCGCGCCATGCAGCGGCTGCAGCCGGAGATGGAACGCCTGCGCGAGAAGTACAAGAACAAGCCGGAGGCGATGAACGCCGCGATCATGGCGCTCTACAAGGAGAACAAGGTGAACCCGGCCGGCGGCTGCCTGCCGATGGTGCTGCAGATGCCGCTGTTCTTCGCCCTCTACGCCGTGCTCTCCAGCGCCATCGACCTCCGCCAGGCGCCGTTCGTGGCCTGGATCCACGACCTCTCGGCGCCCGACCACCTGTTCAGCGTCGCCGGATTCTCGGTGCACCTGCTGCCCATCATCATGGCGGGCACGGGGTTCCTGCAGCAGCGGCTCACCCCCACGCCGTCCCAGCAGCAGTCCACGATGTACTTGATGAACCTGTTCATGCTGTTCGTGTTCTATGGTCTGCCGTCCGGACTCGTGTTCTACTGGACGGTGATGAACCTGTACACCTCGCTCCAGCAGTGGCTGGCGATCCGGGGTGACGATGGGGTCGTCGTCCCCGTCGGCACGGGTTCCGCGCGCGCGAAGACCTGAGCGCGCAGGCTTGACGACCTTCGGCGTGGCGGACGGGCGCCACGGCGAAGTAGAGTTCCCCGTCGATCCGACACGGCTTCGCGGAATGTCACGGCCGACGCGGATACGCGGCGCGACACTCGACCGGAGTGCGCGCGCGAGGACGCGAGCCAGTTCCGCGCGCTGGCGGCGATGCGCTCGGACACTCGAGCGGCATCGCGCGGCGCGCGACGTGCCACGCGGGGCTTTCACTCCCACACGATCCGGGACGCCGCGACCGACGCGCACACTCACCGCTCACGAGCGGGGGATCGGTGCGCGACGCACGCGCGTCCGGCAAAGGCAATGCGATGGCTGGTTCGGTTTATGAAGGCAAGTCGTTCGATGACGCAGTGAAGAAGGGACTCGAGGCACTGAGGCTGACCCGCGCCGAGGCAGTGATCACGACGATCGAAGAGGGCAAGGGCGGATTCCTGGGGATCGGGGCGCGGCCGTTCCGCGTCAGCGTCGCGCGGCGACCCGGCGGCGCGATCCGCGAACCTATCGAGCGCGCGGGTGAGGATCGCCGCCCCCGTCGGGGCGGACGCGAGGAGCGCCCGAGCACGCGCGGTGGCCGGACCCGTGCCGGTGGTGAGCGCACGCGCGAGGCGCACGCCGGCGGTCGTTCGGGCGGCGAGGAGCGTGGTGCGGGCGCGCGCGCCCGCGGCGGCCGGGATCGTGGAGCGGCGACCGGCGGCGGGCATGGCCGGCGAGGAGCCGAAGACCCCGCGGCCGAGCCACGCCCGGCACGGGAACCGCGCGGCCGGGCCGGTCGCCCCGAGGCGCAGGCCCATGGCGAAGAGCGCAGCGCGCGTCCAGAACGATCGGCGGAACGATCGGAACGTCCGGAACGCTCGGAACGTCCGGAACGCTCGGAACGCTCGGAACGCTCGGAACGTCCGGAACGCCCGCAGCGCGGTGGCGATCGGCCGGCACGCGGGCGCCGTGAAGAGCCCGCGCGCGAGGCGCGGACAGCTCACGAGGCCCACGAGGCCCCCGCGCCCCAGGCGGCCGAGCCGCGCCTGGCGGCGCCAGCACCAGCCGCAGGAGCGGGCGCCGAGGGTGAGGGCGCGAGCCGCAAGCGCCGGCGTCGCGGCCGTCGCGGCGGTCGCGGCCGTCGCCGGAGCCCGACGGGTGCACCGGAAGGGGCCGCGATCCTGCCGGGTGCGCCGGTCCTGAACGGTGACGACGCCCCGGACTTCGAGAGCACGAGCGACGCCCACGACCGCCCCGGGCTCATGGAATCGTTCTCGCCAGAGCACGAGTCGGGGTTCGAGGAGTCGCCCCTGATGCCCTCGCACGTACCACCGCCACCGCTCTCCGATGCGGGCGCCCCGGCGTGGGCGAGCGCGGGCACGCCGCCCCGGATCGAACCCGAGGTCGAGCCGATCCACGCGCCGCGCGCTACCATGGCCTCGGACCGGCCTGCGGCCGGTGCCCGCCCGTCGCGCGATCGTGGTGAGCGACACCGCGAGCGTCACGACAGCGGACCGGAGATGACCGTGGACGAACTCTCGAGCACCAGCCGCCGTCTCACCGAGGAGCTGCTCCGAGCCATGGGCTTCGAGCCCAAGGTGAGCGTGCGCGCCGAGGGCAATCGCGTGGACGTGACCATCGAGGTCGACCGCGACGACGACCTGCTGAACGGCCGTCAAGGCGACACGCGCCAGGCGCTCCAGCACCTGCTCAATCGCTTCCTCAACAAGGGCGACGGCTCGCGCTACCACCTGCAGCTCGAGATCAACGACCACTGGCAACACCGCGAGATCGAGTTGGAGCAGCTGGCGCGCCGGCTCGCCGACGAGGCCGCCGCAGGCCAGCTCGAGGTGGTGAGCGATCAGCTGAACTCGCAGGAGCGCCGCATCGTGCACATGACGCTCCGCGAGGATGCGCGCGTGAAGACCTACTCGCTCGGGATCGGCACGGTGAAACGCGTCGCCGTGGCCCCGGCCAGCTTCCCCGATAGATCCGAGGACGATTCAGCGAGCTGAACCCGGAGATCTCGTTCCACCGGCGCCCGGCTCGGCTCGACCCGAGCCGGGCGCCGTCTTTCGTTCGGGGGTGCATGACGTGCAGCCGCTCGTCGACACCATCGCCGCACTCGCCACCGCGCCCGGCACCGCCGGGCTCGCCGTGCTGCGCGTGAGCGGCGAGCAGGCACTGGCGGTGAGCGATCGCGTGTTCCGCGGCAGCGCGCCGCTCGCGCGCGCGGCGGGGCACACGCTCCACCATGGCTGGGCGGTGGACCCGGCACCGCGAGACGAGGCCAGCGGCGAGCGGCGGCTGGACGAGGTGGTGGCCGGGGTGTTCCGGGGGCCGCGCTCGTTCACGGGCGAGGACACGGTGGAGTGGTCGTGCCACGGCGGTGCGGTGCCGGCGCGACGCGTGCTGGACGCGCTCATCGCCGCCGGCGCGCGCCTCGCCGCGCCGGGCGAGTTCTCGCTGCGCGCGTTTCTTCACGGCCGCATGGACCTCGCGCAGGCGGAAGCGGTGGCCGACCTGGTGCACGCCGAGACCGAGAGCGCGGGTGACCTGGCGCTGGCGCAGCTCTCGGGCGGTCTCTCGCGCCGGGTGAAGGCGCTCGAAGAGCGCCTGCTCACCTGCGTCGCCGAGGTCGAGGCCCGCGTCGACTTCGCCGAGGACGTGGGCGGCATCGAGATCCCCGAGCACGTGCGGGAGGAGATCGCAGGCGTGCTCGGCGAGCTGGACGCGCTGCTCGAGAGCGCGCCGTGGGGGCGCGCCGTGCGCGAGGGCGTGCGCATCCCCATCGTCGGCCGCCCGAACGCCGGAAAGTCGTCGCTCTTCAACGCGCTCCTCGGCGAGGAGCGCGCGATCGTCGCCGCCGAGCCGGGGACGACGCGCGATCGCGTGAGCGAGCGGCTCGTGATCTCGGGCATCCCCATCACGCTCTCCGACACCGCGGGCGTTCGCGACGCGCGCGACCCGGTCGAGGCCATGGGCGTCGAACGCTCGCTCGCGGCGCTCGAGGGCGCGGCGCTGGTCCTGTGGGTCGTGGATGGCTCGCAGCCGTTCGATCCGTCCGGCGATCCGTTGCCCGCGCAGCTGAAGGGCCGGAACATCGTGATCGCGGTGACGAAGGCGGATCTCGGCGTCGTGGTCGACGCTCTGGAGCCGTGGCGTGCGGCGGAGCCCGCGGAGTTTTTTGGCGTGCACGTGTCCGCGGCGACCGGCGAGGGGATGATCGAGCTCGAGGCCGCGATCTCGGTCCAGCTCGGTGCGGACACGCCGGGCGGGATCGCGAGCGCGGTGGCGAACCCGCGTCACACCGACGCCCTCGCCCGCGCGCGCGGGGCGCTCTCCCGCGCGCGCGACCTCTCGGAGGTGAACGGCGCCGCCCCGCCCGGCGAGATCGTGGCGCTCGAGCTGCGCGAGGCGCTCGCCGCGATCGGCGAGGTGACCGGACGCCAGGCGAGCGAGGAGCTGCTGGAGCGCATCTTCTCGCGCTTCTGCATCGGCAAATGAGCATTCGTCCCGAGGAATCCGCGGCGCACTTCGCGCCCTCGCCCGGTGCGCCCGCCTCGGCGCTGCCCGCGCGCGCACGCGGCGCGGCCGTGCGCGCGGGCAGCTTCGACGTCGTCGTGGTGGGCGCGGGCCATGCCGGCTGTGAAGCCGCGCACGCGTGCGCGCGCATGGGGCTTTCCACGGCACTCCTGACCGCGCAGGTGAGCGACACCGCGAAGATGTCGTGCAACCCCGCCGTGGGCGGGATCGCCAAGGGCCACATGGTGCGCGAGCTGGATGCGTTGGGCGGCGTCATGGGCATCGTCACCGACCGCGCCGGGATCCAGTTCAAGATGCTGAACCGCGGCCGCGGCCCAGCGGTGTGGTCGCCGCGCGCGCAGTGCGACAAGGCGCTCTATTCGGCGGAGATGCTGCGACTGCTCGACGGCGTCGCGGGCCTCGAGTTCGTGGAAGGGCTCGCGCGCCGCGTGCGCGTGCGCGCGAGCCAGGTCGCGGGCGTCGAGCTCACCGACGGGCGCTTCCTCGCAGCGCGCGCGGTGGTGATCACGCCGGGCACGTTCCTGAACGGCGTGCTGCACATGGGTGAGCGACGGCTGGCGGGCGGACGGCTCGGCGAGCACGCCGCGCGCGCGCTGAGCGAGTGCTTGGCCGAGCTGGGCTTCGAGCGCGGGCGATTGAAGACCGGCACACCGCCGCGACTGCTTCGTGGCTCGCTCGACCTCGCAGCGCTGGAGGTCGCACCCGGCGACGATCCACCGGAGCCGTTCTCGCACTGGACCGAACGCCTGGAGCTGGAGCAGGTCCACTGCTGGGTCACGCACACGAACGCGCGCACGCACGGCGTGATCCGCGGCGCGCTCCACCGCTCGCCGCTCTACTCGGGGGCGATCACCGGCACCGGCCCGCGCTACTGCCCGTCGCTCGAGGACAAGGTGGTCAAGTTCCCCGAGCGCGAGCAGCACCACATCTTCCTCGAGCCCGAGGGGCGCACGGTGGACGAGATCTACGTGAACGGCGTCTCCACCAGCATGCCCGAGGAAGTGCAGCTCGAGTTCATCCGCACCATCCGCGGCCTCGAGCGCGCGGAGATGCTGCGACCCGGTTACGCGGTGGAATACGACTTCGTGCTCCCGCATCAGTTGGACGCCACGCTCCAGTGCCGGCGCACGCGCGGGCTCTGGCTCGCGGGACAGATCTGCGGCACGTCGGGCTACGAAGAGGCGGCGGCGCAGGGGTTCGTCGCCGGCGTCAACGCCGCGCGCATGCTCCGCGGCGAGACACCGTTCGTGCTGCGTCGCGACCAGGCCTACGTCGGCGTGCTGGTCGACGACTTGGTGACGCGCGAGCACCGCGAGCCCTATCGCATGTTCACTTCGGCCGCCGAGCACCGGTTGCTGTTGCGCGCCGACAACGCCGACGAGCGGCTCGCCGAGACCGGGCACGCGCTCGGGCTCTTGAGCGACGATCAGCTCGAGCGCGTGCGCGAGCGCTGGGCCGCGGTCGAGGACGAGGAGCGCCGGCTCGCGCGCGTGAGCGTGACCGTGCCCGGTGCTGCCGGCGATGCGCGCGCCGTGCGCGCGATCGACTGGCTCGCGCGCCCCGAGGGGAGCTACGCGTCGCTCGCGTCCCTGGGCGTCGAGGCCGCGTTGCCGCGCGGCCTCTGGGCGGCGCTCGAGGTGCGCGCGCGCTATCGCGGCTACATCGAGCGGCAGCAGCGCACGGCCGCCGCGGCGGCGGCGTTGGATGCCGTGTCGTTACCCGACGCGTTGTGGTCATCAGAACTGCACGGTCTCTCGCGCGAGGCGTTGGAGAAGCTCACGCGCTGGCGGCCGGGCACCCTGGGGATGGCGTCGCGCATCGCCGGCGTCTCGCCTGCGGACGTGGCGGTGCTGATGGTGCACGCGCGGCGGTTCGCGGCCCGGAAGGAACCGGCCCCAGCGTCCTGAAGCAGATAGGGCCCGGGTCGAGTATCGTGCGCGACCCATGGCCAGACCGAGAACCCCCCGGCCGCGCGCGCGGCGCAACTCGTCCAAACGCAGCCCCGCGCCTCGCCGCGGCTCCGCGGCCGCGCCTCGCCGCGGCCCCGCGCCCGCGCCTCGCCGCGGCTCCGCGGCCGCGCCTCGCCGCGGCCCCGCGCCCGCGCCTCGCCGCGGCCCCGCGCCCGCGCCTCGCCACGCTCCCTCGGCCGATCCCGAGCGCACCCTGGCCCGCCAGCCCTGGAGCTCGCTCCGGGCATTCCTGCCGGGAGCAGCCGGCGACCAGGACCGGGTGCTCGCGCGGCTTCGTGCGTTCGCCCTCGAGCTCCTCCAATGGAACCGCGGCGTCTCGAACCTGATCTCGCACGCGGACGAGAGCCGGCTCGTGGAGCGCCACATCGCCGAATCGCTTGCGGGTGCCTCGGTGCTGCGCGAGCTCGCTCCCAACCACATCGTGGATCTCGGCTCGGGCGGCGGCTTCCCCGCCCTTCCGCTCGCGATCGCCGGCATCGGCGCACGCTGGACACTGGTCGAGTCGCGCCGGAACAAGACGCTGTTTCTGCGTAGAGCGCTGGAGCGGTTGGAGTTGCAGGATATCAAGGTGATGACGGGCCGACTCGAGGTGCTGGTCGACGACGAGCACGATGCGCTGCGATGCGATGGCTTCACCTCGCGCGCGACCATGAGGGCCGGCCCGACGCTTGCGCTCGCGGCCAGGATCGTTCGCTCCGGCGGGCACGCGGTGTTGTGGAAAGGCAGCGGCCTCGAGCAGGAGCTTGTGGAGAAGTCAGCGGACTGGCGGAGCAGCTGGAGCGCTCCGCGACCACTGCCGATCGGCGCTGGCCCGAACTCAATCGCCGTATTCGAAAGAAGCACATAGCGCTGCTCGATAACGACAGCGCCGGTTCCACGTGGAACATTGCGCTTGTCGCACGCGGGTTCTGTTGTTAGTTTCCCCCGGGCGCTTCGATGGGCACCTCCCTCCTGCCCGTGCCCCCGCGCTCACGACGACATGGACGGTCGCAGAAGCCGCGACCGACGGGACAGCCACCGCACCCCGCCGAGAAGACCTAGGGAATGGGACGCGTCATCTCCATCGCCAGCCAGAAGGGTGGCGTCGGCAAGACCACGACCGCGATCAACCTTGGCGCCTGCATGGCGCAAGAGGGGCGCAAGGTCCTGCTCGTGGACATCGACCCGCAGGGGAACGCCACCAGCGGCGTGGGCGTGAACGGGAACGATCTCAAGCTCGGCACCTATGAGGTGCTTCTCGGCCAGGCCGAGGCGAAGGACGCCATCCAATCCACGGGCGTGCCGTGTCTGGAGGTGCTCCCCACCGGGCAGCGGCTCTCGGGCGCGGAGGTCGAGCTGGTGGGCATGCTGGCGCGCGAGACGAGGCTCAAGACCTGCCTCGCCAAAGTGCGAGATGACTATGATTTCGTCCTGATCGACAGCCCGCCGTCGCTGGGACTCCTCACCATCAACTCACTCACGGCGTCCGACTCGGTGATCATCCCGCTCCAGTGCGAGTACCTGGCGCTCGAGGGGCTCACGCAGCTGATCACCGCGATCCGGCTCGTCCAGGACCACCTGAATCCCGCCCTCCGCATCGAGGGCGTTCTGCTCACCATGTACGATGCGCGCGTGAGCCTCTCCAAGCAGGTCGCGGACGAGGCTCGCAAGTTCTTCTCCGACAGGGTTTACAGGACGGTCATCCCGCGCAACGTGCGCCTCAGCGAGGCGCCTTCGTTCGGGAAACCCATCGTCCTCTACGATCCGCACAGCTCCGGGGCGGAAAGCTACCGCGAGCTGGCGAAGGAGGTCCTGGGCCATGACTAGGAAAGTGCTTGGGCGCGGGCTGGACGCGCTGATCTCTGGCGATACCGCGGCGGTGGCCACCGAAGGCCTGCCGCCTCAGGGCGGCACCATGGAGCTCTCCATCGAGCTCATCTCTCCGAACCCGTTCCAGCCGCGCAAGCGGTTCGACGACACCACGCTGCGCGAGCTCGCGGACTCGATCAAGGCCGCCGGTGTGCTGCAGCCGCTGCTCGTGCGGCGCGTCTCGCCTGGCGACTACCAGCTCGTGGCCGGCGAGCGCCGGCTGCGCGCGGCGCAGATGGTGGGCTTGAAGAAGGTCCCGGTCGTGGTGAAGGACGTCGACGACCGCGCCATGATGGAGATGGCGCTCGTCGAGAACATCCAGCGCGAGGCGCTCGACCCGATCGAGGAAGCCAGGGCCTACCAGACGCTGATCGAGAAGGTCGGCCTCACGCACGAGAAGCTCTCGGAGCGCGTCGGGAAGCAG
>Ga0207670_10000341_pt1 | contig 27756 bp, 20 predicted proteins | sample KBSS23HmetaG_FD_184339 | JGI IMG/M metagenome (GOLD analysis project Ga0207670, IMG submission 184339) | Switchgrass rhizosphere microbial communities from Kellogg Biological Station, Michigan, USA - KBS S2-3H metaG (SPAdes) (version 2) | ecosystem: Host-associated > Plants > Roots >... | reverse complement strand
ACTTCCAAGTGTGAAAGGCGTCACAATACCTGCGATAGACACTGAAGCGGCGCTACGCAAACGTTTGCGAATCAGCTCTACCTGAAACTCCACGCCGATCAGAAACATGTAAAGCACCAGACCGATCTGGGCCACTGCGTAAGTGATCGTGAGCGAAGCCTTAGGGAAGATATGAGCCTGCGCGTCAGGAAACAACAGTCCGAAAAGTGATGGGCCCATCACAACTCCCGCAATCATCTCGCCAACTACTTGCGGCTGCCCGAATCTTCTGGCGATCAACCCAACAACGCGGCAGGTAGCGAGAATGAATGCCAGCTGAAAGAAGAGACGAATGGTAAGTTCAAAGTTCGACATGAGGTACTCCTTTGCCACTCGGCTGTCGCCGTGGAAATTGCGGGCTAGCCATGATGTTATTGATTTGAGTTTGATGACGTTGTTCGTGTAGCGCCATAAAGCGCAGAAGCTCCGGCACGCTGTTCGTTCCCATCAACGGATGCTGGATACTCATCTCACCGTAGTCGAGATCCGGATTCGCGTTGAAGAGGTTTTCTGTCTCCACGAATGAACTCGCGAGTTCTTCGCGTAGGTCTGCCGCGGAGCGACCGCTTCTCGGTATCGCTATGTCAGGGCTCTGCGCTGGAATGAGACGGTTGCGCGTGATGAATTCCCGAAATCCGACCGGCACGAACGTGTTGAGCAACGTGAATGGAACTTCAAGGATGGGTAGCATCGATTTCGGGATGTAGGCGACTGAAACGTTCACATCGGCGAACGTGCGTTTAACGAACGGCTTCTTCCGCGACTTCTTGAGCTCTATAAGTTCGGCGATCTGGTCGCGGTTCACTCTTTCGGCCCGCAGCAAGTGGTCCAACACCTCTCCCGGAGACCATTTGCCCGTCGCGGATGTGAAGTCGAGTTGCTCCTGTGAAAGCTGGTCCGCCAACGCCATCGTGCGCGACCTGGCCGAACGAAACATTTCCAAACTCTCTCGAAACATTTCCTTATCGTCGACTACCGTGAGCCGGTCTCATGGCGAAAGCAATCGCCCTCATCCAACAGGTTCAGCTTCTTTAATTCAGCCGTATAAGTTTGCGTACAACCCGAGCCGGGCCAGTAAACTTCGACTTGTTCTACATGCGTCGCGTCCATTAGCCCGACATGCGCGAGGTAGGGTGAGCTGCCGAATCCTGTTCGCAGATCTATCAACGCATATCGGACGATGGTTTCGTGCTTACTGTTTTTTGCGGTGACCTTAATTCTCGCGCCGACGCCGTAATAGTTCGTTTTCCTCCCTCGCAAACGAATCTTCAACCAGCTATTCCCCAGCCGGCTGTCATTAACAAAGAACTGGTTGGGCCACTTGTCTGCGGGCCACATGCCGCCGAGACTCGAGTAGATGTCTTCATCGCCATCGTTGTCGAAATCAGCGAAGACGATCCCGTGTCCCTTTTGAATCGTGCCGAAACCCTGGAGCATCGAGATGTTGTCCAATGTTTCAGCGCAACGCGTCGACTCGGTCTTACCGATGTACATAAGGTTCGGGAGAATGAACCAACTTTCGGGTGTCCCTTTACCGAGGTAGAAGTCAAAACATCCATCGTTGTTAATGTCTCCGAATGAGGAACCCATGGTGCTCATCGGCATGTCGAACAGGCCGGTGCGCTCTACAAACTGTCCCTGGTCCGTTTGAATGAAAATCCGCGTCTGCCCTGAGCGATATTTGTCGAGGTGCTCGCCGAAGACTACTTGCTCAACGCTCGTTTTTGCGTCAGTGAAACCGGCCCAAAAGAGATCGAGCCTGCCGTCGTGATTGAAGTCGAGAAACGAAGCAACGAACCCTCCCTCATCTCCGGGAATAAGATTCGTTGGCTCGAAGCGTTTGCCGGCGACGTTCTTCAGCAACACACTGGTATTCCTGAGCGGACTGGAGAGGAAAAGATCCTGATAGCCGTCGCCGTTGTAATCGCCAAAACTTGCCCCGATGAAATAGTTGTCTTCCACTGTGGCGGTTAGTCCGTATTCTCGTGTCCGATCGACGAAGCGCCCGCCCTCGTTGATGAAGAGTGTCGAGTCCATGCGCGGCTTTGCCATGAGGCCACGGACGAATGGCATCCTGAAGCCCCATTGCGCCAGGAAGAGATCAAGATCGCCGTCGTTGTCGACGTCGCTCCACGCGGCAACCCACGTCGCTGCGATGTGGTCATCAGGTTTGGCCGCGAGTAGTCCCGTCTCAGCCGTGACATCCTTGAACGTTCCGTCACCACGATTGCGGTAGAGCCCGTAATTGCCAAAGGGACGTCCGAAGAAGACGTCCACCCAGCCGTCGTTGTCGTAATCCGCGGCAGTGATGATGAAAGGTTGTTTGATCCCGCCGAGTCCGGCCGCTTCTGTTCGGTCAATGAACTTCTGACCGTGATCGTTCTTGTAAAATTTGACGAGATCGAAGTTTCCGCCGGTCACGATATCGAGATAGCCATCATGATCGAAATCTTCAACGGCGACGCCCTTACCGGCATTGAAAGTGTCAACGCCAAACTCGCGAGCACGATCGGCAAAGGATAGGTAGGCGTACTCCGCCTCCCTGGCTCTCTTCCCTTCACCATAAAACGAATCAATGAACTTCGACTTGATGAGGTACTTCGGCGGGACCTCCTGGGGGAACCCGCCCGCGGTCATGTAGTTGAAATTCAGCAGCCACTGGTAGAGACGATTGTTGCCGTCGTACTTGTCGAGTAACTTCTCGAAAGTCTTCGCGGCGGTGCGAGCACTCTCAGCGCGATCGTGAAACCGCACGAGCGGTATCGCGCACAGTTCCTGAAGATGGTTGTCTTCGTGCGCGGCGTGATTCTGCGTGAGTTGCGACAAGCAGTTCTCCGCCTCGCCATATCGCATGTGACTGATCGCCAGCCAAAGCAACTTCGATTCCGACTCACCATTTTTCTCGATATCACTCTCGATGAGCGAGACAGCCTTCGCAAAGTCCGCACGGTGATACGCCAATCGTCCGCGCTCGAATTGGTCCATCCTGCTTTCGTCGACGTTATCAAAGCTGTAGAAGCCAGTGCTTTTATCAAACTCGAGTAGCTGCATGTATTCAAGCCAGTAATCGATCAAAAACCAGAGGTTCCGATTCTCTCCAACGGAGGCATAACGCATCTGGCGATAAAATCCGGTGGTGAAGCCTTTGTAGCTGTAGCGCACGTAAACCGCACCGGATACAAGCGCAAACAACAGTGCGAGCAGGATGTAGCGAAATCGCAGGCGCCGTGCGACGCTCGCGCCGGCATTCCTCACAACCAGTGGAATGGTATGGCTGCTTGTGGACATGACTCTCCTCTACTAAGTGACCGCAGCGAAGGTGGCGTGAAAACCGAGATAAATCGGAGTTTTAAGCCGAAGCCGCGCCAGAGGCCCTGTACTTACATCAAAGGCGTCAAAGATCGCGAAAAAGCTTTCGGCCTTCCTCGCGTCAAATATCTGGCAGATAATCGAACCGGATGCTTCTTGACTGGGATCAGGAATAAAAACGGGCTCGCCGGCGAGGTAGTGCCCGGGCGGCGCTTGATAGATATCCTTCGGCGAATCGCTGTTCCAGCTTGCATGGACCAGTTGGTCAAAAAACTTGCGACCTGGTTGCCCGGTGCCGGATATACCAAGCATCCAGAAGTCTTCATATGGACTACCGCACCGGCGCATGTCGATCGATGGAAAGTCGGGAGCGAACCGGTAATCAAGCTCTTGCCTCTTACACAACTTGCCCGTAGCGCAATCGAGTACGTAGCGCACAGGCTGACCTTCGCACACGTCCGTGAACAGGTCGGGTAACGTCTGGTACTGATCGTAGATGGGCCGTTCGAGTTCCAGCACATCTACGTTGAGCAGATCGCCGGCTTCGAAGCAGTTTATAAAGTGGAGGCAATGTCTTGAGCCGATATGAATAGATGCGAGCAGCGCGCCCGTCTCGCGCGATACGACCAGCAGACGGCTGCCGCGCTCGGGTTCCCACTCGAGGGAGTCCATCAAGGTACGTCCCTCCAGCACGAACGAACTCATATTCAATAAATAAGGACTAACGTAGAAGATCGCGAAGCTTTGGCTGAGGCCGAAATCATGTAGCGAACATGGATAATCGAGCCGCAAACGGCGACGATAAACGAGAGACCCCACTGCATCGAAACGGTAGAAATGTAATAGCGGCTCAGTTGTTGAAAAGGCAACGCCGAAGTTGAACACCTCGCCAGTTTCGCGATCGAACTTCGGATGAGCACTGAATGGGCTAATGTCATTTAGCGCGCCGCTGAAATTGAAATCACCACGCGTCTCGAGCGTCAGTGGATCAAGCTCGTAGGGCAGGCCCTGTTCTCCGAATGCTAATAACAAGTCGCGATAAGGATAGACGCTGACGTTAACCGGCGATTCCAGCATGATCCTTCTCTTCAACAGATCGCCGGCAAAAACAGTCCCGAAAGTACGGAAGAGCGGGCGGCGCGCCTTCTCTTCCTCAATATATTTCCGGCTTCGCACGAAGCGGTTGGTGAAACTCACGCGGCCCTCTTCAAACTGCAGTGCACAAACCATCCCGTCGCCATCGAGCCAGTGGCGGTAGTGAAAACCATCCAATTCGAACCGGGCCGGGCCGTTCAGGTAGTAAGTGCCGTGAATAGACGCCGGCACACTCCCTTCAATCTCCTTTACCGTATAAGACTGCTCGCACGGTTCGAGTGAGAAGGCGTGTTCGATGCCAGGCGCGTAATCCGTCGCTGCGTGGTCCAACACTGCATGGTCCAGCATCTAATCACCTCCCTGTCCTGTAACAGCAGCCACTTCTTCCGCTAACGGAACAAACAACTGAGGAATGCAAGGCGAAGTACGAAAGCGATCGAGCACTGACGGATCAAAGACCCAAACGTATTGCTCCAAATTTCCCGCATGAGCCGCGTAACGCTCACGCATCCTGCCTGTGTCGAAGGAGAAGTTGTCGAGATCGAGACTCTCAACAAACGAACGGTTAGTGATTACCGACGCGTCTCCAAGCACGACCGAATAGACATGAGCCACTACAAAGCGCGCCAGCTCCATCAAGTTTGCGAGCTGCTCGTCGAGCACTTCTCTCGCTTCCTCGACTGTCACACCGACGCGATAGAAAGTGCTCTCGGCAACACGCAAGGCGCCGATTTCCATGAAGTCGTTAAAGATGGGCCGGTGCGTTCGAGTGCAATGCTCTTTCTTCCAGTGATAGAAGGCGGTGATTAATTCCTGAAGGTTTCGATTGACCTGGCCCAGCCGTGAGAACCTGTTAATGAACAAGACGATAAAGCGCCGGTTCGTAAACAGGTCATTGATGAACGGGAAGACGTAGAATGAAAAATAAATTGCCAACTCCCACGTATACTTCAGCGTCATCGCCTCCTGGTCGCCGAGCGCGTAGTAACTCACGGCAAAGCTCGGCACGTATGCTTCGTAAAACGATTTCATCAACTGTTCATACAACCGCGTCTTATCGGCAAGTTCGTCAATGTCGTTTGTCAGAATCGCGTCCACGATGAGCGTGTTGTAAAGAGAGATGAGGTCGCCGCCCGGGCTGTACAGTGGATCTGTGAAGCGGCCGGCCTCGCCCGCCATGGCCCAACGCGAGGCGCTAATCGTTTGCGCGCAGTCGTGCGAATAGTCTTTGAGGGCGCTGTGGCAGAGGACCTTCCGGAAAGGCAGATCGCGCGCGAAGAGTGGAAACTCAGAGCAGACCCAATCGATCAGTTGTGGCAGCGAGGCGATCTGCTCGCGGTCGATGAGCCGGTTGTCGTAGACCAGGCCGAGTGACGTTTTGCCTTGCAATGGGATGACCCAGAACCAGAAGCCTTCGCCGCAGAAGTGATTCGTTGCTAACCAAAAGGGCAAATGGCCGATGGATCTACGGTCTTTTTTCAAGCGAATTTCTTTGGGCGAGAGATCGGTCAGTTTGTCTAAGTTGACGAGTCCTTCGACCCAGAAGAAGTGTGCGCCATGGCGGATGGGATTCTGTTTGGCGAGCCCAAGCTTGCGCGCGAGGAATTTTCCACGCCCCGAAGTATCTACGATCCAATCGGTGGTCGCGCTCAGTTGCTCATCGCCAATCTGATAGCTCACGGAATGAGGCCCGTCGTCTGAAAGTGAAACGTTGAGACCGCCTATTCCTAAATGGAAGGTAAAGCTGGATTGTTCAAGATTGAGCCGCAGCATCTCTGCTTCGAGCTTGTTGCGATCGAGCTGGTACGTCCCGATGTTCGAGAGATTGCGAATGTACGATTGGCAATACTCCTCGAAGCGACTGTTCTCCTTCCCTTCCGTTTTCCAGTAGAAGCGCAGGTTGTACTTCATGAAGTGCTCGCGCAGGAGATGCTCTTCGAGATCCAGGACCTTTGAGAAGTAATAGGCGGAGAGCTGTACCGTTGCTTCGCCATACTTCTGCAGGACCATCGGAATTTGAGCACGCTTCTCGAGCAGGAGGATTGTCTTGTCAGAGTTGAGCAGTAACTGGCGCGCGAGCGAAAGACCGGCGAGACCTGCACCGATTATGACTACGTTGTAATGTCGAGTAGTTTGTGTTTCCATTTTTTCAGCCTCGAGAAGAAGCAGAGGAATTTCTTGGCACTACACAATGGCTGGCAAGGCAGTCGTGATTGACTGTATCGTCAAAGCCACGTTGGATGAGTGCAGCTATTCGGTCTCGATCGAAATTCAATAGTCCCAATGCGCCGCCTCCCAGGTCGTCATGCGGGTGATAACGGTGGATGGTGAGCCTTTTGTAAGGAAGGCCGGCTCTGTTTTTTTTCGCGATGCGCGACGCGACGCGAATGAAGGTGCGAAGCTCTTCCTTAGACTCGAATTCGTGCCCGGCGCGCTCAATTAAATCGAGACCCTCATTAATCCGCCTGGCGGTGTCTACGTCTTCATTCACCTTGCTTGCCCACGTGATGACGAGGACGCGATCGAATACCTCGATGGTGCTTTGCAGGCGATGGAGGGGAATGTTTTGAACATCCGGATCCATGTAGATGACATGAAGCTCGGTGGCGCCGGTTTCAATCGCGCAGTTGAGCGGCGTGTTTGTCAGCACTCCGCCGTCGACGTAAAGATCGCCCTCTATGTTGTGTGGCGGGAAGATTCCGGGAAGGGACGCTGAAGCCTCGATGACGGCAAAGCCCCAATCGTCTGTCATTTCACTGTTTTCGAACGTTCTCACAATCCCCTTGGACCAGTTTGTCGTTACGATCCTCAGCTTTCGATCTGAGTGGCGGACAGCGTCGAGAGAGATGATGCGAGGCAACAACGTTTGAATTGGTTCCGAAGTGACGAAAGCGCCGACGTCTATGAATTGCACCGCACGGTTTTCAAAACTTCCTGAAGTGATCAGGAAACGGAGTGCGTGCTGGTAGAAATCTTGTGTGAGGGAAACAAGGTCCCGTGAGAATTCATTTACCATGCGCAAAGGGTTATCCGTGAGGCAGCGAGTATCCAGGAATCGGAGGGGATCGCCGCGGTAACGGAATACACCGTTTCCACACCTTTCAGGACTGGCACTGATTCGGTTGATCCATACGTCCTCAAGGAAGCGAATCAGCGTGCAAATATCTGTATCGGCATACGAAGCCAGGACCGAAATATTGATAGCCCCAGCCGACGTCCCTGTCATGATGCCAGGGTTCAGAAATTTGTAACCAGTCGCGTGACATTCGCCGGTGAAGAGGGCTTTCATCACGCCAACTTCGTATGCTGCGTAAGCACCACCGCCCGAGAGAATAACTGCCGCGTTTTGATCGATCGTCCTATTCAAAAAGTCGTCCCTTCCTTCACACCTTCAGGCACTTGCGCGCGATCCAACCAACTCTGAACGTGTCTCCAGGTGGCCAGCGCGCCTGAGATCATTTCGTAGTGCTCCATGAAATGCGTCAAAAGCATTGGATCGCGCTCGAGAGTCTTTAGCGACGTACACAACTCGTCTTCCGCGAAGCTTCCGGTAGCAATGTTGACGGCCGCAATGTAGGCAGTCACAGGATCCAGATTTTGTAAGCGTGGTGAAAGACGCTCGAGCGTGTCGCGAACAGGGGTGAAGAAACGCGAGACAAGTCCCAACGTCATCAAATCGGCGAAGGCGAAACCTATGGAAACGGGGTTAATATCGAGATCGAGAACTCGCTGCGGGCGATTCGATACGAACACCATTCGCACATTTATTTTTCCGTAGTTGTCCACGTCGAAGTCGATGAGCTGGAAGCCGGCCTCGAAGTGGCCTGGACCATAGGCAAAGATTGTCGGGCGCGGCGCCGGCTTTAGCAGCGCATAACCGATGCCATACCGGCCAAGCCGGTCAGGTGTTGGATTGTCAAGGTTCGTGACGAAGTCGTTGCTGATAACAATGTAAGTCTCCTCGCGTAGTGGAAAGTTCAGCGAGAACAAATCGCCCGAAAAGGGAGTAAACGAGAGATTGAAGTTGAATATGTCAACTTGCAGAACAATCCATTCGTAGATGTCAGACAGCCGGCGAAGGTCAGAGATGCGTGGTTGAAGATGAGCGGGAAATCGTCCTGTAGCCCCCGATCCACGAAGCTTGTAGTAAAGCTGCGTGTAACCGAATCCTGCCTTTGCGTCAACGGGGTTGGGACAAAAGCTGAACGGCTGGAATACGCGACTTGCGTTTGCCTTGCGCAACTGATCCTTTGGAACATACGCCGTGGGCTGGTGAAAAGAGCTAACACGCATGAAGTAGTGCAGAACGAATTCGCGAAGCTCGTCGCGTACGTTGACAGGAAGTGCTTGCTTAGGCTGATCAAAGAGCATGTCCTGCACCAGCCCCATAACCGGCAGCGTGTCGTTGCCTAGTGGCGCGACGTCGAAGAAGCCGGTTACACGAGCGGCACGGTTGAAGATACGGGCTAGTTCGAAGGGTTCAGCGTAGGAGTTAGTCGCCTCTTTCTGCTGCCACCAACGTCTTAGGCTGAGACCAGCAGCGAGCGCACGTTCAGCGTCGTCGATGACGACGCGATCAGCATCGCTAAGCGTCTCCGCGCATTGACGGTAGACGGGATCATTGATGGCCTCCCAGACTTCCATTGACAACTATGCCTCATTCACTCATGCCACTCCCTCTGCGCCGCTTCGCGGAAGCGTCCCTGCGGATCGTAGAAGCGAAAGATGTAGAGGTTTGAGAGTGTGCGTGGGAAGACGCTGATGGCTGAGTTCATCGACATCATCCCGTCTGCCTGATCGAAAAATCCCGTTCCACCCAGAATTGGTCCAAAACCGGCGAAGCGAAAGACGGGCATCGGTGCGCCCTGAAGCGGAGTACGCATTGCGCGACCTTCGACCATGTTGGTCAGGACAGTCCCCAGCGAGTTGCCTTTGCGATCGTAAAAGGTGAATACGCCGTTCGTCGTCTGGATTGGAGAAACTGTTGTAGGGGCAAGGGGGTTGAAGTGGAGCGTGGCGCTGACATCACCAACAATCGGTCCTTCAACTGTGCGGCTGCGCGGCGCGCCTGAAGCAAGATCGAAGTCAATACGAACGAGCCGTAGCCGCTCGTAGACTTGTGAGCCCAGTATTTGACCGCTCGGAGAGAGGTTGAGTTTGACTGGCTTTGAGGTGTCCGTCTCTCCCATAAAAAACATGAACGTGGCACTGGGATCCGGGTCGGGTACCGGACGCAACCGTGCAGGCTCCGCTTCAGCCCGAAGTTTTTCTTGTGGGTCCATGACTCGAACCATCAGGTTCAGCCCCAGCTTCATCGGTGGTTGGATATAACCATTGATGACAAACGCGCCCGTCATCCCTGCAAACTCGCCGAGTCCTTCCAGGATTTCGATCACGGCACCGATTCGCAAACGACTCTGGCCATCCTCGGTGACAGGAAATGTTCGTCCAGTACCGAACGCTCGAAAGCCACTCCCACGCGCGTCTTTGAAGCTTAGTTGACCATTGAGCATTGTGAAGCGCTGTGAGACGAAGGGATTGAGAATCGTCGTGGGTGGATAGACTTCCGGCGCCGCCTGGAAGTTCTCAGGAATTGGCGTCCAACGAATGCGCACGTTAGCAACAGGCTCGCCGACTTGATTCGTGGCCCGCAGTCCACAGTATTCTTCTTCAAGAACCTGGAAACGATGAAGCTCCTCGTTAACATTGACCGCTGTCAGCAGATACTGTGAGAGGAAAGGAATGCCGGGAATAAGAGGCACCGGCTGGTTCGGCATGTTCGGATTATCGGAGTTGAATATCGGGAAGTACGCAGCACTCTTCAACAGACGTGTTACTTCCTCCATCTTGTAGGTTTCCGGATTTACCCCTGGCGGGAATGTGGGTGGCAACGGAAAGGGTAAGCTACCCGCTCCTGTATTTGGCGCTCCGGCCGGCGAGGGCATATCGACCGCCGGTCCAGGTTGTCCTTTATATATCCCAGCTCTCATGAAGAAACCTAAGGCGGCTTATTTATGCGGCTTATATGAAGCGTCGTCGGCGACTACAATCCCCACCGCTGCCGGCAAGTCTGATCCGCTGGCATTCCGCCCACATACCCTGACTATGCCTTCGCCCCGCTCCGAGGAGAGCAATGCAAACAAGGCCTCACCCACGTACGGCTCATCCGCAGCAGGATCCCATTGCGTAAATGCAGTTCCGACCAGGAAGGTGCCTGGGACGTTTGTGAACACAAAATCGCCGCGCTGCCCGGCCATAAGAGTCTGGGTGAACACACCCCAGATGAAAGATGTGTCCTTTACGGTAATGAAGAGATTTCCTTCGGGATCTTCCTCACCGCGCGCATTGAATCTCCCGGTGACGATTTCGTCGGGCATGCGAACGTACTCGACTATTGTCGGCGGGTCGGGTTTATAGCTGGTCTGAACATCCATTACTCAACCTCCTTTGTTCTAAGGTTCACGCGTTAGCTGGTGGAGGGGTCGTTATACCTGAACGTCTCTTATCGCTCTCGGTTAGACGTACATCGTTCTGGAAGACGAAGTTCCATTCCGGACCAAGCATGATCATTCCCGCCGCAGCATGGCGCGGCGAACTGCTTGAGTTTTGACCAATGACGCGCACAACATTGATGCCGCGTTGTAGCGCCACCAGCATCATTGGCGACTCACCTATATAGGGAATGTTTCCTCTGTTGCCGCCGCCTTCGACTGTCTCTCGACGACGTGAGACGATTTTGTCGCGTCTGACCCAGCGTCCGCCGGGCTCCTCCTCCTGAAATATTTCTGTGTGCTTCGTGTCGCGATCTTTGTAGAAGATGATGCGCCGCTCTTTAACCTTGAAGACCATGCCCTCGGCGTCTGTCTTGCCGAAGCAGTTGCGAGTCTCACCTTCAAGCGTTAACGTGCGCGTCGCAACGTTGTAATCACCCTCGAAGATACTAAGGTTCGACTGCGCCGACTTCACCCAGCAGGCGTGATAGCGACCCGTGTTGTGGTCGAAGCCAAAGGTGCCGAACTGCTTAAAATCCATGCCATGAAATTTCGCGGTGTAGTTGCTGGAAACCCACAGGTCGCCGGTGAAGCTACGGAGCAACAAGTTGACCTCGCGTCCTTCGATAGGTGTGGGATCCTTATCAGGTCCTTGTTCGTAGACGCTCACTGAGTTGATCCACTCGCCCTCTTCCCAGAGCAGTGGACTGCTTCCTAAAGGATCTCCGAGTCGCTTGCGAAGTATGGCGTGGGAAGAAAACGAACCCGCCCCCGGCATCCATTCGGTGAAGTTACCCGTTAGAGGATAAGAACCGAAGGTGTTGTTAAAGGTCATCGAGCCCATCTGCCCCGGCTCCAGCTTGTTGCCAAAGTGGGCCCAGATGTGCACGATTCCGGATCCCATTCCCAGGAAGACGCGGCCTTCTGGATCTTCTTCTCCTTCTTCGTTATACCGACCAGGCTTGATAGCGTCCGGCAGCTTGACCTCTTCGACCAACATCGGCACTTCTGTTTTTTCTTTTTTAGGACTCATACTGACCTCCGGTCTTAAAACCTACCTGATGTTTGCATTCTGCGAGATGATGAAACCTGCGGCCGCCGGGAGATCCTCACTGTGCAGGTTCTGGCCGACCACGCGAGCGATGTTTCTCCCGTTCATTGAGGCAATAAGAGTAAAGATCGCGTCGCTAACACGCGGATAACCTGTATAAACATCCCACTCAGTAAAGAAGGATGTGATCGGTCCGGTGCCCGGCATGTTTCTAAAAATCATGTCGCCACGCTGGCCGGCGCGTAGTGGTTGGCTGAACACTGCCCAGACGAAGGTCACACCCGCAAACTCCACGATCACACGCGCGTCGGGTGGTGTTTCCTGTTTGAGATCTCCCAGCCACTTGCCGTACGCGTCGTAGATCCCCGGCTTGAGGTAATCGACGGGATCTGTCTGACGGAGAAGATCGCGCCAGTATTGCGGCGGCATTGGCGTCATGTCGGGAAGAGTTACGTAATCGATAAGAACAGGTGGTTCGGCTGGGTTTCCCAGATCAGCTTGCATTGTCAAACCTCCTTCAGGTTTCTTTCAAAACAGGTCTTTTGCACAGAGAAGCGCACGTACATTCCAACTCCTTACGAGAATGGACCAACACATTCCACGTTCAGGAGGAATTGACGTTTGTGATCACGCACAAACCGCAATCCACGCTCGAGCGCACCTGGCAACTCTTTCGGATTTGAGACAGCTTGTCCGTCTCCTCCGAATGCCGCGATTAGCTTTTCGTAAGCCGGCCACGGTTTGATAGCGCCGGGCGGCGGAGCAAAGGTGAGCATGGGGAACGGTTCTCCCATTTTTGTATGGCCGCCACCTTGTGCGGGATGAAATAACTGCGTTTCGAGCGCGAGATAACCCCAGCCACCGTTGTTGCAGACAATCCAAAGTACCGGCAGTTCGTGCATCGCTGAGATCATGTGCGCCGCGCTTGGTCCACCGAAAACATACGTGCCCTCTCCAACTACTGAAATGATCGTCTTTTGTGGATCGCCGAGCTTTAGACCTAACGCAGCCCCAACACCAAAACCGAGACCTCCGGCAGCAGAAAAGCCTATGTAAGATCCGGGTTTTGTGAATTCGGTGAAGGGCAATTGCAGGTCATACTCTTGCGCGACGACTATTTCGTCACGCTTCGCATCGTTGTGAATCAATTCCCGTAAACAGTAAGAAAGCCACTCGAGGGAAGTCTTTGGCTTGACTCCCTCCCGCATTGCGAATTCTCGGAGCTTTGTTTGACGTTCGCGGTGTTGTTTCCTGAGTCGCTCGAGACGCTGGCTAATAGCCTTATCGCCGGTTGGTTTGAGCTTTCGCACGGCAGCGGTGAGCTGTCTCACTGTCTCCTCGGAGTTTGCGGCGATCGCCTGACTTGCCGGGAAGCCCCATACGGGATAACGGCTAAAGAGTGGATCGCTTCCGATGTGGACCACCCACGCTTTGTCGTTAGGACGAGGACCCAGACTCGGCACCCAGGGCACCGGGCAGTCAATAACGAGAATGACGTCAGCTTGTGTTAGCAGCCCTGCTGCTACAGGGTCAGGCGCCATTGGGTTTGTTGGATCGTTATACTGGAACCCTTGATGCAGAGGGTTCTCGGTAGGAAAGTTCATGAACTCAGCAATCTGGAATTCGATGACTGGAATCGCTGCTGCTTCAGCAAGCTGGACCAACTCAGGCACCGCTTCAGGACGACGGCCGTAACTCCGAGTGATGATGAGCGGATTGGATGATTCCGCCAGTCGTTTGGCAGCAATCTCGATTTGGGCCGGATCAGGACAGCTTATTGATACGCAAGTTAGCTGTTCAGCCGCTGCGCTGAGTTCAAACGTATCGTGCTTTTCTGCAAGCAACTCGCGCGGCAGTGTCAGGTAGACAGGACCACGTGGCTCGGTCATTGCGAGCGCAAAGGCTCGCCTCACGACGGTGTCGAGCTGAACAAAGGAGCGCAGTTCGTAATCCCATTTTACGAAGTTGCGCACCATTCCACCCTGATCGAAAGATTCCTGGCCCCAATGAATCACCAGATCACGACTTCCGGTAATGCCAGTCTCGGTAATTGGAGGACGACCCGATAACAGGATCAAAGGAATATTGGAACGCGAGGCGTTGATTAAGCCACAGAGAGCGTTGGCGGTACCGACAGTGCTGTGTACTAACACGACCGGCGGGTTGCCGGTTTGTAAGTAGTACGCGTGCGCCATACTCATCGCACACATTTCGTGCGGCACTGCAATTGGCTGCGGCACCGGCCGGCCATCTTCGCCTCCGTTTTTATATTTTGCGAAGGCATCGATGAGCGATGGGACATCCGAACCAGGCGTGCCGAGCACATGCGTCACTCTCAGGTGACCCAGGAGATGGAGAAACGCTTGAGCCGTATTCTCTATCTTTATAACTCCGGATCTCGGTTCTACGGTCTTCCTGATCATGTCGGCTGCCTTTTCGGCAATCATGATCGTAGGTGCGTTTGTATTGCCTGAAGTTATGGTTGGCATGATCGAGGCATCCACAACTCGCAGGTTGGCAATCCCGTGGACCTTCAATTCCGGATCAACGACGGCTCCTTTTTTCGGATCTATACCCATCATGCATGTGCCAACAGGGTGAAAGAGACCAATTGCACTCGCTCTGATGACCATTTCAAGCTGGGCATCCGTCTGCACATCCGGACCGGGTGCTGCTTCCACGCCGCGAAACTCATCGAAGGCTGCCTGTTGACCAATCTTCCGGCCGAGTTTGAGTCCGGCGATAAGAGTTTTTACGTCGGCCTGTTCGTCGAAGTAGTTGGGACGAATGTCTGGTGCGGCAGAAGGATCCTTGGAACTCAGGAGAATCTCACCCCGGCTAAGCGGTTTCACGAGGGTAGAGACAATCATGTAACCCAGTTCCGCCGGAAACGGAGGTTTTCCAAGTACCCGGTGGGTAAAGTGAAATTGCAAGTCGGGCCATTGTGAGTCTTCGCGTGTATCGAGGAAGTAAGCCGCTTCTACTCCTCCCGTCTTCGATAACGGCGATTTCTTCGGCGACTTGTACATGTAGAGCACAGGTGCAATCGGATGGTCCTGCAAGTTTTTTCCAACGCCCGGCAGATCCTCGACGACCGGGATACTCATCTTTGTAAGATGGTCTTTTGGTCCAATGCCGGAAAGCATGAGTAGCTTCGGCGAATTGACCGTGCCGCAACAGACGATAACTTCACGCCGTGCGTGCACCTTCCGTTTGTCGCGAAGCTCAACTCCGATTGCGCGTTTATGATCTAAAAGGATTTTGTCTGTCTCTGCGTTAGTCAGGATCGTGATGCGCTGCTTGACCTCGGGTGTGAGAAATGCCGTCGCTGCACTGGAACGCCGGCCGGCCGCATCGATATTGACCTGCAAGAGACCTGCTCCGCCCATTTGCTCTTCGTCATTAAAGTCCTTGATCCGATCGATGCCTTCGCTTTCCGCGGCTTGCAGGAAAGCTTCGGTGATTTTGGCAGGCGGATTGGGATCACTCACAAACAGTGGGCCGTCTTTGCCGTGATACTTTTCACTGATTGACGCGCGTAAGTTGCGTTCCGACTTTTTGAAGTAAGGCAAGACGTCATCGAAACTCCAACCCGTGTTCCCCAGGTCTGCCCAGTGGTTGTAATCACGATAATTGCCGCGGATGTAGATAAGAGCATTAATGGCGCTACTCCCACCCAGGACTTTGCCTCTCGGCCAGGGAACAAACTGTTTTTTTGTGGCTGGGTCAACCGGCCGAATTGGTCCTTCGGTGAGGCCGGGCACATTCGCGATCGGAACCTTGTATGCCCAATCAACAGGTGTATTCTGAAGGTCTTCGAAACTGGCGGGTTTATGTATGCGCGGATCCGTATCAGCGCCACCGGCCTCGATGAGTAAGACCTCGACGTCAGGGTCCTCGCTTAAACGATTCGCCAGAACACACCCGGCCGATCCGGCTCCAACGATGATGTAATCATAACTATCTGCGAGCACAGGCGGCTTATCGGGAACGGGAGCAGGCACAACTCTACCCCCGCGCCGCCTGTCTCGGCGCGATCCTCTTATTCTCATACACCCTCCAAAACGTTACGATGGGGGTCTATCGGCAGGGTCGCGAATGACCCTGAAAGTATCTACCGTTGTTGCGGTAAAGCGAACGTCCTGTGGACCAAAGAGATCCACACCTCTTTCAATATGAGTCGAGCCCAGCGAAGTTTTGAGTCCTTGCGCGCGGGCATAGCGTCCAACGCCATTTGTGATGATTTGGCCGCACGTGACCATAAAAAGAAACGACCCATCGTTCAGCGGCATAAGATGGCTTAGCGCTGGTCCAACCGCAGTTATCGAACTGCCGTCACCAAACACCCAAATACCCTTGGTTTGAGCCACCGGTGCAAGATGTGGCACTGGGCCATGCGGCTCGTTCATCGGCCCGGCAGGATTCGGCGGACGTTGTAGCAGCTCGCGCGGATCGCTGAACTGCGCTTCCCAAACACCTTCGTGATACCCGTCCGGCGTACCATCCATCGCGAATTGTTCCATCGCGAGTGTGATGTACTTCTTATCCGGACTAAATCGTCCATGCCCTCTCGTATAACGGATAATGACTTCTTCCTGCGGCGTGCTCTGCGCGCCACTCAGGGTTGGATCAAAATAGGAGGCGATGTCTTCAATTGAGTACATGTTCATCATTACTCAGTCACTCCTCTCTCTGATCTGACTGCCGCCAGCCACGCAGCGATCTCTCTTCCGACTCCATCAGGATTGTCTTCCTGATGAAAATGAATTCCGGGACCGATGCTTACAGTTTTGAGGTTGGTTAGATTGTCACGGCACCACGCAACATCTGCAGCAGTAGTTATCGCGCCGGGATCGGCATAAATCAGAAGTTTGGGAATACTCGATCGCTTCAGCTTTTCGCAGTAGTTCGAGACGAGGCTGGTGATCGCTCCGGGCACACCGGCGACGGGTAGTTCATTGATAAATGCCATGATTGGAAGACGGTCGCGCTGCGTCCGGAATGGTTCTCGATAATAATTCATCTCCGTTTCGGTGAGCTTGCGCATGACGCTTCCCGGAAGCACTTGCTCGATCATGACGTTGTTCTCAACGATCAGCTCACGCCCTTTTTTAGGATCTCGGAATGTTCGGAAAGTGTCGCGTAACGACGCGGGAAAATCCTCCCATGACGTGTATGGCTTCACGAGGGCTTCCATGAAGACAAGGCCCTTCACTTTTTCCTGATTGCGCATTGCGTAGTGAAATCCGAGCGCAGTGCCCCAATCGTGAAGTACGAGTGTGATCTTGCGGAGTCCGAGTTTCTTAATAAATTCTTCCAGATAATCGAACTGATCGAAGAATGAGTAATCAATTTCCGGCTTGCCTGATCGGCCCATCCCAATCAGGTCTGGTGCTATACATCGCCCTGAAGAAGTCAAATGAGGAATGACATTGCGCCAGAGATAAGACCAGGCGGGATTACCGTGCAAGAAAAGGATCGGATCGCCCTTGCCTTCATCGATGTAGTGCATTTTGGACCCACGCACGGTGGCATAGTGGGCTTCATATGGATAATCAGATGATGGCGCTGTTGTTCTTCCGGGATATGAATCGGGTGCTCGGGTGGTGGCTGGAGGACGTGTGCCGGACGAGGCAGTATCGGGCGAAGCATAGTATTTTCCCGGCACAATGCGAAACGTATCGACGGTGCTGGCAGTGAAGGAAACATCCTCCGCGCCGAAGAGGTTAACGCCGGCTGGTACATGCGTCGAACCTAACGACTGCACCAGGCCATATGCACCTTCGAAACGTCCGGTTCCACCTGTGATAATCTGCGCCGTGCTGACGAGGAAAAGAAACGATCCGTCACGCAAGGGTATCAGGTGACTGGAGGCGGGTCCTGCAACAATGACCGAACTGTTGTCGCCGAAGACCCAATGGGCCTTGGTCTCGGCCATTACGGGAGCGTGTGGCACGGGCCCGCGTGGTTCGTTCATCGGTCCCTGCGGAGGCGCCGGGCGGCCGAGCAACTCTTCAGGCCTACTAAATTGTGCTTCCCATACACCTTCGTGGTAACCGTCCTCTCGTCCGTCAAGCGTGTATAACTTCATCCGCAACGCGATGAATTTTTTGTCCCGACTGAACTTGCCACTTCCCCTCGTATAACGCGCGAGCACCACTTCCCGGTACGGATCACTCTTGTAACCAGGCACCAGTCCGGGAGGAGGCTGGTACGACGGCGCCGGACTTGTGGGCGGCGTGGTCGAAGGGCGCGTCGACGTCCCTGTCGAAACATTTCCTAATAGCGCATCTACGAGCTGCGCCTGGATCGCGTCGCCCGAACGAAACGTCGCTCCCATCAATGACCCGAATTGACCGGCAGCGGCTTCGGTAACTGCATTTAGACTCTCGGTTGTCTGGCCCTGCGAACGGTTTGGATCGCCCAGGTTTAGCAAATTCATAAACTGCTGAAACCCGAACAACGGCATCGCCCACGAAAAGCGAATCATAGCTTTACTTAAGTCACGCATTTCAAACTCCCTTCAAAACGGCGGGGGTATGTCGATACAGACAACCGACCTCGCGCCGAGCCGTCATACAGAGACCCTCGGCAGCGATTCACGCCAGCCAGGCTTTTGCGAGCCCTTCGTTCCACTTTGCCTGCTACGGAACGGTACGAACGTTAAGTGTTCCTCGCAGTGTCTTATTGATATCCTTCAGGCGATCGCTTTCATCCTTCTCGTCCTTCGGCCGGCGACTGATGAGCCGCACATCGACCTTCACGAATTCATCAATATCGTCCAGAGGTATTCCGCTGTAGTAATCGCCGTTTTCAGCCGGGTTACCGTTTTCGTCGACGCGAAAATCCGCAGGAGGATAATTGTTCTCCTTCCACTTGTTCGGTCGCTCGACAGGTTCCTTTCCGTCAGGTCTTTGAGCTTCTGCAGCGCGATCGCTAAGCTCCCTAAGAAATTTGCTTATTCTTATGCCCTTATAGTCGCCTGTGGTTGTGCTGTAGGCGATGACATCTCTGTCGTTGTCAAGGGAGGCGTGCAAGTCAGCCTTCGTAAACCAGATGTCATACTCGACTAACTTGAGATCATCTCCTCTCAGGTCTATGTCACGGTCTTCCATCTCGCTTTGCTCCTTTTGCTGTTGATCTTTCAATTCGACACTTGTCGTCAGAGTGTCGTGCTTCCGTGTCTCGTATAAGTCACCCGGCGGAGTCGCGCGACTCAGGTTCTGACCAGGACCCTGAATCATTCCTCCAACGGTCGTGTCTATCACCTGGTCAGTGGTCCTCTGAATCCCTCTCATCGAGGTGGTGAAGACTTCGATCGTTGATACAAAAATAGTCAACGGAACCCGGAGCATCTCGGCGAGCAGCCACATGAGATTACCGATGCCGGTTCCTGCACCCGCCCTCTGCTGACCAATCTCTCCATACTGATGGTCCTCGTGATTCATCTCTACATCAGACTCGAACCGGAGCGGCTTCTTCAGCTCCGATTTGCAATTCGCAACAACATCACCGCCCACAACAAAAACACCAATGCCTTAAAACTTTGACTCCATGAATCAGCCAAATAATGCTTAACGTAAGGCGCCAACAGGACCATGGCTGCGGTGGCGAACAACAGAGCCACGACGGTCGGGGGAGTTTTCTTTTGTACTCGCTGCGCAGGCTCCGCCACACTCAACCTCAGCCGTGCATTGCCTTCCGCCATTAACGTCAACGTCTGATCGAGCTTCTGGGGAAAGTCAATCATCATCCCGAAATACTTATCCATCTGCTCGCCGAACTCTTTAATCGTTAACTTCTCTCGAAACTTCTGCATCCCGGCGAGGACACGCACGTCCTGCAAAGCATCCTTGAGAGCGTCTCGTGTTGGAGCAAGCCGCTGACTGATATTCGAAATAATGAACAGACCACGGTAAAAGGAAGACAGGTGTGGTCGAGGCCAGTAGTTGGCTTTGCCGGCGTGCCTCCAATGGAGAAAGAGATGTTCCGCCAGATTGATGTTCTCAAGATCGCGGTTCCATTCGTTGTCGCGGAAAGGCACGATCTGTCTGAATGCCTGCCGTAACGCATTCTCGGCGGTCGATCGCTTATCACAATCCAATTCTCTGAGTAGACATGAACAAGCGAGATCGGGATCCTCGTTGACTACAGCTAAAAGGTAGTCCCAGAGATTCGCCTTTGCCTCCGCTGTCAGCTCAGCGAAACAGCCATCGACAAAGGCAATCTGATTATTGGGAAGAACTGTTACATTTGCGGGGAATGGTTCTGCCGGGTAAATACTTCCCAGCAGTGCCTGTTTAAGCCAGGCTACACAAAGGCGACGAGCAAGAGTGTAACGCTCCTCATCTTCAACCTCCGTTTCGCAGCCGTTCGCGTCCGGAATAGACTTCAGCAATGCTTCAATACTGTTTCCCGGCAGGAGTTCGATCGTGAGCACTCTGGATGTGCTCGATTGCCGGTGGACCAAAGGAGCTCTGAGAATTCCAAATGCATCAGCATCTCGCGCAATCGTTGCAAACGCGCCGGCTTGTGCCGTGAGATCGACGCGGTGCCGCAAGGTTAGACGAAAAGCATCGATTGCACTTTCGATCTGGGAAGCGGTCAAGCTCGTACCGGCGAGCGGGCCCTTCAGGAGATGCAACAACTCGACGTCGTAATAAAGTGACTCTTCGACTTCAGGATGAAGTATCTTGACGACGACTGCCCCTCCGTCGCGTAACGAGGCGTGATGTTGTTGGTGAAACAGCCCCGAAGCAAACGGTCGTTCTTCGAAAGAAAGAAAAACTTCCTCCAGTGAACAACCGAGTTCCTCGTTCACCACTCTGCGAATCGCCGCCGACGACGACTGTTCACCGCCGTCGGGCAGTGATGCGAGTTCCAGGCAGTCATTCGCCTCAAGCAGGTCGATGCGTGTTGACAGATAAAGACCAAAGGCACAGAAAACCGGCCCAAGATTTTCAAGGGCGGCTCTCAGTCTTTGAATATGATTACCTTCGAAACTAACGGCCGGATTTGTTAACCCGAGAGGACGTCGCCGCAGCCACACTGCCAGGCACTCTTCAACCTCCTGCCGCCGTTGCTTCAGGCTTGTCGTTGGAGCGCTCTGGTGGAGGGACGTTATCACTGTCGTGCCTCTTTCAGTTCTGCGGGTTAGGTTCCTCGTTCGATCTGTCTTAGATCATTCTCAAGCGCTTCCCTGGTAGTGGGGCCACGATATATCTTGACGATGCGTTGCGACTGGTCGAGCACCAGCGTGTAAGGAATGCCAAGTCCATTGAAACGTTGAAAAATGTCCTCGTCGCCGAGCAGGACCGTGTAGTTTATTTGGTGTTGTGCAACGAACGGCTCGACGGCTTGACGTCCTTCCTGGTCCAAAGCGATGCCGATCACTTTGACTTTCGAAGTTGCGGCAAGCTCCTTGAGTTCCGGTATCTCGGTCATACAAGGCTGGCACCACGTAGCCCAGAAGTTCAGCACGACAACGTTGCCTTTCAGCGCCTGGCCTTTCACGGTTGTTCCGTCCAACGATGTCAGCGCAAAATCCGGTGCGTTGTTGCCGACGACGACATTTTCCGGATGAGCATCACCGCCGCCGCTACAGGCAATCGCAGTCAGAAGAGCGATAGAACAGAGAAGCATAATTAGTTTAGACAGTTTCATATTCCCTACTTCCTCGGAGCCTAAAGAACCGTCTTGGATCGTTGCTTCATTCGCCGGCCGGGGGTCTTACCGGTCCCCAACCTGTTTCAGCAGATGAACAACTACCGCAGTCATTCCACGGGAGGGCTCCTCCCATTGCCTGGCCGATGATGCCCGCGGTTTGTCCCAGTGCCCCGAGACCCTGTGATACAAAGTTGGCTGCCTGCCCACCAGGATTTGAAGCCCCGCTCGACCCGGACACGTTCCCGGATCTCGGTTGATTACAACTACCCGTTGACTGGTTCAGTAATCCCAGCGTAAAGAGACTGAACATTAGGTCTACAGTTCCCCTTTGCAGGTTATCGCCAACTTTGAAACTGCTGTGTGCGATGCTTCCCAACTGTTCTGCCGTCGCTTTGGTGACGCTGTTGAATGAACTTGCCGTTTGGCCTGTCTGTAACCAACCCTGCGGTGTCAGAAATTTAGCCATTTCCTGAAGGCCAAATAGTGACGATGACCATGCATAACTGATTACCGATTTAGTGAATTCACGCATGTCTAACCTTCCTCTAACTGCCGTTATGTAGATTGCCGGGAGCGACTTTCACCTTACGCGATCCGAATTGGCTTGCGAGTATCGCAGCAACGATCGCAATCAGAATGAACTCCGGGGTAAACCAACCAGTGTTGGACGTCGCTGTGTCAAATCCGACCGTGAGTAGTGTTAGCCCAACCAGGAGCAGTGATGCGATTCGAAGCAGAAGCTCACGGTGCTTGTCTTCACTTGCGCTCGTAACACTCGGCATGTCGGTGTAAGCCTTCATCTGGCCGGAGGCTAAATTACTGAGAGCTTGCCATGCTCTAATCGCGCCGTCCGTCATGAGACTACTACCCGAACTGGCCCATGCAGCCATCGTGCTATAGCTGAACACTGCGCTTCGCGCATGCCACTTCAGATGGCGATGACAGATCAATTCAAGTTGCCGGCCGAGGTCGAATTCCGGCGCAACGCGAGTAATTAGCCCGTCAATAGCGATGGCTGAGCGGATGTACTTGACGACGTCCCGTTCCGGATAGATGCCGGTCTTTCGAGAGAGCATGAGCATGTCAAGCATTACGAGAGTCGCGTTTTTCTTCAGCTTCCGTGAATTCCCAACAGTCTCGTACCAGTCTTTTGCCAATTGCTGCATTCCGTGACGGAATCCGTCGACGTCCGACTCTTCGTTGACCGTCGAAATCTTAAAAAAGGCAGCGCACATTGCTTCGAGATCGCCGCGTCCGAGCGCCATCGTCAGTGAGACGATGTTCTGTCGCGAGTAACGACTCAGCATCCCGGTAATGCCAAAGTCTACGTACCCGACCACGCTCTTTGGCAGGATCATCAGGTTGGCTGGATGTAGATCGGCGTGGAACATGCCGAACCGGTATGCATCGCTGAGGAAATTCTCCAGAATATTGTAAACGAATTGATCCGGGTCGAATCCTGTAGCCTTTAACCTCTTGATAGTGAACTCGTCGCCTGTCTTTATCGCCCGAAGGTAGTCAAGCAAGTTCAAGCCATCGATAAATTCGACTACCAATGTGCGGCGCGAAACGTAATCGGGGAAAACTATGGGGACACGCTCGTTTGGATTTCCGCGGGCGATACGACACTGCTGTTCCATGTAACGAGCCTCGCGCCGGTAGTCGAGCTCTTCGCTGGTCCAGGCAATGAACTCGCTCGTCGGCTCGATCAACCAGTAGAACATTCTTAAGTGCAGGCGCTGGATGAGACGAATGCCAGAACTCATCAAACGAATGTCGCCGTTGAAGTCTGTCTCAACGTTGGGACGTTGAACTTTAACCGCAACCTTTTGTCCATGAAGTCGTGCGACATGCACCTGACCAATGGAAGCGGTGGCTACAGGTTCGACCTCGATGTCATCAAAAATCTCGTGCGGCGATTTTCCAAACTCTGTTACAAATGTCTGCTCGACATGCGCGAACGGAAAAGGGGCAACGCGGTCCAGGAGGTTGAAGAGAGCGTTACAGTATTCGACTGGAAGAATGTCTGGCTGAAGCGCCAGCATCTGACCAAACTTAATGAACGTGCCACCCATATCTTCGACCATTGTCCGCAGACGATCCGGTCCGGAGAGCTTAGTCACCGCTAAATGACGTTCGAGCCGGGGCCAGCGAGTGGCGGCGAGCGTTAGCGCGTGCGCCAGCAAATGTCTAACGATCACATTTACAAGATGCGCTAGTCGCCGAACACTGGAACCGAAGAACATCAACTCGCCTCCTGCTCAAACACTGAGCCGTAAAAGATTGACTTGCGCCGGCTAAGAATTCTTTCAATAGCTTCCTCCATCCGGCTTCTCACCTCTACGCTGATTGCCCGCACAGTTGCCGGATCAGCGGCCGCTTCGGGTCGATACACATCTTTAATTTCGACTGGCGAGAGGAATTGCGTGTGCCACTTAGATGGGAGCGGCAGTGGTGACAGTGTCAACGGCAGACATGGCCACTCGGTACGACGCTTCCACCACTCCCATTCAAATTTTTTCACAATTGGAAGAATCTCTGCGCTGCCAATAGTCACGAAAGGAATGATGGGCGCCTGATGACGAAGCGCCATCTTCACGAAGTCGTTGCGCCCAAACTTTTGGAGCCGATACGCATCGCGATAGAGTGAGAATGCGCCTTTGAGACCTTCGGGGAAGACGCCTAATAGCTCACCGCGTTTGAGCATCCGGTCGGCGTTGTCCTGACAGGCGATGACGCCACCAAGCTTATTCAGGAAGTTAAAGCAGAATGGCATTTTCACCAGCCCCGGATGCATCAAGAAGCGCGGGCAGCGACCGGTAAGTCTAAATAGCTGTTGTATGAGCATGATGCCGTCCCACGGCATGAAGCCACGGTGCATCCCTACCAACACGGCGGGGCCTTCGCGCGGGATCTGCTCAAGTCCCTTGATCTCAATTCGCCAGTAGTAATGTTCGAGGAATTTGAAAACAGTTCGTCCCAGGGCTGAGACATAGTGCGTATCCATCCCGAAATCATCGAACTGCGTTTCCACATCTACCGGCAAACGATGACTTTTTGTGGCGCCGCTAAATTCAGCCAATGCTGCTGCGCTCGAATGAGCTGGCTCGAAACCAAGTTGGTCTTTAATCTTTTCGCCAGAGACGGTCCACGAATAGCGGATGTAATCGAGTTGTTCCAGCGGATGGACCGATCGAAAGGGATTCATGACTGCGCGAGCCAGTCGCTGCATAGTGCGCGGCACGGGAATACGTTTCACATTAGCGAGGCGTAAAGCTTTGCGCAGTGGCATTACGCTACGAGGGGCAACGTTAAAGATCCCGACAGCTCTTCGCTCGATTACACACTTTACGGAGTCTGCAAGGTCTCCCGGACTGAGTAGTTGCAGCGAGGGTTCATGGCCTGGAAGTGTAATGGCTATGCGGCTTCGGAATAGGCGCGTGAAATAGTCTCCACCATGCGCGAGCACCGCCGCGGGACGGAGGATCGCGAGCGCAACACCCTCACTAAAGTGTTTCTCGGCAAGCTGCTCGAGCCTCGCCCAACGGTGTGCAATCTTGGACCGGCCGTCTCTCAACGGCGCGCGCGTCTCGCGAACAAGGCCCGGATTTTGCGGCGTAGCACCGTAGATTGCGGCGCTCGAGATAAGTACGAATTGCTTGATGCCCGCGCGCGACCACCGCTGAAAGCTTTCTTCTGCGTTTGCTAGAGCAGGGGCACCTTCTAGACCGGAAAGCGGTGGCGAATAAACAACACAATCAACTGGCTTCCCATCGCACGAACGTAGTTCGACAACATGGTTTTCACGCAAGCGCTCAACCAGCAGCCTCGCTACTTCTGTTCTGTGCTCAATAACAACGACTCTGCTCATCTTTCACCAATCTCTACCCGGGAAGGTAGTTGTCTTCCATAGCCCACTTCCTGATAGCTCCGCTCATCCTCGAAAATCGATCCGAAAAAGATCGACTGCCTTCGTCGCAACATCTCGCCGATCGCTTGTTCCATCCTGCTTCTCACTTCCCTGCTGATTGCGCTCACTACTTCGGCGTCGTCCGCAGCTTCGGGCGGGTAACGGTTCTCGATGTGCAACGGCTCGAGGAATTGTGTGTGCCACTTTGAGGGCAACGGCACCGCCCCCAGGAATGGCCAGGTCGGCGTGATCGGGAACGTGGGCCATTCGGTGTTGCGCTTCCACCAGGCCCAGTTAACTTTCTTGAGTATCGGAAAGATCTCAGCACTGCCGACCGTCACAAAAGGAACTATCGGCGCGCGATGGCGCAGCGCGATCTTGACGAACTCGTCGCGACCAAACTTCGTCAGCTTGTAAGCGTCACGATAAAGCAGGAACGCGCCTTTAATGCCTTCCGGAAAGATCCCCACGATCTCGTCGCGCTTGAGCACATAGTCTGCATTCTCCTGGCACGCGATGACGCCGCCCAGCTTCGTATGAAAGTTGAAGAGAAATGGAAACTTGATCAGTCCGGGATGAATCAGAAACCTGACATAGCGACCAACATTTCGAACAATGAGATGAAGTGCCATGACGGCATCCCAGGGCATGAAACCTCTATGCACGCCGACCAATACTGCGCGTCCCTCGCGCGGCACGTAATGAAGATCTTTGACCTCGACCCGCCAGTAATAGTCGTGCAGAAACTTGAACATCCGTCGCCCATAAAGCTCGATATACCGCTTGTCCATTCCGTAATCGTCAAACTCGAGCGACGGCAATTGGTGCGACGTGAGATGACCGGCTTCCGCGATGCGAAAGTCTCGTAGTGCTTCAACACTGGAGCGACAAGGTTTCCACTTCAGCTCACGTTTGATCTTCCGGTTGGCGATGGTCCAGGAATAACGTATGTAGTCCAACTGTTCGATCGGATGTGTCAGCCCCAAACGAGTCAGCGGTCGACGCACAACTCGCTGGACCGTGCGCGAAACCGGCAATCGTTTTGCTTCGCTCAGCCGCAGCGCAGCACGCAGGGTAATTACTCCATCGGACGCGACGTTGAAAACTCCTCCGGCACGGTTCGCGACCACGGAACATATCGCACTGGCGAGGTCAATCGGGCTGAGCAATTGAATGGTTGGATCGTGGCCCGGCAATGCGAAAACAAACGATCGTCTGAAGAGATCACTGAAATAATCATCGCCTCCCACCACCAGTACGGCGGCAGTGCGCAAGGTATTCAGCTCGACGCTCGTGCCCGAAAGTTCGCCTAAATAGGCGGCTGCGAGCGCTTCAAGATCGAGCCAGTCTCTGGTTATCCGTTTCTTGTCGCTGCGCGAAATAACGTGTGATTCAGAAAGGAAACCGGGATTGTGAGGACTCGCTCCGTAGATCATCGCGCTCGATAAAAGGATGAATTTCCTGATGCTCGCGCGAGCACATTGCTGAAAGACTGATTCTGCATCCCCCAAATCGAGGCGATGACGGCTAAGCGATGGAGCGTAGACGACAGTGTCTATGTCGTGTTCCTGAAGCATCGTCGACAGATCTCCGGTCAAGTGACCACCGAAGCCGTCTTCTTTCTGCGGCGCACGCATGCAGAACTCGACCAATTGACGGTGGCGAAGATTGTTCACAATCAATTCCGCCACAGTTTCTCGATCGTCGATGATGATGACTCTAGACATTTACTGTTTGCCTCAATGCGTACGCTGACCCGACGCTATCGCGTTACGGTACTGACCCGATCCTCTGGGCAGCTCCGACACTTGAAACTCTTTCCCCTCCGTGATGCGAACCAGTTGCCGAGCTGCGATAGCCTTAGTGAACTTTTCAATCCGGCCTCTGGGCCAATGCACGGTCACAACGTCAACCTGTGTCTTATCACCCAGACCAAAATAGAGACGGCCACTCTGTTGCGACGCGAACCCTGAACCCGCAGAAACAAGTCGCGTGAATTTCTGTCCACCCGCTTCAACGGTCACCGACGCTCCGACCGCGTCACGATTGCTTTCGGTCCCGCGTAACTCGATAGCGAGCCAGTTGCGACGTTCACCTACGTTGTTGCGAAGCAACGTCGCTCGCGAGAGTTCGGCGCGGCCGGAGTCGCCGGGATTGTTGTTGATGACCACGTCCAGGTCGCCATCGTTGTCGAA
>Ga0207670_10000338_pt1 | contig 27779 bp, 19 predicted proteins | sample KBSS23HmetaG_FD_184339 | JGI IMG/M metagenome (GOLD analysis project Ga0207670, IMG submission 184339) | Switchgrass rhizosphere microbial communities from Kellogg Biological Station, Michigan, USA - KBS S2-3H metaG (SPAdes) (version 2) | ecosystem: Host-associated > Plants > Roots >... | reverse complement strand
GGCGCAATTGCAGGAATCCTGATCTGCGACTACTGGGTCCTCAGGAAACAGCGTCTGGATCTGGCAGGCCTCTTTAAGACGGACGGACCGTACACATACAGTAACGGCTTCAACTGGCGCGCCATCGTTGCGCTCGTTATCGCGATCCTTCCGGTAGTCCCCGGTTTCTTGCGCGCCGCGACCACGCCGGGCGGCCAGGTTGCCGATCCAAACTTCTTCGACACCCTGTACACTTATGCATGGTTTGTTACTTTTGCCCTTGGATTCAGCATATACTACGTCCTGATGAGGACCGCGAACGGAGGAGACTCACTTAATGCCACGCACGGTTAAATGCGCACTTATTCAATGTTCAAATGCAGCCGCCACCGATCTGCCGATCGACGAGATCAAACGGCTAAACATCGAGAAGCACCTGACCTTTATCGAGCAGGCCGCGCAGCAGGGCGTACAGATAGTCTGCATGCAGGAGATCTTTACGACTCCCTACTTCTGCGCCGAACAACAGACGCGCTGGTATGAAGCGGTGGAGCGCATCCCAGATGGTCCAACCGTGCGGTTGATGCAGGAAGTCGCTAAAGAACACGGCATGGTCATCGTCGTGCCGATCTATGAAGAAGAGCTCACCGGCATCTATTACAACACCGCCGCCGTGATCGACGCCGATGGCAAGTATCTCGGCAAGTATCGCAAGAACCACATTCCGCACGTGAATCCGGGGTTCTGGGAGAAGTTTTACTTCCGTCCCGGCAATCTCGGCTATCCGTGTTTCGACACGGCCTTCGCGCGCATCGGAGTTTACATTTGCTACGATCGTCACTTCCCCGAGGGCGCACGCGCACTCGGTTTGAACGGCGCCGAGATCGTTTTCAATCCTTCGGCAACAGTGGCTGGGCTTTCGGAGTACCTGTGGCGCCTGGAACAGCCGGCGCACGCAGTTGCAAATGGTTACTTCATCGGCGCGATCAATCGCATCGGTCACGAGCAGCCGTGGGACATCGGCGAGTTTTACGGTCAGAGTTACTTCTGCGATCCACGTGGGCAGTTTGTCGCGGAAGCGCCGCGCGACAAGGATGCACTCGTGGTGGCCGATCTGGATCTCGACAAGATTCGCGAAGTACGAAACACGTGGCAATTCTTCCGCGACCGCCGGCCGGACACCTACGGCGCCCTCGTCGCTGACTGAATCCGTCATTAAGGAGTCTTAATTTATGGATCTATCCATCACCGTCAACGGCATGAAGTTCCCAAACCCGTTCGTGCTCGGATCGGGACCGCCGGGAACGAATGCGCGCGTGCTCGCAAAGTCGTACGACGCGGGTTGGGGCGGCGCTGTTGCGAAGACCGTCAGTCTCGAATCGGCGAAGGTGGTGAACGTTGTTCCTCGTTACGGAAAACTGCGATCGAGATCGACGGGAGAAGTTATCGGGTTCGAGAACATCGAACTGATCTCGGATCGACCGATCGACGTCTGGCTCGATGAGTTTCGACAGATCAAGAAAGAGTATCCGAACAACATTCTCATCGCCTCGATCATGGAGGAGTATGAGAAGAGTCGCTGGCAGGAATTGGTTCGCATGGTCCAGGACACGGGCGTTGACGGGTTCGAGCTCAACTTCTCGTGCCCGCACGGCATGACCGAGCGCAAGATGGGATCTGAAATGGGCGAGCATCCGGATCTCACGGAAGAAGTGACGAGCTGGGTGACGGAAGTCGCGAAGATCCCCGTGTGGGCCAAGATGACGCCGAACATCACCAACATCCGCGAACCGGCAGCAGCGGCTATAGCTGGTGGCGCAGTTGGAATCTCGGCGATCAATACGATCCTGTCGGTGATTGGTGTCGATCTCGATACGTTGAGGCCGATGCCGACGGTTGAAGGTCACTGTGTTCCGGGTGGTTACTCGGCGCAGGCCGTGAGGCCGATTGCACTGCGCATGGTGAGTCAACTCGCTTTGGCGATCCCGGAAGAAGTTTCGATCAGCGGTATTGGCGGCATCGAGAACTCGCACGACGCACTCGAATTCATGTTGCTGGGATCTTCGACAGTCCAGATATGCACCGGCGTGATGTTGCAGGGCGTGAAGATGATCGATGAGTTGAAGGAAGGCGTTGAGAAGTTCCTCGTCGACAAAGGCTTCTCATCAGTCCAGGACATCGTCGGCAAGAGCCTGCCTTACTTCTCGACACACATGGACCTGGTGCAAAAGATGAAAGCCGCAAAGCGCTCGAAGGCCGGCGAAGCGAGCCGCGACAACGAGTGGGCGCAGAAAGACATCACCGAGAAGACCGCCGAGCTGACTTCTAATTAGTCGTCCCTGAATAATTCGGTTTTTGAGTAACTTACAAGATCAAGCAGCGGCGGTCAGGTGAAGCGTGAGTTCCAGTTGTACTCCGGGCAATCTAAAGAACCTCGCAGGAGTTCAGTTTGAGCCACTGCCGGGTGTTTCATTCAGTGGACCTTGATTCAAATGTTCATCACCCGGCTCGATCGTCGCGCTCCAGCAACAGTAACGTTTCAGAGTGCTGTTCAACTTGCAGCCCGAGACATAGAGGTTGGCGGGGATGATGCTGTGCGTAACGGCTTCGTGATGAATGCTTGAATATCAACCGGGTCCTTGACGCAAAGAAGCAAAGGAAAGATCGGGTTTAAGGAGGGTACAATGGCTCAGTCGCTCAATGCGCTGTCCGGATTGACTACGAACGACGTGGACGAACGCACTCTAATCGCCCAAATTCTCTACATTATCCTTATCAGTTCGATCATTAATCACAGATCAATAGAAATAATTCTGAAATTCATGAAGACCGTTATTTACGTTCACGCACTCCTATTGAACTATTCCAGCGAAGTGGTTTAACGTTTTTCGGTAGAGGCGAGTCTGCTGTCTCATTTATCGTAACGCCATATTTCCAGTTCGCCGGACAAATCGCCACATATCGAGCGTAGCCCCCAAGGCCACCTTTAAATTTCGGGAAACCAATTGTCACCAGACAACCAGTCTCAGCAACTTTATCCAAATTAGCTACGCCTTCAGCTTGAGTATAGCCGTTGTGCATTAACCACGCTTCACCCTCAAGGGTTGGAGTTGTATCGGTGTCGAGAGGCTCATGTCCATGAAACAGGATATGACGCTGCAAATGCAAGAACTTCAGAGCTGCTAGCGACACCCCAGGAAAGGGCCTTCGCGTTGCGAGTTGCGGATCGGGCCAGCCCTTTGACCAACCTGAATGTATCATTACAACGGAGCCTGGCGGTATAACTCCGTGAACGGATTCCCATTTCTCAATATCCGAGACCTGTAGATGATACCCAGGGTCTTTCGCGACCCGTTCCACAATCGAGATTACAGCTAGTGGCCGAACCGCGAAGGTAGCCGGCAGTTCATCGATGCTCGGGTACTCTGGCGCCCAGTGAGCGGGTGGATCCAATTGCGTGCCGAACTGGTCGGTTGATAGTTCATAACGGTTAGCTTCAAACCCATCCTTTTCATATTCGTATGGGTTACCATTCTCGGGGTTCTGGCTTTGACCAAACTTCGCTGGACCAAACCCCTTCCACACCGGGATTGTAGGTGTTAGTGTATGTGTGAGATCTATGTAACGAGCATTCTTTAGTGACTGATCGTAAAGCGCCCACAGTCCAGTTTCTTTCAAGGCAGTTGGCGTGGCAAGCGGTTCTGAAGTTCGGGATTGAGTTGAGCAAGCCGCCAACATGACTGCGTTTACGGAAACGATGGCAATGCAAAGAAGTGTAATTCGCATGATATTCCCAACAGGAGAGCAGTGTCAGCCGCAATGTCACTAAACTTATGACACTCCTCTTCAAAGCAACAGCAAATGCTCAAGAATGCGGTCACTGGTGACGTAGGCTGAACAGATAACTTGCATACAGCGAGTCCCGCAGATCAGACAATTCCGCGTCAAAAGCCTTTAGCTGTTTCTGATCCCACCGCGGGCCCCAATCACGCACTTCGCGCAATGCAGCCACTACACCCACCGGGCGACCAGTCGCGGATACTACAGGTCCAATCACAAGGGAGATCCATCGATCCTTACGATGCTCATCATGTTCGGCAGCCAACCAAGATTCGGGGCTACCCAAGTCAAAGACTACTTTGTTCACTCCGTCCCGCATGAGATCCTGCGTTACGCGCTTGTAAGCTTCATGAAAATACGCCCTAGCGAAATCCTCACTTCCAATTCTTCCGACTTGGTTGCCCCCCTCCTTGTGATGGTGTGTCTGTAAAACTAGACTCATTGTGGAATTACAGACAAAGGCCCCAAGCTTAGTCTGGTCGTCGAGGTGGCCACCGGCTCCAACAAGATCCTTTAGTACCTGCTTTAACCCTCCTAACTCGTTTTGAGATTCACGCACAACGTTAAGGCGATCGTGCTCAGGCCGGAGCAACACCCAAGTAGCCTCCGAGCCTGGCGCAAGAGCGTTAACAACTTCAGCAACCTTTTCGTTGAAGCTCGGGGGGAGTTCACCGATTATTCCATTTTTTAACATGGAGACGAGTGACCTAGATGCGGCTGCCCTGGTGGCGCGACTGGTAAGCTCTGCAAGTTCCTGCAGAAAGGGTCCATAGACGTCTTCCCAGTCTTTTAGGTAGCTGGGAGCGGTATGTTGAATAACTATTGCGCCGACCACATCAGAAATCGGTAATCTTGGTTCGATTACCTGCTCCTCATCACGAATAAGGAACACGGCCATCTGTGCTGCAGGATGCTGAAAGGATTTACGCGTTTCCTCGTTGAGATTCAAAACCATATCCGCATCTAGTCTGACAGCAAACGCAACTAGTTGCTCCGTATTTACCAACCGTCCTTCTTGAAAGAAGCGGGGACAATTATGGACGCAAACCGCTTGGACCAATTCACAATTCTCCGGATTCATGCTCGTAGCTGCACCAAGCGTACTCGATTTAATGCAACCCCAGTCGGCTCCGCTCAGACTAACTGCCGCCTCAAGAATGGTATTCAGTATAGGCTTGCGCGAATTCTGCTCGTGCACCTGAGTCTTGACGGTCGCCAAAAGCAGATGCCGTAAGACCGGAAGCAAACGTTCCTCAAAAAGTTTCTGAACTTCTTCGCCAACGCTTGGGTCCGCCTGTACGTTTGGCCTACGAGAGTGTGGTAATGGAATTAAATACCCAACAACATCACGATTGTCCCGGGCGGGAATATACTTGAAGCTGCAAGCAATTTCCCGTTCGGGTTGTGTTAACCACCGATCGATTTGTTCAGAGGGATCCGTATCCACCCATTTAGCCCAGCCTGAGGCTGCCCGTTTCACAATAGCTCGCAAGGTCCTGTACGACGCAATGCTCGTGCTATGGGCAAAAACGATTCTTCCCGCAGCATCTATCAGAATAGCTTTAGACAACTCATGGTTCCTGAATCTTTTGCTCTGCTGAATGAGGCTAACTCTAACTCTGTCGTATTTATCGTACTCTTCATGATCGAGTTCTGGAACTATTTCTCCGTCACGCGGGGAGAGAAACGCGAGGGCAAGGTCAGTCACCTTCAGCAAGGTCTTCAGATCGTTCAGAATGGGTCGCAATATTTCAATGAATCTAAACTCAGCGAGATCCCTACGAGAACGGTTATTGATCGGGTAATAAATGGGCACAGTACTTGGATCAGTGGTGTTCTGGAATACAGGAAGGCCTCGTGAAGAGGACTCTGCTGGTTGCTCAATCTTGCTAATTTCATCAAGCTCTCTGTAGAGCTCAGCAATAGCACGAATAGCTTTTTTCTCAAACTCGTCTTCGTTATCAAAAAAGATGCAAGTATGGTTCGCTTTCAACCTCTCACGAAACGCGTTAAGTTTTTCTTCGTTTTCCGTATTTCTTTCATGATGCGCAGGCTTGATTCGAAAGTCCGGACCCATAATAAAAACAAGTGTGGGAAGCTGTTGTCTTTGCGCTTCGTTGTATTCAAACTCGGTTAACGATAAGCGGTTGGGATTCTCTTGCGAACTATCTGGAATCGTCCCATATCTGTGGCTAACGATAAGTACAAAGGCCGAACTCTCCGATACCATCTTTCGCGATGAAACTACGACCGAACCGTCAAATATCACTGGCGCGGTCTCCATTCCTATCGCCTTTAAATCCTGAGCACCGATAACTTTCAACAAAGTATTTCGCAGATCTTTTATGTCGTCGAACGTGCTCGAAACCATAACACCAAGATAGGATCGTCTGGGGGTGAGATTATCCTTGCTCATGAGGTAGTTTCTCCGATGGGAAATTTATATTGTCTCCTTAGAATGTAGCCCTTTACTGTTCTTCAAGACATTATCATTTGTCTTGGGACGTTCACCGAGCTATTTCGGCGGGTTCGTCAGAAATCAAGTGCTTTTGTTGGCAACTGTCCGCTCATATGAAAGCGCGGGAGAATTCTTGCTATTCGGTTAACCGCTTTCTCTAAATTTCCGGCATCTATGGATAAATCAATTGCGAAACGTATGACGTCTCTTCCACAAAAATAGGAGGCCAGAACTTGTTGTTCGCGCCACATATACTCAACTAATCCGAACTGATCGATCCGGGGGAACCGCACTGACAGAATACTATCAGCAAAGTCTGGTTTGCAGGGTGATAGGATATCAGGCGCGAGTTGCTCAGATAATAGGTCAATCAGGTGACGCTTCATTTTATGTCTATGTTGAGCGATTGCATCGACCCGCAGAAGGGTCTCTTCGCGAGAACCAGCGCCACCAAAGCTATCTAAGAGGCTCTGAACCAGAATAACGGGGAACTCTTCACTTGAGCTCACTTTGATTTCGAACTGGGGCGGAAACATACCCTCGACTAACGGAATTCTTTGCTGAAATGCCGCCAACTCTCGACCTCTTCGGTTTCCACAAAACACAAGCCCACACGGACCAAGAAGGCCGAGTGATTCCAATGGTGAAACTACGTAATAATCGCATTCAACATCTTCAACTGACCAATCTCGTGGCATAACGCCGCCAGCGAGCCTTCCGTCGACAATAATAAGAAGCTCATCGTCTTCTGACTCCAACCGAAGTTCCGCACAAAGCATGTGAACATCCAAGATTCTGCCTGTGGAAGGATCAACATGGGGCAGCAGCACAACATCCTTGGAACCTGTCAAGAGCCTCTTAATGCGCCCCAGTAATTCAAACTCATCGCTAAATGAGCCGAGCAAAGACACTGACGCACCTGTCGTTCGGAGTGGCATGCGTCGTTTACGCGCATTCTGAAGGGAAAGCGTGAGTAATGCTCTGCTGTGAAAGTCTTCGCCACAGACATCTCCGTGGTCGCCGCTAAACTGGAATGGAGCAGCTATAGTTGTAAGGTCGATATCTGGAACGATTGCGTTAAAAGGCCCACCGTAGTAGCCAGTCGCAGCTAAACTGACCGCTATGGCTTCATTTGGTGTCCGCGTGAAGATTACATAGTTTCGTGCGTCTGATTCATTCAGGCCACAAAGCGCGCCTAGACATACTCTTCCATGATCGAACATCTCCCATTGTCGTTGAGATTGGGCATCAGCAACTGCAGATTCTTCACTGCTAAGCCTAGAGCTAACACTCCCTGAGAATTCGAATGGAAAATTAAGGTTAATTAAATCATCACTTCGGTGGGAGAATTCCGTTAAGCGCTCATCTGCAATTGCTCCTATATTTCCTTTTAGTAAATAGGGAGCGAGTCGCCGAGCGGTTAACCCAGCGATGTCCTCCACAAAGGACTTGGTAACGTTTGGTGGGTGATAGCCTTGTCCATCCTCAAAGCGGTTCCACGGATATCCGACATTTGGCGTTGGCTTTAAGAAATCAATCTTCACGCCACCCTTTATCGCTCGATGGGTCATTTCCGAGCCGGGGTAATAAGTGGCTATGTTGGTGCTGATGGTACAAATGTGTCCCCTTGCAACGCGTTCCTTAAAGAAGGTGATGGTATCCTCAAATGTTTCTCGTGATTCATTCGTTACGTTCCGCGCCATGTCAGGCGCGCAGAACATTAATGATAACCCCACTCGGATTCCGACTTCTTCAACCGCATCAAGAGAATCTTGAATCCGATTACGCCTCTGTCCCTTATGCATATCGCGAAGAATGCCATCGTTTACAGATTCCACCCCAAAATAGATATAACTGCAACCCGATTCCTTGAGTTGGCGCAGCGTAGGCATATCAATCTGATCAATGCGAGTCTCACATCCCCAATTCCAACCTTCAGCGCGTAGGTACTGTAATAGTTCGCGCAAAAAGGCGCGCCGCGCAACACCCTCAAGTCCTCGTCGATTTTGCGCATTAACAAGATTCGTGAATGTACTGTCATCAAAAAAAATTGCACCATAACCCAAGTCGCGAAGTTGTTCGATTTCCCTGCGGACATTCTCAAACGAACGTTGGAGTGTGCTGCCAGTCGCTTCAGTGCAGAAGGCGCACGTCCAAAAGCAGCCACGACTAGTCATCAACTGCGCCGTGCGAAGATTTCGACCCGAACCTCGAAAGACGGAGAATGAACGCGAGTGCCTATCATCCAACAAATCTCTCGGCATGAATGGCAACGTATCAAGATTCAGGGGGCGTCCCGAAAGACCAATTCGATACTCCTCGTTATCACATATGAATGAAATCGTACCAATTCCTGGTAGCTGCCCAATCTCAGGCTGTTTGGCAATGAGTTGCTGCTTAATTACCTTGGCAGGCATTGTCGGACCAGCCATTTCAATCTCGCTAATAAGAAAGGACAACGCGTATTCGCCGTCCCCTGAGACAGAAAAATCCGCAAGATGGGGGTGTGTCAGGGCAGTTGGCTTCGACCGAGGCGGCAAATTTAGTCGCATATGTGGCTCAGACATTTCATCCTCATGAGGTCCTCCAAAAATGGTTATCATATTGGGATTCACCGATCGAACGCCTTCAACAATATGCCTTGCGTTTTCGCTGCTAGGCGTCATGTTGCTGATACCAAAAACCCTGGGAGGACAACGCAGGATGCTTTCCTGTAATGCCGCCAAATCCATTGCAGCGGCAGATCTAAAACTTATAACACTAATGTCTTCGACTCGAAGGGAGCCGATTTTACCGCGACGAATTTCGTCAACGACGACTGCTAAAGCGTAAAGAAGACTGGTCGGCTCTCCCCCATAGCCAAGGAACTCGGTATTAAAAGGCGCACTGAGAAAGCACAATTTACCAAGCAATTTGGGTGGGTCCATCTTTATCTCCATCGATTCCGACCCCTTTCGATTCCGGACTCGCTGCTTCTTAGCCGAAGTAACGACAAGCCACAATCGATTGACTGTTCGAATCCCAACTAACTCAAAGCGTTATGCCTTTCGAGTGTAACCAGGTATCACTAAAGATCTTAGACAGATACCGGAAGCCGGAATCTGGAAGAAGCGTTACTATGTTCCTTAAGCTTGGGTTCTCCTTAGCGAATCGCAATGCGGCGATAACTGCACCGCCGGACGATCCACCCACGAAAATCCCTTCCTCAGTCGCCAATCGTCGAGCCATTTTGAAACAATCGCGATCGCTAACTTGGAGCATTTCATCAATAACTGAAAAATCCAAAGTCTCTGGCAAGATGTCATCCCCGATTCCCTCAACCAGATAAGTTGCGGGTTGACTCTCTCTTCGTTCTTTGAACCAAGCATGAAAAACCGATCCTACAGGATCAACACCCACGACGATAATATTAGAGTTTTGCTCCTTCAAATATCGACCAACCCCCGAGATAGTTCCCCCTGTGCCGGCCCCTATAACTACACAATCCACTTTTCCACCAGTTTGGGTCCAGATCTCGGGTCCCGTAGTCAAATAGTGGGCCTCGATATTGTCGGGGTGTGAGAGCTGATCGATGAACATTGATCCTGGGGTTTCGACGGCAATTCTTTTTGCAGTCGCGTAGTACGATTCAGGGGAATTTGTCGGTCGGTCGGTCGGCGTAATTACAACTTTAGCGCCAAACATCTCCAGAATTTTAAGTTTCTCGTCGGACACCTTATCCGGACAAACTAGGATGGTCCGATAGCCGCGAACAGCACAAACCATCGCCAACGAGGCACCCGTATTGCCAGATGTACATTCAACAATGGTTGATTGCGGCCCAAGTAGGCCAGCCCTTTCAGCTTTCTCGATTAAATGAACTGCCATTCGGTCCTTTATAGACCCCGACGGATTAAGGAATTCGGCTTTTGCGAGGATTGGTGCCGTAAGGCCATCCGAAATCCTCAATAAAGGCAACAAGGGTGTATTCCCGATGGTTGCCAGAATCCCTGTTCTAGTATTTGTTAAAGGGTTTTCCACTCCGTCAAAACCTCGTTAATACGCGAGATCCCTTCCTTAAGCTGCACGGGAGGAGTCGCCGTAAAACATAGCCGAACGAACGATCCATAATGACTACCAAAGACTGAACCTGGACACAACGAGACGTATCGGTCTAGCAGTGCTGACAGAAATGCATCTGTTGCAGTCCGTTCTGAGATTCCGTATGTTCGCAGGTCCAGCAAGACAAACGCGCCCGCCTCAGCTGGCGCCGCTATACAGGACAATGACTCATTAACGATTTTCGCGCCTTCAACATATGATGAAAGAGTCTTTGTCTCTTCTTCCTCCGAGCATCTTAAACAAGCCAAGGCCATGCACTGAGCGACCGTAGAAGTGTGATAAGTTGTATGCATAAGAAGTCGCGCAACGAGGGCTTGTATTTGTACTGGTGCCAAAAGGTAACCGACACGAACTCCTGCTAACGCATGCGATTTTGAAAACGTACCTACGACCACCGAACGATTTCTGATTCTCGCATCTGAGCTAACCGGTGCAAAGCGTCTTTCAAAAACGAGCTCACCGTATGCAATGTCCTCAAGTACCCACAGATCGTATTTGAGCGAGATTTCAATAATTGTGTCCAAGTAGGAGTCTTTCAATACAAAGCCACTTGGGTTATTAGGATTACAAAAATAGATGCCCTTTGTCTGAGTTGAAATGGCAGACTGTAGACGTCTCAAAAAATCTTCAGGGCCTCTTTCCTGAACCCCATTGATTCCAATTGGCACCTCTTTAATCACAAGACCGCGACGTGCAAGAATCCCGAAAATAACTGGCCAACTGGGAGTCACCACAATGACCTCTTCACCTGGGTCAAAAAGCGCGTCTGCAAGCAGGGACAGACCTCCAATTGCACCCGGTGTAATAAAAACCCCATCCTTAGTCGCTCCCAAACCAAAGCGTTCATTGACGCGCGAGGCAATCCCAATGCGCAATTCAGGAAAGCCTTCAAGTGGACCATATCGATGAAGGTGACTAGACTGAAGCGAAACCTGCATTGCTAAGGCCGGAGGCGGTAAATATGTATCACCCAAATGTAGAGGAATAAGTAGGCCGCAAGACGCCAGTTCAGAAATTCGGCCCGCCATTGAGCCGAAATTTGAGAATCGAATTTCTTGAGCCGATTGACTCGGTTGAGGAAACTTAGGCATTAGGAAAGATTAGACCTTATCCGTGCCCTTATGAGTCAAATGCCAAACTTTTGACCGAACGGGTGCTTTACGGTTCCGAACGAAATAATGTTTTCAGAACAGGAAAGTAGCCCGCGTTTTCATCCGTATGAACCTACGCAAGTCCGCTGCTGCTTCTTCCTCTAGGGCTTCGAGTTGACGCAACCTTTCATTATCATTCGGAACGACCTTAAAAATAGCTTTCAATTCTCGGATACGACCATAGTACTCATCATACGACTCAGACTCATCGGGGAGAGTGAACCCGGCCCTGTATGCTCGACTTGCTGCGCTGATCACAGCCAAAAACAGAGCAGTCCCCGCGAGGCTTCGGGTGAACGAAAGAGGATCCCATGGCAATGTGAAATGGAGCCAGTGTGCTCCCGAGCCTAAAGCAGCGAGAGCACTTATCAGAACGGCGCCCGCGAGACTGACAGAGGCAATGGTTTCCGAAACCGTTGTTCGCTCCTTTAACGCCAAACCGTTCTGTTCCGCGTCAGGTTCAATCTTGCGTTGACTAAAGCGCAGTTGATGCTCGAATCGGAGAACCTGCATGGCATCAAACACCATTAGCGCTATTGTCTGGTCGGAATAATTAGCCAGATTAAAATAGAGATTGTTTTCACGTGATGCGAAGCGCGTGAATTCCATCATCGTGCCGTATCCGTCGTGAAAGTTCTGCTCAAGATTAGCCCATCTTTTATTTAATTCGCTTACGTATTCTGTTTTATTTTTCACCAATTTTTCAATCAATGGGCCGTTTAAGAACTTCTGAAAATGCCACTGACGTAAACGCTCCCTACAGAAAACCGCTTGACACCAAAGTATTCGGTGATGCTTCCTTCGATTCAGGAGCACGAGGCAAACAGAGGCGATACCGCATAACTCTGCAAGCAAATAGGCCGAAGCGATACCTGCGAATCGGGGCTCGCCCATAACCATGCGAACAGCAGCGATAACTAGCGGTACTGATCCAAGTAATAAGGACCACAAGCCAAACAGATGAAAGGACCGCTTATGAGATTTCGCTTTTGCATCGAAATAGTTGAATCTCTTCAGTAAACGATCATCTTTCAAGGCATTCCTGATTGGCTCATACGTTACAAGAAAGTCATCCGAAACATCCAAGTCGTGGTTATACTCGATTATCAAACCGGGCGGCTCGGGTTGTGAGATTTCGGATTTCATTGGCGGCTCGGAGCCTTGAATTATGTCAACTTCGACGGACATAGTGGGTAGCGAGGTTGATCATTAATGCTGTCGTCGATGAGTGATCTAACAGCAAGACACTTTGCATCGCGCCAATGACTGCGAAGTTTGCGAAGTCCTCACAATGGCATTGTCATTATAGACAACCGGAGGATTTTGGGGAAGATCGTTCTCACCTCGAAGTTAAGCTCCCGCCAAGCAGTTCAACAATGTCAGAATTAGACCTAATTTTTTGAGATTAGCCCGGGATTTCGATCACCGAAATTCCGTGATCACTGGGGCGTGATCCGAGGGTTTTTCCCAGGTGCGTGGCGCGACGTCGATCCAGGTGCGGAGGTTTCGCGAGACGAGTGGCTCGGTTATCCACATGTGATCGATGCGCAGGCCGAGGTTGCGCCGGAAGGCACCGGCACGGTAATCCCACCAGGTGAAATGCCCGCCCGTCTCTGTGTGCAGCCGAAATGCATCCGTAAAGCCCCAATCCTTAATGCGCTGCAACGTGGCGTGCTCCTGCTCGCTGAACATGATCCGTCCCTGCCACAGTCGCACGTCATGCACGTCTCGATCTTCGGGTGCGACATTGAAGTCGCCACACAACAATACCGGCGAAGCCGAATCGTAGTTCGCGTCAAAGAACTCACGCAGCCGCTCCATCCACGAAAGCTTGAACGCATACTTCTCCGACCCGACCGCCTGCCCGTTGGGGATATAAACGTTGACGATGTCGACTCCGTTGACGTTGGTTGCGATCAAGCGCGATTGTGCCGACTCGTCATCACCGGGATACCCGCGGTGTCGAGTCTCACAGGTGTCACGCGTGAGGATCGCGACGCCGTTGTACGTTGGCTGTCCAAAGAGCTGGCATTGATAACCGCGCGCCTTGAAATCCAGGATGGGAAACTTGTCGTCCGTGATTTTTGTTTCCTGCATGCAGAGTACGTCAGGCTTGACGTCGTCAAGCCAGCGCATGACGTTCGGCATTCGCACGAGAATTGAGTTTACGTTCCAGGTTGCGACTAGCATTAGACTGAGATTAAAAGGCCACCGAGGAGCGCGCCGCGTCGTGCGATATCGTCAGCCTCGATGTGCTCGTGTGTGGCGTGAGCGCCGTCGCCGCTGATCCCGAGTCCATCCAGAACCGGAATGCCCATCGCCGCGATAAAGTTTCCGTCCGACGCGCCGCCGACCTGTGCTTCGCCGAGCTCGAAGTCGAGCTGTGCGGCGATCGCGCGTGCCTTTTCAAACAGTTCGATCACGGCGGCAGTGCGCTCCATCGGAGGACGATTGATACCGCCCGATACGAAGACTTTCGTTCGCTCGTCGATCGGTTTCAGGTTCGAAAGTATTCGTTCGATCTCCAGCGACTCCGCTTCAGTCGAAAAGCGCACATCGATCTCGCCTTGCGCTTCAGCCGCGACAACATTCGAGCGCGTTCCTCCGTGGACCACGCCGACATTCAATGTAATTCCCGTTCCCGAAAGATTGATGGCGTGCAGTTGTTCCGTCTGACGCGCCAACTCGAGTATTGCGCTCGCGCCCTTCTCCGGCTCGAGCCCGGCGTGCGCGGCTCTTCCCTCGACCTTGATCGCGAAGATGCCGGTCCCCTTCCGGCCGGTCTTCACGCGCCCGCCGGATGCAGGAGGCTCCATCACAAAGGCACAGCGCGTGGCTTCTTGTGATCGAGCGACGCGTTCGAGCAACGGCCAGCCGGATAAACTCCCAACCTCCTCATCACAGGTCAACACCAGCGTCACTCCAAACGACGGCGCTACATTCAGATCATCCAGCGTGCGCAGCACTTCAATCGCGAGCGCGCAGTTCCCTTTCATGTCGAAGGTTCCCGGACCATAGATCCTGCCGTTATCACGACGCCACGGACGCTCACTCAACGTACCGCGCTCGTGAACAGTGTCCGTATGGCCCACGAGCATGATCTGTTTCGCAGCAGCATTCTGCTTTTGAAACGCCCGGATCACGAGGTTCTGTCCGAAGTCAGGCACGTCGACACGTTCAATCGCATCGACACAACTGAGCCGATCCGCGGCCTGGACCAGCAAGTCAACTACCCCACGACTCCCTTCCGCATCGCCCGAAGGAGACTCAACTTCAACCAGAGCCTGTATAAACGCCTCGATCTCAGCTTGCCTCGACTGCAAAGCAGCAAAAATCTGACGCGGAATCGAATCGTCGCTCATCTGATCGTCTCTTTGCGTACGGTCAACGTCTCGATACGTGGCAGGTTAACTGCGAATCCGATTCCGGGTGAATCGGGCGGCGTGATCGTGCCGCGTGCGCTGACTGTGACCGGCGGGTCAATGATGTCTTCTTCCCAGTAGCGCGCGCTCGCCGAAACGTCACCGGGCAGCGTGAACCCAGCGAGCGTCGACATGGCTATGTTGTGTGCGCGCCCGATCCCCGCCTCGAGCATGCCGCCGCACCACACCGGAATCTCATTGTCGCGCGCCACCTGCTCGACTCTCTTTGCTTCCGCGTGTCCGCCGACGCGCCCGAGTTTGACGTTGATTATCCGGCACGATTCAAGCGCGATCGCATGTGCGGCATCTTCCGCCGACCGGATCGACTCATCCAGACAAACAGGAGTATTGATCTGTCTCTGGAGAGTTGCGTGATCGAAGATGTCGTCGTGCGCGAGTGGCTGCTCGAGCATCATGAGGTTGAAGCGACCCAGTTGCTGAAACAGCGAGACGTCGGAAAGTTTGTAAGCTGAATTAGCGTCGCCCATCAGACGTATGTCGGGAAATTCTTTCCGCACGCGCTCGATAATGTTCAGGTCCCAACCGGGTTTGATCTTGATCTTGATGCGCTGGTAACCGGCGTCAACTTCTTTGCGAATCTTCTCGATGAGGATCTCGGGCGTGTCCTGAATGCCGATGGAAACTCCGGAACAAACTTCGGGACGCGTGCCGCCGAGATGTTTCCATAACGGAACGCCGGCACGTTTCGCTTCGAGATCCCAGCAGGCGGTTTCGATCGTGGCCTTGGCCATGCGATGGCCGCGCACCGGTCTCATCAATGCGAAAACATGGGCGGCGTTTGCGACGTTTTTGCCGAGGACCATCGGCGCGAGAAACTCAACCAACGTGGCCCAACAGGTGTCTGTCCATTCATCGCTGTAAAAGGGTCCCTCGCCGGCCACGCACTCGCCCCAACCTTCAGCACCGTCAGCATCAGTCACGCGGGCGAGAACGATGCGTCGCTCAGTAGTCCGACCGAAGCTTGTTTCGAAGAAATGGACGAGAGGCAGGCGAATTTCGCGCAGTTCGATCGACTGGATAAGCAAAGTAAGAAGCTGTTCCTCCGTGACAGGCATTATGCATTTCTGTACCTCGTGTTAACAACCCGAGAAATATCGCTTTGGGGATTGCAGCAACCTCTCCAGCAGCTTGACCCATCAATATAGAACTGATAAAAGGCACGTCTTATCCCTACCGGTTCCTCATGTCCTCCGGTATTCCTCTCAAAATAACGTGCGGAGTTGGTAAATTTTATTCAAAGGAAGAATGTATGCGCTTAATGAGCCCCCTTCACCCGACACGGGCTGCCCGTGTGTTCGGACGGTCCCGACGAAATCTTTTTCTCTTAATTGCGATTGCTGGTCTTTTGAGTTCGCTCACTTTACTGAAGTTTTCGCGGCTAGCGTCGGCAGATACAACGACGCAGGTAAGTATTTCCAGTTTTGGAACACCGGTCACGCAAAACTTCGATTCCCTGGTTTCATCAGGCACGGGCACCTTGTCCGGGAGCACTCCGGCGGGTTGGGGATTTTCAGAATCCGGTTCGAATGCAAACACTTCGTATACCGCGGGAACCGGTTCAGGCAATGCTGGTGATACATATAGTTTTGGTTCAACTGCTGCTACTGATCGGGCTCTTGGGCAATTGCGCAGCGGAACCCTCATCTCGATCCTTGGCGGTACCTTCATCAACAACACGGGTGGAACGATTAATTCACTCAACATTGCCTACGCTGGCGAGCAATGGCGACTCGGCGCTACCGGCCGCACGATCGGCGAGCGCATGGATTTTCAGTACAGTACCGACGCAACCAGTCTGACCACCGGCACTTGGACGGATGTTAATGCACTTGATTTCACCCCACCAGTCACGACTGGCACAGTTGGCCTTCTTGACGGCAATACCAATCGTGTTCTTCTCAACTCTAATATTACTGGGCTGAGTATTTCGGCAGGTGCTACCTTTTGGATTAGATGGACTGACGTAGACGCTACCGGTGCTGACGACGGCTTGGCGATCGACGACTTTTCAATAACGGCGAATGGTATCCCACCATCGCCGACTCCTACGCCGACGCCAACTCCAACACCCACTCCAAGTCCGACGCCAACGCCGACTCCAACACCTACACCGTCAGTACCCGGCTCAGTCGTCATCAGCCAGGTTTACGGTGGCGGCGGCAACGTTGGCGCGACGTTGAAGAACGACTTTGTCGAGATCATCAATCACAGCGCGGCGCCGATTGATCTGAGTGGCTGGTCCGTCCAAATCGCTTCGGCAGGCCAGGCAAATTGGCAACGGACGAACCTAACCAATTTTGTCCTGCAACCAGGACAGTATTACCTGGTACAGCAGTCTCAAGGCGCCGGAGGCACTGACAATCTGCCCACGCCTGATGCAATAGGCGGCGGCCTGGTGAGTTCGACATCCGGAAAGGCCGCTCTGGTCAGTAACCAAACTACCTTGACTGGCAACTGCCCGGTCGGCAGCGGAATCATCGATTTTGTCGGTTACGGCACTGAAACCTGCGCTGAGAGTTCACCGGCCTCGATACTTACCAACACGACCGCTAACCTCCGAAAGAACAACGGCTGCTTCGATTCCGACAACAATTCGATCGACTTTGCGACCGGAGCACCGAACCCACGCAACAGTTCATCGCCAACAAACAGTTGCACAGCCCTCTTCGGAATCGGATCCGCTCAACCGAGTACCGTGCAAACCGGAAACAGCACCACTCTGACCGTGACTGTTTCTCCGGCACAAAATCCACCCAGTACGGGAATCACTGTGACGGCTGACCTGTCTTCAATTGGCGGATCGGCGACACAGGCTTTCACTGGAGTAGGAAACACGTTCACGTTCGTGGCGACTATTCCTGTCTCTACCACGCCCGGACCAAAGACTCTTCCGGTGACGATTGCAGATGCTCAGGCACGTAACGCCAGCACGTCGATCTTCCTAACCGTGCAGGAGCCACACATCACTATCAGTCAGATTTACGGTGGCGGCGGGAACGCCGGCGCCACTTTCACGAACGACTTCGTCGAGCTCTTCAATCCCACATCCAACACAGTCGATCTAACAGGCTGGTCGTTGCAGTACACGTCTGCAGCGGGTGACAGTTGGGATTTCACTTCGCAACCCATCGGCGGCTTCATCGAGCCTGGCCAGTACTACTTGATCGCGCTTGCTGGTGGCGCTACCGGCTCACCGCTGCCCGCCGCAAACATCAACGGCGACATCAACATGAGCGCCACGACCGGCAAGGTCGCCCTTGTGAATGACTTCGATCCACTCGAAGGTACATGCCCGCTGGGTGATGTAAACATCGTAGATTTTGTGGGTTATGGCACAGGTGCTACTTGCGCGGAAACGGCAAACGCACCGGCGCCGAGTAATACCTCAGCGATCTTCAGAAAGACCGGCGGAGCCACCGATAACGACGACAATCAGAACGACTTCGTTGCGGCCGCTCCCAATCCACGGCGCACTGCACCGATCGTGGAGATTGGTCCAGCCGTATTTCGTAGCGATCCTCGCAAGAACGGCGCCAACGCGCCGCGCGATGCGAGTATCACAATCAACTTTACCGAACCCGTCAACGTAGTTGGCTCATGGTTCAATATCAACTGCGTCACGACGGGGCTTCACAACGACGCCACGGTTGCCGGCGCTGACAAGGTCTGGGTTATCACACCGAATGTGAATTTCCTGGCGGGTGAGCAGTGTACCTTCACGATCTTCAAAGACCAGGTTCACGATGTGGACACGGATGACGTTGGTCCAAACGACGACACGCTCCTCGCAGACTTCGTCGCGACGTTTACGGTCGCGAACGGAACTGCGCCGCCGTATCCGTCGAGTGTTCACCTGACTTTTGGTAATCCGAACGGCGCCACGGCTGACATCAATCAGCCGAACAACTACCTGATGGACAAGCCTGAGTTCACTTTGTCTTACAACAGAGATAAGGGTGGACCAAACTGGGTAAGCTGGCACCTCTCGGATGAATGGGTGGGAACGCTCGCTCGCGTCGATACCTTCAGACCTGATCCGGCAGTCCCGCCGACGTGGTATCGCGTGCAGGCGACCGACTTCAGCAACAGCGGTTTCGATCGCGGTCACATGACACCGAACGCCGATCGCGACAAGGAAACTTCAATCCCGATCAACCAGGCGACATTCCTGATGTCGAACATGGTGGCACAATCGCCTGACAACAATCAGGGACCATGGGCCGCTCTGGAAAACTTCCTGCGCACGCTGCTACCTGCAAACGAGGTTTATATCGTTGCTGGTCCAGCGGGAAGCGGCGGCACTGGCAGCAATGGTGGTGTTTCAACGACTATTGCGAATGGTCACGTCGCCGTTCCTTCGTCAACGTGGAAAGTCGTGCTCGTCATTCCGAAGGGCGACAACGATGTATCGCGCGTGACTGCCGCCACGAGAACCATCGCGGTGATCATGCCGAACATCCAGGGAATCCGGAACAATCCGTGGGAGACTTACCTGACCACGGTCGATGCAGTTGAAGACCTGACGGGTTACAACTTCTTCGCTAACGTTCCCGATGCGGTTGAAAACGCTATCGAAGCCGGTGTCAACGGTGTCAATCCGCCGGGGACCGAAGGCCAGGCGGTAACGACTGCTGAAGACACTTCGAAGTCGGTAACGTTAACCGCGGTAAGTCCAAATCCGACTGCATCGTTCTCGTTTACGATTGTCCAGCCGCCGGCTCACGGTGTCCTAACCGGAACGGGCGCGAATCGGTCCTATCAGCCTGCTGCGGATTTCAATGGCAGCGACAGCTTTACGTTCAGAGCCAATGACGGAAGCGCCGATTCGAACACTTCGACAGTTACCATCACGGTCACGGAAGTGAACGACTCGCCAACCGCTACCGACGACTCGTTTAATACTGATGAAGATACGCCGAAGGAAATCACGGCGTCGGAGCTTACAGGTAACGACAGTGCCGGACCAGCGAACGAGAATGTCCAGGTGCTGACGGTGACAAGTGTCGCGCAAACCGGCGACACACATGGAACGGTCAGTCTGTCGGGCGGGACTATCACTTACTCGCCAGCCTCGAATTACAACGGGCCTGCAAGCTTTACCTATCAGGTCTGCGACAACGGGCTAACCAATGGTTCTCCAGACTCCCTGTGTACTACTGGGACAGTCAACATCTCTGTCGATAGTGTTAACGATGCTCCGACCCTTAACGCGATCGGCAATAAGACACTCAACCTGGGCAGCACGTTGACGTTCACCGCGGTTGGTTCGGACATCGATCTGCCACCGCAAACGTTGAGCTACAGTTTGACTGGAAGCGTTCCGGCGGGAGCGACGATCAACGCATCGACCGGTGCTTTCAGTTGGACACCGACAGCAGCGCAAGCGGGCCAGATCCACACGTTCACCGTGCGGGTCACGGACAACGGCACGCCGAACCTGTCGGACGAAGAGCAGATCACCGTGGGCGTTGGCTATACATGGACCAACCTCCTCGCTCCGATTCACGACGGCGGCGTGTATAAGGCCGGGCGCGTACTTCCAATCAAGTTCCAACTGACGGGAGCAAGCGCTGGAATAACCGACGCGGTCATCAGGCTGCTGGTCTACAAGGTAAGTGACAATGTAGTGGGCGACGCGGTAGACGTGCAGTCATCGTCCGCCGCTACGACCGGCAACCTGTTCCGCTTTGAGAACGGTGAGTACGTTTATAACCTTAGCACCGCGGGCCTGACACCAGGGACTTACCAGTTGCAGGTGGACATGGGCGACGGCGTGGTGCGGGCAATAAACATCACGTTGAAGTAGGTGATTCTGGTCAGGCGATGTGACCGTTTTCGCATCAGCTTGACCAGAATTCTGTCATTCACAAAAACGGTTATTGACCCGTGCTCAAGAGACTGGTAAAAGCTTGAATTGCCCCTCTTGAGACATCGATCCCACTAGTCAGGATTGGGACTGAAGAGCACCACGGGTTCAACCTTTCGGCTCGATTGAATCTGAGTCAGCCACAGTTTCAGTCCTGACTTTGCCCCAAAATTCAGCCACAGATTCACACGGATCTGTGGCTTTTATTCTGTAGAGACTTGGTCTTCTTTGTTGAGTGCGGCGTGGAGGGTGTGCCAGGGTAGGGTGGCGCATTTGACGCGCACCGGGAATTCGCGAACGCCCGCGAAGATCTTCAGGTTGCCGAGACTGTTCTCTTCTGTTTCCTCGTTGAGCTCGCCCGTCACCATCGAATGAAACTCCTGGAACAGGTGCTCCGCTTGTTCCTTGCTCTTGCCTTTGACTGCCTGCGTCATCATGCTCGCCGCGGCTTTTGAGATGGCGCAGCCTGAACCTTCAAAACCGACTTCCTTCACTAAATCGTTTTCGAGAGCGACGTAGACGGTCAGTTGATCGCCGCAGAGTGGGTTGTACCCGTCAGCGGTATGGTTGGCATTTTCGAGCTTGCGAAAGTTTCGCGGCTTCTTGTTATGGTCGAGGATTACCTGCTGGTAGAGTTCGCTTAGTTCTGACATTTCGCTTCAACTAAATATCTCAATCACACGTTCGATCGTGCGCGCGAGCACGTCGATCTCTTCCTTGGTGTTGTAGAAAGCAAATGACGCGCGCGCTGTGGCCGGCACTTTGAACCGCTGCATCACGGGCTGCGCGCAATGATGACCGGCGCGCACCGCAATGCCTTCCTGATCCAGGATAGTGCCGATGTCGTGCGGATGAATGTCGTCGATCACAAACGACAGCACGCTCGCTTTGTGCTTTGCGGTACCGATGATCCGCACGCCTTCAATCGCTGAGACGCGCTCGGTCGCGTAGCGCAGCAACTCCAGTTCGTAAGCAGCCGCACGTTCCCTGCCGATGCTGTTCAAATAATCGATGGCGGCGCCCAGTCCGATTTGCGATGCGATTGCCGGAGTGCCGGCCTCGAACCGGTTCGGCGGATCGGCGTAAGTAGTCTTTTCAAAGGTGACGGTCTTGATCATGTCGCCGCCACCCTGGAACGGGTTCATCGTTTCGAGTATCTCGAGCTTGCCGTAGACCACGCCGCTACCGGTCGGCGCGAACATCTTGTGACCGGAAAACACGTAGAAATCGCAATCGAGATCCTGCACGTCGAAGGGCATGTGCGGCGCGGCTTGTGCGCCGTCGATCAGCACCGGCACGCCATACTTGTGCGCTTGCGCGATCATCTCCTTGATCGGATTGATCGTGCCGAGCGCGTTTGAGACGTGCATCACAGCAACCAGCTTCGTGCGCTCGTTCAAAAGTCCATCGTACTCGTCGAGCAGCAACTCGCCCGCATCGTTCATCGGAATCACGCGGAGGCGCGCGCCTTTCTCTTCGCAGAGCATTTGCCAGGGCACGATGTTGGCGTGATGCTCCATCGCGGAAATGATGATCTCGTCGCCGGCGCCGATGAACTTGCGCCCGTAGCCGTGCATTACGAGATTGATTCCTTCGGTCGCGCCGCGCACGAAGATGCACTCACGAACGTCACGCGCGTTGATGAAGCGTTTCACCTTTTCACGCGCGCCTTCGTAGGCCGTGGTCGCTTTCTGGCTCAGGTAATGAACGCCGCGATGAATGTTTGAATGCTCTTGTTCGAGATAGATGCTGCCGCGATCGATGACCACTTGCGGCACCTGCGACGAGGCGGAGTTGTCGAGATAGATCAGAGGTTTGCCGTTGACGGTTTGTTGCAAGACAGGAAAATCAGCACGGATTCGTTGCACATCCCAGGTTTCTGAAACCACAGGCTCCAGCGTTGATATTGTTCCGGTACTCACGACCTTACTCCTTCAGAGGCTCACCGGCGTTTTGTAGGGGCGGCCCTCCGTGGCCGCCCCAGGTTTCGCCTTCGTATGCTGGGGCGGCCACGGAGGGCCGCCCCTACAGTTACGTATCGAGGCTTGCATGTAGCTGGCGCAACACTATTTCGTCGAGCTTCGATCTGATCGACTCGATCTTGATCTTTGCAATCACTTCTTCAGCGAATCCGTAGGTCAGGAGGTTGCGACCCAGTTCCGGACCGATTCCGCGTGTCTCGAGGTAAAAAAGTTCTTCCGGATCGATCTGTCCGATGGCAGCGCCGTGCGCGCACTTCACGTCGTCGGCATAAATCTCCAGCTGCGGCTTCGTATCGACGCGCGCTTTCTCAGACAGCAGGAGGTTCTTGTTCGTCTGCATCGCATCGGTTTTCTGCGCGCCTTCACGAACAAAGATCTTGCCATTGAAAACCGCGCGGCCGTTGCCGTCGAGAATTCCCTTGTACAACTGGTGACTGTTGCAGTGTGGCTGCTTGTGATCGATCACTGAATGCGTGTCAGTGTGTTGATCGGAGTCGACCATGTAGAGACCATCGACGGACGTTTCCGCGCCTTCGTGATCCATCACTACCGAGATATCGTGACGCGACAGTTGAGCGCCGAGGTTGATCGAAGTCGTATAGTAACGACTCGCACGGCCAAGCTCGACGGAACTTGTCGACGCGTGAAAAGCGTCCTTGCTCTCGCGCTGTAGACGATAGTGCTCGAACTGCGCGCCATCCTTCACCACGACTTCGACAATCGCGTTAGTGAAATATCGTCCTTCGCCAACGAAGCTCTCAATCAATGTCGCAGAGCTGTTTTCCTCTGCTACAACCAGCACTCTCGGAAAACTCGCACTTTGCTCTCCGTCAGCGACAAACGTGATCTGCAACGGGCGTTCGACTTTGACGTTCTTCGGAATCCAAAGAAACACTCCCGACTGCAAGAAGGCCGTGTTAAGAGCTGTTAAGCCGTTGTTGTGATAACCGGCGTTGCGTGCCAGATACTTGCGAATGATCTTGTTGTAACGCGCGTCAGCAGCGGCGCTGAAGAGATCGACGGCCACGGCATCACCGAGCCCGCTCGTCTGTGACAGATCCTCACGCAGAAAACCGTTCACCACGACGAGATGAGCGCCTTCAGTTTCGGGATAAGCAAACTGGCTCACATCTCTAACAACGCTATCCTGGATAGCCGGTACAAAATTCTCTTTCGCCAGCGCCGCCAGGTTCGTGTATTTCCAGTCTTCCTCTCGAACCGATGGAAATCCCAAATGCTCGAAACGATCCATCCCGCTGTTGCGCACGAGCTCGAGCCACGGCACAGTCGGCGCAACGCTGCGAAAAGCTGTTTGATAACTGTTTTCTGATTTAACGAGTTCGGTAACCATCATTACTGCGCCGGCGCCCCCGCTCCTTTTCCGTTATCTGCCGTCTTGATCCAGTCGTAGCCTTTCGATTCGAGCTCGAGCGCGAGCTCCTTGCCGCCCTCGCGAGCGATAAGACCACCGGCGAGCACGTGTACAAAATCCGGGACGATGTAGTTCAAGAGCCGCTGGTAGTGTGTGACTACGATGATCGCGTTGTCTGGCGTGTGCAGTTGATTGACGCCGTTCGCCACTACGCGCAGCGCGTCGATGTCCAGGCCTGAGTCTGTTTCATCGAGCACGGAGAGCTTGGGCTCGAGCACCGCCATCTGCAGGATCTCGTTGCGTTTCTTCTCGCCGCCGGAAAAGCCCTCGTTGACGGAGCGCGTCATGAAGCTCGCATCCATCTCGACCACTTTCGCTCGTTCCTTCAACAGGTCTTTAAACTCGAGTGGATCGAGCTCTTCTTCGCCGAGATGTTTCTTTTTCTCGTTGTAAGCCAGACGCAGAAACTGCGCATTCGAAACGCCCGGCACCTCGATCGGATACTGGAACGCCATGAACACGCCTTCGCGCGCGCGCTCGTCGGGCGCTAACTCCAACAGGTTACGACCCTCGTAAATGATCTCGCCCGCGGTCACTTCGTATTGCGGGTGTCCGGCCAGGACTTTTGCGAGCGTTGACTTGCCGGAACCGTTTGGTCCCATGATGGCGTGAATCTCGCCCTTCTTGACGGTCAGGTTGATGCCCTTGAGTATTTCATTGCCATCAATTGCCGCATGTAAATTTCGAATCTCTAACATGTTTTACCCTACGCTACCTTCCAACTTCAGACCCAAAAGCCGAGTGGCCTCAACTGCAAACTCCATTGGCAACTGCAAGAACACGTCTTTGCAGAAACCGTTGATGATCAGCGACACGGCGTCTTCCTGCGAGATACCGCGCTGCTGCAAATAGAAAAGCTGCTCTTCACTGATCTTCGAAGTCGACGCTTCGTGCTCCACGCTCGAGCTGTCGTTCATCACTTCGATATACGGGAACGTGTTCGCGCCACAGGTGGAACCGATCAGCATCGAGTCGCACTGCGTGTAGTTGCGCGCGCCTTCGGCCTTGGGCATCACTTTAACCAAACCGCGATAGCTATTGTTCGATCTACCGGCGGCGATTCCTTTCGAGATGATCGTCGAGCGCGTGTTCTTGCCGAGGTGAATCATCTTCGTGCCGGTGTCGGCCTGTTGCGCATGATTGGTTAACGCAACCGAGTAAAACTCACCGATCGAGTTGTCACCGGCGAGAATGCACGACGGATACTTCCACGTGATCGCCGAGCCCGTTTCGACTTGCGTCCAGGAGATCTTCGAGTTCTTTCCGGCGCACTTGCCGCGCTTGGTGACAAAGTTGTAAATGCCGCCAATTCCTTGTTCGTCGCCCGCATACCAGTTTTGCACGGTCGAGTATTTGATCTGCGCGTCGTCGAGCGCGACCAGCTCAACTACCGCGGCGTGAAGCTGGTTCTTATCAAACTTCGGCGCCGTGCATCCTTCCAGGTACGAAACGTGCGAACCCTCTTCAGCGACGATCAATGTTCGCTCAAACTGTCCCGACTCCGCGTTGTTGATGCGGAAGTAAGTCGACAATTCCATCGGACAGCGAACGCCTTTAGGAATGAAACAAAAACTCCCGTCAGAGAAGACTGCGCTATTCAACGCCGCAAAAAAATTATCGTTGGTCGGGACCACCGAGCCGAGATACTTCTTGACGAGATCCGGATAGTCTCTGATCGCTTCGGTGAAGGAACAGAAGATCACGCCGACCTTCTTCAGTTTCTCTTTGTAGGTTGTCGCGACCGAGACCGAATCGAAAACAGCATCGACGGCGACGCCGGCCAGTTGCTTCTGCTCGCTCAGCGGGATGCCGAGTTTTTCAAACGTGCGGAGCAGCTCGGGATCGACTTCGTCGAGACTCGCTTTCGTCACTTTCTGCTTCGGCGCGCTGTAATAGATGATGTCCTGGTAATCAATCTTCGGATAGTTGAGGTTGGGCCAGTGTTTCGGCTCAGTCATCGTCAGCCAGTGCCGGAAAGCCTTCAGACGAAACTCCAGCATCCAATCGGGCTCGTTCTTCTTCTCAACGATCAGACGAATAGTGTCTTCCGTTAAGCCGCGCGGAATCATGTCCGACTCGATATCGGTGACGAAGCCGTATTTGTATTCCTGTTTGCTTAAAAGTTCTGCTGTACTCATGATGCCCTATTATCTTTTTGCTTGATGCCCTGAATCTGGTGCAAGGCAGCGTCGACGTTTGCTTCCGTTCCCAACAACTGCGAAAGCGTGATCTCACCGAGTGCGTTGTCGACGATCTGATGCAGCTCGATGATGACCGGTCGGATGCCGCAGTCGCCGGTGTGAACGCACGCGTCGAGGACCCCTGCGTAGCTCTTGCAATGCGACTCAGCCGGCTCGCCTTCCAGCACACGTATCACTTGATTCAAGCGAATCTCGGCTGCCGCTCGCGAGAGTGAATAGCCGCCTTTGATGCCGCGCGTTGATTGGACCAGCCCGGCCTTGCTCAAAATCCACATCAGTTTGCCGGCGTTGGCGGTCGAGATACCTTCGAGGCGGGCGAGTTGAGAGAGTGTTAGCGACTCACCCAACGTCTCCGCACGGGCTAACTGTAGGAGACACCGTAGGCCATATTCTTCTTGAGCTGATATCTTCATCGCACGTCTAAACTGTTAGTCTCAGGCATCTTAAGCTAAACCTTACTTTTAAGTCAAGATTAGCCGCAGATCATCGCGGAGTAACGCAGATCTGCGTTATTCAGCCTAAATCCGTGGCTAAAGTTTGAATTCGAAGTCGAGGTATCCGGCGATACGGGCTGGCTTGCCGTTGAACGTCGAGGGCGGGAAGGTCCAGTTGCGGGCGGCTTCTTCGGCGGCTGCTCGGAGCAAGGTCGGACCCTCGGAGTTAGTCACCCAGATCTTCCCGTTTTCATCCACGATCGCGAACACGCGAACAGTCCCCACGACGCTGTGGGTTTTTGCGGTCGGCGGGTAGCTCGGCGCTACTCGCTTGGTTTCGCGGCCATTTAGAGAACCGGCAGTGACGAGTTGTGGCTCTGGCGCCGCGGAGGTGCTTGCGGGCACAGTTTGTACCGGCGCGGCCTCTGGAGTTGGTGTTGGCTTGGTTGCAAACGGATTGGGAATTCTATTGGTGACCGCGTCCAGTGCCTGAGAACGTCCGAGCGAAGGCGCCTGAGACGAGGCCATCCTTTCGCGGGCCGTCAAATATTCAGTCTGCCACTTGGCGTGATCGTCATCGTTTTTCGCGATTGAAAGACGAAGGCCAAGCACGTCTTCCTGCAGCGCGAGTGCATCGTAGGCGCGGCCCTGTTCTTTCGAGATCTCCTGAGCCTGCGCGATGACCCTTTCAAGCAGCCCGCGCACGCGTTCCAGATCCGTGTTGGCTTCGACCGGCAGATCCGCATCGCTCGGGTTGATTCCGTAAGTGCGATAACGAGCCAGGTGCGCGCGAATACCGTTGATTGTTTGTCCCGCCGCGGCGAAGTAAGTGCGAATCGACTCGTCTTTCTGGGCTGCGCGGTTTACGAATGTCTCTTCAAGCAGCGACTGC
>Ga0207670_10000336_pt1 | contig 27832 bp, 21 predicted proteins | sample KBSS23HmetaG_FD_184339 | JGI IMG/M metagenome (GOLD analysis project Ga0207670, IMG submission 184339) | Switchgrass rhizosphere microbial communities from Kellogg Biological Station, Michigan, USA - KBS S2-3H metaG (SPAdes) (version 2) | ecosystem: Host-associated > Plants > Roots >... | reverse complement strand
GTTAGCCGAATGATCGTGAAGCAACTCAACCAGCCGCTCCACCGGCGTGTCGTTCAGGTTGACTTCGGCGAGAATCTCGATGCTTTCATGGGATTGGGCCTTCAGTTTGGCGTGCAGCGGCCCGGTGTCCTCAATCGCACCCACCATCAGCAGGCGCCGTTTCAAATGGTCCTGGCCAAATTTGCTTTGTACCCAGCGCCGCACCATCTCCTCCTTGAGGAGAATCAGAATGAAACTGATCGCGCCAAAAAGGACAATGACACCACGCGCAGGTTGCACACGGGCCAGGAACGAGATCAAAACGACAATGATGGTCGTCCAGGCGCACGCCCAGAAAAGCTGCCAGGCCGTTTGACGCCTTGCGGCGAGCAGCGGGCGGTCGTAAAAGCCCTGCATCACCAACAACAGCGGCGAGACGGGAAGGATGATGGCAATCATCCATACATAGTCCTGGAAGGGTTGGATTTCAGGGCGCTCCCAGAAAAACTCGAACTTCCAGACCGCCCGTAACTGGTGCGCCAACCAGAAAGCGAGGGAAAACAGACCTGCGTCTATCAGCTTGTGAACCTGGACACGAATTTGTCTTTCGCGACGCAACATGGGTTGGATGAATTACTCGGTTGAAAAGAAAGGCATTGCTACATCGCAAAAAACTGAACCTTCAATCATTTCCGCTCCGCTCCTGACAACGCGACATCGCTTGTCACCGTGCCGGCAGCCAATTGAAACTCCGGCGCGGCGGCGGCAATGAATTGCTTCATTCGCTCGTATGTGGGTTCTTCCTGGCCAGGCAAACAGGGGGCGAAACAGGCGACGTAGGCCCACCGCTGCAACGTACCCGTCCCGACCAGATCGCGAGCCATCCACCACATCCGTTGCAAATGGTCCCCAGTCAATTCTCCGTCTGCTACGAACCAATAGACATAAATGCCGCGAAGGACGGTCTTGGGGCCGTCGGGTCTGTCGCGGTACGCGGTGGTCATCAGTTTCATCACCGGCAGGTCATACGGGTGGGGGAGCTTCATCGGCACGGACGTCAGGCCCGATTCAGCGGGGTTGATGTTCCAGCCCTGGCCGGCCAGGCAATATTGCGGTTTATGGATGCTGGTCCGATCGGTCCCCATCAACACGATGCTGACTAAAATTTCGAATCCGTCCTGCGATTTATAGTGCCGCCGGCCGTAGGTGGTGTCCTTCGGCAGCCAGCCCAGTTCCAGCCGCGTTACCGCGACCGGTTCCGAGGTGTAGTCCAGAACGCGCGCCGGCAAAAACGCGCTGTTGGTCGCGGCCAGCTGTCCTTTCTCATCGTAAATGGGTTCAGCCACGACTTTCACGCCTGGGTCGCCGAGTTTTTGAATCGACTTCCAGTGCGTCAGAAAACCCGAAGCGCCTCCCACCAGCACGAGCACCGTCATCAGTATTTTGAGCGATCGCAAGCTCATGCAGGTTGCTCCTCCAGCGGCGGGACGGTCCGATCTTCCCTCAACCAGTGTCCCAGCGCCATGACGCAGAGGATCGCCACAAAGAACGTCATGAAACCGGCGCCGTCATGAAATTTCAATCCCGCCCTTTCGCCAAACGCCTCCGAGGTCAGAATGACACCCGTGATTCGCGACACGTTTCCGACCAGCGCCAGCGGCACGGCCACGAATACCATCAACACCCGTTTCCACGACGCATGGAACGTCAAGAAACCATAAATCGTCGTCAGCGCGGTCAAGGCCGTCAGGCTGCGAATCCCGCTGCATGCCGGGCCCACGTCAAAGTTGAACCCGTTCGCTCCGATGATCTGCGTGCCATTCCGGATCGCTTCCACGCCGAGTAAATGGGCGATCCCAACCGAAATCTGCGTCACCAGTGTCCGCAGCGGAAACGTGATCTTGTCGGCCAGTGTTCCCAACGGAAAGCAAAAGATGAAAAGGAAGTACGGGAAAAAAGCCGCTCGCAAAAACTTCGGCCCCCATACCATCCCGGCCAGTCCATACAAGCCGAGAAAAAATGCGAGGATGGAAATGCGCGTTTGTTGGACGATATAGCCAGCCATGTGCAGCAGAAGCCCTGCGGCCACCAGCACCAACGCCGGCCACCAGGGCGCCTTGGCCACATCCGCCAATTCCCGGCGCTTGATCCACAGCAGCGCCAGCACCACCAGTGGAACGAGTTTCCCGTGCCGGTCATCTTCCTGGCAGCTATACGTGTAATTCATCCACCCGAACAGCGAGGGCGTGTCCAGGTAGCCGAAAGTGGAATTGCCTAGAACGTGAAAGAACACCACCCAGACCGTACATAATGAGAAGAATAAGAGTTTGTCCGGAAACGATGACCACACTGCGGCGAGTTCGTCGCGCAATGCAGACCGTTCCCCGGAAAGTGACTTCGACCCGGTTGCCATGCTGGTTGGGCAGATTTGACACCATCCGGGGTCAGTCGCTCAATGAAAATCTTCCTGCCCGTCCCAGGAGGCGTCCCGGGCCGACGAAGTCTTGGCGACTGCTGAGTCGGCATGGACGTTTCGAGCAGGGCATTCAGCGTGAGCTGCCGCGCACGCCATGGCTGTCAACCGTGTCGCGAAAGACGTCCTACCACGCGCCTTCGGAAGGCTTTGCCTCCGGACGATCGGTTCAAACAAGCGCAGCCCGATAAGCCCCCAGCAATTGCTCAACCGATCTCTCCCAATTGATTACTTCGTTCGCGCGATGGAGACCGATTTGACCCATTCTGGCGCGAGCAGCCGCGTCGTCGAGCAGACGGACCACCGCTTCGCCCATTCGCTCCGCCGAATTCTCAGCGACGTAGCTGGCCGCATCCGCCGCCGACGCCCGGCCCTCCTTCGTCTCGAACATCACCTGCGGTTTGCCAAACGCCATGTACTCGAGGGTCTTGTTCATCGTGCAACAGTTGTTGTAAGAGTTGATCGGGTCGCACGCAACTCCCAGGTCCATCGTCTGCAATGCCGAGAAGAGAAACTCGTTGCTGACGCGGCCGGGCAAATAGACGAACTCCTGCAAACCGAGCTGGTCGCGCAGTTTCACCAACTTGTCGTACTCCGGTCCCGTGCCCATCACCAGAAAATGCACGTCACGACGGCCCAGCTTGTGCACGATGTGACTGGCGGCTTCGACGAGATAATGAACGCCGTCCGCGTCGCCCATCACACCGATGTAGCCGACGAGATATTTCTTGCCTTGTTTCAGAGCCGGGTCCGGCGGCATCCCTGCGGCGGCAAGCAACGGGGCGGTTCGCACCGTGAAGACCTCTTCCGCCGATTTCTTCCCGCGCGCGATCGCCACTTGTTTCACTGATTCATTGGTCGCCAGGACAACGTCGGCACACGCATACGCCAACCGCTCCGCCAGCCGGACGAACCAGTAGAAGATCCCGCGTCTGCCGAACTTGGCCTCGAACATCTCCGGCCACAGATCATGCACGTCGTAAACCACCCGAACGCCGAACAGCTTGAACGGCCAGGCCACGAGAAACAGCAGATCCGGCGGATTGCACAAATGAATGATCTTGAATCGATGCCGGCGCCACGTTTTCCAGGCCAGCCGGAGTTCTCCCCAAAGCGCCGAGGCGTATTCGAGAAAAAATCCGATGAACCCTCCGGCCTCCCCGCTGATCCAATGCCGAAGAATCTGGATACCGTCCCGACGTTCCTCGGGCAGTGTCTGGCCCCGCATTTGCGGGCAGATCACGCGCACATCGTATCCCGCGTCGCGCAGCGCGCACGATTCCTGCCACACGCGTCGATCGAGCGGCACGGGGAGGTTTTCAACGATGATGAGGACCGAAGGCTTGGACATGCGCGGAGGTTGAAGGGCTGAACGGGCGAAGTGTTGGGCGGGCTCACTTACCCGATCCTTGCGCCACACTGGAACCGCTCGGCCTGGGAATGGATCGCTCGCGGCTTCACCAACAAAACCCCTCATACCTCACCGCCAACTGCTGCAGCTCCGGCCAGCCGTTGACATCGAGGATCCGATGGCGGGACGTGATCACCTTTCCCAGGTCCGCGATCGCCGCGCAACGTTGCGCCGCCACCACCAGGCCCTGCTGGCCGACGGCCAGCGCGAGGTCATCGTGCAACAGCGACGCCAGGTGCGGCATCTTCGTGTCGATGAGCCGTTTGTTGCTGCCCACCAGTTTCGCCAGGTTGAGCTGCGGGTCGTAAATCCGGATTTTGTAACCGCGTCCCAAAAGGCTCTGCGCGACCTCCACCATGGTGCTTTCGCGCAAATCATCCGTGTTCGATTTGAACGACAGCCCCAGGATCACTACTTCGTTCACCTCCGCTCGCTCGATGAGCTGCAGCAAACTTCGCAGATGATGCTCGTTGCTGGTCAACAGATTTTCGAGCAGGGGCAGCGGAACGCCGTGCAGACGGCCGAAGTGATTCAGCGCGCGCACATCCTTGGGCAGACACGACCCGCCAAAGGGATTGCCAGGCCGCAGGTAATACGGGGACAAGTTCAGTTTCAAATCGGAGCAAAGCAGCGACATCACCTTGCCGGAATCGATCTCGAGCTGCTTGCCGAGCCGGCCGATTTCATTGGCGAACGCGATCTTCGTCGCGTGAAATGCGTTGGAGGCGTACTTGATCATCTCCGCCGTCGGCCAATTCACCACCGACACGTGAGCGCCGAACAACTGCATCAGATCCGCGGCAGGCCGCTGTCCTTCGCGCGTTCCGACGACGGCGAGGGACGGTTCCAAAAAATCCTTCACTGCCGTGCCTTCCCGTAGAAACTCCGGATAATAATAAACATCGAGCCGTTTCTCCGCGACCAGATCGGGCATCAGCTCCTCCACCAGCCGCTCCGTGCTGTGCGGCAACATGGTGCTACGAAAGATCAAGACGTGCGGTTTGCGCTGCGCCCGCAGTGCGGCGGCGACCCGTTCCGCCGCCTGCCGGACAAACCGCAAATCCAGCGCGCCCGAGATGGTCGAGGGTGTGCCCACGCAAACGAACGACACGTCCGTCGCCGACACCGCCTCCCCCGCATCCGAAGTCGCGCGCAGCAGGCCCTTTTGGTTGGCGTGCTTCAGCAAATCCTCCAACCCCGGCTCGATGATGGGAGCCTCCCCCCGGTTCAACGTCTCGACCTTTTGGGAGGAGACATCGACACCCACCACGTGATGTCCTTGCTGCGTGAGACACCCCGCTGTCACCGCGCCGACATATCCAAGGCCAAAAATGCTGATCTTCATGAGCTGCGGGAGGCTAAGAAATTTGTGCGGAAAACGCAAGGCTTACCCGGCTGCGGTCGCGCGACGAGTTTCAAGAAGGGCGCCCATTCAACTTTGCGAAACGCAGGCGACACCATGCCGGCATACTCCGCCTCCAATTCTGTTGTAGCTGCGCTTGTGAAAGCGCTGCTGTTCTTCGCGGCCACCGGATGAACCTCGGCCCAGTCTTCACTCACCGCGATCTCCATCACGACGCCCTTGCGGGCAACGCGGAATTTCCGCTCGTGGATCGTCTCCAATATCGCGCCTGGCGCGAATTGCCAGCGGACGTTCACCGGCCAATCCGATTCCTGGGCCTCCTCGACAACCCAGCCGTTCTCATCGTGCAGCCGAATCACCTTCCGCCACAGGTACGGCCCAGGCCGCTCGTTCTCCCATGGCCCGAGAACAGTCTTCGCGTCAATCCAATCCGCATTCCCTTCGCCTCGTTCCGAGCCGTCGTCGTATTCACGAATGTCGACCTGAGGGCGCTGACGATCCCAGAGGAACGTGCCGAGCCGTCGGGGCCGATCCCCCCAACCAGCGGGCAAAGGGCAATTGTGAGCCAATCGCGACGCCAGCCAGGCCCGCAGCCCCTTGTCGGCATAATACGCCCCGGTCCCAGGGTCGATGACCATGGCCACTCCATGATACCAGACGGAGAGATGCAAGGCGTCCAAGTGGCCATGAGCGGCGGTCGCCAGATAGCCGAGGGGTGAAGCGTCAATTCGCAGTTGCCACCCTTCGGCCCGTCGCACCGCCACACCTGTCGCGTTGTGCACAAGCCAGTTCCTCCGCTCTCTTGCCGGTTGGCGAGCGGGGCCAGCCGCGAAGACATACTCCTTCGCATCCCAGTACTTGGCCGGCTTGCGATCCGAGCTCTTCCACTCTGCACCGGTGGTCCGAAGGTCGCCGAATTCCAAACGGGCAAGGCCCCACCAGTATTCGATTGCAGGACTGTCGCCAGCCGATTGAAGCCACGAATACCATTCCAAAACCCTCTCCGCGTCGAAAGCAAACACCGGCGTTACATAGCCGTCGTCCGAATCGCCGTAGTCCCACGGGTCCATCGGCGCCTGGACTTCGACAAAAAACCCCGCGGCTCGGCGCAGCCGGTCGGCGACTTCGCTTGAAACTTTCAGACCGGCGGCCTTGATGGCCGAATGGGTCTGCCAGCAAAACTCCCATGAGAACAGATGATAGTTCAGCGCCTGTTCGCGATTGCCGCCGTCCTCGGCAAATTGAGCCAGCACCTCGCGTTCCCAACGCCGTTGCAGACCGCCGAGCGACGTCGCCCAGCGCGACAGCTCCGGCCAGCGTGCGATGGCCAGGATCAATCCGGCCAGTTCGCCAATTAGATGATTGTTTGCCGAGGAACCAAACGACCGATACCGCCAGGCAAACCGGACGTGCGCGGGCAGGATTTCGCCCCGCAGTCGTTTGAGCAGCCTTTCCACCTCTACGACTCCCGCCGACTCCATCGCCTGTCCCTCCGCTGGAGAGGTCTTGCCGGCAGGAAGCGGAGTGCCAATCCCCCTTTCCAGAGATGTCAGGGGTCGGTTCAATTCAACAAATCCTTTCAGCAACGCGTCGATCCATGCGAATTGCACCAATCGCATCCCGACTTCAAGTGCGCTCGTCCAATTCCAGCCACGATAGGGCGGATTGTGCCGCACCCAGTCGGCGAGCCACTCGACGCATTTGGACGCAGCGCGTTCATCGCTGCGCAAATAGCCCGCCATCGCGAGACGAACCGGTTGATACCAGCGGCTCAATTCCCAAATCAACTTGATGTCCGCCCCGCCGGGCAGTTCACGATGGTTCAGTTTGAAAGCGCTTTCGTTGGTGGCAAGATTTCTGCCGGCCAAATAATCCTTGTGCCATGCCGGCGGGTCATCCACTTGAATTTCCAGATGACCAAAGGCTTTCCAGCGCCCGGCGAGGATTTCCGTTGTGTCACGCGCCAATGCTTCGCGCAAGCTCGAAGGCGCGTCCTCCGGGCGAGGCAATTTCGGGAAATCAACGGTGGAATCGAGATCGGGCGCAGGCCCGTCCCGCATCCCCCGCACGTCGAGTCGTTGAAGAATCTTTTTGCGAGTGTGCGCGGCGATTTCCGCAGGTCCCATCGCTCGCAGCCGATGCCAGTACCAAAGCAATGGCGACATGAGGTTTTGAACTAGTCGCGTTGGGGAACGGACTGTGCTTGCAACTCGCGGTTTTTCCGTGGTCGTGTTCTCAACCGGACCCCGGTAATTCCGATTCCCAAGACGCCGATCAACTGCAGCCATCGTGCCTGTTGGAGGTAAAGCGGTTGGTAGCGCAAATCCAACGTCCTGACGTCCGAAGGGATCTCGATCTGGCTGTAGCAGGGTTCAATCTTCCGCACTGCCAGTTGTCGTCCTTCAGCGATAGCCGCCCATCCCGGGTACCAGGTGTCGGTCCAAATCAACGACCCGGCCACGCCTGGTTCGAACTTGACCCGGATGCGGTTCAATGCCGGATCTTCCACCTGAAAACGCCGCGGTCGTTGTCCCTTCCATTGGAAACGCGCCAATCCCGGCGCTCCGTTTGTCGCAAATAGCCCGGCCGCCTGGTTCCGCACTTTGCTTTCGTAAACCCAGTCCGCGGCTTTCAGCCGCCACTGGTCCGGGTCTACTCGGGACAAATTGTGAAGATTCGGGGGCGGCAAGGAAGAATATCCATGAAGCGCGCGCACGCGGTACAAATGCCCGAAGGCGCCGGGCATGACCATCTCGTGCAGCCCGGGCGCAATGTCCGACAGCCGATAAACCGTGCCCTTGAGTTCTGCCATGACCTTTTGCTGCTCAGGCCCACCCGCCAGCAGCCGGTGCCACAAGGCCATGTTCTGGCGCGGCACGTATCGGTAACAAAACGACAGCACTGGCAGGAGGTTCAGCACGAGAAGCGCCATCCAAACCGGGGTGTGCTTCCGAAGAAACGGCCATACCAACAGGACCGAAAGCCCAACGAGACCTGCACAGGCCAGCGCTGTTTCAGGATTCTGAAAGGAAATCTCCGCCGGCAAGCTCTCAGCTTGGAACACGCGCAAAGCAGGCGCGGCATCCAGCGAAACATTGGCCGGCTCACGCTCCTTGACGAACTGCTTCACCTTTGGAAATACACGCGGATAAACCACCCACGCCACCAGATTCGTTATCAGGGCCAGCCCGACCGCCAAGCAAAACACCAGCCGGCCTGCACGCCGCAACGCGATCTCGTTTTCGATCAAAGACTCAAGACCAATGCCTGCCAGGACGACGAGTCCCATCACCGCCAACGGAGCGCAGCGCACGTAAAAAACATTCAAAAGCGGGCCGGATAAAATCAGCAGGTAGAGGCCAATCAGAATCACGGCGGTCCGCTTGGGACCGTCTTGGATGGTGCTGACAGGTTTGAGCCTGGTTCCCAGGGCTGCCAGCACGAAGGCGCACGAACCGACAAAAATTTGAAAACCCAATCCACATTGCCCCAGAAACTTGCTCAGATCCAAAGTGCGGAACGTCCCCAGGCCCCACGGGTAAATTCCTGCCAGCGACGCAATCCCGCAAAACCATTCGAGTTTGTTCTTGTGTAGAGCGACCGGACGGCGGCTCAGAAAAAACAATTCAATCTGCTCACCGAGGACCGGGGCGGCAAGGCAGACCGCAATGAGACCGGGAATGATCACTGCCGGCAGGAATCTTCCCCACGTTTGCGCGTTCCTCCCGGCATAGCCCAATCCAAACGCCAACGAAAACAACACAACGTAAGAGTGAGTCTGGATGCTTCCCGAATAAAGAATCGCGGTCAGCAAAAATGCCGCAAGAATCATCTCCCGGCGGCCGTTTCCGTGGCGAACAGAATGATCCCAAACCAGCCACAAGTAGGGATAATACATGAACGAACTCTGAATCCACGGATGCTGAAAAGACATGGTATGGCATCCAGCGAATTCGTAAGTGAGGGACAACAACAAGCAAATGGGGAATCGGATGTTCCAACGCCGGAGTAGCAGGAACATCCCCAACCCACCGAAAATAAAGTGCAGAATTCTTGTCCAGTTATAGGCCAGCTCAAAGGGCAGGCAGGCATACGTCAGGAGGCGAACAAAATCGGTGCCGTTGCAATGAGCATCCGCGAGCATGGGCATGCCGCCAAAGGTAAACGGGTCCCACCAGGGAACCGCACCCTGGCGATAGGCCCGGTACATTGTGTACTGCATCGGCAAATCAGCCAGGAGTTGGTCAATGTCGTAGTGATTGGCCGGAATCCCGGAAGACTCGGGATCGACATACTTGTATTTGCTGAACAATGCCGGGGCGATGTCCAACGGCGCCAGCAAACTTCCCCCCCACAGCCCCGAACGAAAAACAAACCCACAGGTGACAAGTTGTGCCAGGAAAAACCAAAGGAAGGGCCTGGATTTCACGGCCACAATAAGCCAGAACCGCAAAACGAGCGTCAATTCAATTCAAGGCCAAAGAGCCGAAGAGAGCGTGAGTCTCCCGACCCAAGGGCGCATCTCGATTTTTGAGAAGCTGAGAGCCAAGGCGAAAAGCTCCAAATTCCAAACTCCAAGCTCCAAAGAAGCACCAAGCCCCAAGCTCAAAAAGCGACCTGCGCGCCGTTGGCCCCGGCATCTGTTTTTGGGGTTTGGGGCTTGAGATTTGGAAATTCTCTGGAGCTTGGGGTTTGATGCTTGGTGTTTCGCTCAGCGGCGGCTCAAACTGAGAGGCACCCCCGACCCAGTCTTCGCTCCTTATTTCCTTGTTTTGGAAGCGACGGGTTCGTTAGTTTCCTCGCGCTGCCCGTCCCGGAGGAGCCGGATCGAGAACAATTCGGGCCGCGCATAAGTGAAAAGAGAACTTGCTCAACTTGGTAATCCATTTGCCGGTGTACAATGACTGGGAGTGCACGGCCATCCTCGTCAGGAAGTTGGCTTCCGTCCTACCCAACGATGACTGCAGAGCGCAAGTGATTTTCCTGGACGATGGCTCCAGCTCGCCGTTGCCACGGGATTAGGTGAAAGACGAGCTGAAAAATTTGTTCAGCGTACTGTTTTCTCAATGAGCGAAGCAAAATACCCTTCGACCGGAATAACGATCGCGATCCCTACCTACAACGAAGCCGAAAACATCGAGTGGGTCGCACAGGATGCACTCGCAAAATTGCCGCTGTATTTTAAAGACTTTGAAATAATCATCGTCGACGACGGCAGTACGGACAAAACGCCCGAGATCTGCGATCGACTCGCTGAGGCCGATAATCGGGTTCGCGTCATTCATCAAACCAACGGCGGTTTCAGCCGCGCAATGCTGACGGGCATACGAAAATCGACGAAAGAATTCGCCGCATACATGCCTGCCGACGGACAATTCCTCATCGACGACATGCGTCATTGTTTTGAGGCGATGGCCGGAAACGATCTGGCGCTTGGATATCGCGGCGGCCGACCCGATTACACACTTCGTCGGATGATGATGTCGTATGGATATTTGATGCTGCTCGTAATCCTCTTTGACATCAAATACATGGATGTCGGATGGGTCCACATTTGGCGCACCGACAAGGTGCGGGAACTTAAGCTCGACAAGACGGACGGCATTTTTATCTTGTCGGAAATCGTCGTCATGTTCATGCGCAAGGGATACAAGATCGTCGAGTCGCCCTCCTTCTACCACCCGCGCAAGGCCGGTGAAGTGAAGAACGCGAAATTCAGCGTGGCGCGCAAGACGTTGTTCAATGCGATCAAGCTCTGGGTGCGGATCAAAATGGGTCGCGTGTAAGATTTGTTTTTTTCGGGTCGCCTACTATACTCAACACGTATGAAATGCGGTTTGTGCCAAAACGAAACGGTTCCCTTCCTTGATCTCGGCCAACAGCCGCTCGCCAATAAATATCCAAAAACAGAAGACTTCGCCAAAGAAGATTTCTTTCCTCTCGAAGTTTTATTCTGCCCTGCCTGCAAAAATGTGCAGCTCGGTACCATCATCTCGCGCGAGCGGATGTTCGAGGACTACTACTACCTCTCTTCGGTCAATCAAGGGCTGGTGCGGCATTTCAATGAGATCGCAAAGAAGATCGCGAACGCGAAATTCGTCGTCGACCTGGGATCCAACGACGGTATTCTCATCAAGCCCCTGAAAGAACTCGGCGTGAAAGCGATCGGCGTCGAACCATCTGTTAATGTATCCAAGATCGCCAACGACAACGGCCTTGAGACGATCAACGCGTTTTTTGATGCTGCGACAGTCAAAGCGATCACACAAAAGTACGGGAAATCAGACGTCGTGGTCACCAGCAGCGTTTTTACGCACCTGGAAGATCCGCACCAATTTACCGAAGATGTGAAAGATCTCATGACCGACGACGGCGTCTTCATCATAGAAGTCGAATACATCGGCCACATTCTCGACACAGTCCAGTTCGAGCGCTTCTATCTAGACAGAATCTTCTATTATTCCCTCTCCTCGCTCAACCGCTTCTTTGCATCCCACGATATGCACATCGCTGATTGCGAGAAGATCGAAATGCACGGCACATCGATCAGAGTCTTTGCGAAAAAAGGCGCGGGCGGATCTTCGCCCAATGTCACCAGAATTCTTGAAGCGGAAGAAAAGAGCCTCACGCTTCCGATCCTGCAGGCATTCAAGAAGAATGTCGCGGAGCAGATCGCCGCGTTCAAAAATAAATTGGAGGAATATAAAAAAGAAGGATTGTCGGTCGGTGGTTATGGCGCACCCGCCAGAGTGGCGACAATTTGCAATTATGGCCAGATCGGGCCGTCTCTTATTGAATTCATCGTCGACGACAGCCCTCTCAAGCAAGATCGCTACAGCCCGGGGACACACATTCCGATAGTTCCGAAGAAGTTTTTAGACGCGAAAGACCCGAAACCCGACGTCCTCGTAGTCTTCGCCTTCGAATACTTCGAAGACATCAAAAAGAAGATCGGTGATAGGGGTTTTCGCTACCTTATTCCTATCCCGCCGCGGGAAGCGCTCTAGCTGGTGATCAAGGCAGAAAAGTCTGTTACACTTCTGTGATGAAACAAGACCCACTCGCAGACCTCGACATCGTCGTGCGTGATATCAAAAAAGAAGCGAAGAAGTTGGAGGGCAAGACGGTCCTCATTTCCGGCGGATCGGGATTCCTCGGCGCATATATCAATGCCGTGATCTTCCAATTGAACAAAAAGGTCTTGAAAAAGAAGTGCAAGGTCATCAGTGTTGACAATTACATCACGGGATTTCGCAAGAACTTCCTCGCACCCGTGGGGGAAGACCTTAATTTTCGTTTCATTCACTCGGATATTCGCCTGCCTCTCAATCTGAATGAGAAAGTTGATTATATTATCCACGCCGCCGGACTCGCCTCTCCGTTCTACTACAAAAAATATCCGCTCGATACGATCGAGAGCGCGATCCTCGGTGCGAAGAATTTATTGGAACTCTCCCGCATCGTGAAGCCGAAGGGTTTCCTTTTTTTCAGTTCAAGCGAAATTTACGGCGATCCCGATCCCTTGAATGTGCCGACGCCGGAGACCTACGCCGGCCACGTGTCATCCACGGGTCCGCGCGCGTGCTACGACGAGTCGAAACGACTGACCGAGACGCTCTGTCTCGTGTACAACCAAATGTACGGAACTCCCGTGAAAATAGTCCGGCCGTTCAACATCTACGGCCCCGGCATGCGGTACACCGACTATCGCGTCGTGCCGACTTTTCTCTACAAGGGACTGAACGGTGAGAAGCTTCCTGTGCACGATAAAGGCAGCCAGACGAGGACGTTCTGTTACGTCACGGACGCGATGACCGCCATCTTCAAGGTGTTGCTTTCCGGCAAGCCGGGAGAGGTGTACAACATCGGCAACGCGACGCCTGAGATCACAATGTACGAGCTTGCGACAATCGTCTGCGATCTTCTGGACAACGGTGCGAAGCCAAAGAAAATAGAATACCCCGACAACTACCCTGCCGGCGAGCCACAACGGCGATGTCCGGATCTGACCAAGATCAAGACGCAGCTCGGCTATGTGCCGCATGTCGACCTCAAGGAGGGTCTCAAGAGATCCATAACGTGGTTCAAGCAGGAGTATAATTTGTAGTCAAATGGTCACGCTCGCGCTCGTTGGTGCCGGTACATGGGGTCGGAACTACCTGACGGCTGCCGAACGGATCAGCGGCGTGCGGATCAAGTATCTTGTCGTGCGCAACGAGAAGTCGGTCGAGCGATTCCCATCAAAATATACGGTGTACACCGATATAGAGCAGCTGTATCAGCACGATGACATTGGTGGCGTTATAATCGCAACACCCAGCAGTACGCACTCCGCTCTCGCGAAAGAATTGTTGCAGCACAAATATAATCTATTGATTGAAAAACCTTTCGCGCAGACGATTGATGCCGCGAAAGAGATCGAGACACTGTGGCGCCAATATGACTCGAAGGTACTTGTGGGCCACGTGCAACTGTACAATCCCGCTTACCTTGCATGTAAGCGCTTCTTGCCCGAGATCGGCAACAGCCGAAAAATTTCCTTCGAGGGCCTTGGTAGCCCTCCGAGAATCGACGTGTCCGTGCTTTGGGATTGGGGCCCACATCCCGCATCTATCCTATTGGATCTGATCGATGCGCAGATCGAGAACATTTCAGCTTCTGGCAGCAACGAAGAGGCACATTTTTCACTTCAGTACAAAAACGGCATAATTGCGGACGCGCATATCGCGTGGCAGGCGGAAGAAAAGAAGCGCGAGCTCACGATCGAGGGTGAGAACGGTACAATTATATTTGATGACCGCAGTGACTCACAGAAAAAGGTGCGGCTCGAGCGCGCCGGATCATCGACATTCTTTGAGTATAACGCGACACCACCGCTCGAAGTCGAACTTCGGGAGTTTGTTGATGCGATAGACGGTAAGCGGGAGATCCGCTCCGACGTGGAGCTCGGTGTTAGAGTGACAGAGCTGTTGGTCAATATCGAGAACCGACTTCGGTAAGAACATACTATGGAATACATCGGTAAAGAATTATATCTTTTTGAAAAAGCGGTGCATTGGAAAAAATACTGGTCGAATCAGATCGCGCCATACATACACGGCGACGTGCTCGAGGTCGGCGCCGGAATAGGAGCCAACGCTCCCCTATTCGCAGGATCGGATTTCAAAAAATGGACATGCCTCGAGCCCGATCCGGCACTCCTCTTAGAGTGCAGAAAGCGACTCGGTAATTTGCCTCGATACGACTTTGTTACCGGAACGATCGGAGATATACAATCCAAATTCGATGTCATTTTCTACATAGACGTCCTCGAGCACATCGAAGAAGACAGCGCTGAGATGCGGCGTGCCGCAGAACGACTCAATCCAGGAGGGACACTCATCATATTGGTACCTGCGCATCAGTGGCTCTTTTCGCCATTCGACGCTGCCGCAGGCCATTTCAGGCGCTATACGAAGAAATCGTTGAAAAGCGTCGGCGCACCGACGACTACACTCAAACGACTCATTTACCTCGACTGTGTCGGATTTTTCGCATCACTCACCAACAAAATATTACTGAAGCAAAGTGTGCCGAGCGACGCGCAGATCAAGACGTGGGATTCCCTGCTCGTCCCGGTATCCACACTGATCGATCCCTTGATCGGTCACACGATGGGAAAATCCGTGCTCGGCATTTGGACCAAGGAATAAGTGGGTCGACTGAATTTTGTAGATAACGAAACGACCATCGGAATAGACCTGCTTCGCGTTTGACAACCTCTCCGGATGAAAATTAATACCGTTCTTCACATCTTTCAGGATATAGGCAGGGCCACTGACAAAGTCGTTGTGCCTAAACCTATAGTCGTGTCATGCACGATGAGATCCCGGCAATTGAAAACGGATCGAGTGACCGTGTGGGCTTGCGCAGCCTCTGTTTTTGCCCAAAACGTCTGATGGCGTACGGAGTCCTGCGAAGCCGCAGAGATTTCGGCGACTGTGGCTTCAGCCAGGAATCTCGGGCACCAGCGTGCGATCGCGATTGGCTTGAGTTTTATCCACCGGGGGCGGACTTGTGACGCCGTCCTGGTGATGGATGCCGACGGTCAAGACCTGCCGGAGGATGTGCCGCGTCTGATCCAGAAGTTCCGGGAGGCTGGCGAACGGAAAGTGATCTTCGCCGAGCGCATCCGCCGTTCGGAGAGTTTGCTCTTCCGTCTCTGCTATCACTGCTACCGTTGGTTGCACCTGATGCTCACGGGGATTGCCGTCCGAGTGGGCAATTTCAGCATCATCCCTTCCGCGCGATTGGCCACTTTGGTCGTCGTGTCCGAGACATGGAATCACTACGCTGCCTCGGTCTTGAAGGCCCGCATCCCGCACGACACTCTGCCCACGGCGCGGGGCGAGCGATTGGCCGGCCAGTCCAAACTCAATTTTGTGGCGCTGGTGATTCACGGTTTGAGCGCCATTTCAGTATTTGCAGAGACCGTTGGCGTGCGTGTCACCCTCGCGATCCTGGGTCTGTTGGCTGTCGTCGTGGCCTTGTTGAGCACCGTGGTCGCGATACGGTTCGGGACCGATCTGGCCATTCCCGGCTGGGCCACAACCGCCGTCGGGATTCTGCTCGTCATTGCCCTGCAAATGCTGACGATGGCCAGCGGCCTGACGTTTACGATCCTGTTCAATCGAAACAACCTGAGCTTTCTGCCCATCCGGGATTACCAGTATTTCGTCGGGGATGTGGCAAAGGTCTATGAACCAAAGCGATGAGTTTGCCTACCCAGGCGCTGAGTTGGAACTCTTCGCGCAGGCCCGCAACTGGAAGAACTACTGGAGTTCCTTGCTCCTGCCCTTCCTCCACGGCGACGTGCTCGAGGCGGGCGCCGGCATCGGAACCAACACCCGTATCCTCAGAACCAACCGTCAGCAGCGCTGGGTCTGTCTCGAACCGGATCGCAGTCTGCTCGAACAATTGAAGCGGGGTCTGGAGCGCCAGCCAACAGAAGGTCTGTGCGAACTGTTCAAAGGCACCGTCGCCGACCTGGCCGAAAAGGAGCTGTTCGATGCGATCCTTTACATCGATGTTCTTGAACACATCGAGGATGACCGCGGTGAATTAAGCCGCGCCGCCGCACACCTCAAACCCGGTGGCCACCTGGTCGTGCTCTCCCCCGCCCATGCCTGGTTGTTCTCCCGGTTTGATGCCTCCATCGGACACTATCGGCGTTACACCAAAAAAACTCTGCTCGCGGCCGCGCCACCTGCCTTGAGACTGAAGCGGGCAATTTATTTGGATTCCTGCGGCCTGTGCGCTTCGCTGTGCAACCGAGTCTTGCTCCAACAGAATTTGCCCACAGGAAATCAAATCCTCTTCTGGGACCGCAGAATTGTGCCCGTCTCGAGGTTTTTGGACCCGCTTCTTTTCTTCAAGGTCGGAAAATCATTCTCGCAGTTTGGACGAGCGGCTGTATCTCAGCGACACCTAACCCGTGTCCTCGGGTCTTGAGTAACTGAACCAACGGCCTGCGCGAAGTTGCCAGTCGCGAACGTCCGCGCGGTTAACCTCGATCGTGTCCCAGTGCCGCCGAACCGCCCTCCTCCGAGGGTCGTTGGTGTCGACGCAGGGGACTACCGGGTACCTGTTGCTTTGGGCGCGCGACGAGGCAACTGATATGTACCAGGCATGCGGAAAATCTCTGAATTGCCCAGCGCGTCCTCTGTAGATATATCCAAGGTATAGGATCCGGTCGGGGCAGTCCCAATGGTACCGGTGAAAATCATATCTCCAGCCGCCAAGTCTCCATTGACACCGTCGTCATTGAGCGGAACGTTCACGGTCGTGTGTGGCTCTTTCTTGAAAATTGCCGATGCCGAGCTCACCCCACTGCCCTCCCGCAAATCGACCTGGAGCACATTTCCGTTCTTGCGCGTCAGTATCGGCTGAGGCGGCGTACGGTCTGTGCCGCTGATTGTCACATCAACTATACCCTCGCGGAGGATATGCTCGGGCCTGTTCGGAAGCTGATACCGTACGAAGAACCTGATTTTGTGACCTGGCGGACATGTTGGACACGGTGGAGAATCTGAAATCAGAATCGGCAGCGAAGTCTTGGCACTTGCGCCTACACTGTCGTAGCCGCCCCAATAATCAGACAGGCGCCAGCGGAGGTACTGTCCGCCAGAGCAATCACCGGATCGTTTGTCCACGCACGGATCAAAGGTAAACATCTCCCCCGCGCGGTAGGCGGCTCCGTCAGGCAAAAGCAGGGCAATCGTTTCTCCGGGGTTAGCCACCCCGTCACCATTTCCAGCCCCCACCGATTTTCGCACCTTGGCGGTTGCGTGCTCCCACATTGAAACCACCCCGCCATCATTGATCACAAGATTCGCAGGCGCCGGCACATTGGGGAACAGCGGGATCTCAAGCGGAATTGTCGTCGAGGCGATTTGTATTTGCAATTTTGCAATTTCCATCCGAGGCGCGTTGCTTCCGCCTTGCCGCGCCTGGAACCGCAGCTCGGAAATGGATTCAGCCGTCTGCCCGGGCCCCAGCATTGGCACTTCCAACGTCCGCTGCACCACGCTGACCTGGGGGTGGGTTGAAGTTGCCTGGGCAGTGAGCCCTGACACGGAAATATTTCCTTTGTTGGTAAACTTGAGCTTGATGCCAATGGTCGCGCCGTCGCTGGTCGGCAGCCCGCTGCCCACCAAAGTCCAGTCCGCGACGGTAACAATAGGGTTCGGCGACGCGGTGTGCACAATGCCCACCTCGTGACGGTTTCCGTTCAATGCGAAGGTGAGCCGACCCGCGCTGTCTGCGACTTGTTGACTGTTTTGAACCTGCCCTTCGTCCAAATTCACGTCTGTTATCTCATAAGTCTGGCCAGATTTATAAATGGCATCGGTGGTTACAGTCAGAGAAACCGAAGGCAGGAGTTTCCCATCGGGCATGTATTCCCTCACACTTGATCGAAAACCTGTTTCGGAGACGTTTTCGAGCAAGGTAAACCCAGGACGTTGTCTGTTGCTTGTGACCGAGTATCCCCAGACGTCAAAGTCGGGATAAATATCAGCGTGACTCCAAACCTCGGGCTTTGGGACTGGGTTTGAAAATGCCTTTTGGTGAAAGTCGAGTGTCTTGGCGATGCCCGGCGTGCCGTGAGTCGATGGGAAATTCTCCACCTCGTGATTCTCACCGCGGGAGAAATTCCAAACGGCGCCCATCCGCTGGTGATACCATCGGATGAAATCCTGCGAGCCTGTGATCAATCGCGTGTGCAGCCCGTCATAGTTCCTATACATGGGTGTGTGTAGATATTCAGTCTGGCTTGCCTGCGGTCCGGCAAAAAATTCCGGCGAAGGCATGAAGCTGGAGGCGCTCCCCACCAGATGCGGATATTTACCGGAAACCCACAGGGCCATAAATCCACCCATCGAAACACCAGAGACACCGCGATGCTCGCGATCCGCTATGGTTCGGAAACTGGAATCGATATGTTCGACCAGTTCCGGGAAATACAAAGGAAATTGGCGGTGGGTCTCCACTGGGCCGATGTTATAGGGGCGCACATAGTTATCGCCGGCAAATCGTGGATTAAATCCGTCCCATTTCACAATGATCACATTCTTATTCGTGCCCACATAGTGCGCTAAATTATCTGCCCCGTACCGGGCATCGCCCGTATCATAATTGCCGACCTCGGACGAGGACTGATTGTAACGCTCGGACCAACCGTGGAAAAAATACACGACAGGGTACCGCTTGGTGTTTCCTTGAACAAAATAATTCGACGGGAGGAATACACGATAAAACCGTTCCTCGGGTTGCCCTGCGCCGAGTACAAGGCTTAGATGCGAACAGTCCATCATCGTTGCCCCGTTTGCACTGCTGCTCTGACAAGTGGCCGGCTGCGCCCTCGAATCCACTTGCCACAACGCGGGTCCAACCATGGTTAATGCTGTGAAAACCGTCGCCAGCCTGACCGCTTTCATTTTTGCCAATGCTTTTAACCGTTTCCAACGTGTCAATGCATTCATAATTTCATCGCTTGTTGGCGGGTGTGGTTTCGGGTGGCGGAGCCTGCCCGCCATCTAGTGGCGAGTCGACACCGTCCCTTCTTTCAAAGGAGATTCCTGCCTCTTCTCGACGTAAGTTTCAAGGCCTCATAATAGTCCGCCGTCCACCGTTGCACCGGTCGTCACGGTGATGGCTAAAGCCAGGATGTTTCCCTCCAATTCGTCAGATGCAAATCGCCTCCACGTCCACCGCCGCGGCTTTTTGGATCGATTCCAGCACCGCGAACGTGAGCTGCATGCTGACACGTGATTTTTCGTACGGCAGCGGATGCCCCGCCCGCCCGCGCAGAAATTGCGCCCAAGCCGCCATTTCCTCGGCATGGCCCTTGGACGAAAAGGAAATCGATTTCCTTTTTCGGCCCCTGTGGATGACCAGCTCCTGAAAATTGCTGATCTCCGCCACCAACCCCGTGGCGTAAACCGTCAACACCTCCTTGGGAAAACTGCTGTCGCCTTCCGCGCTGTAAACCAGTTGGCCACACGAACCGTCGGCGAACTCGATTTGTGCCGTCACGCTGTCCGCAAACGGCAATCGCCCGCCCGCAGGCCAGGTCGTCTGCGCGAGCACGCGCGCGGGGCGCGCGTCGAACAGGAAACAGAAGTAGTCCAGAAAATGACACGCTTCGCCCAGTACCCGCCCGCCGCTCTCCGCGTAATTGGCATACCAATCCCGCGGGTCGAGCCTGCCAGCCATCACGCGAAAGCTCGCGGTCTTCGGGCCCGGCGCCGCCGCCAGGACTTTTTTCAATTCCACGCTCGCAGGCGCGAATCGACGATTGAACCCGACCATCACCGTGCCTGTGCTCCCCGCGTGAGCCGCGTCGATTCCGGTCAGTTCCAAGGGCGACAGGCAGAGCGGCTTTTCGACGAACACGTGGCGGTTCTGCGCCAGGGCACGCTCGACCAGCGGCCCGTGCAGGTGGTGCCGGGTCGCGATGAGGACTGCGCCGGTCGCCGGGCCGGCCCCTGAGGAACGGGGATTCGACGCACTCAAAATGGTCCCGACATCCGTGGCGGCGCTTTCAAAACCGAATTTTGATTTGACGTGATTCGCGCTGAGGGCTGTCTGGTTCACGACGGCGCCAAACGCGATTTGCCCCTTCAAATGGGGCAGGAGCATCGTCCGCGCGAAATTGCCGGCGCCGATCACATCCAACCTTGCCACGGGCGTGGATGGTCGCCCGTCTTTCGTTGTCCGTTGTTTGCTCGCGGCGGCGCCAGGCCGCTCAGGTTGCGAAACTACCGGCAACGCTCCACTGACAACTGAGTCGTATTCGAGTACCACTCCCACTTCTTCGGAGCCTTCTCGCATCAAATCCTGGTACACCGCGAGCGCGCTTTTGAACGGCGCCCGCCGCGTCGTGATGGCCGCGAGATTGATCTGGCCTTTCGCCATCAAATCCAGGCAGGCCTGAAAGTTGCGTTGCTCGGTCCAGCGGACGTAGCCGATCGGATAATCGTTCCCTCCCCACTCATAACCGGGGTCGTACCGGCCCGGTCCGTAGGAACGCGAGTAACGGATCTCCAGTTCTTTCTCGTAGAATATTTTCCACGCCAGGTCGGCGCGCGTGTTGCCGACGATGACAACGCGCGCGCGGTCCCGGACAGCCTCCGCCGCCTGCTCAATGGGCGCGTTGCTTTGTGTCGCAGTGCAAATCACGGCTGCATCAACCCCATAACCACTGGTCCACGCCCGCACTTCGTCAGCCAGGATCTGTTCGCCGGGAACGACCACTTTCTCCGCACCCAAGGCGTGGCACAGAGCACGGCGCGACGGGATCAATTCGACGGCCATGATTCGCGCGCCGGCCGTCTTCAACAAATTCGTCACCAGCAAACCCACCAGTCCCTGTCCCATCACCAGCACCTGGTCGCCGAGTTGTGGTTCCAGTTGCCGGACGGCTTGCAGTGCGATCGCTGTCAGCGTCGTGTAGGCCGCCTGCCAGTTTTCGACCCCTTCAGGTACCGGAGCAGCGAGCAAATCCGGCAACGCCAAAACCTCCGCGTGAAAAGCGCATTCGTTCCCGGCGCAAGCCACACGGTCGCCGATGCGGAAACGAGTGTTGAGTGGGTCCACTTCGACCACCACGCCGGCCGCGCTGTAGCCGAGCGGGGTGGGCGTTTCGAGCCGGTTGCGGACCTTTTCCAACGCGGTTTTCCAGCCAAGGTTGCGCGCGGTATCGAGCACCTTGCGAACCTGGTCAGGACGCGCGCGTGCCTTTTGGAGAAGGTTCATCCGGGCCTGCTCGACCTTCATTTTTTCAGTGCCGATACTGATGACCGAGTGCGTGGCACGCACGAGCACGCCGCCGGGCGGCGGGGTTGGCTGCGGAACCTCCTGCAATTCGAGACGGCCATCCTGGTATTGCGCGATTTGCTTCACGATGCGTGGGCAAACACTAATTCACCCTGCCCGGTTCATCGCTTTCAAGCGTAAAGTCGGCAAATCACGCCCCGGGGACGGCCCGTCCCCATGAACTGGTGCAAAAGGGAAATTCCCAATTCCCAATCTCCAAGCTCCAAAGAAGCACCAAGCTCCAAGCGCAAATGCCGACCTGCCTCGGGATCTGACCCGGTTTGGTGTTTTTAAGTTTGGAACTTCTCTGCAGCTTGGTGTTTGGTGTTTCGCTCGGAGGCGGCGCAAGCGGTTCTTGACACCACAACATTTAGTGTGTTATGCAACACCAACCACAGCATGGAGTAGCTTGTTTCAATCCTATGCGTTGCCCGAAATGCGGTCGGCTGGACGATAAGGTCATCGACTCGCGCGCTTCTCGCGAAGGTTCGGTCATACGTCGGCGGCGCGAATGCCTCGATTGCAGTCATCGTTTCACAACCTACGAAGAAATCGAGCATGAAGGCTTGATGGTCATCAAGCGCGACGGACGGCGTGAAGAGTTTTCCAAAGAAAAACTGTTGAGCGGCATCCGCAAAGCCTGCCAGAAACGACCCGTCAGTCCCAAGGCCATCGAAGATCTTGTCGAAAAAATCGTGGACCAAATCACTGACAAATACGATCGCGAGGTCCCTTGCATGGCCCTCGGCGAAAGAGTTATGGAAGGGCTGCGTGACATCGACGATGTGTCGTACGTCCGGTTCGCCAGTGTTTACCGGCGGTTCCAGGAAGCGACGGATTTTGTCCAGGCGGTAAAGAGTATGGAGGAACAAACATGATCCAACTACACCCGGATTGCTTGCTGATTGAAACGCCGGGCGGTGAGGCAATCCCTTGCGCCGCCGAACTGATCACCGTCAACCTGCTGGGCGCAGCGGCCGACTCAATCGATCACGACTTGGTCCAGAATGCCGCGCGCGCGGTGTTGCATTATTTCAAAGTCGAGCACGGCAAAACATTCGTCTCCATGCGTGAATTCTCCCAGGCCCTGGCCACAGTCCTGCGCGGTTTCGGGCTGTCGGTCCAATTGGCTGACTCGGCGCAACCGCCGCGCATCAGCGAATCCAACCTGCGCGTGCTCGCCTGCGAGTCCGGGCATGGCTTCGAACTCGCCTTCTTCCCGCGCTTGCGCGACGAATTGCGGTTTCAGCTCGACCAATCGCCTCACCTGGTCCGCTTCAATGGACTTCGCGGTTGTGTTAAACAACTCGCCGGCACGCGCCGCTGGACCAGCCGCTGCCAGTCGCTGAGCGATCAAATTGTGGATTACTTGCGCCACTGCCTGAGCAACGACTCGAGTGCGAAGCGCTGTTCGCTCATGGTGCAATAATCCGGGCCGACGTAATTCAACCCGGTTGGAGATTGCCGCCGCAATCATGGTGGAACATTCGAACTGCCTTACTTTCGTCTATGAGCAAGACCCTTTTTGAAAAAATCATCGCCCGCGAAATACCGTCCGACATCGTTTACGAAGACGACCTGGTGCTGGCCTTCCGGGACATCAAACCGCAGGCGCCCATCCACGTGTTGATCATTCCGAAGAAACCGCTCCCGCGCGTCGCCGAATCGACGCCGGAGGACCAGGGCCTGCTGGGTCATTTGTTGCTCAAGGCTGCGGCAGTCGCCACCCGGCTCGGTTTGGGACAAAGCGGCTATCGGCTGGTTATCAACAACGGCCCTGATGGAGGCGAATCCGTGCCCCACCTGCATTGCCACATCCTCGGTGGACGCCACATGGGCTGGCCGCCGGGATAGCAGACAAAATCCCAAACACCAATCTCCAGAGAAACTCCAAAGTTCAAACCGCTATGAAGTCGCTCCAGCCCGCGCGTTGGAGCTTGGACCTTGGAGCTTCTTTGGGGTTTGGTGTTTGAATTTTGGAGTTTCCCTTCGGGACGGGCCGCTTCAAGGTCCCGGTTTCGGCGGGTGCTCCCTCTGCCAGAGCATCCAGGTGATCTCTTCGTGGAACGCGTGCTTGCTTGGATATTCGAAAACCGACGTGCTGTTCTCGCGCAAAAAGTACGCGCCGCGATTTACGATCGCACGCGGCGCAAACTTCATCAGGTCCTGCGCGAGCAACGCGAAATTTTCAACCAACTCCGGTCGTTTCCGCTCACCGAGGTAATTGAATCGGAATCGCTCGCCTTCAATCTGAAAGCGCGTGGTGGCTCCCGACAGCAGCACTTCCAGCAAAAGCCTCGGCGCCAATTTTTCGCGGGTCACGTATTCCGGCGCTGGCTGGGACGCAACCCGGCCGCGCGGCCTGACCAGCCACCACGGCTCGATCGTCGTTTGCAGGGGCGACTGACTTGGCACCACGCGCTCCTGCTCGAACACCGTCAGCCGCGCACTGCCCGCGGCGATCAACATGATCTGATCCCACGGCACCGGGACTTCCCTCCCGATCGCGTCGTGAACCAACAAGGCATCGGGCACACAGTCCATCTGGTGGACAAATTTAGTCGGAGGCAACTGCGGCAGATCGGTCTGAAGAACCGCGGCGGTTTCGATCCCCTCGGCCTGCAACGCGCCTTGCAGCGTCATAGCGTCGGCGGGACTGAGATTGTTCACCAGGATGCCAAATGCGTCGTTCGCCAGCGTGTGTGCATCGGTATCGGTCAAGCCTTTGACCAGGCGAAACGCCCGCTTGAGCTTTTCTACGTCGGGAATCTCAAGGCTGCGCTGCAATAATGCAAATGGAGTACCAGCGTCGGTCATACGGTTTCGCGGTAACTATTAAGGCTGCTCAGGCCAACCGCCAATGCACGCAAATGAATGACCTGATAGAGTTAGAGCTCTCGTTGCGATTCGCGTTGATTCGCGTTGATTCGCGGTTTCCCCTGAATAGTCACAATTCGCGCAACGTCGCGCCGAGCCGCGCGATGCCGGTCCGGATGTCCGACTCGGTCGCGCTGCCGAAGCTGATGCGCATTTCGTGATTCGGCTTGCGGCGTGCCGGGTTATCAGCATAGCAAAGCTCGCCCGGCACATACAACACCTCGCGCTCGAGCGCCCTCTTAAAAAGTCTGGAGTTCACGCCCGACCTCACCGGCCTCGGACACCGGGCCCAGACGTAAAGACCGCCGCACGGCTCCTGCCAGCGAACAGCCTCGGGAAAATGTTCGCGCATCGCCTCGGTCATCGTCGCCGCCTTGCGCGCGTAGCGCCGTCGCAGCGCCGGCAAATGCCGCTCATAACGGCAGGTGGCGAGCGCGCGGCACAGCAGTTGTTGAAGCAAATTCGACGTGCCAAAGTCATGATTGGCCTTCACGCGCGACACCACGGTCATCAGCGGCTTCGGCAGAATACCGAAACCCACGCGTGCGCCGGTCGCGAACGGTTTGCTGTAAGTGCCGGTGTATATCACCCTTTCCTTCGCGCCTTCCGCCGCGAGGGCCGACGCCACATCATGCCCGGCAAAGCGCAATTCGCGATACGCCGCGTCTTCCAGCAAATAAATCGGATGGCCCGCCGCCCGCTCGAATCGCTTCAGCATGGCCAGGGCAGCCGCCTTTTTGACGAAAGAGGTCGTGATCCCGGTGGGATTCTGCCAGTAGCTCACCAGATAAAGCATCTTCACCCGTTTCAATTCGCCGCTCCGCCTCAAGCCTTCGAGGGTTTGTTCCAAATGCGACAGATCAATCCCATCCGCCTCCAGCCGAATGCCGCGACAGGAAAAGCCATGGCTTTGGGCGATGCCGAGATAAACAAAATAGGTCGGGTCCTCCACCAGCACGATGTCGCCGGGATCGCACAAGCATTCCGCCAGCATGTAGAGCAGTTGTTGCGAACCATTGGTAATCAGAACCCGTTCAGGTGAATAAACCTCGTTGGCCGCGACCGGGTGGGATCGCTGCGTGGCCTTCGCATTTGTTGCGCGTGCAGAGGCATCCGCGAGTGCGTTGAACGGCGCCCCCTCCGCGGAATCGAGCTTTCTTATCCGATCCGCGGTCAAACGCCTCAGATGCGGGTCGCCTCCGGTAGTGCCGTATTGCAGAGCGATCCGGCGAGTCCTGGGCGAGCCCAAAATCTCGTTCAACAGTTCGCGCGTTTCCTCGAACGGCAGCGATTCGTTGTCGGTGAAGCCCGCGGCCAGAGAGACGAGGTCCGGATGATCCAGGGTCAACTGCATCAGCCACGAAATCGGCGGCGCGTCCGTCCGCCGACCTAGTTTGGACAAAGCGGATGATTTCATTAGGTCATCAATCGGCGGATTATATTGCAGCGCCTGTAATACCGCCAATGGCAAACAGCCCTATGAGATCACGTGTCGCAGCGCTATTGTTGGCCATGGGGTGTATACCCTATTGCCGCCATTGAAAAATCTCTGGACGAATAAAAGCAGGCAACGATTGGAGAGAGAAAGGCGGATCATGAAAGCAACGGGGTTTCTTCTGAGTCTGATGACGGTTTTTTGGACTTTCAGATCTAATGCCGACGCTCTTGATGTCTGGTTCGACCGAGGAGTTATTGCATCGAGCAGAATCAGCGCATTCGCGGTCGGCGACGGGCGTATTGTTGGTGTTGGTGGGGAAAGCAATATCGTGACTTCGGTTGACGGTGCCCAATGGAGCGTACAGGGCGCCGATCCTGTAGGAATTCGGGCACAACTTCGCCTCTGACTGCCGTGGCTGCAGCCAAGGACACATTTGTGGTTGGCACGGCTTCGGGGAACATCTTGCAGTCTGCTAACCTCCTGGGACCGCATATTGTGTCCTTCAGCCATTCGGAGGCCTCGGCTCGCCAACTCCGAATCGAGACGAAGCCTGTCGCAGCCTTGCGGATTCAGACCTCAACCGACCTTCGACTCTGGGCTGACCTTACTACTCTAAGCAACACTTCAACTTCATTCGAATTTACCGATACGTATTCTTCCACTTTCTCGACACGCTTTTACCGGCTGGTTACCCCTTGATTCGTCGAACGCGCCATTTGGCCTCGCCTGAAATCTCGGGAATAGGTTACAGCTTCGGTTCGGGCGTTTTGCGACAAGATTCAATCGTAAGGAGAAAACGGTTCAGCCCTCCGAGGTAACGCGCCCGGTCGCCTTCCAAAAACTGGTTGTGCTCGCCGGCGATTTCCCAAAACATCTTCGGCTCGTTTGCCGCCGCGAAATTTTTTTCGGCATGCGGAAAGCCAATCAAACTGTCCGCGCGGCTGTGCATGACCAACAGCGGCACTTTGATTCGCGGCAGCCGGGACCGCGTATCGTACTTGATCGTGGAGATCCAGCGCACCGGCAGCCAGGGAAACAACTCGGTGCCGACGTCCGTGATGCTGGTGTAGGTGCTTTGCAGAATCAATCCGCCCAGGCTCTCGCGCAGGACCAGTTCGCTGGCCACGCCTCCGCCGAGGGACTCGCCCAACGCGATAATGTGGTTCGCCACAAAACCCTTTTGGCGCAGCCATTGATGCGCCGCTTGCGCGTCGAGATACGTGCCCTCCTCGCCGGGCCGTCCCTGGCTCAGGCCGTAGCCGCGATAATCGAAGATGAAAACGCCGGCGCCGGTTTCGAGCAGAGCGGCGCAGTGATCGAGCCGATGACTGATGTTCCCCGCGTTGCCGTGGCAGAGCAGATAAATGAAGTGTTTGCGCGCCGAGTCCGGGTCGGCGGGAAAAAACCATCCGTGCAATCCAACGCCATCGGCGGCCTGAAAGTGAACGTCCTCAAACGGGCGGCCCAGTTCGCTCCCGCTCGTCTCCATCTGGCGGTCCGGATGATACACCTGGCAATGTTCGAACCAGCGCAACACAAGATAAATAGCCAACAGCCCAAGCAACAGGCGGACCCATCTGCCGCCCAGGCGTCTGGCCTTCCGCTCGTTCATGCGCAAGGCTGCTACAAGCATCCCAGGAAGGCGAGCTTCAGTTACGCGGCAAATCAAGACCCGATCGCCGCTCGAAAGAGCGAGCTGTGGCACGGCTGGACAGTGTCTTGGACTGCGGCAGTCCTCTTCCGCTTTTCCGCCTTGGACCAAGATTGCCGCGCTCCAAAACCTGGCGGCGCTTCTGTCGATTCATGGAAAGAGCTTCGTCACCGCCAAGACGGATACATGGTTCGAGTCGACTGAATGTCAGGACATCCGAGTGTTACTTGTTCGCCACCGTTTTGAGGCTGCTGGTGGCCAATCGCCGCGCGATGAATTCACGG
>Ga0207670_10000334_pt1 | contig 27937 bp, 12 predicted proteins | sample KBSS23HmetaG_FD_184339 | JGI IMG/M metagenome (GOLD analysis project Ga0207670, IMG submission 184339) | Switchgrass rhizosphere microbial communities from Kellogg Biological Station, Michigan, USA - KBS S2-3H metaG (SPAdes) (version 2) | ecosystem: Host-associated > Plants > Roots >... | reverse complement strand
CCAGTGCGACGGGACCAGGCAGTCGTCGTTCGCGATCACCGTGAAATAGGCCGCGTGCATTTGCCCCGCCCCGGACCTACCATATTCGGACAACCCCTCAGTCCACGGAGGTCCGATGCGCCGAGCGCACGTCGTCTGCAGCATCATTCCGCCGCACATCTATCGCCATATCGCCGAGCATGGCGCCGATGACGATCGCCGCCGCGCGCGCCTCGCGCTCGAGGCCTCGGCGCACACACGCGGACAGCGCGAGGCGGTCGCCGGCATGCGCGCCTTCGTCCAGGCCGCGGCGGAAACGGGCAGGCGCCGCGCGATCTACGACGCGAAGCGCAAGCGAGCGCTCCCCGGCAAACTGGTCCGCGCCGAAGGCGACAAGGCGACGGGCGACAAGGCGGCAGACGAGGCTTACGACGGCTCGGGGAAGACGTACGACTTCTACAGCAAGGTCTACGACCGCAACTCGATCGACGGCCGCGGCCTGCGCATCGATTCCTCGGTCCACTACTCCGTCGACTTCTCGAACGCGCAGTGGAACGGCAGGCAGATGCTCTACGGCGACGGCGACGGGACTCTGTTCAACCGCTTCACCTCGTCGCTCGACGTCATCGGCCACGAGCTGACGCACGGCGTGACGCAGTACAGCGCCGCGCTCGAGTATCACGATCAGCCGGGCGCGCTGAACGAGCACTTCTCCGACGTCTTCGGCATCCTGGTGAAGCAGTACTCGCTCAAGCAGACGGCGAAGAAATCCGACTGGCTGATCGGCGCCGGCATCTTCACGCCGCGCGTGCACGCCGTCGCCGTTCGCTCGATGAAGGCGCCCGGCACGGCGTACGACGATCCGACCATCGGCCGCGATCCGCAGCCGGCGCACATGAAGAACCTGGTGAAGACGCACGACGATTCAGGCGGCGTGCACATCAACTCCGGCATCCCGAACCACGCGTTCTATCTCCTGGCCACGGCCCTCGGCGGAAACGCGTGGGATGTCGCCGGAAAGATCTGGTACGTGACGCTGACGCAGAAGCTCCGCCACGACGCGCGGTTCCAGCAGTGCGCCGACGCCACGTTCAGCGTCGCGGGCGAGCTGCAGGGCAGGGGAAGCGAGCCGCAGAACGCGGTGGCCGCCGCGTGGAAGGCGGTCGGCATCGAGATCTCCCCGAAGGTCGTGGCCGGCGAAACGCGGCTCCCCATCCGCCGCCCCCGCCCCGTCATACCGGCGTTCGAGCCGGCGATCGGCGGCGCGGAAGTGCCGTCCGACGCGGGGCGCCCAACCAGGGTTGCTACGTGAACAACTCCCGGATCCGCGTCGCCACCGCCGACTCCGGAACCGTCGCGGCGATCTCCTTCGCGATCTCGCGCAGCTGCTCCTGGTCGATCGGCGACTCGCCGCGGAAGCGCCGGCGCAGCGTGATGGTGGCGAGATTGAACTTCGCCGGCGAAAGACGTGCGAGCTCGGGAAGCTCCTCCAGCAGTTTCGTCAGCGGCCGGCTGCTCAGGGTGTCGGCGAACTGCGCCATCTCCCAGAACGTCAGCGCGGTACGGCCGCGGCGGATCAGCGTCGAATCACATTCTTCCTGGATCATGGGAGCTCCTCACGAGATCAGGGCTGTGTCGGCGGACGGAAGCAGCCAATCCTCGATCACCATCGGTTCGCCGAACAGGTAACCCTGCAGCAGATTGCAATGGTTCTGCCGGAGGAACGCCGCCTGCTCCTCCGTCTCCACTCCTTCGGCGATCACTTCCATCTCCAGGCTGTGCGCCACGCCGATCACCGCCGCCACATCGCCGCGTCGGAGCGGTCGGTCGTCACATTGCTGACGAACGACTTGTCGACCTTCACCGTCGAGACGGGGAACTGCTTGAGGTAGGCGAGCGATGAGTAACCGGTGCCGATATCGTCGATCGAAATGCGCACGCCCGAGGCCCGCAGTCCGTGCAGCAGCTCGCTCGTGGCGTCGGGATCCTGCGCCGCCACGCTCTCGGTGATCTCCAGCTCGAGCAGGTCGGGCCGCAGGCCGGTCTCGGCGAGGATGCGATTGACCGCCGCCGCGAACCCGGCGCGCTGCAGCTGCTTCTGCGAGATGTTCACCGCCACCCGCACGCCCTCCATGCCGCGCCGCTGCCACGCCGCCGCGTCCATGCACGCCTGGCGCAGCACCCATTCGCCGAGCGGCACGATCAGCGTCGTCTCCTCGGCGATGCGGATGAAATCGAGCGGCATGAGCAGTCCCCGTTCGGGATGCTGCCAGCGCGCCAGCGCCTCGAAGGCGATGAAGCGCTGATCGGTGGCGTCGACGATCGGCTGGTAGTGCAGCACGAACTCGCCGCGCTCCACCGCCGTCCGCAGGCTGTTCTCCACGATGAACCGCTCGGTGGCCCGCCGGTTCAACTCCAGCGTCGACACGCGATATGTGTTGCGTCCCATCTGCTTCGCGTCGAACAACGCGTTGTCGGCGCTCTTCATCAGCGACTCTTCATCGGTTCCGTCGGCGGGGAATAGGGCGATGCCGATGCTGGCGGTGAGGAAGATGTCGCGCGTGCCGATGGTGAGTGGCTTGGCCACGGTGTGCAGCAGCTTGCGGGCGATGCGCTCGACGTCGACGGTGCTGACGACGTCGGCGATCAGGACCTGGAACTCGTCGCCGCCGGGACGGGCCAGCGTGTCGCCCTTGCGCAGCACCGACGTCAGGCGCTCGGCCATCAGCACCAGCGCCTCGTCGCCGAACGTGTGCCCGAGGGTGTCGTTCACTTTCTTGAAGTCATCGAGATCGATGAACATCACGGCGGTGTTGCGCTGATTGCGCCGCGCGTGAGCGATGCCGATGCGGACGCGATCGCGGAACAGCTGCCGGTTGGGGAGGCAGGTGAGCACGTCGTGGTAGGCGTGGAAGCGGATCTGCTCCTCGGCGCGCTTCAGGTCGTTGATGTCGACCACCGTGCTCTGGAACAGCGTCGCGCCGTCGATCTCGATGCGCGACACGCTCTCCAGCACGCGCACCGACTCGCCGTTCGCCTTCTTCAGGTTCAGCTCCACGCCGGGGATGGTGAGCGCCGAGGCGAGCATGTTGTTGATCTCATGGCGCTCCGCCGGCGCGATGTGGAATTGCCCGATGTGCCTGCCGATCAGCATCGCCGGCGAGGCCACGCCGAGCATCCGGGCGAAGGCCTGATTGCAGTCGGTGATCGTCCCCTCGGTGTTGCAGGTGTAGACGCCCGCCAGGTTCCGCTCGAAGAGCATCCGGTAGCGCTTCTCCGACGCCTCCACCGCGCGCTGCACCTCGCGCGCCGCCGTGGCGTCGCGGAACGTCCAGATCCGGCCGGCGATCTCGCCGTCGAGGCGGTGGGGGATCGAGCAGCGCTCCAGGATCCGTCCGTCCTTCAGCTCCAGGACGTCGGACGTTCTCGACTCGTTCAGCCAGTCGAACGAGCGGGCCCGCGTGCGGAAGTCCTCCGGATCGACGAGCTGATCGATGGCGTGCGAGAGGAGGTCGCGGTCGCGCGATCGGGAGGCCAGTTCCTGCGAGACGTTCCACATCTCCGCGGCGCGGCGGTTGTAGAGAACGATGCGTCCGCCGCGGTCGAGGACCAGGATCCCTTCTCCGTCGAATCGATCGTGGAGCGCAGCAGCGCCACGTTCCGTTTGACGGCTTCTTCGGTCTTCAGCAGGTGGCGGCGGGCGCGAAACACGACGATGGCGCTCGCGGCGAGTGCGATGAAACTTACGGCGAGCGCGATCAGCGGGTTCATCGCACCGGTACGGGGTGGTCGGGGGTCTTGGAGCTAGATTGCCATGTTTCCCGGCGATCGTCACCTTCCGGCTTGTATCGCCTGACGCAATTTCTGCCTCCCGTTTTTGCGAGATACAGCGCGCGATCGGCCTCCTCCACCAGTCGAACCGCGGTGTCGATGCCCGGCGACGGGAACGCCGCGACGCCGATGCTCACCGTCAGATGAGGAGGCCCGCCCGACATGTCGAGCGGCGTCTGGGCGATCGAGACACGCAGCCGCTCGGCCAGCATGAAGCCCTCTTCCAGCGTCGTCTCCGGCAGGATGATGGCGAACTCCTCGCCGCCGTATCGCGACAGGATGTCGGACGAGCGGATGCCCCTCGCGATCATGTTCGAGATCTCCGCGAGCACCTGGTCGCCGATGCGGTGGCCGAACGAATCGTTCACTTTTTTGAAGTTGTCCAGGTCCACCATCGCCATCGCCAGCGATCGCTGATGGCGGACGGCGAGGTCGAAGTGCCGGCGGATCTCGGAATCGAAGAAGCGGTAGTTGTAGACCTGCGTCAGTCCGTCGATGACGGAGAGCTGCTCGAGGATGAAGAGCCGCGCCAGGAGCGTCTTCTGGCCGGCCACGGAGCGGCGGACGGCGCGCAGCCGCGCCGCGAGCTCGCTCGGATCGATCGGCTTGCCGATGTACTCGTCCGCCCCCGCTTCGAAGCCGTGCATTTTGTCCTCATGCGATTGCATGCCGCTGAGGATGATCACGTAGCGGTGCGTCTCGGCGCCGGACGAGGCGATGCGGCAGAGATCGAGGCCGTCGCCGTCCGGAAGGCGCCGGTCGATGACGGCGATGTCCCACGGATACTCGCGCAGGATGCGGGTCCCTTCCGCCACCGACCCCGCCTCGAGCACCACGCCGCCCGCGCGCTTGCCGATGACGGCAAGCAGTTCCCGCACCGCGGGATCATCATCGATGACCGCGATGACGCACGGGTCAGGCTGGGGCATGGGCGGGCATTAATGCAATCCATACGCCTCTCGCGGCCTCAGGGGGTTCACCGAACCGACATCTGCTCGAACGGGAAGAAGGGGAAGAAGCGGCGGACGGCGAATCCTTCGACCTCGGGCCGCGCGAAGCACGACATCTGTTCGTGAAAGAGCGGCAGCACGAGCGCCTCGCGCATGAGGATGTCGTCGATCTCGCGATAGATGTCGCTGCGCAGCGTGGGATCGGTCTCGGAACGTCCGCGACGGATCAGCGTGTCGATCTCCGGTGAGCCGCAGGCGTGGCCGATGATCCCGCCGGTGGAGTTGAGCAGCCCGCTCATGAATCCGTCGGCGTCGGGGAAGTCGGCGACCCAGCGCCGGAACAGGAGGTCGACGTCGTCGCGGCTCATCGGATCGCGCGATGATGAAAGCTCGACGTCGACGCCGCTCCGCTGGAAGGCCGCGGCCAGATCATGGGCGATGTCCTGATACGCGGAAGCGAACGTCGTGTACAAGACGCCTCGCAGTTTCGTCCGCGGCCGCTGGATGTGGGTCGTTTCGGGCGGCGGACGGCGCGCCGGATTGTGGCCGAGCAGTCCGGGAGGGACGAGACTGGTGGCGACGATCACCGTCGGCCCGAGCCGCTGCTGAACGAGACTCGGAACGTCGACCGCGGCGAGCAGTTGCTGCCGCAGGCGCTTGTCGCTGAGGGGACCGTTGCGCGCGTTGAATCCGACGAAGAGGGTCCCGAACAACGCCGTGGCCGCAGTGCGCGATCCGACGTCGGGGTCCTGCCGCAGACGCATGTAGCTGTTGCCGGTGAGCGCCACCGCCAGGGGATAGCGGCCGGCGACGAAACGCGACACGATCTCGTCCGACGGAACGCCGAGCGTGACGATCATCCGCTCCACGCGCGGCAGACCGGCGCGCCAGTAATGCGGATTGGCCTCGAGCTCCAGCCGGCGTTGCGGCTCGAACCGCACGAGCCGGAACGGTCCGGTGCCCGCCGCGCCATGTTGCCAGTCCGCCCCGACCGCCTCGGTTCCTTCCGGGACGATGGCCAGCACGGGATAGGTCAGCACCGCGGCGAACGCCGCGTGCGGCTGCTCCAGCTCGATGACTCCCTCCAGGTCGGAAACGATCTGCACGTTGCGGATGCCGGAGAGCAATTGCGCGGCAGCGGGCCATGCGCGGCGAACCACCCGGTCGAGCGAGAACTTCACGTCGCGCGCCGTGAGCGGCCGCCCGTCGTGGAAGCGGATCCCCGCGCGCAGGCGGAAACGATGGGCGCGGCCGTCGCGTTCGGCGACGAATGATTCGGCCAGCAGCGGCACGATGCGTCCTTCGTTATCGACGCGCGTCAGCGTTTCGAAGATCAGCGTAATGAGCTCGTTGTGCCATGTCGTGGTTCCGGTCGTCGGGTCGATGCTCTCGACCGGATATTCGAACGGCACCTGCAGCGTGCCGCTGCGCTGGGATTCGACGACCTGCGTGCGCGGCTGCGGCTGCAACGCCGCGGCCTCGGCGCTGTAACGCTGCGCGAGCTCGCGGTCGCCGCGCACGTTGGCCGCCGCCGTGCCGAGGGAGAGGAGGCGCAGCAGATGCGTCGTGTCGTTCGCCGCGCGGGCGAAGGCGATTCCCTTCTCCACCCACCGCCGCGTCTCGTCGCTCTTCTGCCGTTGCCACGCCATCTCCGCCGCGGCCGTCGAGGCGATGCATGCGGCCGCCGCGTCGCCCTGCCGGTCGAACAATCGCGCCGCCGTGTCGATCTCCGACAACGCGCCGAGCGTCTCGCCCGACATGTGCAGCGCCTCGCCCAGCAGCAGGCGCGCCTCGGCCGCGCGGTCGGGCTCTTCGTCGATGAACTCGAGCGCGGTGCGTGCGGCGTTGATGGCGTCGCCGCTGCTGAAGCTCGCCAGCGAGGCGCGCGCGTGCTGCAGGCCGAACGCGATGGCCTTCTTCGGCACGTCGCCCGCGGCATAGTGATGCACGAGCTCGGGATAGACGCGCTCCAGGTTCGTGAGATTACGGCTCTCGACTGCTTCGGCGTGCCGGCGGTGCAGCTCGCGCCGTTTGCGCCGCGGCAGCTCGGAGTAGATGACGTCGCGCACCACGCCGCTGGTGAATGCGAGGCGATCACCCCGGCCGCGCCGTTCCTCGACCAGGAACGCGCCGCGGATCAGCACCTCGACGTCGTCGTCGACGGACTGCACATCGTCATCGAGCAGACTCTCCACGTCGCGCAGGTCGAACGTCCTTCCGATCACCGAGGCGGTCGCCAGCAGCGTCCGCTGGCGCTCCGGAATCCGCTCCAGCCGGCGCGCCACGGCCTGATGAATCGTCGCCGGAAGGAGGTTGGTCGAGATCGTGATGTCGACGGCCATGCGCCAGATGCCGGAGCTGCCGAGGACCAGATCGCCCGACTCGATCAGCGAGCGGATCAGCTCCGTGGCGAAGCGCGCGTTTCCTTCCGTCGCGTCGAACGTCCGGTCGATGACGGCGGCGTCGACGCGATTGCTCTCCAGCAGCATCTCGACCAGTTGCCGGTGCTCGTCGCGGGTGAACGGCGCGAGGTCGATGTGCGTGAACGGTACGCGCTGGTCCGCGATCAATCGGGCCAGCGGATGGCCGCGCGCGACCTCGTCGCTGCGATAAACACCGACCAGCAGCACGCCGGTCGAGGCCAGCCGCTGCACGATGTATTCGAGCGCGTCGATGGAGACTTCGGCGAAGTGAAGGTCCTCCAGGATGATCACCAGCGGACGATCGGCGGCGATGCGGAGCCACGCGCGCGCCAGCAGGTCGAAGATGGCGTTACGCTCGTTGATCGCCTTCGGCGCCGCGGCGATCGACTTCAGTTCCGGAACCTCGGAGAGCACCGGGAACGTGCCGACGAGATCGGAAGCGAGGTCGTCGAGCGGCGACGGCGCGGAGCCGCGGGCGCGGAAATACTCTTCGATGACCCGGCAGAGTCCCGCGTACGGCAGCGACTCGTCGACGCTGGTCACCGTGCCGTGGAGGATGGCCGTGTTGCGTGCCGCGGCCAGGCGCTCCAGCTCTTCGACCAGGCGCGTTTTTCCGCTCCCCGCCGCGCCGCCGATGAGAACGAAGCGGCAGTGACTCTTCGCCTCGTTGAGCTGCGTCTGCAGCAGCGCGAACTCACGGCCGCGGCCGACCAGCGGCGAGATCGGCCGGGCCACGATGCGCACGGTCGTTTGATGCGGCATGAAGAAGGCGTCGGAGTCGCGCAGCTTTTTCGCGCAGCGGCGGAGGAGCGCCGCGATGTCACGCGCGCGCTCGGGCCGGCGGGATGGATCCTTCTCCAGGCACTGCATGACCAGCGCGTCGAGCTCGGCCGGAATGTCGATGCCGAGCGTGCGGGGCGGTCGCGGCCGGTCGTGCGCGATGAGGTAGAGCATCGACGGCGTGTCGCCGCTGAAGGCCGGGCTTCCGGTGATCAACTCGTACAGCATCATGCCGAGGGCCCAGAGATCGGTGCGGCTGTCCACCGTTCCGCGCGAGATCTGCTCGGGCGCGAGATAGGCGAGCGTGCCGATGAGCACTCCGCTGCCGGTGAGGCGATGATCGTGGTTGCCGATGGCGAGACCGAAGTCGGTGACGCGCGCGCGTATGCCGCCGTCTTCATCGCGGGTGATCATCACGTTTTCCGGCTTGACGTCGCGGTGGATGATGCCGGCGGCATGGCTGTAGTCGAGCGCCTCGGCGACCTGCTGCCCGATGGTGACGATGTCGGCGAGCGAGAGCTTCCGCTCGTTGATCGCGTCGCGCAGGTTGTGCCCGCGCACGAGCGGCATGACGTAGAACAACGACGACCCGTGCACGCCGAAATCGTGAATGCCGATGATGCCCGGATGATCGAGTCGCGCCACCGCCCGCGCCTCCCGCCGGAAGCGCTCCGCCGCCGCGTCATCGAGAAATCCAGGCGGAATCAGCTTCACCGCGACGTCACGGTCCAGCAGCGGATCTCGCGCGAGGTAGACCACACCCATGCCACCCCGCCCCAACTCGCTGACGATCTCATAGCGGTCGGTAAGCCGCGTCCCAATCATGTTAGTGCCGGAATTCGGGAAAGATTATACGGTGGTTGAGGGGGCGTAGTAGCCGCGGCGCTCAAATGGCCCGCAGTCAATGAAACAGGCCACGTCTGCTGACGATCAAAAGCCCGATCGACGCATTCATTTGACCGCCGATCACATTCATTCGACCCGCGATCGAATGAATACGTCCCGGGTATATATTTCCCGGCGAAATCAGTCGTTTTGGAGGAAGTGATGATTCATCGGGTCCATCGTGTTGCTCTCACGGCCGCACTGCTGCTGCTCGCCGTATCCGCGTTCGCGGAGCAGTTGGACGTGAACACGATTCTCACGAAACAGAAGGCCGGCGCCTCGGCCGAGGCGTTGCTGGCGAGCGTCAACGATCCGGCCAATACGCTGGCCATCAACGCCGACGACATCGCCCCGCTGCGGAGCGGCGGGGTGGCGGAGCCGGTGATCGCCGCGATCCAGCAGAGGGTCGCGAATCAGGCGGCCGCGTCGCCGGCGCCGGCCCCGGCTCCCGTCGCGCCGGACGACGCGCGTCTCGCGGACGTCGTCAGGATCGTCAAGTCGGGGATCTCCGAATCGCTCATCGCGGAGCAGATCAGGCAATCCGGCCTCGCATACAAGCTGACCATGAACGATCTCCTCTACCTCAAGCAGAACGGCGTGCAGGATTCGGTCATCTCCGCGCTTCTCGCGACGAAAGAAGTGGAAGCGAAGAAGGCCGCCGCGGCTCCCGCGGAGACGGTGTTCAACGAGCTGCTCCTGGTGCGCGGCTGGGGTCCGATGCGGCGGGAGCGGCCGGGCCGCCTGGTGCTGAAGGGCGACACGCTCTCATGGGTCGACGGCGCCGATCCGAAGGAGAACGTCGAGTTCCAGGTGCCGGGCCTGGAGAAGGTCTGGTACACGTGCCAGTCCCAGACCGCCGGAGACGTCTGCTACCAGATCAACTTCCAGGTGGTGAAGGGACCGCGCTACTCGTTCATGGACGTGAGCCACACCACCGGCTCGAACGCGACGGTGAAGGCGATCATGGAAACGCTGCGCGCGAACTTCCCCCGCGCGCCGTTCGGCGCCTCGGACCACTGAGCCCCGCGGCGTCTCGTCCGCTCTCCTTCGAATGAGCGGACGAGACGTCCTCCTCCCTCCGCAGATCCTCTTCTGCGAATTTACATACCTACGCCCAAAATGATGCTTGCACGGTCCGTATCGCCGTCATAGAATCACTCCCTCTTTCCGCTTCGGTTCCAAATCGCGTTTCGTTCAAATCGGTGAGCTCTTTCGGTGGCCGGCGTCAGCTTTCGCCGGGATGGGGGACATCGCATGGCGCACAACGCTCTGGCTGAGCAGCTCGACAGCGGCGGCACGGGGAGAATCTCGTTTCCCGCCGACTCGCTCGACCCCACCGTCACGCGCCTCGGATTGATTTGCGGCATCCTCAGCCAGGGATCCGACAAATCGCAGCTGGAGCTCGACACCCGGTGGTTCGAGAATCCGCTCGCTTCGAGCAACGATCCGCTCCGCCGCACCATCCGCACCATCCCGACCAACCCGCAGCAGCGCGCCGAGCTGCTGGCGCTCTTCGAGGAAGTGCTCGGCTCCGTCTCCGCCGAGAGCCTCGGCATCCCCACCGTCAACTCCGGCCGCAAGTGGTACCCCATCCGGAACCCGGCCGACCCGGTCGACGACACGGCCAGCGACACCGGCCTCTATCTCGTCAGCGAAGAACGCAACGCCGGCGCCGAGACGGTCATCGGCCTCGGCGCGCGCCACACGTTCACGTTCTCCGGCGTCCTGATTCAGCCGTACGCCTACATCCCGTTCCTGCGGATGCCGCCGGCCAGCGACGGCAACACCTTCGTCCTCGGCCAGACCGACTATCCGATGGAGCTGGGGATCGACGTCACCAGTCCCGACGGAAAGTTCGGCACCGATGAAGTCTCGTTCGACGGCGTGAAGGTCGCGGCGTTGATCCGCTTCGCCGAGAACCCGCTTTCGCTCGACCTCGTGCTGCTCAACCTCAAGCTTCCGGGCCAGCCGGCGGCCGACGCCAGCGTCAACGACATCCTCAAGACTCCGGCCAGCGAGTGGGTGGCCACCGGCGTCTACCTCCTCGTCTCGCAGCTGGTCAAAGCGGCGCCGCCGGAGCTGGTGGAGAAGATCACCAACGCCGTCGACGCGCTGCTCAAGTCGCTCGGCCTGGTCGGCGAGATCCCGGAGATCGACTGGGACGCCATCGTCAAGACGCCTGCGCGCATCCCCGAGATCCTGACCGCCTGGTTGAAGTCGATCGCCAGCGATCCGGTGCTCCTCGGCAAATGGCTGAACGACTGGGACGCCTTCATTCACGGCACGAAGGCGGGCGGCACGCCGACGATCGAGGGAAGCGGCACGCGCCTCGACCCGTACCGCATCGAGCTCGTGACGATCGACGGAAACCGGATCGATCTGACCATCGCCACCGCCGTCGACGCAAACACGAACGCGCTGCTCTTCTACCCCGGCGTGGCGCTGCAGTCGAAGACCGCGGTGCCGGTGGCGTCGCTTCCGACCGTCGGCGTGCGGATGCAGGCGGCGGTCGAGCTGCTGGAGGTCACGCTTCCGGCGGGAGGCGCGGCGATTCCGCCTCCGAAGATCTTCCCCTCGTTCCGCGCCGAAGCCGCGCTGCTCAATCCGACCGCGGCGTTTGCGTCGGCGCAGGCGGATGGAACACCGCTCATCACCATCGACGCGATCGAGGCGGGCTTCGATTACCGCGAGGCGCCGAAGCCGGGGACGGCGGCTGCCGGAACACCCGAATTCCTCAAAGGCATCTATCCGACCTTCCTGCTCAAGGGCGTCAACACGCCGTACGGCGCGTGGGACTCGATCGACCTGACGAACTTCGACGAAGTCGTGCAGAACGCGGGCGAGCTGCTGGCCAACCTCGTGGTCACGCAGCTGCAGGCGTTCTTCAACGTCAGCGGCAACACGACGGCGGCGAAGATGGCCGCCAGTTGTGCCGCCGTCCTCGGCGTGCAACCGCCTCGGGGATACACGACCGCGACCTGGCCCGTGAAGCAGCTCCTGCTCACCGGCCCCGGAGGAGTGCAGGCCGTCATCACCGACCCGCTGGCGGCACTGGCCGGCTACTACCAGCGATGCCTCACGACGAAAGAGGGCAACAAGACGGCGTGGGAGCTGCTGCTTCCGTCGTTCGCCGGAGTCATCGGCGACGTCGGCGCTCTCGATCGCGGCGCGACCGGCACCGGCACGCCGAACGACCCGTGGCAGGTGGAGCTCTTCAGCGCCGATCCCACCATTCCCGCCGCGTATCTCCAGTCGTGGAACGCGGCCGCAGTGGGCTCCGCGACGCCGGTCATTCGCGTCGGCATCGCGTTCAAGGTGCCGCTTCCGGTGTCGTCGATCGCGATGGGCTTCACGCTGCGCGCCGACCTCGTCGACATCTCGCTCCCATCGGCCGACGGCAAGGGCTCGAGCGCGAGCTGGCTGCCGGACGCCTATGCCGAGTTCCGCGTCACCGGTCCGTCGGCTACGCCGCTGGTCACTCCCGCGCTCGGCGGCGTCAGCATCTCGTCCGACGCGTTCCTCGTCGCCGCGGCGTGGACGCGCAATCCCGCCTCGCCCGTGCAGGCGGAGCTGCCGGCCAGCGCGTTCTTCGCGCAGCTGGGATTGAAGAACGTCAAGCTGCTCAGCAACGGCACGGTCGTCGAGACGATCGGCGACATCGAGTTCACCTTCACGCCGACGTCGTGGACGACGCCCGATCTCGGGAAGTTCACGCAGCTCTTCTTCGACGCGGCGGGTATCTGGGTGCTCACGTACGGCGGAGGCTTCGGCGTCACGCTGGTGTCGGCGTTCGGCTTGTCGCCGAACCTCTCCTCGGTGTTCAACAACCCGCCGCCGGGCGGCTACACGTTCGCGCTTCCGCCGGGCGTGACGCTCCCCGCGACGTGGCCGAAGCTGAACGTCACTTCTGATCCGAACGCGTCGTTCTTCACGAATCCGTGGCGCGCGTTGCGCGACCAGGTGCTGGCGCTGCTCGCCACCGAGGCGACGGCGAAGCCGATGATGCAGATCCTCGGCTGGTCGATCGACGGCAACGTGCCGACGGTCGCCGGCGCGGGGACGGTGGAGAGTCCGTGGGCCGTCACCCTGCCCGGCTTCTGGGACATCACGCCGCTGTTCTGGACGGTGCCGGCGGCGGGCGGGAACGCGGCGCGGCTCGGGTTCGGCGTGCAGCGCGCGATGCTCGACGAGGCCTGGGACTCGGTGAACCTGCAGGTCACGGCGCGCATCGATCTCGCCGAGGTAGACGTCGTCACGGGGAAGGCCGTGGGGATGTTGGAGACGCTTCCGCGCGCCGCGGTGGAGGTCACTCTCGCGAACACCGATCCGAGCAAGCCGGTCGTCGATTACCCGCCCACCGGACTGCGCGTCGGCGTCGCGCGGCTGGGCTGCAGCTTCGACCCGAAAGGCGTCAAGCCGCACATCGTGCTGCTCGACGCGCGCTACAACAGCGGCACGCCGCTCGGCACGTTCACGCTGGCCGAGGCGCTCGACGCCTCGAACCGCACGCAGACACTCGAGACGCTGACGTATGCGCTGATGGCGGTCGTCACGCCGCTCACCGAAAACATCCTGGCGGTGGAATCGATCATCGTGATCCTCACGGCGGTCGACCTCATGCTGCCGGCCGATTTCGACGGCGTGTCCAACGTCAACCTCGGCGGCTGGATGGCGATGGCCGCCGATCCCCCTGCCTACTTCGCCCAGAAGATGGTGGCGGTGGTCGAGAACCCCGCCGCGCTCTCCATCTTCCACGACGCCATCTTCACCCTCCTCGGCTACCCCAACTTCGAGCTGCCGCCGGAGTTGAAGGGACTGCCCGACGTGCTGGTGGCGCTCGGCCTGGCCACTCATCCCGCCGGCGGCTATGCCCTCCGTGCGGAGGGATGGATCAGCCTCTTCACCAATCCGGTCCAGTACCTGACGGTGCAGGGAAAGAAGCTGCTCGATCCGCTCGACGACTCCGTCCGCCTGGCGCTCGTCACGGCGCTGAGCAAGGTGCCGCTGCCGCCGGGCATCCCGCTGGCGGACCTGCCGCTGACGATCGAGAACAACACCCTCATCACCCTGCGCATCCCCGCCGACAAGCTGGTGCAGGTCGGCGAGGCGCTGGCGATCTCGGCGAAGCTCGTCGCGAACGTGCAGTCGCTCTCGCTGGCGACAGAGGTCAACGTCGCCTGTCCGTTCGCGGGGCTGGCGCTCGTCTTCACCAGCGAGCTCGCGGTCGGCGCGTCGCTCGTCGCCGGCGCGGAGCTCGCGTCGATCACCACCAGGTGGGGGCTCGCGCTCGACGGCGTGTACGACAAGAACGTCCCGCCCCCCTTCCCGCCGGTCGTCTTCTATCCGCTGCCGACGAGCGGCGACACCACGGCGTACCTCAAGCAGCTCGGATTCCAGATCCCCATCACGCTGGTGTCGACGTTCGCCTCGCAGATGGTGAACTCGTTCGTCATCGGCAACGGCGCAGACGCGAAGTATCCGGTCGTCTACCGGCTGATGAAGGACTTCGGGTTCACGATCGCCAACGCCGATCCGGCGAAGCTCGAACAGGTGCAGTCGCTCGCCGGATTCATGATGCATCCGTGGGAGTGGGTGACGAGCACGCGGGCGCTCGGCAACGGTCAGGGCGGATTCGATCTCGACAAGATCGGCAACCTGATGCACGACCTGCCGGGTCCGAACGGAGTGATCGGACCGGCGAACATCAAGCTGGAGCAGGACGGCACGAACGGGATGAAGATCACCGGGCTGCCGTTCGGCACCTCGTCGATCTCGTTCAAGTCGGACAGCACGAACGGCATCCAGATCGGCGCCGCGCTGCAGTACATCTTCAACCTCGGATTCACCGAGGCCGAGCTGCTGAGCGTACAGAACCTCGGCGTCACGCCACAGGTCGATATCGCCCTCGGGATGGCATTCGGCAAGGGCGCAGGGGTGGGAGTCAGCGGTTCCTTCAAGCCGACTTTCATCTTCGACATCACCGATCCGAACAAGCCGACCGCACTCTCCATCCGGACCGGCTACGACAGCCGCACCGGCTTCGTCGTGGCGCTGTCGGGCCAGTTCAACGGATCGAAGTTCCCGCCGGCGAGCTCCACCAGCGGCGAGATCTTCCTCGTGCCGTTCGGAGGCCTGAGCCAGTTCATGGCCGGCGTCGCGGCGCTGCTCGACTTCGCCGCGAACCAGCTCATCCAGCTCTACGACAAGTACAAAGCCAGCCCGGGCCACGATCCCACCGTCGTCGCCATCGTCGACGCGATCCTCGGCGTCACCACCTTCTTCGGCATCACCAGCGTCGCGACGCTCTACACGACGTTCGAGGCCGTCCGCACCGACCCGATCGCGTGGCTCTTCTCGTACTTCGACACCGCAAAACTCCCCGCCACCTTCGCGCAGCTGGTGACCCTGTTCGGGCCGAACGCCCTGAACCTGCCCGGCTTCACCTCCGCCGGCACGCTCCTTAATTACAGGCCGCCGAGCTTCCCCGTGGACCTCGGGACGCTCGACATCGTCCTCGGGCAGAAGGACGGAACCTTCGGCGTCTGGGTCGTCCCGGCGCTCGACAAAGACTGGGTCGCGTTCGGCGCCAACACCGGCATCGCCCTCACCACGCCGCTCGGTACTTCATCGGACATCGTCTTCACGCTCTCCGCGTCGGGCGGCATCGGCAAGGCGATCCTGCCGAGCCAGATGACCGGCGCGCCGACGCTGACCCTCGGCCTCTCTGCGGCCACCAGCGGCAACGTCAAATACTTCCTCCGCTTCTATCCGGCCGGCACCGGCGACACCTCGAGCACGCTGCTCGTGCAACTCCTCCCGCCTCCTCCGATCTTCGCGTACGGCAATGCGCCCGGAACCGGAGTCGCGGCGGCGGAGTGGATTCCGAAGTTCGTGCTCGTGTACCTCGTGCCGCTCATCGCCGACATCGTGCTGCAGACCGAACAGGTCACCGGCTGGCTCAACGCGCCGCTCGTCGCATCGAAGCCGAACGCGAAACCGGGTCCGATGCTCACGTCGTGGGGACTGCTCGTCGTGGCGAAGGACGGCACGCCCGTCCTCTACGGCCTGCACGACATCCCGACGATGTTTACCGACGGCGAAGGGAAGCGCCTCCCGCCGGAGACGATCATCCAGAAGCTCTTCTTCGTCGTGCTCGAGGCGCTCTCCGGCGCGCGCATCGTGCCGATCGGCGCCGACGGCGGCATCTACATCCAGGCCGCGCCCGCGCCGCCGAGCTCCACCGACTACGGCCTGCGCGTCGTGGTGCCGGACCTCGTGATCTGGGGCGGCAGCGAAGAAGGGAAGCAGGCGAACGGCTCGACCAAGCTGACCGTGCAACTCGGCAAGTGGATGTCGGGACGGGAAGGGTGTCCGCAGAACTGGATCGTGGCCTCCGATCCGGCGCTCAAGGACATCATCAAAGACCCCGGCGTCCTCTTCTACTTCGTCCGCTACGCCACGACGACGAACGCGCTCTCGTTCCACACCAAGCTGCAGCTCAACAGCGTCGGCGTCGACTTCAGCGGCACGAACGACAAGCCGCTGATCAACGTGAAGGGCTTCCAGGTCGGCAAGTTCGAGCCGCGCATTTTCCTCTCGCTCGACATGAACACCTCCGTCGAGTTCCAGGTCGGCGGGGCGATCGAATGCACGAGCATCGGAGTGCCGCTCGGCCCCGCGCAGATCTCCGGCATCACCGGCAACACCAACCCCGTCGCGCAGAACCTGCTGACGTCGGGACAGGGATCGGAGTCGGGCTCCGGCAGCTCCGGCTCGACCACCGACTCCGTCAACCCGACGTTCTCCATCGATCTCGGGTACGTCTACGACCCGAAGAACACCACCGCGCTCTACGCGAAGCTCTTCTCCGACCAGGACAAGACCGCCGGCTGCGCGACGTTCATCTGGATTCCGATCCAGCGCTCGTTCGGACCGATCGAATGCCGGCAGGTCGGATTCGGCTGGGAGACTCTCGGGCCGCTGCTCGACCTCGGCTTCGACGGCTCGGTCACGCTCGCCGGCCTGAGCCTCGGCCTCGTTCATCTCAAGGTCGGCATCCCGGTCACCACGCCGACCGACTACTCGAAGTACAAGCTCGATCTCGAAGGGATCAACGTCAGTTACAAGGGCGGTCCGGTCGCCATCAGCGGCGGCTTCCTGAAGACCGTCGTGCCGGTCGATGGACAGGACGTCATCGTCTACACCGGCCAGGCGATGATCAAGGCCGCGACCTTCACCCTCGGCGCGTTCGGCTCGTACGGACTGATCGGCCAGGACACGCCGTCGCTCTTCATCTTCGCCTACATCAACACGCCGATCGGCGGCCCGCCGTACTTCTTCGTCGAAGGACTGGCCGGCGGCTTCGGCTTCAACCGCAGCCTCGAGACGCCGAACCGCGCCACCGACATCTTCGAGTTCCCGTTCGTCGCCGGCGTCATCGACCCGAACTACTTCGCCGGCAACGATCCCGACGTCGCGCTCACCAAACTGGCGAACGTCTCGCTGCCGGCGCGCGGCCAGTACTGGCTCGCCGTCGGCCTCAAATTCAGCTCGTTCCAGATGATCCACACCTTCGCCCTGCTGACGGCGAGCTTCGGCGCGGACTTCGAGCTGAACCTGATGGGCATCGCCACGATCGAGCTTCCGGTCACGGTGCCGGGAGGCAACAGCTACACCGCCATCGCCCGCGCCGAGATGTCGCTGCTCGTCTCGTTCCGGCCGAGCGTCGGACTGCTGGCGGTCGAGGCGGCGCTGAGCCGCAACTCGTACGTGCTGGACAAGGAGTGCCGCCTCACCGGCGGCTTCGCCTTCTTCGTCTGGTTCCCGCCCAGCCAGTTCTCCGGCGACTTCGTCATCACGTTCGGCGGCTATCACCCGCGCTACACGCCGCCCGACCACTATCCCGACGAACCGCGCGTCGGCTTCACCTGGCTGATGCCGCAGTACAACGTCACCATCCGCGGCGGCGTCTACTTCGCGCTCGTCCCGACCGCGATCATGGCGGGCGGCTACCTCGATCTGCAGTACCGGTCGGGCAATCTCAGGGCCTGGTTCACCGCGCAGGCCGACATGCTGATCAGCTGGAAGCCGTTCTACTTCGACTTCTACGTCGGCATCAGCGTCGGCGCGTCGTACAGGGTCAATCTCCTGTTCGTCTCCAAGACATTCAGCATCGAGCTCGGTGCCCAGCTGAATATTTGGGGCCCGCCGACCGGCGGCAAGGTCCGGGTGTCGTGGTGGGTGATCTCCTTCACTATCTACTTCGGACCGGGGAAGGAATCGAAGCGCGTCCTGCAGTGGCAGGAGTTCAACGAGTCGTTCCTTCCGCAGTCGAACGGCAGCACGGTCTCGCTGGCGCTCGGATCGTTCGGCGCGCCCGCCGTCGCGCCGGTGCGCGACGCGCGCATCGACGCCAGCGTGTCGCGCGGCCTGGTGAAGAGCTTCATCGTCGAGTCGAGCGGCGAGATCGTCCGCTGGGTCATCGACCCGCAGGCGTTCGAGATCGTGACCTCTTCGAAAGTTCCGGTCACCACCTCGACGCTCAACGCGACGCAGACGCTGACCGAGGTGCTGATCCCGATCCCCGGAACCGACCCGGTGCAGCTGCAGCGCGTGCCGATCGCGCAGGCGACGACGAACCTCGGCATGCCGCCGATGCGCGTCACCGGCATGGCGAACGCGCACACCATCACCATCACCAAGGCCGCCACGACCGGGTTCTTCTTCGAGCTGACGGCGGAAGAAACGGCGTCGCTCTTCGACATCGTCGGAACGACGGCGAACGTGCCGAAGGCGATGTGGAATCCGACCACCGTCAACGATCTCGACAAGAACACCACCATCCCGAACACCATCAGCGGCGTCCGCATCACCGCGAAGCCGTACGTGCCGTCGCAGACGCTGCCGGTGCCGGCCGACAAGCTGGAGTTCGCCGCGCCCGGAGTGAGCACGTTCTCGTGGGGCACGATCCAGCCGCCGACCCAGCCGCAGTACTGCAACGTGCCGAAGTGCACGCCGAATCAGGTGATCGAGGCTGAAATGACCGCGCTGCAGAGCACGACCGTGCTCGACACCCGGCGGGCCCTCATCTCCGAACTGGCGCGCGCCGGCCTGCCGGTGACGATCGCCGTCGATACGAGCCTCCTGGCGCAGACCGCCAACCAGCTGTTCCTCGCGGCGCCGGTGCTCGTGCCGCTCGGAGGTCTGACCGAGGTGTCCAGCCAGGCGAAAGGAGCGACCGCATGGAAGTGACCGCCGACCAGCTCGAGATCACATTCGTCGACGCGATGCCGCCGCCCCTCCCGGCGGGCGACTTCCGCATCACGATCAACGACGCCGTCACCTGGACGGGAGGCTCCACCCCCGCCTTCCAGAGCGAGTACGACTTCACCGTCGGCGGGCCGCGCTTCACCATCGACCCGGAGCTCGTTCACTCCATGTTTCCGCCGCCCGGCAACCGCGGGCACTTCCTCAAATACATCCCCCACATCGTCTTCGGACGCCGCAGCGTGCCGTGGGAGCGGACCGTCGACGGCTCCGTGCCGCAGCAGAAGCCGTTCATTCCGTGGCTCTGGCTGCTGACCCTCGACGAAGACGAGATCGCGGCGAACCGGATCAGCGTGAAGACCGTCACGGTCAGCGAGGTCCTCAATCCGCCGGCCGGCATCCTCGGTCCCGACATCAAGCTCGAGACGGGCGACGGCGACCCGGCAAAGACGCAGCTGATGGTCATCGACGTCCCGGCCGCGCTGATCAACCAGGTCGTTCCGAGCAAGGAAGACATGACCTCCATGGCCAGCGCGCGGCTGGTCAGCATCGTCGACAAGGTCATCACGCCGACGACCGAGGACGGCTGGTTCTCGGTGCTGATGTCGAACCGCTTCCCGAAGAACGGAAAGAACAACACGCAGTACGTCGTGTCGATGGAAGGCTACGGCACGGCGAAGACCAACATCTTCTATCCGAACCAGGTCCCCGCCGGCTACACGGCGGTCCGGTTCGTGATGCTGATCTCCTGGTCGTTCAGCAACGTCGACGACGTCCAGACCTTCGACCAGTTGATGAACAACCTGACGGTCGAGCGGCTGGAGATGCCGAAGACGACCACCAATGAGGCGGTGGTGAAGGCCTTCGACATGGGCTTCACCGCCCTCGACCACATCACGCGGCAGGGCGAGACGACGGTGTCGTGGTACCGCGGTCCGCTGCTACCGATGTACATGCCGAAGAATCCGCCGCCGGCGCATCCCGACGGCATCTATCCGAACGGCGATTCGGCGCTGCGCTTCGATCCGGCGCTCGGCATGTTCGACGTCTCCATCGCCGCTGCGTGGCAGGTCGGCCGCCTCCTCGGCATGCAGGACAGCAACTTCGCCTCCGCCATCGCCCGGTTGCGCGACCGGAACATCTCGGCCATGCACACCCTGGCCTCGCGAAGCTTCTTCTTCAAGACCTACGGGAAATCGCTCGACATGCCGCGCGACTTCAAGGCGCTGCTCGGACGGCAGGTGTTCGATGACGCGCTGACCAACATGCTCGGACGGATCGTCGTCCCGGCGCTGACCGGCGGCGAACGCGCGCCGATCTTCGGCGCTCCCGCCGATCCGTCGAAGCTCCGCAGGCACATCGGCGCGATACCCGGCCTCTTGAGCGACGAAGAGATCGCCGCGTTTCTCGCCGGATTGGGCGACGGTGACCGGGCGCCCGAAGATGTCGTCCGCCAGCTCGTGGCGTTGATCCGCGACCTCGGGAGGAAACGATGACCACCTTCTTCACCGCGCGCGAGCAGATCGTGCACCTCCGCGCGCTCGTCGAGGTCCCTGCGCACTGGCGCGCGCTCAGCGATCAGGGCGATCAGGGCAGCAGTCCCGAGCAGACCGTCGCCGACTTCGCCGCCACCCTCCATCACCTCATCGGTGTTCCGTTCAAGTACCTCGTCCCGAACAACACCATGCTGCCGCCGGAGTCGATCCGCTTCTTCTTCGTCGATCAGAACTGGGTCGAGGCGCTGGTCGACGGCGCGATGAGTCTCGGCCGCATCGGCGACGTCGACCTGATCCACGACCAGGCGCTCGCGCCGGTCATCGCGCAGCGCGCCGAGGCCATCGCGCTGAACCGGCGGCGCGGACAGCTCAAGCAGTCGGCGAAGACCGTGTCGCTCGATGAAGTGCCGGTCTACGGCGGCTTCCTGCTCCGCTCCGCCGTCGTCTCCGGCTGGCCGGGACTCGAAGTGCAGGCGTTCAAGAGCGCAACAGGGAGCGGCGTCAACACCAAGTGCTCCGGCGACGGCGTGGAGCTGGTGCGCATGGAGCGGCTGGCGAACGACGTACTGATCTGCCTCTTCGCCGAGCAGTTCGGCTGCGTCAACATTCACGAGCCGAAGGAAGGGATCAACTTCGGCGCGAACCCGATCCTCTCCCCCTCGGGCGATCCCGAGAAATACACAAAACAGCTGCGCGGCCTCGGCATCAACGGCTATCCGATCGGCGATTTCATCCAGGGCGCCGTGATCGATGTGCCGATGCGGAGCATGCCGTCGCGCGTGGTGCAGGTCGACGCCCTGCGCCGCGCGATGATCACGAAGCTGACGTCGATCGAGCCTCCGGCCTGGCCCCGGGGCGGCCCCGACTCCGACTTCACCAGCGCGCAGTTCTCGCTGGAGATGATCGAAGGAGCGAGCCAGCACATCTTCCGCGCCGACAACACCGTTACCGTCGCCCGTGCCGCGACGAAGCGATTGGCGGTGGCCGATCAGCGCGCCGCGGACAAGAAGACGCTCAACGCCTTCCTGTTCGGAGCCGATGCCGAGGAGAACGCATGACCCGACTGCTCGTTCCGATGACCGTCGAAGCATTCGTCGTCGGGAAGCCCGACCTCGTCGCCGCCATCAATCCGAAGTTCAACCTCATGTGGCCGAACCTGATGACGCTCGGCACGAGCATCGAGCCGCAGCCGTTCGAAACCACCAGCAACATGCCTTCCGGCGTGCATCTCCGCTGGGCGCTTCCCGACTCGCTCGCGCACGGCGTGCAGGGGCAGGCGGTCTGCGCCGCCGTGCTCAGCGGCGGCTCGGTCAGCTCCGTCACCATCCTCAGCGCGGGATTCGGGTATGACCCCGCCAAACCGCCGAGCGTGATGTTCAGCGGCGGCGGTGGAGTCGGCGCGGTCGCGCGCGCGGCCGTCGAGCTCGACGGCACCGTGACCGCGATCCACGTGCTCGACGGCGGCGCCGGCTATGAGGCTCCTCCGACCGTGGAGGTCGGATCGAGCGAGGAGATCCGCTACCCCGAGATTCCGAACCGCTGGTTCATCTGCCGCAGCCACGCCGACGACACGAACAAAAAAGTGACGATGCAGACCTGGGTCGTCGTGAGCGACACCCTCTCCGACAACGCCTACGGCCGCATCGTGGAAGGGACGCTCCCGCTCTCGCTTCGGAGCCAGCTCACGAGCGGCCCGATCTCGACGGAATTGAAGAACGCGCTCAACGCGATCGGCGTGCCGGTCACCGAGAACGCCACGCTCCAGAGCGACGTGGCCAACATCTGGTACATCTTCGACACCGCGCAGTACTACTCGATCGAGGTCCGGGCGACCGATCTCCTCGTGCTCGGCAACGAAGCCGTTTCCTGGCCGCGGATCTCCGAGCCCGATCCGTACAAGGTCAAACCGCCGTACAAATACCTCGGCCGGGCGTGGCCCTATCCGATGTGGGACGGCGCGAATCCCGTGTCGGCCGAGAACCGGCTCACCGCCATCGGTCCCGGCGATCCGACGTTCGCCGCCGCGTATCCCAACAGCCGCAGCGTCCTCGGTTTCTACGACGACCTGACCGACCTCTCCGCCGGCAAGATCACCTACATGGTCGCCGGCTGGTACGCCGATCCGACCGAAAACCCGCTCTACGGCGAGGACACGCCGGAGAAGTGGGCGGAGCGGATGGACGAGTTGCGCTGGTGCGTCAAGCAGGACCCGGGCGGTTATCCGCCGTCGTCGATCTGCGCGCCGGTTACCACGGAGGGCGAGGCGTCCGCGGCGCCCGAGCTGCCGCAGGACGTCCTGCTGCAGGGGATGGTCTACGGGCTCGGGTGGACCGGGCCGTTCACGCCCTACCCGTCCGGCGTTCCGGTCGGGAAACCCGACATCGCGGTCGGCAACACCTCGGCCGAAGCGCTTTCCGCGCTCGTGGCGAAGAAGCTCGGAGATCCCGGCGTCGAGGACATCCTCGAGGCGTTCATGTACGACCTCCTCGATCTCCTGCAGCAACCGGACGGGATGATCCAGCTCGAACAGGCGTGTCACGCGAAGATGTTCGGCAACCGCCCGAGCGAAACGATCTGGGGCGTCGCGGAGAAGCAGTCCGAATCGGCCGAGGTCCGCGAAGACCAGACGCTCGGCACCCCGTTCCCGCCCGAGGTCAGCGCGGCGCTGACGCGCACGAACGACCTGCAGTCGGCGTACGACCGCAAAGACGCGGAGCTGCGCAGCCTGCAGTGGGAGACCTATTCGGCCTGGTTTCGGAAAGCGATCCTCGATCAATCGCCCCTGACGGCCAAGCGCATCCACGAGGAAGTGTTCGCGAACTTCGAGGCGCCGCCGCCGTTCCGCCGCGAAGAGGCGGAGGATGCGGGCGCCGCCGCCGCCGCGCTCGCCGCCGTCCCGATCACGATCTCGCAGATCAAGGTCGTCATCGATCGCCTGATCATCCTGGTCAATGCGGCGAAGGCGGATCTCGCCACGCTGGCCACGAATCTCGACACCGCGATCACCGACCTGATCTCCAAGGTCGCCGCGCAGATGCCCGGCTACGAGGTGACGCGCAACGCCGGCCGGAGCTATTGGCAGAGCAACGATCCGGTCGTCCTCTTCGCCGGAGACGGCGTGGTGCGGACCTTCGCGTTCGGCGAAGACGACGCTCTTGCCGAAGGGGGCACGCTTCCGTGCCGCGTCACCGGCCAGACCATCACCGCGCTCACCACGCCGGTGCCGGCATACCCGAATCAGACGATCACCCAGACGCAGTTGCAGAAGTGGTACGGCAGCTTCCCGTCCGGCGTGCCGGTCCCGGCCGAGATCCAGCCGCTGTTCATCGAGACGCTGCTGCTCGACACTACGATGGGTCGCCTCATGGCCATCTCCGCGTGGGAGCTCGCCGGCGTCCCCCAACCGACCACGGAGCAGATCACCGCAGTGGCGGCGAGCATCAACGCCATTCAGACCGCGCCGTTGAACGCGTCGCTCCACTTCTCGCTGCGCAAACAGCTCCCCACCGCGCAGGAGATCGCGCAGGAGGCGGGGCTCACCGGCGTCTTTCCGTACAAGCTGGCCGTCGACCCGTGGTCCCAGCCGTGGGCGCCGATCTATCTCGAATGGGACGTCCTCTGGGCCGCCTCGGCCAAGGTGCCGGGCGAGCTCGCGATCTGCGACACCACCTCTCCGGGGTGCACGCATAAGTGGATGTTCGACGAGCCGGACTTCCAGTGGAACACCGCGTTCACGCCGGCCGTCCCGACCGATAAGCGTTATGCCTACACCGGCCGGACCGTCATCACCCCGCAGGCTCCCGACCAGCTGGCCACGAAGATCGAGGAGTACCTGAGAACGCATCCCGAGTCCCCGTACTACCAGCAGCTAGAAGACGCGTACGAGGTCATCCGGAACCTGCAGATGCTGTCGCAGAACATGAGCGGCTTCGCGTACAGCCTCACGCAGCGTCGCGAGACGTTGCAGATGCCGGTCATCGACTATTTCGACGAGAAGCTCGGGCAGAAGGTCGCGGCCGCGATCGGCGCGCAGAACCAGTTCTCACCGCTTCCCGACAACGGCTACTCACCGCTGCGCGGCGGTCATGCGCGCATCGTCCGTTTGTGGGTCGTCGACTCGTTCGGCCAGGCGCAGCGGGTCATCGACGAAGGGCAGACCTACAACCCGGTGCTTTCGAAGCCGCTCGTCACCGCCGGCAATCCGGCGCTCATCCAGCTCGTGCCGCGCATCGTGCAGCCGGGCCGGCTGGACATGGACTGGATCGACGGCACGAGCAACGACGGCCGCCAGTCGACCTCCGATCCCGCCACTTCGCCGATCTGCGGCTGGATCGTGCCGAACTACTTCGACAACTCGATCATGGTCTACAACTCCGTCGGCGGTCCGATCGGAGCGCTGCAACTGCTCGACGGCGCGTTCGGCGACAACGGCAGCGGCGTGCGCTGGCTGGAGACGCCGGGAACCGATTCGGCCGTCGGCGCGCAGCCGTCGCTCGACAACCCCGATCTCAATCCGCACCTCAAGGGGTTCATCAACGGGATCCTCCAGTTCGGCGCCGAGGGACGCATGGCGCTGTCCGACCTCATCATCACGTTGCACCAGACGCTCGGCACGATCGTCATCAGCGGAAGCGCCGCGAACTACGGCAACCTCCCGGTGCTGATCGGCCGCCCGATGGCGCTCGTGCGCGCCGCGTTGCGCATCGACCTCGACGGCCTTCCCGATTACGACGAGAGCTGGATCGCGCTGAAGTTGTATTACACCGACAGCAAGTTCACCACCGGCGGCTTCACCGACGTGCTGTTCCCCGTGCGCATCGGCGACGTGCGGCAGATGCGCGATGGCGTGATCGGCTACTTCAGCGGCAACGACTATTCGAAATTCAACTCGAAACTGATCGAGAGGCCGCAGACGCAGTCCTCTTACATTCAGTTCGAGCAGCGGCTGCACCTGAAAGCCGATCCTTTGGCCCCGCCGCAGTACGTCACCATCGTGGCCGACCCGCGCGCGCCGGTCCACGTGGTCTCCGACTTCGTGCCCGAGATCATCGCCGCGCTTCCGCCGGCCGGCATCTCCGCGGCGCTGGAGGCGATGGACATCACCTTCCGCGTGGGGCCGCTGATCAACGATTTCAACAACGTCAGCCTGCCGCTCCCCGCGGACGTGCACGGGAACTGGTCCTGGCTCTATCACCCCAGCGTCACGATGTGGAGCGAGTCCGAAACCATCCAGAACGACGACGCCATCGCCCGATTCACGCAGGGAGCACGACACATCAACGAAGGGTGGCTGAAGCTGAGCGACGCCATCAAGCTGAAGCAGGATCAATCGAAAAGGAGAACGTGATGCCGAGTGGGACTCCGATCTATCAGATCGCCAACTACGACCAGGGTGACGAGGGCGCGACCATGGAATTCATCGCCAGTTGGAGCAACAGCCCGAAGGATTCCCTGGTGTCGTTTCACGCCATGATCGACCCCATCGGCGGCCCGGTGACCCTGCCTCTGACGGCCGTCCCCACCGCCAACGGCGCGGTCGGAATCTCGCAGACGGTGCAGGCGGGATACACGTCGCAGCTCGTCCTTGTCTTCTTCCCCGGTTCGACGGTACCGGCCGACTTCCGCGTTGACCTCCGCGTCCAATACGTGGTCCACGCCGACTGATTCGCGAGACCGGCCGGAGCGACGGCCACGAAGGAGATGTCATGGCAACCGATCCGATTCATCTCCCCATTTACTACGTTCAGGGTCCGGAGTCGGGCTCGATGCTGTTCCTGGTTCGCGTCGTCGGCGGATCGGCCGGCTCCGAGGTGGCGTTCCGCGCCGTCGTGCCGAACCCGGCGGGACCGATCGAATTATCGACGACGAAGCTCACGCAGCCGAACGAGGATGTCGGGGTCGAACGATGGGTCGAGGCCGGGTATTGCTCCGAGATCATCGTGACCTACTGGCCGAACGGCCCGGCCGGCTCCGATTTCGATCTGCGGTTCGACGTGCTGGCGGCGCCGGAGACCGGCTTTGCCGCCACCGCGGAGCGTCAGTCGGACGGCCACATCTACGTCTGGGAGGTGGGGTACGACCAGGGACCGCTCGGCGGCGCGACGCATTTCCTCATGGTCGTCAGCCACGGCACATCGGGCGCGTCGCTCTCGGTGAAGTCGAAGGAACTGCCTGACCGACCATTGGTCGACATCCAACAGATCACGGTGTCCCAGACTGATTTCATCGTCGGCGTCACGGCCGATGTGCCGGCCAACTGGTCCACGCTGATCCGCTGGATCTACGACTTCCAGGGAAACACGGTCAACCCCGATTTCTCCTGCGTCCTCAAAGTGGTCTGGGTCGCTCCCGCGGTGGCCGCAGTGTCGGACGAGATCGTGCGGAAGGAGCAGTACGTCCAGGGGGCGCAGGGCGGGCAGATGGCGTTCATGGTCGTCGTCGACAACGGCTCGCCCGGCGCCGAGGTCCAGTTTCACGCCACGACGCCAAACCCGGGCGGGGCGGCGATCAGGCTTCCTCCCACGCGCGTCTCGCAATCGAGCTTCACGGCCGGCGTCTCCGCGCACGTCGACGCCGGCTACGAGAGCGAGATCGTCTTCAGCTACAACCCGAACGGCACGCCGGTGTCGGACAAGCTGACGCTGGGGATGCAGGTCTTCTTCATCCCGTCGCAGGAGGAGACCGCACATCGAAAGGGGGACGAGGCGCTCGAGGAAGATCCGAAGCTGCTGCTCAACGTCGGACTGCAGAACCCGATGATCAACAACACGGCGCAGGTGGGCGTCTCGTTCGAGACCTCGGCGCCGGTGCTCAACAGCCTGGTGCTGCTCATCCAGAACCCGAGCGATCAGCCGGTCCTGCAATTCGAGAACGTCGGCGAGCTCGGGCCGGATGATCCGCTTCCGTCGCTCGATGAGCCGTACGTCGGTCCGCGACTCGACCGCCTCTACGTCTACTTCCCGTACGGCACGACGCAGGGGACGCTCACCGATAACGCTCTCGCCGCCAGCATCACCCTCTCACCGGCCGAAGGGAACCTCACCTGGGACGTGGTGAAGCAGTCGAGTCCCAGCGTCGGCACGAACTGGATCCTCTTCCCGAAACTGCAGGCCTTTCTCCGGCCGACGGAGAGCGTGGCGTTCCGCTTCACCGGCATCAAGACCTTCAACCCCGCGCCGAGTCTCACCCACCTGCGGATGAAGAAGCAGGTCACCGGCTACGAGGTCGAGACCGACACCACGACGCTGCTCTCTCTCGTCGACGCGCAACCGAAGATCCTCACCTTCGACCTGTCGCAGGACAACATTCCGGCCGGAATGTTGTCCTG
>Ga0207670_10000333_pt1 | contig 27980 bp, 26 predicted proteins | sample KBSS23HmetaG_FD_184339 | JGI IMG/M metagenome (GOLD analysis project Ga0207670, IMG submission 184339) | Switchgrass rhizosphere microbial communities from Kellogg Biological Station, Michigan, USA - KBS S2-3H metaG (SPAdes) (version 2) | ecosystem: Host-associated > Plants > Roots >... | reverse complement strand
ACGCCCGCATCCATGATGTGCTTCTCGGCGCCGTCGAGGCCCCAGAGGAAATCGAGATGCCACCACGAGCGGCGGAATTCGCCGTCGGTGATCGCCTCAAGGCCGACGTCCTCTTGCCGCTTGATGACGCGCTCGATCTCGCGGTCCTCGATCTCCTTCAAGGCCTGCGGCGTAATCTCCGCCTTGGCACGCTGCGCCCGCGCCTCACGGATCACTTTGGGCCGCAGCAGACTACCGACATGGTCGGCGCGGAACGGCGGCTTCGCGCGCTTCATCCCCAAACCTCGTTCGCGATCTCGACGATCATACGGAGCTTCGCCCATTGCTCTTCCTCGGCGAGCACGTTGCCTTCCTCGCTCGAGGCGAAGCCGCATTGCGGCGAGAGACAGAGTTGGTCGATCGGAACGAACTTCGCCGCTTCGTCGATGCGGCGCTTGATCTCGTCCTTGGATTCCAGCGTACCGGTCTTCGATGTGACGAGACCAAGCACCACCTGCTTGCCTTTCGGCACAAACCGCAGCGGCTCGAAGCCGCCGGCGCGCTCGGAGTCGTACTCCATGAAATAGCCGTGCACATTGATGGTGTTGAACAGGGTTTCCGCCACCGGCTCGTAGCCGCCGGAAGCGATGAAGGTCGAGCGGAAATTGCCGCGACATAAATGCATCGTGATGGCCATGTCGGCGGGGATATCCGATATTGCCGCGTTGATCATCCGCGCATAGGCCGCCGGCAGCTCTTCCGGGTTCTCGCCGCGGTCGCGAACCTGCTGAATCAATTTGGGGTCACAGAGGTAGGTGAGGTTGACCTCGTCGAGTTGCAGATAGCGGCAGCCAGCGTCGGCAAAAGCACGCACCACCTTGCGGTAGGTCTGGCCGAGATCGCGGTAAAAATCCTCCATATCGGGATAGATCGAGACCGGCACCGCGTCGCGGCCGTCGCGGAAATGCACCGCCGACGGCGACGGGATCGTCATCTTCGGTGTCGCTTTGGTATGCGCCTTCAGAAACTTAAAATGCTCGATCATCGGATGGGTGTCGAAGTCGCCGAGCTTTCGCGCCACACGAACGAGAAGCTGCTGCGGCTGCACGCCACCCTGGAACGCAACCTTGCGCGTGCCCTGATAGGTCTCGATGCCCGGTAATGCCGCGATGAAATCGGTCTGCCAGGACTTCCGGCGGTTCTCGCCGTCGGTGATCGATTTGAGGCCAGTCGCCTCCTGGTTCTTGATCAGGGTCTCGATCTCGCGATCCTCGATCGCCTTCAACTGCTCCGGCGTGATCTCGTTGCGCTCCCGCTTGGCGCGGGCGTCCTTCAACGCACCGGAGCGGAGCAGACTGCCTACATGATCGGCGCGGAACGGTGGTTTGGTTCGTTGCATTATCGTCCCCACACTTCGTCCGCCAATTCCACGATCATCCTGAGCTTCGCCCACTGCTCATCCTCGGCCAGGATGTTGCCTTCCTCGGTTGACGCAAAGCCGCATTGCGGCGACAGGCAAAGCTGGTCGAGGGAGATGTACTTCGACGCCTGGTCGATGCGGCGCTTCAACTCATCCTTGGATTCCAGCGTGCCGGACTTGGAGGTGACGAGGCCGAGCACCACCGTCTTGTTCTTCGGCACAAAGCGCAGCGGTTCGAAGCCGCCGGCACGGTCGGAGTCGTACTCCATGAAATAGGCCTGGATGTTGATCTCGTTGAACAGGATTTCGGCCACCGGCTCGTAGCCGCCCGACGCCACGAAGGTCGACTGGAAATTGCCGCGGCACAGATGCATCGCGGTCACCATGTCGGCCGGCACATCGGAAATCGCGGCGTTGATCATCCTGGCGTAGTCGTGCGGCAGCTGGTTCGGATCGTCGCCGCGCTCGGTGACTTGTTGCCGCAATGCCGGGTCGCAGAGATAGGTGAAATTCACCTCGTCGAGCTGGATGTAACGACAGCCGGCGTCGGCGAAGGCACGCACCGCCTTGCGGTAGCTTTCCCCGAGATCGCGGTAAAAATCCGTCATGTCCGGGTAGATCGCCTCCGGCACTGCCGAGCGGCCGTAGCGAAAATGCAGCGACGACGGCGACGGGATGGTCATCTTCGCCGTCTGCTTGGTATGCGCTGTCACATACCTGAAATGCTCGATCATCGGATGCGGGCTGTACGAACCAAGCTTGCCGATCACGCGGAGCATCATCGGCTTCGGCTGCTTGCCCTGGAACTTGATCTTGCGTTCGCCGAGATAGGCCTCGACGCCGTCGAGTTTGCCGAGGAAGTCGTAGTTCCAGAATGCGCGGCGGTATTCACCGTCGGTGATGGACTTCAGCCCAACTGCCTCCTGCTTCTTGATGATCGCTTCGATCTCGCGATCTTCAATCGCCTTCAACTGCTCGGCGGTGATCTCGCTCTTCTCGCGCTTGGCGCGGGCGTCCTTGAGCGCGGAGGAACGCAGCAGGCTGCCGACATGATCGGCGCGGAATGGGGGCTTGGTACGCTGCATACTGACGACCTTCTTACTTATTTACTTGCTTATTTACCCCAGACTTCCTCGGCCAGTTCCACAATCATACGCAGCTTGGCCCACTGCTCGTCCTCGGCCAGCACGTTGCCCTCTTCGGTCGAGGCGAAACCGCATTGCGGCGACAGACAAAGCTGATCGAGCGCGATGTATTTGGTGGCTTCGTCGATGCGGCGCTTGATCGAGTCCTTGGATTCCAGCTTGCCGCTCTTTGAGGTCACGAGTCCCAGCACGACGATCTTCTTGCCCTTCGGAACAAACCGCAGCGGTTCGAAGCCGCCGGAACGATCGGTGTCGTATTCGAGGAAATAGCCGTCGAGATTGGTCCGGCCGAGCAACTGCTCCGCGACAAACTCGTAGCCGCCCGAGGCGATGAAGGTGGAGCGGAAGTTACCGCGGCAGGAATGCATGGTGACCGTCATATCGGCCGGCTTTCCCGCCAGGGCCTTGTTGGTCATCTCCGCATAGATCGGTGGCAGCTTGTCCGGGTCGTCGCCGCGCTCGCGCGAGTGCTCCCGTTCCCTGGGATCGCACATCATCGACCAGGCGGTGTCGTCCATCTGGAGGTAGCGACAACCGGCGTCATAGAACGCGCGGATCGCCTTCTGGTAGGCCTTGGCGAGATCGTCGAAGAAAGCATCCATGTCCGGATAGGCTTGCTTGCTGATGTTCTGCCGGCCCTGACGGAAGTGCATCGTGCTCGGCGCCGGGATGGTCATCTTCGGCATGACCTTGCAGTGCGCCTTCAAGAACTTGAAATGCTCAAGGTGCCGATGACCGGAGAAACCGACCTTGCCGATGATGCGGATCGCCTCGGCCTTTGTCTCGACGCCCGCAAAAACGATGCCCCTGCCGGTGTCAAACATCTCGACTCCGTCGAGGCCCTTATAGAAGTCGAAATGCCACCAGGAGCGGCGGAACTCGCCGTCAGTCGCGAGCTTGAGGCCGACCTCCTCCTGCTTCCTGACGACCTGCTCGATCTCACGGTCTTCGATCTCGGCAAGCTGCGCATCAGTGATCTTCTTCTCGGCATGCTTCGCGCGTGCGTCCTTCAGCGCGGCGGGGCGCAGCAGACTGCCAACATGATCGGCGCGGAATGGCGGCGTAGTGCGTTGCATGGCTTGGCCCCTCAACTTTCTGTGCCGGCACCTCCGGGCGCGAACCCCGGGGCTCATCTTTCAAACGAAGACCTTGCGAAGCCAATGGATCGCCGGGCAAGCTCGGCGACAGCGCCTGGCGGATGGCCGCAGCTGAGCCGTGACCGCTACTTCCCCCAAATCTCTTCGGCGACCTCGACCACTTCGCGCATCTTCGCCCACTGCTGGTCCTCGGTCAGCACGTTGCCTTCTTCCGTGCTGGCAAAGCCACACTGCGGGCTCAACGCCAATTGCTCAAGCGGGGCGAACTTCGAGGCCTCGTCGATCCGGCGCTTCACGGTGTCCTTACTCTCCAAGGTGCCGCTCTTCGACGTAATGACACCGACCACCGCAATCTTCTTGCCCTTCGGCAGGAACCGCAGCGGCTCGAAGCCGCCAGCGCGCTCGCTGTCGTACTCGAGGAAGTAGCCGTCGTAATTGCACGCGCCGAGCATCTTCTCGGCAACCGGCTCGTAGCCGCCCGAGGAAATCCAGGTCGAGCGGAAGTTGCCGCGGCACACGTGCGTGGTAATGACCATGTCGGCGGGCTTGTCCTTGAGCGAGTCGTTGATGACGCGGGTGTAGTCATCGATGATCGTCGCCGTGTTCATGCCGCGCTCTTTGGCTTTCTTCATTTCGACGTCCGAGCAGAGATAGGCCCAGGCGGTGTCGTCGAATTGCAGGTAGCGGCAGCCGGCGTCGTAGAACGCCTTCACCGCCTTGCGATACGCAGCCGACAGGTCGGAGAAGATCGCGTCATTGTTGGCATACGTCTTCTTGTCGACCGCGCCCGGCTCCAGCCGGAAATGCAGTACGGTCGGCGATGGGATGCACATTTTCGGCATTACCTTGGTGTTGGCCTTCAGGAACTTGAAGTGCTCCAGCATCGGATGGTTGCTGAAATCGATCTTACCGGTAACGCGAATGCCCTTTGGCTTGGTCTGCACCCCCTGGAACTGAATGCCGTGGTCGTGCTCGTAGATCTCGACATTGTCGAGCCCGTCATAGAAATCGAAATGCCAGAACATCCGGCGGTACTCGCCGTCGGTCGCGCATTGCAGCCCGACCTCCTCCTGTTTCTTGATGACCTTCGGGATTTCCTGGTCCTCGACCTTCTTCAGATCCGCCGCGCTGATCTGGCCCTTGTCTCGCTTCGCGCGCGCCTCGGTGATCGCAGCAGAGCGCAGATAGCTGCCGACATGGTCGGCGCGAAAGGGGGGCGTGGTTCTTTTCATGGGACCGTCTCCTCACTCGAAGTGTTGTTGGTGCGTTGGATCAAGCATCGCACGCGGGCCTGTCAGTGGTCGAGAAGCAGGCCTGCCGTCAACCCTCGCCGCTCAGGTCGCCTTGCGCAGCGCTCGTGGGATGCGTCCCATCGTGGTCCAAACAACCGGAACAGGCGCCGAGCGAAGCACCGATTTTCCCGACAAAATGCGCCGAAACGTCGCGCCCGATACGTCCCACTCGCTTGCGATGGTTCGGGCTTTCGCCCTACTATCCGGGCCGAAACCGGGCGCACTCGGGGGACGCCGGTCGCATCATCCTTGGGAGGAACTTCAATGATCAAACGCGTTCTCATGGCGTCGGCTGTGCTCGCCCTGTCGGCCGCGCTGGCCCAGGCGCAGGAGGTCAAGATCGGACTGGTTGCGCCGTTCACCGGCATCGGCGCCGAGCTCGGCCAGCAGATCGATCGCGGTGTCGAGCAGTACCTCAAGCTCAAGGCCGACGAATTCAAGCCCTACAAGATCAAGATCATCAAGCGCGACGACAAGAATCCGTCGGGCGCCGATTCCAAGACCGCGGTGCAGGAACTCCTGACCCAGGACAACGTCGACGCGCTGGCCGGATGGATCTATTCGCCGAACGCCATTGCCTCGGCGCCGGTCGTCAGCGCCGGCAAGAAGATTGGCGTCATCATGAACGCCGGCACCGCGCACATCACCACCATGTCGCCGTTCTTCGTGCGCACGTCGTTCAGCATGTGGCATGCCGGCTTCGCGCTCGGCGAAGCGGCGGCCAAGCAGCTCAAGGCCAAGACCGCGGTGGTCGGCTACAGCGACTTCCCGCCCGGCAAGGACAGCTTGGCGGCCTTCAAGCGCGCCTTCGAGGCGAATGGCGGCAAGGTCGTCGATGAAATCCCGATGGGCGGCCCCGCTCAGGTGCCGGACTTCACGCCGTTCTTCCAGCGCGCCAAGGACAAGAAGCCCGACGTGTTCTTCGTCTTCGTGCCGGCCGGCGACCATGCCCTCGCGGTCACCAAGACCTACGGGGCGCTCGGCATGAAGGCCGACGGCATCAAGCTGATCGGTCCAGGCGATATCACCCAGGACATCAAGCTGCAGGCGATGGGTGACGCCGCGGTCGGCCTCATCACCATGCATCACTACAACGCCGACCTCGACAACGCCGAGAACAAGAAGCTCGTCGCATCGTGGAAGAAGGACTACGGCCCCGACTCCACACCGGACTTCGTGGCGATCGGCGCCTATGACGGCATGGCGGCGCTGGCGCACATGATCGTCGCGACCAAGGGCAAGATGGACTCCGACGCGGCACTGGCCTCGCTCAAAGGCTGGAAATACGCAAGCCCGCGCGGCCCGATCTCGATCGACCCCGACACCCGCGACATCATCATGAACGAGTATCTGGTCGAGGTCGTGAAGGGCAAGGACGGCAAGCTGCACCAGAAGCAGCTCGGCAAGATCGACAACGTGAAGGACCCCTGCAAGGAGCAGAAGATCGGTCCCTGCGCGCCGAAGTCCTAGCGCCCGCACGTTGACGGCTAAATCGGCAGACCGCCGCCCAACCGGGCGGCGGTTTTGCTTTGGAGCCTCGGCAAAATGCTCTACACTTTCCGCCATCAGCTGGGCCAACCGGCGGGGGGAATGCGAGATGAAGCGGGCGCAAATCTTTGCGCGTAAGGCCTTGGCGCGCGTCGATATCCGGCGGGCTCGCTCGTGAATTTCGTCGTCGAAATCGCCAACATGCTGCTCGGCGGACTCGCCGCCGGGATGGTGCTGTTCATCGTGTCGGTCGGGCTGTCCGTCACCATGGGCCTGATGGGCTTCGTCAACCTCGCCCACGGCGGTTTCGCCATGATCGGCGGCTACGTCATCGTGCTGGCGATGAACCGCCTCGGCGTACCGTTCGCGCCAGCGCTCGCCATCGGATTCATTGTCGTCGCCGCGATCAGTGTCGTTTTTGAGCGTCTCCTCTATTCGCGACTCTACCGCGCGCCCGAACTCGACCAGGTGCTGTTCACCATCGGGCTCGTGTTCGTGATGATCGCCGGCGTGACGCTTGTGGTCGGCCCGGAGACCCTGCCTTTGACGCTGCCGCCGTCAATGCAAGGACAGATCAGCCTCGGCTTCATGAGCTACCGCACCTACAGCATCGTGCTGATCGGGGTCGGCGTCGTCATGATGCTCGGGCTGTGGCTCGGCTTTGAGCGCACCCGCATGGGCGCGCAGATCCGCGCCGCGGTCGACAACCGGCGCATGGCGGAATCGCTCGGCATCAACATCACGCAACTGTTCACCATCACGTTCGCCTTCGGCAGCGGCATGGCGGCGCTCGGCGGCGGCCTCGGCGCCGAATTCCTCGGCCTCGACCCCCAGTATCCGCTGAAATATCTGGTGATGTTCCTGATCGTCGTCGCGGTCGGCGGGCTTGGCCGCATCACCGGCGTGTTTTACGCGTCACTCCTCATCGGCGTGCTCGACTTCACGCTGAAGAAATACCTGCCACAGGGCGGCACGGTGTTCATCTACGGCTTGACGATCCTGCTGCTGCTATGGCGGCCACAGGGTCTGTTCGGACGCGCCGCATGAGCATCGTCCCGGTCAACAGCGACAATCCCGCGGCCCATGCGCTAGCCGTACGCCATCGCTTCCGTTGGTGGGAGGCGCTGCCGTGGCTCCTGGCGCTCGCGTTTTATTTCGCCTTCCCGCGCTATCTCGGCTTCGGCACCGAACTTCTGATCACGATCCTGTTCGCCATCTCGCTCGATCTCGCGCTCGGTTATGCGGGCATCGTCACGCTCGGCCATGCCGCGTTCTTCGGCGCCGGCGCCTACACCGTCGGCATGCTGGCCAAACAGGAAATCTGGACCGAGCCGATCTCCGGTCTCGTCATCGCCGCCGCGGTCGCGGGCGCCGTTGGCTTCGCCTCGGGCTTGGTGCTGCTCCGCACCACCGGGCTCACCTTGCTGATGCTCACGCTTTGCACCATGGGACTGCTGGAGGAGACCGCCAACATGGCGGCCGACGTGACCGGCGGCTTCGACGGTCTCGATAGCCTGCCGATCAAGCCGGTGTTCGGCATCTTCGAGTTCAACCCGCTCTATCCCAACACGCAATATCTCTACGTCCTCGGCGTGCTGCTGGTCTCATTCGTGTTCGTGCGCATGCTGGTCTATTCGCCATTCGGCCACAGCCTGACTGGGATACGCGAGAACACCCTGCGCATGCACGCGGTCGGCGCACCGGTGCGAATGCGGCTGATCGTCTGCTATTCAATCTCGGCCGCCATTGCCGGCATCGCGGGCGCGCTGTGGGCGCAGGCCAACGCCTATGTGAACCTGAGCGTGCTCGGCCTCGACCGCGCCGCGACGGTACTGATCGTGCTGGTGCTTGGCGGCTACGGCCGACTCTACGGCGGCATCATCGGTGCCATTGCCTACATGGTGCTCTCGCACTTCTTGTCGAAGGCTTATCCCACGGCATGGCAGCTTGGCCTCGGCCTCCTGTTGATGGCGATTGCGCTGTTCGCGCGTGGCGGCATCCTGGGCATGGTCGACGACCTGACGCGGCGTTTCAAGGAACGCAAAGCGCCAGGGTCTGGCTTGCCATGACCGCGCTGCTCGAAACCCGCGCGCTCAGCAAGAGCTTCGGGGCGCTCCGCGCCACGCGCGACGTCACCTTCGCATTGGAAGAAGGTGCGCGGCATGCGCTGATCGGCCCGAACGGCGCCGGCAAGACCACCTTCATCAACCTTTTGACCGGCGTGCTGGCGCCGAGCGCCGGCGAGGTGCTGTTCAAGGGCCAGGACATTACGCAAGTCGAGCAGGCCGAACGGGTCAAACTGGGCATCGCCCGCACCTTCCAGATCAACCGGCTGTTCCGTGGCCTCTCGGTGCTGGAGAACGTCTACATGGCGATCGCCGAACGCGTCGGGGCCGCGCCCAACATGGTGACGCCAGCGGGCTCCCGCCACGACGTGATCGACGAGGCGATGGAGCTGTTGACGCGGCTCAAGCTTGCCGACATCGCCCACAAGACGATTCCCGAACTGCCCTATGGCCGCCAGCGGCTGGTCGAGCTTGCCATCACGTTGGGCCTCAAGCCGCAGGTGCTACTGCTCGATGAGCCGGCCGCCGGCGTGCCGAGCGCCGAAAGCCATATCATACTCGACGCCATCGACGCGCTGCCGAAAGGCATCGGCGTGCTGATCATCGATCACGACATGGACTTGGTGTTTCGTTTCGCCAAGAAGATCACGGTCCTGGTGCGCGGTGCGGTGTTTGCCGAGGGCACGCCGAAGCAGATAGGCGCAAACCCCGAGGTGCGCGCGGTCTATCTCGGGCAGGCCGCTCATGGTTGAGAGCAACATGGTGAGCGCCGTCGAACTCAAGGGTGTGTCGGCCGGCTATGGCGAAACCGTGGTACTGGAGGACGTCAATCTCAGCATCGCGCCCGGCGAAAGCATCAGCGTGATCGGGCGAAACGGCGTCGGCAAAACCACGCTTCTGTCGACCATCATGGGGCACACCACCTTGCACAAGGGCGAGGTGCTGCTGTCAGGCAAGAGCCTCAACCGGGTGCCGGTCTATCGCCGTGCCGCGGCCGGGATCGGCTTCGTACCGCAGGAGCGCGAGATTTTTCCCTCGCTCAGCGTGCTGGAGAACCTCGACGTCGGGGCGCGGCCCGGCCACTGGACCAAGGAGCGGGTGTTCGAACTATTCCCCAACATCCAGGAGCGCCTCGACAACCGCGGCAATCAGCTGTCCGGCGGCGAGCAGCAGATGCTTTCGATCGCGCGGGCCTTGCTCACCAATCCGAGTGTGCTGCTGATGGACGAGCCCACGGAGGGTCTCGCACCGGTAATCGTGGAGACGCTGACCGCGGCTCTGATCAAGCTTCGCGGCGAAAGCGGGCTGTCGATCATCCTGGTCGAGCAGAACAGCCGTGTCGCCTTCGAATTCTCCGACCGCAGCGTGGTGCTCGACAAGGGCCATATCGTCTATGACGGCACCTCGGCCGTGTTGCGCGATGACCCGGAACGGCTGGCAAAAATCATCGGGGTGAGCGAGTAGCTCGGCTGCAACCAACCGCGGTCCGGATCAGCGGCGCACCGCTTCGGGTCACGAACTGGGAGAACCGCTATGGTTCAAAACCGCCGCCATTTTCTGTTAGCTCCGGCTGTTGTCCTTGCCACACAAGCGATGCCCAACATGGGCCAGGCTCAGAGCTATCCGTCGAAGCCGGTGCACTTCGTCATCGGCTTTCCGGCCGGCGGCCCAAACGATATCCTCGGCCGCATCGTCGCGAAATGGCTATCCGACAGATTCGGACAGCCATTCAACGTCGAGAACAAGGGCGGCAAGTCCGGCAACATCGCGACCGAGATGGTCGTTCGCGCCCTCGCCAATGGCTACACCATTCTGCTGTGCGGCCCGGCCAACGCGATCAGCGGCTCGCTTTATCCCGATCTCGGCTTCAATTTCCTGCGCGACATTACGCCGGTCGCCGGCATCACCCGCGAACCGCTGGTGATGGTGGTGCATCCTTCCGTAGCGGCAAAGTCCGTGCAGGAGTTCCTCGCTGTTGCGAAGGCCAATCCGGCGGCGAACAAGATGGCATCGACCGGCGTGGGCAGTTCGCCGCATGTCACAGGCGAGCTGTTCAAGCAGACGGTGGGGCTTGAGCTTCCCGTCGTGCACTACAGCGGTGGCGGACCGGCGCTAAAGGCGATGATCGCGGGTGAGGCGCAGATGATGTTCGAGCCGATATCGGCCGCGATCGGTCCGGTGCGGAGCGGTCAGTTGCGCGCGCTCGCGGTGACGATCGCGCAGCGCTCGACAGCGCTGCCGGAAGTGCCGACCATGGCGGATACGGTGGCCGGCTACGAGGCGAGCGCGGTCACTGGCATCGGCGTGCCGAAGGACACACCGACAGAGATCGTCGAGATTCTGAACAAGGCGGTGCAGGCGGCCTTCGCCGACGCCGGCATGAAGGCAAGGCTTGCCGACACTGGCGGCGATCCGCTGCCGGGGACATCGGCGGAATTTGCCAGGCTGATGGCGGCCGAGACCGAGAAGTGGGGCAAGGTGGTGAAGGCGGCGGGGATCAAAGCGGAGTAGACGGCGACACGGCCGCTACTTTGACCTCGGGCACCCGCGCCTTATGCGTGCGCCTTGCGCTGCGGATCGATGATCTTTTCCAGCTTGCCGAGGACGTGCATGCACGGCAACACCTGCCGCAAGCTACCGTTCGGCTCGCGCTTTTCCTGAATCGCCTTGATGAACTCGCGATCCTCCAGCTCGATGCCGTCCATCGACACGTCCACTTTCGAGACGTCGATCTTGTTGTCCTTGCCGTCACTGAGATCGTCGTAGAACGCCTTGAAGGTACCGTTGTCGCAGATGTAGCGGAAGAACGAGCCAAGCGGCCCGTCGTTGTTGAACGACAGCGACAAGGTCAGCATCGAGCCCGACGGCGTCTTCGCCACGATGCCCATGTCCATCGCGATGTTGAGCTGCGGATGGATCGGACCCTGCACCGCGTAGCAATCGGAGATGTTCTCGCCGACCTGATATTGGAACAGATCGATGGTATGCGCCGCGTGGTGCCACAGCAGATGATCGGTCCAGCTCCGTGCATTGCCTGCAGCGTTGATGTTCTTGCGACGGAAGAAATAGGTCTGCACGTCCATCTGCTGAATCTTCAGCTCGCCAGCGACGATCCTCTTGTGAATGTACTGATGGCTCGGGTTGAAGCGCCGGACATGGCCGCCCATCGCGGTGACGCCGGTTTCCTTGGCGATCTTCACCAGGTTCTCGGCATCCTCGACGCTGTCGGTGACTGGAATCTCGACCAGCACGTGCTTGCCGGCGCGCATCACCTGCTCGCCCTGGCGGAAGTGCATCTTGGTCGGCGTGGTGAGGATCACCGCGTCGGCGCGCTTGATGCCTTCGCTCAAATCGCCGGTGTAGTGCGGGATGCCGTATTTCTTGGCGATCGCCGCAGTGGAGTCCTGATTGCCCCCGACCAACGAAGTGACTTCAACGCCCTGAATGCGTTTGAGCGCATCAAGATGCTTCTGGCCAAAGGCGCCTTGGCCGGCAACACAGATTTTCATGGAGACCTCTTAGCTGCGGATACGTTGGATTTTCTGACGCGCGGCGGCGCGTTTCAACTTGGCAGGAGCCTTTTTGCCAACCGCCTTCTTTGCGCCCTTGATACGGTTCGCAAGGATGATGTGACCGACCGCGGTGTTAGACGCCGGCACGGTGTAGAAGCGATAGACCTCGTCGACCTTGTCGTCGAGCGCGCCGCGCATGATGAGCCACATCACCATCTCGACGCCTTCGGCGCCGGCCTCTCGCATCAGCTCAAGATGCGAAAGGCGCGTGAGCTTCTTCGGGTTCTTGGTGAGATCGTCGAGGAAGGCGTGATCGAACTTCGAATTGATCAAGCCGGCGCGCTGGCCGCTGATCTGATGCGACATGCCGCCGGTGCCGAAGATCACGACCTTGAGATCCTCGGGGTAGGATTCGACCGCCTTGCGAATGGCCTTGCCGAGCATGAAGCAGCGGTTTCCGGTCGGCGGCGGGTACTGCACCACATTGACCGCGAGCGGAATTACCGGGCACGGCCATTCCTTTGGCGTGCCGAACATCAAGTTGAGCGGCACCGTGAGGCCGTGGTCGACCTCCATCTTGTTGCACAGCGTGAGATCGAACTCATCGAGGATCACCGACTGCGCGATGTGGGCGGCGAGTTCCGGATGGCCCTTCACCACCGGCACTGGGCGCGGGCCCCAGCCCTCGTCGGCAATCGGGAATTCCCCCGCGGTGCCGAGCGCGAAGGTTGGGATAATCTCCACCGAGAACGCCGATGCGTGATCGTTGTAAACGCCGATGACCACGTCCGGCCTGGCCTTGGCGATCCATTCCTTGGAGCGCTCGAAACCTTCGAACACACGCTGCCAGTACGGCTCTCCGGTGCGATGATTGTCGATCGCGGCGCCGATCGCCGGCACATGCGACGACGTCACTCCTGCGATGATCCTAGCCACGGCGTTGCTTCCCCTTGCTGGCGGTTTTCGGCTTAACACCTGACTTGGCGCCCGACTTGGTCGTCTTCGGCTCGAACCGTCCCGACTTGCTGCGGTTGCCTTCGACCGAGCGGCCGCCGCGCAACATCAGGTCGGCGTAATCCTGTTGGGTCGAGCCGGTCATCAGCGCGGCGAGATGCTGGAACGGATGGCCGTCGGTCGCGCCGAGCTTGGCGGTGAAATAGATATTCCCGCCGAGCTCGAGCATTCGATTGTACTGGCGCTTGAGGATGGCCTCGCGCTGGTCGGGCGTCAGCGGGAACTGGTCGAGATACTTCGCCTCGTCGGCCTTGAAGGCCTTGCGGTTCTCCGCCTTCATCAACGACATGCAGAACATGTTGAGGTGATAACCCTGGCGCGAACGCTCGGCGTCAAACACGTAGGTGCCGGGGATGTCGTCGTAGTCCTTTTCGTTCTTTTGCTTGGCGGGCGCCATTGCGCTTCTCCGCTGCGACCAAGGCCCCGAAGGACCACCAAAAGGCTGATAAGTCGGATATTTCCGAGTGCTGCATTGGATATATCCAGCGCATCCGACCTTTGCAACGGCGGGCGTTATCGCGCTGGGCCGCTACAGCCCGGCGTCGCGCCAGTTTTCCGCCGGCTGTTCCGGATGGCTCTTCAGCCCGGCCCGGTGCACGCCGGTGATGGCGGCGTATTCGTCCTTGTCGGAGGCATCGCCGGAAATCCCAACCGCCCCGATCACCTCGCCTTTGCTGTTCAAGGCCAGCACGCCGCCCGGCACCGGGATGAAGCGGCCGTCCGCCGCCGCCGCGATCGCGCCCTGAAACGCCGGGCGATCCTTCAGCCGGTCGCGGATGGTGCGGCTGGAGATGCCCATGCCGAGCGCGCCGGCCGCTTTGCCGATGGCGATGTCGGCGCGGAGATTGCCCGAGCCGTCCTGGCGCTTGAGCAGCACGACGTGGCCGCCAACGTCGAGTACCGCGACGGTGAGCGGCAGTAAACCGGCGTCGGCACCGGCTTTCAGCGCACCGTCGACGATCTGCTCCGCCACCGCAAGCGCCATGCTGATCTGCAGACGGTGGACATAGTGGTCGGCCATCTCAGGTCCAGTAGAGCTTCATCGGGTTTTCGACCAGAAGCTTCTTCTGCAACTGCGCGGTCGGCGCGATCTTCGGGATCATGTCGACCAGCGCACCCTCGTCCGGCGCCTCCTTCGGCATGTTCGGATGCGGCCAGTCGGTGCCCCAGATTACGCGGTCGGGAAAGCTCTCGACGATGGCGCGGGCGAACGGCACCACGTCGTCGTAGGGCGGGCCGGTCAGGGTGAAACGCTCCGGGCAGGTCACCTTGGTGATCCAGGTCTTGTTGGTGTCGAGCGCCTTCAACCAGTTCTGGAAGTGCTTGCCGTTGACGCCCGCTTTCACATCCGGGCACGCCATGTGATCGAACACGAGCGTGGTCGGCAGCGATTTCAGGAACAGCCCCATCTCGTCGAGATCGGCGTGCTCGAAATAGACCACGATGTGCCAGCCGAGCTTGGCAATGCGTGCGGCGATCCGCTGCATCACATCCTTCGGCGTTGAATCGACCAGCCGCTTGATGAAGTTGAAGCGCACGCCCTTCACGCCGGCGTCGTCCAATTCCTTCAGCCCCGCGTCGGTGATGTCCTCGCCGACGAAGGCAACGCCCTTGGCCTTGTTGTTCGAGGTGACCAGCGCATCGACCAGCGCGCGGTTGTCGGTGTCGTGGCAGGTCGCCTGCACGATGACGTTCTTGTCGAAGCCGAGAAAATCGCGGCGCTGCCACAGCGTCTCCTTGGGCGCATCGCATGGCGTGTACTTGCGCTTCGGCGCAAACGGAAACTTCGCCTCCGGACCGAACACGTGGCAGTGCGCGTCGACCGCACCCGCCGGCGGCTTGTATTTCGGTTTCGAGGGATTCGGATGGAACGGAATGTAACCGGCACTCATCGGCACGTAGAATTCTCCTTGAATCGCAGCGTTGCCGGTTGGTTTATCAGGGCGTCGCGGTACGTCAAACCGGCGGAACTTTCCGCATTTTCCTGACGTGGAATGGCGACGGAAGCCAATCAGACCCGCTCGATTGCAAGCGACACGCCCTGCCCGACGCCGACGCACATCGTCGCGAGCGCGCGCTTGCCGCCCTGCTTGATCATCTGGTGAGCCGCCGTCAACGCCAGCCGCGTGCCCGACATGCCAAGCGGATGGCCCAACGCAATGGCGCCGCCATTCGGGTTGACGTGCTCGGCGTCGTCGGACAGCCCGAGCTGGCGCAGGCACGCCAGCGCCTGCGAGGCGAACGCCTCGTTCAACTCGATCACGTCGAAGTCGCCGATCTTGAGCCCATAGCGTTCCATCAACTTGCGGGTGCTCGGCACCGGCCCGATGCCCATGACGCGTGGCGGCACGCCGGCTGAAGCCATGCCGGTGATGCGCGCGGTCGGCGTCAGGCCGTGCTTCTTCACCGCGGCCTCCGACGCGATCAGTATCGCGGCGGCGCCGTCGTTGACGCCCGAGGCGTTGCCGGCCGTGATGGTGCCCGGCTGCCGCACGAAGGGCTTCAGCTTGGCGAGCCCTTCCGCGGTCGTGTCGGGCCGCAGGTGCTCATCGTTGCTCACCGTGATCGGCCCGGATTTTCCGCCCGGCACGACCACCGGCTCGATCTCGTCCGAGAAAAATCCCGCGCCCTGCGCCTTCGCAGCGCGCTGCTGCGAGCGGAGCGCAAACGCGTCCTGGTCCTTCCGCGCGACCTGATAATCCTCGGCGACATTCTCCGCCGTCTCCGGCATGGCATCGACGCCGTATTGCTGCTTCATCAGCGGATTGATGAAGCGCCAGCCGATGGTGGTGTCTTCGACGTGGGCGCTGCGCTGGAACGCCTCGTGCGCCTTGCCCATGACGAGCGGAGCGCGAGTCATCGACTCGACGCCGCCAGCGATGGCGAAATCGATTTCGCCCGAGCGAATACCTTGCGCGGCGAGACCCACGGCGTTCAACCCCGAGGAGCATAGCCGGTTGACGGTGATGCCTGGCACCGACTCCGGCAGCCCCGCGAGCAGCAGCGCCATCCGCGCAACGTTGCGATTGTCCTCGCCTGCCTGGTTGGCGCAGCCGAAATAGACCTCATCAAGCGCCGTCCAATCCACCTTGGGATGCCGCTTCATCAGCGCCTTGATCGGGATCGCACCGAGATCGTCGGTACGCACCTTGGCGAGCCCGCCGGCGTAGCGGCCGATTGGCGTGCGGACGCCGTCACAAATGAAGGCTTCGGCCATCGTCGTCTCCTAAGAACTCAAACAATTTTCCGGCGTACATTGATTGCGCCGCGCTTTCATGCGCGAATTTAGGTGTCGCCACCGGCGGGGTCAAACAACCATGTCGCTCTTATCCAATCAGCCCATTTTCACCATCCGCTCGCCGCTTGGAGACATCCAGAAGTTGGGCCACACGCCCTACGGCGAGCGGCGCATCATCAACATCCTCGGCGGCACCGTGGAGGGTCCAAAGCTCAACGGCAAAATCCTATCTGGCGGCGCCGACTGGCAGATCGTGCGGGCCGACGGTGTGGTTCATTTGCAAGCGCGCTACACCGCCGAGACCGCGACCGGCGGCCGGGTCCTGATCGACGCCGAGGGCTATCGCCACGGCCCGGCCGACGTGATGGAACGGCTCGCCCGCGACGAGACCGTGGACCCATCGCTCTATTACTTCCGCACCTTCATGCGGTTCGAGACCGCCGATCCGGGCAGCGCCTGGCTCAACCGCATCCTGGCCATCGGCTATGGCGCCCGCGAGAACAAGGCGGTGCGGATCGAGGTCTTCGAGGTGCTTTAGTCCGGCTTGACCGGTCCGATCGGACCCCGCATGAGTCGGGCTATGCCGAAGCCATCCAAGAGGCCGTTTGCCCCCAAATTGCCGCCTTCGCTGACCGCGAGGCAACGGGGTAACATCGCCATCCTGCGCCTATCCCGACCGCAGAAGCGAAATGCGCTCGACGACACCACCATTCTCGGCATCGAGTCCTTCTTCAAGGCGCTGCCGAAGGACATCAAGGCCGTGGTGATCCATGGCGCCGGCCAGCATTTTTCCGCCGGCCTCGACCTCGGCGAATTGACCGAGCGCGACGTCGCCGAAGGCGTCCAGCATTCGCGCATGTGGCATCGCGTGTTCGACACGATCCAGTTCGGCAAGGTGCCGGTGGTGGCGGTGCTGCACGGCGCCGTGGTTGGCGGCGGGCTTGAGCTCGCTGCGGCCTGTCATCTCCGCGTCGCCGAGCGCTCAGCCTACTACGCGCTGCCGGAGGGAAGCCGCGGCATCTTTCTCGGTGGGGGCGGCTCGGTGCGGCTGCCACGGCTGATCGGCGTGTCGCGGGTGATGGAGCTGATGTTGACCGGGTGCACCTACGGCGCCGAGCAAGGCCAAACCTTCGGCCTCTCGCATATCGTGGTCGATGACGGCGCTGGCCTCGCCAAAGGCATTGAACTGGCGGAGCGCGTCGCGACCAATGCGCCGCTTTCCAACTTCGCGGTCATGCACGTGCTGCCGCGGATCGCCGAGAGCGATCCGGCGAGCGGACTGCTCACCGAATCGCTGATGGCGGCGATCGCCCAGGGCAGCGACGACGCCAAGGCGCGGCTGAAGGATTTTCTGGAGAAGCGTGGCAAGAAGGTGCTCCGTGGCTGAAGCGATGCGCGACATCAAAGCCCCATCCGCGCCGCTCCGCCCGGTGCGGCTCGGGGCGGCCGACGTGCTGCTTGACCACCAGGCCGACGGCACGATCATTCTCCGCTCGCCGCATCCGCTCGACGCCTATCCGCAAAAGCTGACGGAGCGCCTGGAGCACTGGGCCAAGGCCGCGCCCGACCGCGTGTTCCTGGCGCAACGCGTGGCGGACGGCTCGTGGCGGAAGGTCACCTATGCGGGAGCGCTATCGCAGGTGCGCAGCATCGCGCAATCGCTGCTGACGCGGCGGCTCTCGGCCGAACGGCCGATTGCGATTCTGTCCGGCAACGACATCGAGCATGCGCTCCTGGGCCTCGCCGCGATGATGATCGGCGTGCCCTATGCGCCGATCTCGGTGCCCTACTCGCTGATGTCGAGTGACTTCGGCAAACTCAAGTCAATCGTCGAAATCCTGACGCCCGGGATGGTGTTCGTCTCCGACGGCAAGCCGTTCGCGCGGGCGATCGATGCAGCGGTGCCGCTCGGCGTCGAGACCGTCGTCACCGCCAATCCGCTCGGCAGCCGGCCGTCCACCCAATTCGCCGACCTCGTCATCAGCGAACCCACCGATGCGGTCGATGCCGCCCATGGCAAGGCCGGCCCCGGCACGATTGCAAAAATCTTGTTCACCTCCGGCTCGACCGGAAATCCCAAAGGCGTCATCAACACCCAAGGCATGCTGTGCGCCAACCAGGCGCAAATCCGTGCCGGCCTCGCCTTCGTCGGGGACGAACCGCCGGTGATCGTCGACTGGCTGCCGTGGAACCACACCTTCGGCAGCAATCACAACTTCAATCTCGTGCTCGACAACGGAGGCTCGCTCTACATCGACGAGGGCAAGCCGCTGCCGGGCGCGATCTCCGCCACCGCCAAGAACCTCAAAGAAATCGCGCCAACGATCTACTTCAACGTGCCGAAGGGTTTCGAGGCGCTGCTGCCATACCTGCGCGCCGACGCCGACCTGCGGAAAAACTTTTTCAGCCGCCTCAAGGTGCTGTTCTATGCCGGCGCGGGCTTACAGCAATACGTCTGGGACGAGTTGCAGGAAATGAGCGTCGCCACCTGCGGCGAACGCGTCATCTTCATCTCCAGCATCGGCTCGACCGAGACCTCCCCCTTGGCCATCGCCTGCAATTGGGACTTCCCGCGGCCGGGCAACATCGGTCTGCCGGCTCCGGGCGTCGAACTCAGGCTCGTACCGAACGAAGGGAAGCTCGAAGCGCGGCTCAAGGGCCCCAACATCACCCCGGGCTACTGGCGGCGGCCCGATCTGACGAAAGAGGCGTTCGACGCGGAGGGCTATTACAGGATCGGCGACGCGCTGAAGTTCGTCGACGCCGCCGATCCGACCCAGGGCCTGCTGTTCGACGGCCGGCTCGCCGAAGACTTCAAGCTCCTGAGCGGCACTTGGGTCAGCGCCGGCGCGCTCCGTGCCCAGTTCGTCGATCATTGCGCGCCGCTCGTGCGCGACGCGGTGATCGCCGGCGCCGACCGCGACGACATCGCAGCCCTGGTGTTCCCCGACATCGAGGCCTGCCGCAAGCTTGCGGGTCTCGGCACCGAAGCAGGTCCCGCCACGGTGCTGAGCGACCCGAAATTGCGCGGCGAGTTCAAGACGCGCCTCAACACACTCGCCCGCCAAAGCACCGGCGGCTCGACACGGGTTTGCCGACTGATCCTGATGGCTGAGCCGCCCTCGCTCGACGCCGGCGAAGCCACCGACAAGGGCTCGATCAACCAGCGCGCCGTGCTGACCCGCCGAGCCGCACTGGTGAATGAGCTTTATGCGCACCAACTCTCCGCGAACGTCATCGCGATCGACGAACGGAAATAGCTCGTATGGATCCCAAAGGACACGCCGCCATCGTCACCGGAGCTGCGTCCGGGCTTGGTGCCGAGACAGCGACACAACTCGCCAAGGCCAGCGTCAAGGTCGCATGCCTCGACATCAATTTCGACGGCGCCAAGGTGGTGGCGGAAAAAATCGGCGGTATCGCGATTCGTTGCGATGTCACGAGCGCCGATGGCGCCGAGGCGGCGCTGAAGGAGGCGCGGGACAAGCACGGTCCGGCCCGCATCCTGATCAATTGCGCCGGCATCGGGCCGGCCAAGCGCATGGTCGGCCGCGACGGACCGATGCCGCTCGACGACTTCGCCAAGGTGATCGCGGTCAACCTGACCGGCACCTTCAACATGATGCGGCTTTGCGCCGCCGACATGCAGAACCTTTCGCCGTTTGCCGACGGCGAACGCGGCGTGATCGTCTCAACCGCTTCGGTCGCCGCTTACGAAGGCCAGATCGGCCAGGCGTCCTATGCGGCGTCGAAGGGTGGCGTCGCCGCGCTGACCATCCCGGTGGCGCGCGAGCTGTCGCAGTTCGGCATCCGCGTGATGGCGATCGCGCCCGGCATCTTCGGCACCCCGATGTTGCGCGCGCTCCCTCAAGCGGCCCAGGACTCGCTCGGCGCCTCGGTACCGTTCCCGAAACGCCTCGGAGAGCCGCGCGAATACGCCGAGCTGGTGCTGTTCATCCTGCGCAGTGGCTATCTCAACGGCGAGGTGATCCGGCTCGACGGCGCGCTCCGCATGGCGCCAAGATAAGAACGCGATGTTAACTTACACGCGCAATGCAAGGATCGAATGGGGCGACTGCGATCCCGCCGGGATCGTGTTCTTCCCCCGTTACTTCGCGATGTTTGATAGCTGCACGACCGCGCTGTTCTCCCAGGCGCTCGGCATGAGCAAGTATCAGTTCACGCGCCACTACGAGTTCCAGGGCTACCCGATGGTGGACACCAAGGCGCGCTTCCTGAAACCAACTAAGTTTGGCGACGACGTGGTGATCGAGAGCAAGATCGTGGAATTCCGCCGTTCGAGCTTCGACGTGCAGCACCGCATCACGCTCAACGGCGAGCTTTGCGTCGAATGCTTCGATACCCGCGTCTGGGCCGCGCGCGATCCGGACGATCCGGAAAAAATCAAGTCGAAACCGATCCCGCCAGAGGTGATCGCAAAGTTTTCCGGTCCCTGACGTCATGCCGGATCCGGAACCCGTCGCACTGATCACCGGCGCCTCCGCCGGTATCGGCGCGGCGCTCGCCAACGTGTTTGCCGATCACGGCCATACGCTTGTGCTCGCCGCGCGGCGCGCGCCGCAGCTCAAAGCGCTGGCCGAGGCGATCGAGGAGCGCGGCCACGCGCGGCCGCATGTAGTCATCATCGATCTCGGCCAGCCCGGCGCCGCAGCGCGGATCGAGGAGGAGTTGCGCGCGCGGGGCCTTGAGGCGCAATTCCTGGTCAACAACGCCGGCTTTGGTCTGATGGGTCTCGCCGCGAGCCTCGACCGCCAACAACAGCTCGCCATGATCGATCTCAATGTGCGCGTGCTCACAGAACTTTCACTCCGCTTCGTGCCGAGCCTGACGCGGCACCGCGGCGGCATCCTCAACGTCGCCTCGGTCGCGAGCTTCATGCCGGGCCCCGGCATGGCCGTCTATCATGCCACCAAGGCCTACGTGCTGTCATTCAGCGAGGCGTTGCACCGCGAGCTCGGCGGCCAGGGCGTTCGTGTCACCGCGCTGTGTCCCGGTCCGGTCGAGACTGAATTCATGACACTCGCGGGAATTCCCGAAGGCAATTTCTCGAACTTCCTGGTGCGCTCGGCCGAACGCGTCGCGCAGGAAGGCTACGACGGATTGATGCGCGGGCGGCGCGTCGTGGTGCCGGGCTCGGCCAACAGAGCGGCGGTTCTGCTGGCGCGGCTGATGCCGCGGCGGCTGGTGTTGTGGATGCTGCGCACCGTCGCGCGCTCCGATCTCAAGTAGAACGATACGACGCGTCCGGCGCGAAGCCTGCGAGAATGTCGCGGCCGCGCCGTGCCCATTGCTCGACCGGCACTGGCCCGCACACCAGCATCATGTATTCGTACGGCGCGCGCATGTCGTTTGCCATGATGAACTGATAGTGCATGCGAAACCAACTGCGGGTTAGCTTTTTGAAGAACTCCGGCGCCAGCATGTCGCGCAGCCGTACGATCCAAATAAGCGGATTGCAGCGGGCGGGGCCAGCATCGATGCCAATGCCGCTCACCGGATCGAAATTGTAAAAATTCAAAATGTCGGCGCGCGCCTGCACATCGATCCAGAGGATCGACGGCTCGACCGCGATCCGTGCGATGTCGCGGTGCACCCGGATCGCGCTACGATGCACTCCGATCCCCGGCATCAGCGAGCCGGGCGTCAACAGCACGACGCGGGGGCCGTGACGACCGAGCTCTGGATCGAGTTCCAGCGCCCGCACCATCAAGGCCGGCGCAGTGACACCGCCGCCGCTGTGGCCGACCACCACGATCTCATCGGCGGCGTTGGCTTTCGCGATGTCGACGAGGCGATGCGCGCCGGCCTCGATGCAACGGTCCCAGCAGGACGGCTCGCCGCGCGCATATTCCAGCAGATACGGCCAATGGCTGTTGATCTGCACGACGAACAGCTTGTCGGCCAGCGGACGCAGCAGCCGAAAGCAGATAAGCGCCGTGCCCACGCCGATGACCAAGCCGAAAGCGAACGGCCCGTTGATCAGACGTATCGCCAGCCACGCGATCAGCCCGCCGCCCAGGCCGGCCAGCGTGAGCCACCAGACCAGCATCAACTGGAACGTCGTCAGCGCGAGGCCGTATTGATGCGAGGCGCGATAGACGCGAAACAACGTGCCGGTGAACAGATAGTTCAGCATCCAGCCGAGCGCCCGCGGGACCTGGCGCCACAGCGGCTCCGCCATATTGACGCGGATCATTTGCTCCTGGCGCAAGAAATCGTAGCGGGTTGCGACCTGCCAGTTCGGGCCTTTAACGTCGATGGTCCAATGCGCCAGATCGTCGGAATCGATCTGCACATCGCTGACGGACGTCTGCAACGGCCAGTTCTTCAAAAATCGCCGAAACGAGCGGCTGAACAGATTGTGGTAGCCCTCAGCGCCCTGCGGATCGTAGCCCTCGACATAGAGGACGTGCCGTCGCCGGACCAGAGCATCTGCGTTGCCGTCATTCGTCGGCATTGCCCAACCTCAGTGATGATCGCGCCGCAGAAGCTCGCGGAGCTTGTGGCGCTGGATCTTGCCGGTCGCGGTGCGCGGCAGGTCGGCGACCACCTCGAAGCGCCGCGGCTGCTTATAGCGCGGCAATGCCCGCGCAAGGCATTCGCGCGCCGCACCTGCCGCTACGGCGTGGTCGGCGCCGCCCGCCGGCACCACATAAAGCACGATCTCGGCAAGTCCGATGTCGCTCTCGCCCAACACGGCTGCACTTTCTGCGACCGACGCCTGGCCAGCGAGCGCATCCTCGATCTCCGACGGCGATACCCAGATCCCCGACACCCGCAGCATATCTCCGGTGCGGCCACGGTGATGATAGAAGCCCTCAGCGTCGCGGAGATATTCATCGCCGGTCGCGAACCAGCCGCCCGGCCGGAACTGCTCGGCCGGACGCTGCGGCGGCCCGTCGAGCCGGTCACCGACCGAGCGATAGCCCTCGCAGGTCGAGGGCATCCGCACTTCCAGCCGCCCCGGCGTATCGGATGCCTCGATCACCGCGCCGGCGTCGTCGACGATGCGAAGCTCCACGCTCGGCATCGCCTCCCCGGATGAACCGGGTTTGCGACGTAGCGGCGTGTTGCCGATGATCATGTAGACGCATTCGGAGCAGCCGAGCCCGTCCAGGATCGGATGCCCGCCGGCGTCCTCCCAGGCGGTCCAGATCTGCGGTGGCATCCGCTCGCCGGCCGAAACGTAATGGCGAAGCGCGCGGAACGGCGCCGACTTCACCAGACCCGCTTCGAGCAGCCGGTGGTAGACCGCCGGGACGCTGAGCATCACGCTCGGCTTGAAGCGCTCCACCGTCTCGGCGACGCTCGGCGCGGTGGCCCAGCGCTCCAACAGAATATTGCCCGCACCCATGCGGAGCGCCGCGAACATGTTGCCGATCGCATAGGCAAAGTGAAAGCGCGAGGTTGCGAATAGCCGATCGTTCTGCGAGCAGCCAAGAACTTGTTCGTAGTACTCCGCGCACATGCCGACATTGCGGTGATGATGCTCGACCGCCTTCGGCGCGCCCGTCGTGCCCGACGTCATCACCCAGAACGCCGGATCGCTGGGCTTTCGCGGCACCAGAACAAGCGGCGCGGCGGGCGTGGACTTCCAGGCGGCGAGATCGCGCTCGCGGCGGATCAACCGGGTCCGCGGCAAGGCCTTTGCTACCGCGGGCACGGCGACCTCGGCGAACTCGCCATCGATCACCAAAGTCCCCGGCCGGACAATGCCCAGGATCTGCCCAAGCTCCTCGGGACTGGCGCGGCTCGATATCGCCACCGCGATGGCGCCGACAGCCATGGTGGCGAGATGCATCGCCACAATGTCGGGCGTATCGAGCATCAGCATGCCGACGCGGTCGCCAGGGCAGACGCTGGCTTCACGGAGCCCAACTGCGAATTGACTGACACGCTGCTCCAGCGCGCCGTAGCTCAGTGTCTCACCGGTGCTGAGCAGCGCCGGGTGCTCGGGCCCGGCGGCCTTGAGCCCGTGCAACAGGCAATATTCGACGGCATTCATTATGGAGCGGCGACCACTTCGACGATTTCGACCGCCGGGTGCGCGGTGGGCAGCACGCGCGCCAATTTCAGGCCCGCCTTCTCGAATAGCGTCTGATATTCCGGCATCGTACGCTCGCGACCCCCGGTCAGCAGCATGACGTGCAAGTCGAGCCAACGTCCGGGTCCCGGCGTGTCGTCGGTCGGCACCGTCTTCTCCAGAACCAGCACGCGCGAATCCGGCTTCATGACCCGGCGAACATTTTTTAGCATCTTAAGGCAGTCGTGATCGTCGTAGTCGTGCAGGAGATGACGGAACAGATAGGCGTCGGCGCCCTCCGGCACGGTTTCGAACACATTGCCGGCGGTGAATGTCACGCCCGGCAGGGGGCCGCCGGCGCCACGCTTGGCCGCGTCGACGCCTTCCTGCAGATCGAACAGCGTACCGCGCACGTGCGGATGCGCAGCGATGATCGCCGACAGCAGCATGCCATGTCCGCCGCCGACATCGACGATCTGCTCGAACTGTGAAAAATCATACGCGGCAACGATGGCGGGCGTTTCAGGCGAGTGCACCTCGAACATCATGCGCTGGAAGCGCGCACCTTCCTTCGGATGGGCGTGCAGCCAGTTGAACAGCGGCTTACCCTTCAGCGCCTCGAACGCGATGCCGCCCTCGAGCGCGCCATCAAGGTGACCCCAGATTTCGCCGTTGTATTCGGTCAGCAACTCCGCCGACGTGCGCATCGAGTTTGGCGCGTTCGAGGTCAGCATGCGACCGAGCGGCGTGAGCGCGAACCGCCCGCCTGCGCTTTCGGTGACAATGCCGCAGGTCGAAAGCGCGCGCAGCAAACGATAGACGCGATCGGTGATGAGGCCGCGGGGCTTGGCGATCGCCTCGGCGTTATCGGCTCCGGCCGCCATCGCGTCGGCGAGTCCGAGCCGCGCGAACGTACCGATGGCATGTGTCACCCAGAGGCTGGAGAGCAGCTGCATCATCTTTTTGTGCAGCGATCCAGCGTCCGGCAGCGCCTTTGGTGGTTTGACGTTTTCGACTTTCAACGTCCCTCTCCGGCTCAAGAATTTGTTGGCTTCAGCGAACGGCATGCGGCCCACCGGCGGCGAAGCCATAGACCAACCAAGGCGGTGAATCCAGGGACGTTTTTCCCGCAAATTGGCTGGCGGGCTTCCTTTACAAAGATGCGATTCTAAGCCGCGCCGCCGAGCGCCGCTTGCGCTATGGTCCGGCGTGGCGCATCGAAAAGGCGTGCTGGCGTGGCAGCCCGGCCGCCCGCTATGATCAGCCCAAGCCTCCGTAACACAAGGGATTGAACGCCATGGCACAGCCAACCGCGCAGCGGGCCGAACCGAAGACCCGCACGCCGATCGCCGGAGAGGCGTTCCTCCGCGCGCTGGCCGACCACGGCATCGACTATTTCTTCGCCAACCCAGGCACCGATTTTCCGCCGATCGTGGAGGCCTTCAGCCGCGCCAAGCAGTCCAACGCCAAGGTGCCGACGCCGCTCGTCATCCCGCACGAGAACCTCGCGGTCGCCATGGCCCACGGCGCCTATGCGATGAGCGGCCGACCGCAGGCCGTCATGCTGCACGTCAACGTCGGCACCGCCAACGCCATCAACAACATCATCAACCTCAACCGCGACAACATCCCGCTTATTCTCGCCGCCGGCCGCACGCCGATCACCGAGAAGGGCAAATTCGGCGGCCGCAACCGATACATCCACTGGGGTCAGGAGATGTTCGACCAGGGCGGCATGCTGCGCGAGGCGGTGAAGTGGGATTACGAATTGCGCGTGCCCGAACAGGTCACCGATGTCGTCTCGCGCGCCTATGAAATGACCATGTCGAGCCCGCGTGGACCGGTGTATCTGTCGCTACCGCGCGAGCCGCTGGCGGCGCCGATGCCGGAGCCGCTCGGCCCGGTAAAGCCGCGCCACGTCCCCGCCCCGCCGCACGCCGATCCGGCAATGATCGCAACCTTGGCCGAATGGATTGCCGCCGCCGAGAAGCCGCTGATCATCACCACGGCAAGCGGGGCCGCGGCGATGGCACCGCTCGGCCGCATCGCCGAGAAATATGCACTCCCTGTCGTCACGCAGCGCCAGCGCGTGGTGTGCCTGCCGTCGAGCCACCCGATGCACATGGGCTACGACCCGCAGGGCCTGCTGCAGGAGGCCGACCTCGTCATTGTTATGGACGCCGACGTGCCATGGATTCCGAACGAACAGACGCCGCACAAGGATGCGCGATTCGTCACTCTCGGCGAGGACCCGGCGTTCCGCCGCTATCCGATGCGGAGCTTCCCGAGTGATCTCGCCATCACGTCAAAGACGTCGACCGCGCTGGAGATGCTGGAGCAGGCGCTGGCTAAGCATTCGTTCCCGGAGGCGCGTACCAGCGCGCGCCGCACCCGCGCCGCCGAATTCAATCGCAAGCGCAACGAAACTCTCGCCAAGGCCAGCGCCACGCCGACCGGCGAAAAGATCAACTTTGCTTATCTAAGCCGTATGGTCGGCGAATGCGTCGGCGAGGATGCTGTCATCTTCAACGAGTATTCGCTGATCCAGGAACAGATTTCGCGCAACAAGCCGGACACCTTCTACGGGCTTTCCGCTGCCGGCGGTCTCGGCTGGGGCTTCGGCGCGGCGCTCGGTGCCAAGCTCGCGGCGCCCGACAAGCTCGTGGTCGCCACGCTCGGCGACGGCGCCTACATGTTCTCCAATCCGATGGTTGGCCATTGGGTGTCGGACGTGCACAAGCTGCCGATCCTTACCATCGTGTTCAACAACAGCCTTTATGGCGCCGTGCGTGGCGCCACCATGTCGATGTTCAAGGACGGCGTCGCCGGCGAGGACGGCGGCCGCTTCATGGCGGACCTGTCGCCGAGCCCGGCGTTCGAGGCCGCGGTCAAGGCGCAGGGCGGCCACGGCGAACGCGTCGAGAAGGCGTCGGAGCTCGCCGGAGCGTTGGCCCGCGCCCGCGACGTCGTGGTCAAGGACAAACGCCAGGCGCTGCTCAACGTGATCTGCCCGCCGTGACGCGGTGGGCGGCCGCTCACAATAAACACTCGACAAATCGCGAACCGGCCCTTTAAACAAACCCGGCAATCGGGAGGACAATTCATGACCATGCGCGTCGACGCCTACACCCATTTCATTCCGGAGCGGTTCTACAAGGACGTGATGTCCGTGGGCTCCCACAAGGACATCGGCAAGCGCATGATGGGCGTGCCGGCCATCTTCGACATCAATGTCCGCAAGAAGGTCGTCGACAAGTTCAAGGACTATTCCCAGGTCTTGTCGTACCCGATGCCGCCCTTCGAGCTGATGACGAAGGATCCCGCCGAGACCGAGGAATACGCCAAGATCGTCAATGACGGTTTCGCCGAGTTGTGCGCCAAGGACCCCGACCATTTTCCCGGCTGGGTAGCCCAGGCGCCGATGGCCGCGCCCGATGTCGGCGTCCGCGAGGCCGCGCGCGCGATGAAGATGGGCGCGCTCGGCGTGCAGATCTATACCAACGTCGTCGGCCGGCCGCTCGACGATCCGGCCTTCGAGTCGTTCTGGAAGGCCATGAACAAGTCCGAGACACCGATCTGGCTGCATCCATCGCGCACCGCGAGCTTCCCGGACTACCAGAGCGAGACCAAGTCGAAGTACGAAATCTGGTGGACGCTCGGCTGGTCCTATGAGACCGCCGCCGCG